>ERZ773103.784-NODE-784-length-35956-cov-4.526086_pt1 | contig 35956 bp, 28 predicted proteins | sample MGYA00511118_ERZ773103 | MGnify/ENA primary metagenome ERZ773103 (study PRJEB29015, sample SAMEA2737821) | human gut metagenome | biome: human gut; feature: human-associated habitat; material: faeces | place: China | collected 2012 ... | reverse complement strand
ACAGACATCCAGTGTGCACAGAACATCCAGTGATTCATCATAATCCAGCAGCATCTGCGGCAGTTCGTGATTAAAGAAATTGTAAATGTCATTGGCCAGGGTAAGAATCCTTGGCTTATAAGTTGTCTGCTGCTTTAATTCAGTGGAAGCTTCATTGCAGGAATTGCTGTAGTTTTCCTTTAATAAATGATAGACTGCGTTTTCCAGACCGTCTGGACAGACTTCCATTGAAAAAGCTTTTTCAAAATCTTTGATATTCTCCTGACTCAGAATCTCCTGGGCAAAAAGAGAAGCCATACTGCGGTTGATCTCAGGAGCCATCTTGGCAGCAGGTAGCATGGATTTATTACACCATTTACTTATGTAAGAGACGTCGTAGCCGATGACGTCTGATATCGTTGACAGTTTAGAACCTGTCAGCTGAATCAGCTGTTTCAATACAGTTCCGTATGCATTCATATCAAATACCTCTCTATTTTTTAATACATAACATTTTTGGCTTTACATGGTATAGTATGCCAGTGTGTTATGAAATTGTCAACTCCAAATTTGAATCAATTAGAATTCAATTTGCAAAAATTGAGTAAAGCACGTACCATTTGATTTTATTGCTTCAATGCTGATAAAAACTTACAATAGCCATATCGAAAGAAAGTAAAAAATGTATAAAATCTACAACAAATAATTATGAATTAGACGGAGGGATTGGAAATGGGTAAGGTTAAAGTCTTAACAGCAAGACAGGCCGCAGATCTTATCAAAGATGGCGACACAGTGACTTTAAGCGGATTCGTTGCAAATGGTATTGCAGAAGCATTGAATGCAGCAGCTGAGGAGAGATTCCTTGAGACAGGACATCCAAAAGATCTGACATTATTCTGGGTAGCTGGTACTGGTAATAAAGACGGCAGTCATGCTGATCATTATGCACATGAAGGTATGGTCAAGAAAGTTATCGGCGGACATTTCAATTTTGTTCCTAAGATTTGTGAAATGCTTTCTGAAAATAAAATTGAAGGCTACAACGTGCCACAGGGTGCTATTGCTCAGATGCTCAGAGATAATGCAGCACGCAAGGTGGGAACTATCAGCCACGTTGGTATCGGTACATTTGCAGATCCAAGAAACGGCGGTGGACGTTTAAGCGAGAAGACAAAAGAGGATATTGTGAAGATTATCGAACTGGAAGGTCAGGAACAGTTATTCTATCCTAGAATCCCTCTGGATGTGGCTTTTATCCGCGGTACATATGCTGATGAATTAGGTAATATCACATTAGAAAAAGAAATGGCTCCTCTGGATGCAACATCTCAGGCAATGGCTGTTCACAACAATGGCGGTCTGGTCGTTGTTCAGGTAGAAAGAGTTGTCAAAGCAGGTCATCTTGATCCAAAACTTGTAAAGATTCCTGGTATTTATGTAGATGCTGTTGTTGAATGTCCGGCAGATGATCCGAAACAGTCACAGAGTATCAATTGTACATATGATCCGGCTTATGCAGGTAACACACAGGTACCTGTATCCAGCCTTGAACCAAAGAAACTGGATGCCAAGAAGATCATCGGCCGCCGTGCAGCAATGGAATTAAAGAAAAACGTTGTTGTTAACCTTGGTGTTGGTGTTCCTGAATGGGTATCTTCTGTAGCAGCTGAAGAAGGCGTGGCAGATGAAATGACACTGACTGTTGAGTGCGGTCCTGTCGGCGGTGTACCTGGCGGCGGCCTCAGATTCGGTGGTTCTGTTAATGCACAGGCTTACATGGATGAAGGTTATCAGTTCGACTTCTACGATGGTGGTGGTTTGGATCTTTGCTTCCTCGGTCTTGCAGAAGTTGATAACAACGGTGATGTCAATGTCAGCCGTCTCGGAACAAGAATCACAGGCAGCGGCGGTTTCACAAATATTTCTTCTAACTCCAAGAAAGCTGTTTTCTGTGGTACATTCACAAATGGTGTGAAGATTCAGACAGGCGACGGCAAGCTGACAATCCTTGAAGAAGGTAAGAAACATAAATTTGTCAATAAAGTAACTGAAATCACATTCTCAGGTGTAGTTGCCGGAAAGGCAGGCAAAGATGTCCTCTATGTGACAGAGCGTGCAGTCTTCGCATTGAAGGCAGATGGTATTCATCTGATCGAAGTAGCACCTGGCATCGATGTTCAGACACAGGTTCTCGATGAAATGGATTTTGCACCGATCGTTGACCGGGATGCAGATGGCAATGTGAAATTAATGGATGCCAGAATCTTCAAAGATGAAGTTATGGGCATGACAATTGAGTAAAAAACAGTTTTTTATAAATAATATCAAACAGGGAGGATTTATTATCATGGAAAACTTATTTGCAAACACAGGAATTGGCAAACACATTATCAGAACACATCATTGGGGTATTGTTTTACCTACACTGGAAAAAGCAGAAGCTTTTATGAAAACATTTGGTCTTCAGGAAGATTACAGAGGCCATGTAAAAGCTTATGATGCAGATCTGATCTTCACAAAACACGGCAACGGTGTAGACGCAGTTGAATTTATCATTCCATTATCAGGCGTTCTGACAGAGTTCAACAAAGGTAAAGGCGGTATCGCTCATGTAGCTTACCTTGTAGATGATATCAATGCTGTTTCAGAAGAAATCAAAGCCATGGGTTATGAACTTCTTGAAAAAGAACCTCAGGAAGGTACAGAAGATATCATTGTTAACTTTATCCGTCCAAAATATACACAGGGTATTCTTGTAGAACTGATCCAGCAGGTTGGTGACATCAATTACGATGCAACATTCACAAGCCGCTGGGGCAACGAAAAATAATTATAAGCGATAATGACAGGAGGAAATGTCGGTGTACACATTAGGTATTGATATTGGTTCCGCTTCCAGTAAAGCGGTGATCTTAAAGGATGGAACGGATGTTGTCGCATCAGCAGTCGTTCAGGTAGGTACGGGAACTTCAGGTCCGGGACGTGTTCTGGAAGAAGTTTTCAGTAATGTCGATTTAACACAGGAAGACATGGATTATACAGTGGCAACAGGTTATGGCCGTTTTTCTGTAGAAAATGCAGACAAACAGCTCAGTGAGATTACCTGCCATGCAAAGGGAATTTTCCACCTTGTGCCATCTGCAAGAACCATCATTGATATCGGCGGGCAGGACGCTAAAGCCATTCAGTTGGATGCAAAGGGAAATATCCAGAAATTTGTAATGAATGATAAATGCGCTGCCGGTACAGGGCGTTTCCTGGATGTGATGTCAAGAGTATTGGAGGTTCCCCTTGATCAGATGGGCAAAGTTCATTTCCAGGCAAAGGAATGGGCACAGGTCAGCAGTACATGTACGGTATTTGCTGAATCTGAAGTTATTTCCCAGCTGTCCAAGGGACTGCCGAGAGAAAGTATTGTCGCAGGTGTTCATCAGTCTGTAGCCAGTAAGGCGTGTTCTTTAGCATACCGTATAGGGGTTAAAAACGATGTGGTTATGTGCGGTGGTGTTGCACAAAATGCAGGCGTTGTAGACGCAATTGAGAAAGAGTTAAAGCAGAGTATTATTGTTGCACCGCACCCTCAGATCACAGGAGCTCTCGGAGCGGCACTGATGGCATACGAAGAATTAATGAAAGCGAATAAATAAACCCAATTTAATGGAAGGAAGGTAAAAATTTATGGAATTTAATGCAATGGAAGCCAGCGCAAAAGAATGTTTGGCATATTATCAGGCAAAACTCGATGAAGAAGCATGGGAGGCTAAAAAGAACGGTAAGCTTGTCTGTTGGTCAGCTTCTGTAGCTCCTCCAGAATTCTGTGTAGCTATGGATATCGCTATGGTTTATCCTGAAACACATGCAGCAGGTGCAGGCGCAAGAAAAGCATCTATGGATCTTCTTGAAGTAGCAGATGAAAAAGGCTACAACATTGATATCTGCTCATATGCACGTACAAACCTCGGTTATATGGAACTGCTGAAACAGGAAGCTTTAACAGGTCAGAAACCTGAAAAACTTGCTAATTCCAAAGCAGCTTATGTTCCGCTTCCAGACCTGGTTATCACATGTAACAACATCTGTAATACACTGCTGAAATGGTATGAAAACCTTGCAAAGGAACTGAACATTCCATGTATCATCATCGATGTTCCTTTCAACCATACAATGCCTGTATCCCGTCATAACAAAGAGTACATTGCAGATCAGTACAGAGCAGCCATCAAACAGCTGGAAGACATCACAGGCAGAGCATTTGATTATGATAAATTCTTTAAAGTTCAGGAACAGGTACAGCGTTCTGTATACTGGTGGAACAAAGTGGCTACATACGCACAGCGTAAACCATCTCCACTGAATGGCTTTGATCTGTTCAACTACATGGCACTGATCGTTTGTGCAAGAGCAAGAGATTATGCTGAAATTACATTCCACAAATTTGCTGATGAATTGGAAGCAAAGGATGCTGCTGGTCAGTACGCATTCGGTGCACCGGAAAATGAAAAGCATCGTGTTACTTGGGAAGGTATCGCTGTATGGACTTACCTTGGTGCAACATTCAAGGGCTTAAAGAATCAGGGCGCTGTTATGACAGGTTCTGCTTACCCAGGCCTCTGGAGCCTTGTTTATACACCAGGTGATCTTGAATCCATGGCTGAAGCTTATACAAATGTTTATATCAATACATGCGGTCCTAACAGATACGAAGAATTCTACAAAGTTGTTAAGAACTCCAAGAGTGACGGTATCGTTCTCCATCTGAACAGAAGCTGTAAACTGATGGGTCTGTTAAATAATGAAGGCGCAGAATATGTCAATGCAAAAATGGGTGTACCATATGTCAGCTTCGACGGTGACCAGACAGATCCTCGTGTCTTCACACCAGCTCAGTATGAGACACGTGTTCAGGCATTAACAGAGATGATGGACGAAAATCAGTAATCAGAGGAGGAATATATAAGATGAGAACAGCGAAAGAGATCATTAATGAGTTTAAAGCAATTGCTGACAATCCTAGAAAAGCAATGGATGACTATAAAAAAGAAACCGGTAAAGGTGCAGTAGGTATCATGCCTGTATACTGTCCAGAAGAAATCGTACATGCAGCAGGCTATCTGCCAATCGGTATGTGGGGTGCACAGAAGAAACAGATTTCAAAAGCACGTACTTATCTGCCTCCATTTGCATGCTCCATTATGCAGTCTGTCATGGAATTACAGTTAGAAGGCGTTTATGATGACCTGGAAGCAGTCATCTTCTCTGTACCATGTGATACATTAAAATGTATGAGCCAGAAATGGAACCGTCCGGTACCTGCTATCGTATTTACACATCCTCAGAATCGTAAGATCGCAAAGGATGCAGCGAATGTATTTGCTCGTGAAGAGTTCAATATTGTTAAAGAGAAACTGGAAGACATCCTTGATGTTCATATTTCTAATAAAGCAATCAAAAACAGTATTGCAGTTTACAATGAAAACAGAGCAGTTTGCCGTGAATTCTCTGATGTAGCAGCAGAATATGCAGCAGTTGTTACACCATCCGACAGACATGCAGTTATCAAAGCACGTTGGTTCATGGAGAAATCCCGTCATACAGCACTTGTTAAAGAACTGATCGCAGCTCTGAAAGCTGAACCGGCTCCTGAATTCAAGGGCAAGAAGATTATCGTTACAGGTATTCAGGTTGAGCCATATGATGTGCTTGATATCTTCCAGGAAAATGGTTTTGCTATCGTAGCAGATGACCTTGCTCAGGAAACACGTAACTTCCGTCAGGATGTTCCTGATGATGACGATGCCCTGATGGCACTGGCAAGAGCATGGAATGAATTTGATGGATGTTCACTGGCAACAGATGCCAACAAACCAAAGGGTCAGATGATCATTGATGCAGTTAAGAAATACGGCGCAGACGCTGTTGTTGTATGCATGATGAAATTCTGTGATCCGGAAGAATTTGATTATCCGATCCTTCTTCAGGAATTCGAGGCAGCAGGAGTGAAAAACCTGTATATCGAGGTAGATCAGGAGTCTACAGCATTTGAACAGGTTAAAACACGTATTCAGACTTTCGCAGAAATTCTGTAATAACAAAAGCAGAGAGGGGTTTACAGTATGTTTGCGATCATAGCCTTTATTCCAATTATTGTTACGATTATTGTCATGGCCGGTTTTAACTGGCCTGCCAAAATCGCTCTGCCTCTGGCGTGGCTCATTACAGCCGTTGTATGCTTCTTCGGATGGCAGATGGATTTTATTACAATTGCAGCACACACCGTATCCGGATTCCTTACATCCATTGATACAATCGTCATTATTTTGGGTGCAATTTTAATCATGAACACGTTGAAACATTCCGGTGGTATGGATGTTATCAACCATATGTTCACCAACATCAGCGATGACCCACGCATTCAGTTGATTATTATCGGCTTTATGTTTGGCGCATTCATAGAAGGTGCCGCAGGTTTTGGTACACCTGCAGCACTGGCTGCCCCTCTGCTGATCAGTGTCGGTTTTCCTCCTTTATGTGCCGCCATGGTGGCACTTGTACTGAACAGCACACCTGTCCCTTTTGGTGCTGTCGGTACGCCGGCCGCTACTGCATTTAATATGGTCAGCGGAGAAGTGGCAGAATCAGGTATCGTCAATGGCGAGGCCTGGAAACTTGGATTGACAAAATGGGTTGCTATTCCAAGTGCAATCATTTGTCCAATCATCATTTTTGTAGCAATGTGCATGATGTGTAAAATGTTTGGCAAGACAAAATCCATCAAACCGGCACTGGAATGTATTCCATATATTCTGATGTCAGCAGTGGCTTTCTGTGTGCCATATATCATCTGTGCGATGTTCCTTGGACCGGAATTCCCATCACTGATCGGTGCGCTGATTGCATTGGTCATCTGTATTGTGACAGCAAAGAAAGGAATTCTTGTTCCGAAGTCAAAATTTGAATTCCCGGCGCGTTCCGAATGGGATGCAGCATGGAAATCTGCAACAGCAGAAGAAACAGAACAGACAGAAACTGAAAATAAAGTTGTGGAAAGTAAGATTTCACCGGTAATGGCATGGGTGCCATACGGACTGATCGCTATCATCCTTGTTGTGACACGTATTCCACAGCTGGGTATTAAAGGTATTCTGAATGTTTCAGAAGCGCCTTTTGCAATCTCCCTTGTACATATTTTTGGCGTAGAAGTTAACTGGAGCTTTAAATGGGCATGGAATCCTGGCGTTCTGCCATTCATCCTTGTTGCACTGCTGATCATTCCGCTTCATAAGATGAAAGCAGAGCAGGTGAAGGCAGCATGGAAAGAAACCGGACAGATGGTCGGCGGCGCAGCTATCGCTCTGATGTTTGGTATCGCCATGGTACAGCTTTTCAGAAACTCCGGTGCTCAGTTCAATAACAGTGGTATGGACAGTATGCTGATCGTTATGGCAAATGGTATGGCCGATCTGTTTGGTAAGGCTTACATTGTTGTATCACCGCTCATCGGTGTTATCGGTGCCTTTATCTCAGGTTCAGCAACTGTATCAAATACATTATTCTCAACACTGCAGTTTGCAGCAGCGATTCGTCTTGGACTGCCGGCTATGTTGATTGTAGCTATGCAGGTTATGGGCGGAGCCATGGGCAACATGGTTTGTGTCAACAATATCGTTTCAGCATGTGCAACCTGTGGTACAGTAGGAACTGAAGGACGTCTGATCCGTTCCAACATTGTTCCTTGTCTGATTTATGCTGTTCTGACGATTTTAATCCTCGGCGGCATGATCATGGCTGGTATCGACCCGGCAGCAGCACTTCACTAAGTGCGCAATTCCCTTTAGTTAATTTACTGATACATCGTTATTGCGAAAACGATGTACCAGGTCATATACTTCCTCGATATATGTTTTCTGCAGGTGATACCTGCAAACCACCACATTATTAAAACATAAAAAGTCGTATCCGTTGCTTTAATGGGATGAAGCAGGGATGCGGCTTTTTATGTTTAATAATGCGGCAGTTTGCTTTTAATAAGAATGGTTTTATGATATACTAAAAGAAAAAGTGGGATGTAATTTAAAAGCAGTGTGATTCAGCGGAATAGAAAGAAAAATGCTTGATAAAAAGATAATTATAATCAAAATAGCAGTTCGAGTTTTGAACTGCTATTTTCAACGGTAAAGCGGAGGATAAAAGCGTGGTCGATATAGTTTTGTTTGACTTGGATAATACATTGTTGGACTTCAATAAAGCAGAGAAAATAGCGGTGGAACGAACCTTGCGGGAAATGGGCGTGACGCCGGATGAGAGAATGTTAAAGCGTTATAGCGAGTTGAATCTGGCCCAGTGGCATTTGCTGGAGCAGGGAAAGATTACAAGATCTCAGGTGAAAGTGCAGCGCTATGTGAATCTGTTCCGGGAGTATCATATAGAAGGTGACCCGGCAGAAGCCGCAAAAGTTTATGAAGCCTATCTTGCCATTGGTCACTATTATGTAGAGGGTGCCGAGAAACTTCTGAAGCACCTATCTGAAAAATATCATCTTTATATGGTTACAAATGGAACTCTCAGCGTACAAAAAGGACGCATCAAAAGTGCCGGGATGCGCCCTTACTTTAAAGATATATTTATATCAGAAGAAATCGGTTACGATAAACCGGGTAAAGCCTATTTTGACTATTGCTTTTCAAGAATATCGAACTTTCACAGAGAGAACACCGTTATTATTGGTGACAGCCTTACCTCAGACATACAGGGTGGTAAAAACGCCGGCATCCGGACCATCTGGTATAATCCTCATCAGAGTCAGAATACTTCAGAAATTCAGCCGGATTACGAGGTTAATGAGCTTTCAGCGATTGAAGACTTATTGGAAAAAATTTAGTTTTGCGTTGATGTTCTACGGCATAGAGAATAAGATTTAAAAGGATTGCGAAATAAAGATGAAAATGGTAGTATGATGGAGTGGATAAGATTGAGTAAAGAAAGGAACTGACAGATGATTCGTTTACTTGCATTAGATATGGATGGTACTTGCCTGAACGGGCGCAGCCGGATGACAGAGGAGACAATCCGTACAATACGTAAGGCTGCAGATGCAGGCATCATCATCGTGCCGACGTCAGGACGTCCATTGACGTGTCTGCCATATCAGATGACGCAGGAGAAAGGTTTGTACCGATACACGATCACTTCTAATGGTGCACAAGTTGTAGATCTGGAAGAGAAAAAGACCATTTTTCGGATGCTGATGAAACGTGAACGAGTGGTACAGTTTCTGAGGGAATGTGAAGGGTTGAATGTGGTCCGGATGACACATATACAGCATCGTTATGTGATGGAAGGACCATTGATGGAAGTGGCAGGGCGTATTGTCTATGGCAGAGATGTGGATGGCATCCGCAGAGTCAATGATATGGAAGCCTTTGTTGAAAAGATTCATTATGATATAGAAGAAGTACAGGTCTATTTTTTCTCCGAAAGAACCCGAAGAAAGGTTGCGGAGATACTTGAAGGCTATCCGGAGTTTTCATCAGCTTTCGGAAGCAAATATGTGGAGATATTTGCGAAGAACACTTCTAAGGGAACCGCATTAAATGCATTGGCATCAAGGCTTGGCATTGCTAAAGAGGAAATTGCCTGTATCGGTGACAGTGCCAATGATCTGCCGATGTTTGAAGCGGCAGGATTGAAGATCGCCATGGGCAATGCAGTGCCGGAATTGAAGAAGAAAGCCGACATAGTCACTTATTCCAATCATATTGATGGTGCAGCGAAGGCCATTGAGCAATACATTTTGTAATGGCTTATCTTTAGGATTGATTTTTGGTCAGAACAGATAATTATATAAAATATGCGCATACTAATAGAGCATTCAGAAAGGTGTTATTTGAATATAACACTTTTGGATGCTCTATTTTTCGTGCTGCAGGAGGTCCGGTGAGATTTTTCACAGCATGGAGATACATTGCGTACCGGAAAATGTATACGCTGCTCTTGTGAGCAGTCATTATTTTAAGGAGAAATGAGGTATGGAATATGGAAGAACAGACATTGCACATTTTAAATGAATGCAGCTCAGGGTGCAAGATGGCCATTCACAGCATGCAGCAGGTTTTGGAGTATGTGGAAAATGAAAAGCTGGAGCAGGTGATTATGGCGGCAGAACGCAAGCACAAGGAAATTGCAGCACGGACAGCAAAGGCGCTGACATGCTATGGAGAAAAAGGAAAGAAGCCGGGAGCGGCGGCGGAAACATTTGCCTGGCTTACAACGGAAATGAAGATGTTGATCCGGGATGACAGCAGTCAGATTGCAAAGATTATGACTAACGGCTGCAACATGGGTATTCAGTCCATTATGGAAGTTTTGAATGAAAACCCGGAGGCGGACAGAGAGAGCAAAAATATTGCCGGGGATCTGGTGAAGGCCGAGGAGCATTTCGCGGATGAATTGAAGGCATTTCTGTAACTATTTCAGCGAGACAGCAAATTAGGCAGGGAAGCAAATTGGACAGGACATAGAATCAAGAAGTCGGATGAGAGAAAAGTTAGAGGCATTAAAACAGAGGTACGGGAACTGATAGAAGTCTGAAGATTGTTATACTCTTATTAGAAGGTCAGTGAATGGTTAAAATGCAGAGCCATTCACTGGCAGATTGAAAGGAGTCAACAATGAGAAAAGGAAGTAAAGTAATAAAAATTAAGTATGAAGAAGACAGTATTTTTGTCGGTGCAGCCTGGGGGAGAAAAAGAACAAGATGGGGACGAAAAGGAGCCAGACTGACCCTGGAAGCTATATCGGATTATTTGAAAAAAGGAGCTGGTGTGCATAGTGAAGAGGCTTATCTGGACGAAGTGAAGTGTGATTTGCTGAGGTTGATTCGCAAAAGATTATATCAGCAGGCCTTAAAGGATGGAAAAGAAATAAAGGAATATGAGTGCAGCTTTGAAGGGGTCGTGATATGGCCGGAAAAAAATAAATTTATTTGCTTTAATTTTGGCGATGGTGCCGTTTTGGGCAAAACAGATCAAGGACATATAGGCAGTCTGCTGCTATCTGAAAAAAGAATCAGGAAGCTCCCGCAATTGACAATGGATGGAGCTGTTTCTGCCGTCGGACTGAAAAGAGGTGTTTGGTCAGCTTATCATGAGTTGTATATACTGGAAGGACGTCAGGAGCGATGGGCGATGTCCGTCAGTGAGGATAAAATAGAAGAAGGTGAGAATCCGCTGCTTTTGTCGATAAAAGCCTGTTGACAGAGGCAGAAGCATGCAGAAATTGTGTACAACAGGCGGTGTTTATGAGATAATAGATTTTATCGAATAAACGGTAAAGGAGAGAGAAAAATGCCTTTGTATACAGATATGATTATGGATAATTTTGAGGATTATGCCAACCACCATGAAGATGACGGTGTGATCAAGCTTCAGAATATGCCGGAAGATGCTTCTATGGAACAATGGGGTGCGAAGCTTCAGGAAATCGCCGATGAATTTATATGTGCACCGAGATATTTTCTGATGTGCTGGCTGGCATCCTATTGTCTGGATAAGGATTTGCTGGATGATGAAACTTACACCAGAGAGTTTCCTGCTTTTACATACCAGAGAGAAGGTGGCCGGAAGAAATTCGGGTTTCAGCCGGTTTCGAAGGAATATGCCCAGAACCTGGAAGAGGATGAGAGAGATCAGTATATCGATATTTTATCGGAAATTGCGGCCAGTCATTCCGGTGACAAGAAAGCGGAATGGAGAGGTGTATTCAGGACAGCATTTTTGTGGCACAAAAAGAAGAAAAAAATGATTTCCAAAGAGGATGGTTTCAAGATAGCGCATGGATTGGATATGAGCTATACGTTGACGGATTTCTTTTTGACCCGTGTACTGGAAAATGATGGTTTTGATTTTACGAAGTCAGCGGATGTTATCCATGCCTACTGCTGTTTCAGAAGCAAATGTTATCAGGACTTTTTAGAGTTAGAGGCCCTTTACGCTGAGGCAGCAAAGGATATTGCTCAAGGAACAATAGAAGAAAAGCCGGAACATTTTACAGAAGGCATGCTGCCTGGAGATGAAGAAGGTGCCGGACGGAATCAAGACAACTCTTTGTTTGGACTGGTAGAAAAGTGGAAATCCGAAAATATTGAAATCGTTGATGCAGAAAAACATCTGGATAATGTGGACCTGAAGTTTATTGATTGGATGAAGGAGAAGGCACCATTTCTGGATTTGCCGGGAAAAACAGCATGTGAGATTTTTAAGAGACTGACAGCGTTTGTCTATGCAGACACGAAAGACAGACAGCAAAAGCTTGAGATACAGCGTGAAAATGGCCAAAATGCTTCAAATGATGACTGGGATGATGAGGAGTCACTGGAAGAGGATGTCTGGGATAACGTTGAACGGAATATTGTTTCAGATTTAAAAGGTGTATACAGTGAAGGAAGTTTGTGGCAGCTGAATCAGATGGTGGGTGAGGCCTTCGTCAAGAAAATCCAGAAATGTCTGAATGAATTGTCCGGAAAGCTTTATAAGAATCATCCGGAACGACTGGCCAGATATCTGTCTGTGGATGCCAACGGTGAGGTGAACATTACAGTGATCACAAGCCGACTGCCGCTATTATTGTCAGGAAAAGCAAATGTGACAAAGGCGGATATGCTGTTTATGCTATGGGTGGCTTACACCTTATATCAGCGTGAAACCGGAGAGCCGGAGGCCCTCAGCGACAGAGTATGGAGTTTTATGGAGCTGGCCAATGATGTGCTGGAGAAGGCTTTTTTGCCGGCATTCTACATTCCGCATATTCTGGAACGTTCATTTTTGATCAGTTTGTGTATGAATGGACTTGAAAGTGAAAACGAGGATATTTTCTATTTTGGTGAGTCTCCTTATGAGATATATGCTGCGATGTGTCAGTTTTCAGTCTCTGTAACAAAAGCATAACGAGGTTTATAGAGGTATGCGAGACTATTTGAAAGAAAAAACCTTTATCCGTTTTCCTGGCGGCGAATGTTATGAAATTTTGGGCATGATCGGCGAAGGTGGTTCCGGATTAATTTATTCTGCAGGAAAAGTTGTTAGGCAGGGTGAAAATTATGTGAAGGAGAACAGCCTGCGCTTTGCCCTAAAAGAATGTTATCCCATATCCAGACAGTTTAATTTTTTGAGAATGCAGTCGGGGGAAATTGTGCCGGAGAATGAATCGGAGGCTGCCGCCAATTATCTGCGCTGTGTGGCATCCATGCAGCTGAATGAAGGACAGATGACATCGGAAATTTATGATTCAGAGGCCATTCGATTGATACCGATTCAGCGAATTGCCAGCAGCGTGGAAATTTCCTTTGACAAAGGACAGCATTTTCATTATGTGAATAATGCCTTTACAGTGATGGCTTCCATGGAAAATAAAGGAGAATCCATTGCTTCCTGGTATCAAAAGAACGGCAGATATACGATGGAGATGATTTTTAGAGTCATTCAGGAAACGTTATTTGCTGTGAGAGAAGTGCATCTGGCTGGCTATCTGCATTTGGATCTGCAGGAGGGCAATATTTTTGTGACCGGACAACCGACGGATGAAAGTCTGACCTGTTTTCTGCTGGATTTCGGCTCAGCCAGAAAGAGACTGGCAGATGGACTGTGTGCCCCTGTGGGCGATCAGCCGATTTTCTCATCAGAGGGCTATCGGGCACCGGAGATTGTAGGAATCATGACAGGTGAAACACCGGATTTCAGATTGGGACCGGAAGCGGATTTGTACAGCATAGGCTATCTGCTTTTATATCTGCTGGCAGGACGGCGTTATTCGACACGCATGCTGGAGGATGTGCGAAAGTCTTATGATGGGCATTATCTTACCAGAAAAAATATTCAGGATATGAAGTGCCCGCCCCATGCGGAAGAAATCATACAGCATATTCTGGAAAAGGCACTGGAAACAGATCCGAAGAAGCGTTATCATACGGCCGAGGAAATGTTAAAGGATGTATCTGCCGCGTTGAATGCACTTCGGCCTTATCATTCCCAGATTGCCGGAATGAAATACGATGCTTATATTTTGTACCGGTCGGATAATATTTTACATAAGCATGTGGCCGTTACTTTGCAGAAATTGTTGGAGCATTTTCGGACGCCGGGACTGAAGCGGATTCAGCGGGTTTTTCTTGATGAAACGGAGTTGTCTGCGGATTATCAGGCAGACAAACAGGTGATGGATGCTTTGAAAGCCAGTCGATATCTGATTATTATCGGCCAGGATGCGTCAGGTGATGATATCTGGCAGTCAAAAGAAGTGAAATTTTTTCTGAAAACCCATAAACCTTCAGATGTACTCACAATTTTGGCTGTACAAAATCCGAAACAGTCGGAAATCTCGGAGTCATCAAAAGCGGCAGAAGCATCAAATGTGTCTGGAACATCAGAAGTGGCAGGAATAGCAGCGGTATCGGAGTATGCAATTGTTAAAGTGGGCGGCAGGGATCGTAATTTTCCGTTGGCAGCGGATATCCGGGGCGCTTCTGAGAAAGAAATTCTGAAGAAGCTGAAGAAGGATGGTTTTTTGAGAATTGCAGCACCGATTCTTTCAGTGCCTTATGACGGACTTGTGCAGCGTTACCGAAAATATAAACTCAGAAAGAGAATCACAATGGCGGCGGTATGCCTGTCAGTGGCAGCTGTTTTCACAGTTTATGCGCTTTATCAGTCTTATCAGATTGCATTGCAGGAAAACATCGCCAGAAGGAATAAAGCACAAAATCTGTGTGTGCAGGCTATGGATCAGTATGACAGAGGAGATAAAGAGGCCGCCATTGATTCTGCATTGCAGATGAATGCCGAGGCAGGGGATACAGAAAATTATGTGATACCTGAACAACTATACACATTGAATACGGCACTGGATAGCTTTGAGTCCGGATATCGCATGCATTACTCGCCACGTCAGAAGGTAAGCGGGGATTTTTCACAGGTGGCTTTTTCAAAGAACGGCGGCGAATACAGTTATGCCATTAATCAGGAGGGAGAGTTGGAAGTCTTTTCTGCAAAGGAAGAGAAGATGATATGGACGTTGGATACAGCGGCTATTCAGTCTTTTGTGGATGAAACGATAGAAACTGAGGATGGTATTCAATTTGTTGAGGCATTAGATACACATCGTGCCATTGTGTTTATTGGAAAAGACAGTGTTGTGAAGGATGTGCATGCCTATGCCCTTGTCATTGATGCGGACAGCAGAAGTATTATCTCAGGTTTTCCGTTGGAAGAACCCATTATCAGCTACCGAACAGCGGCTGTCTCCTGCAATGAGCACTATTTGGTTTATGAAGCTTCAAAGCTTAAGCTCTATGTGTACGATATTGAAAAAGGGTCTCAGGTTGAATGCATTTTGGCAGAAACAGGTAATAAAGAGTATCAGTTTACAGATGTGTCGATTTGTGAAGACGGAAGTAAAATTGCAATTGGAACGGAAAAAAGACTTATTGTATATGATATAGAGAGTAAGCAGCTGCAAACAATTGCCAATGTTCCGATTGGCAAAGTGGTATGGACGGATAACAGCCATGTGGCGTGCATGTCATATCAGATCCAACAGGAATATTTTGCATCCAGTGATCCATGGAGCCGTGAAAAACGACAGTATGCGATAGAAGTTTATGATATCACAAATCAGGGAAATGCAGAGACTGAGAATGAGAAAACGACGGCAGATGCAGTTATGACAGACTTGGCTTTTGATACGGATACCATGGGCCTGAAGGTGATTCGTAGAAATGTGACGGATGAAAACGGAAAAACAGAAACAAAGACAGCACTTCTTGGTTGGATGCGAAGCAATCTTTATTTTATCGATGCAGAGACAGGAAAGGCAGAAGATGTCCTTGCTTTTCAGTCGGATATTGTATCGATTCAGAGCAGGACAGATTCCGAAGATTCTATTTTCGTTGCTTTATATGATGGCAAAGTGATGCAGGTGACAACCGGTGAAACAATCGGAAAACGAAAAGCCTATGAAGTAGACAATGAATTGGATGGCTTTTCCTATACATCAGATAAGAAGTTGATGATGTATACAGAAGAAGGAATTGTTCTTTGCGGTTTATCAAAAGACGGGGAGATGGTACAGCATTCGTTTTCAAGTGATTCTTCAGATGACAGGTTTGTGGACGCCACTGGCAGTATGGAAGAAATGCGGCTGTCATCAGGAGAGGCCTATCGATTGATGTGGCTGAATGATACCAGCAGGGAAGAAGGTACGATCGTCAGGCATGCGGTTGAAGTGTACCCGCTTCATTCAGATGAATTGCTGCTGCATTATGAATGTGAGGATGGCAATACCATTAAGATGGTAAAACTCACAGAAAATGATACAGGAACATTTCTGTGTGTGCTGGAGCTAGCAAATGACCGAAATGATGAAACAACAGGAAAAATCAAGGTGTTATCCCTGGATGAGGAAAGCGAACAGTTCTCCTATGCTCTGGATGGACAGGAGGGGCTGGATGCCTCAGGATGGTTATGGATGACGGACATAATGCCTGTGCAGGATCTATGTCATGCCATGACTTTGAATCGTGACGGTCAGCTTTATTGGGTAGATTTTGAAAAAGGAACCGTGGAACCGTTATCATTTGATGAGAATGAATGTGAGAAAATCCTAAGTATGTCCATGAGTCCGGATGGCAGGAAGATATTATTGCTGGGGGTGAAGAAAGATTATCTGCAATTATTGAGTTATGATGTGCAAAATCAGCAGATAGATGCTGATACAACCTGGCAGTCTGAGCCAACATCAAATCCGGAGAATGCATTTTTAGCGGAAAGCAGTGATGGATCACAGGTGGCTGTTTATGATGGCAATGCGGAGTGTTATCTTATTGAAACAGCGCATTTGAAACAGAAACAAGTTGTTGACATTGAAAATGCCAAGAATCTGCAGCTCAGTTTTTTTGAAAATGATCAGTTCCTGTTAGGGGCAGATTCAGAGTGCATCTGGCTGTATGATTTGGATAAGCATCAGGTTGTTTCGAGTTATGCAGTCAGCATGAGAAATCATGCCATGCAGTTAACAGCTGATATCTCCGGCAGTTATTTCACATTGAAGGAAATATGGGTTACAGAGAACATTCGACAGGATGAGGGGATGAGCAAACAGAATTGTCATATTTATTTCGTGGATGAAAGCCATCAGATTTATCCTTATGCAGATGTGGCCTTTGGCTATCGGCTGCCGGATGAAGAGATGGTTTACCAGTTTAACAGTGACGGTTATGCGGAACATCCGCTGTATACATTTGCAGAGTTATATAAAAAAGCTCAGAAAGAATAAAAAGTATCTGCTGAAATCGGTCCATGAAGGCGTGATTTTGGCAGATACTTTTATATTTAGAATGAAACAATGTAAACCGGATTTTGTCCCTGCATCAGGTGATAAGGTCCGGCTTTTTTTGCGCTGCTGACCTGAATTTGAATGATCTCCGGTTCAGGCAGGGCCATTTCTTTTTGCAGGGTCATGATCTGGCCGATGGTTTCCAGAGTGATGGCTGTTATGACGACTCGAATTTCTGGGTTTCGGCTGTATAACAGCTGCAGAATCTCTTTCAGGTGTCCGGCACTGCCGCCGATGAAGGCGTGGGTGGCTGCCGGCAGTGCGTCAAGACTTTCCGGAGCGGTGCCGCTGACAATGGTAAGGTTGTCCGTCTGTAATCTCAGACTATTTTCTTTGATCAAATCCAGACCATCGGGATTGCGTTCAATGGCATAAACACGGCCATCAGGAATCTGTTGTGCTGCTTCAATGGCAATGGAGCCGGTTCCGGCGCCGATGTCGAAAAGAATAGCGTTTTTCGTAAGCTTCAGTTTGCTGAGAACAACACTTCGAATCTCGGATTTTGTCATCGGAACCTTTCCTCGGATAAAGGCATCATCAGAAAGTCCATAAGTAACAGGAAGCGGTTCAGCATCCGGGTTTTCAATATAAATCAGGGATAATGCCGAAAATGTCTGTTCCAGAAAATCTGCAGGGCTGCCGCTGATAATCTGTTCATCCGGCTGTTTCAGATCAGCGCCAATATAAAGACGGACATTTGAAAGGCCATAGTCTATCATTTTCTGGGAAATATTCGCAGCATCATCAGGTTTGCCCAGCAGAGCCAGAGTTTTGGCGTGGCGCCGTACATGGCTGATAACAGAGGCTGTCTGGCCGTGACAACTGATCAGATGAACATCGGACCAGGTTTTGCCAATGGTATTCAGGAAATGGATCGGTGAGGAAATACCGCTGAACGCCTCGATTTTGAAAGGCTGTCCTTCAAGACAGCGTCTTAGACTGGCGGCACCGCTGTAAAAACCGATATCCCCGGAGAATAAAACGGCAAAGTGCTGATATTCCGGGTGAGACAGCATGTAATCTGTAATGGCCGGATAATTATAGGAACAAAAGGTGGGTTTGTGATAATGTTCAGCCATTTGGAGCATCCGTCCTGCACCGATAATGACATCACAGTTTTTTAGTGTGCGATCGGCTTCGAGTGTTAATTGATCCGAACACATACCTGTGCCGATGAGACTGACGGTCTGCTCAGCAGTGGATTCGGATGGGAAAGTGCCGATCCAGTTTGAAAGCCAGTGGTAACTTTCAGAGAGCGAGAGACCATTTTCCCGGACAGGATGACCAATGATCAATACAGGGACCTGTGCCTGCGCAGCGGCCTCAAGTTTCTCGTCAAAGCCGCCGGTGCGTCCGCTCTGTTTGGTGACCATATAAAGGGGTGTTTCAGACAAATTGCTGTCAGGATGGTCTTTTTCCCAGAGTCTGCAGATATGCTGAATGGTTGCGGTATTCATGCCGACATCAAAGGGCCCCTGCATACAGAAGATGTGAGAAGCGGGAAGACCAAGAGACATACATGCGGTTAACATTTCAGCGTTTGGCAGAATGCGGACAAATACACGTTCAGAGGCGTTGTTTATCTTCATAAAATCCGGCAGAGTCTTACTGCCTGTTGTCAGAAAAACAGGACCTTCCTGGTGATTCAGGCAATCCACAGCTTCTGCCGTTGTATCAACAAAAATTTCAGACGGATGGATAGGATTGGAGGAAGTGTCGGCGGATGTTTGGCAGTCCCGGAGAATTCGCAGGTAAGGCACTTGAGTTCTGGTACATGCGCCGGAGATATTGGCAGAGGCCTCTGACGCATAAGGATGGGTAGCGTCCAGTACAAGATCAAAATGCTGCTGCTGAATAAAATTAATCATCTGAGCCTCATTCATTCTATGGGAGGAAACCGTCATGGAAGGGGCCGATGGCAGAAGGGATGCACCGTAGGATGTCGCCACTGCCGTATGCAGTCGGACGGGCTGATGAATCAGAAATTCGGCCAGAAGTCGACCTTCTGTGGTGCCGGCAAAAAGTAATATATTTTTCATAGTAATCTCCTCGTCAGTGGATATTTTGGAAATCTACATAAAAATCAGTGGATACAAGGCTATCATATCATAGCCGGAAAGCAGTGGCAATTTATTTCCGTGTGCAGGATTCACAATGCAGCTAATTTATAGTAGAATAGGGAGTATGAGTGCCGGTAGGAGCGGAGAGTCGCATGATCGTGTTAGAACCATGATTGTGTTAGAACATAGGATGGAAAGAGAGAAGAAAGAAGAAAGGATGGGATGAATAATGACAGAGATGAAAATGCCGCGGATGATGATTGCGGCGCCCGGGAGCGGAAGTGGGAAAACGATGATCACCTGCGGACTTTTGGAGCTTTTACGCAGGGCTGGCCGTCCGATATCCTTTAAATGCGGGCCTGATTATATCGATCCCATGTTTCATCGATTTGTCCTGAATATTCCATCCAGAAATCTGGATACCTTTTTTACAGCGCCGGATCGGACAAGAAGTCTGATGGGGAAGGCCTGTATGAAAGAGGAGGCGGATCTGGCTGTCATCGAAGGAGTTATGGGATATTATGACGGACTTGGTGGTGTTTCTGTCAGAGGCAGCAGCTACGAACTGTCCGTGCAGACCGGGACGCCGGTGATCCTTGTGGTCAATGGCCGGGGGATGAGTCTTTCAATCGCGGCATTGATTCGGGGATTTATGGACATGTATCCGGATCAGATGATTCGCGGGGTGATTCTGAACCGTGTATCAAAGGGGGTCTGTGAGCGCCTGACACCTATTATTGAAGAAAAACTGGGTATAGCTGTTATTGGGTATGTGCCCGAAACAGAGGTGATCTGTTTTCCAAGCCGTCATCTGGGACTGATGATGCCGGAGGAAATTGTATCCCTTCGGGAACAAATTCAGAAATTTGCAAGTTTGTTGGAAGAAACATTAGATATTAGAAAGTTAAAGACGATTGCAGAGGCAGCAGAGTCCTTGAATTGGAAGGAAGATCCAATGCATGTTCAGCGGCTGGAAGATGCGGGTTCGGGCAAATTGCGTATTGGTGTGGCCATGGATGCGGCATTTTGCTTTTACTATGAAGATAATCTGGATTTCCTGCGGGAACTTAGTGCAGAGATTGTTTATTTTTCCCCTTTGACAGATGCCGCTCTGCCGGAGAATCTGTCGGGACTCTATATGGGTGGCGGATATCCGGAACTTCACGGAGAGCAGCTGTCACAGAATGCATCTATGAAACAATCTATTCGGGAGGCTGTTGAGGGCGGTATGCCGTGTTTGGCAGAGTGCGGGGCTTTTATGTATCTTCATGAGACGATGGAAGATGCGGATGGAAGGTTCTGGCCGATGGTGGGACTGGTGCCGGGGAAGGCTGTTAAGAAGGGACGTCTGGTACGTTTTGGTTATGCCGTTCTGACATCTGAAACAGACACGATTCTGGGACCGAAAGGGCTGCAGATGCCGGTGCATGAATTTCATTATTGGGATACGACCTGTGAAGAAGGCTGCTTTGAAGCCCATAAGCCGTTGACAGAACGCAGATGGCATTGCATGTATCAGAAGAAACAGCTGCTGGCAGGATTTCCGCATTTTTATTTTCAGGCCGATGAGGAAATGGCCCTTCATTATGTAGAAGCATGCAGAAATTATGCCGATGGTTATCTATGAGAACAGGAAATGAGGAACGAAAAGTGGAAGATATAAAATTTTTAAAAGCACAATTGAATCAACAGTTATTTATGATCAGCCAGCCAAACGAGAAAGTGATGGAAGCGGCATGGCAGCGATGGGACAGCATCGGCAAACCATTAAGAAGTCTTGGGGCACTGGAACGTGCGGTTGTGAAAATGGCAGGTATGGAGAATACGGTGAATGTCAAAATGGACAAACGTGCCATCGTCGTACTGTGCGGCGATCATGGTGTTGTGAAGGAAGGGGTGACCCAGACAGACAGCAGTGTGACAAAGATTGTGGCGGATAATATTGCCTCAGGCAAGGCGAGTATTAACATTATGGCAGGAAAAGCCGGAGCAGATGTATTTCCTGTAGATGTGGGAATGATGGGTGAACATTATCCGAATAAAGAATTTCAACCGATGGTCATGTGTGACCGCAAAGTAGCCCAGGGAACGGGCGATATTGCTGTGGAACCGGCCATGACTCAGGAACAGTGTCTTCGGGCGATTCTGGCAGGCATTGAAGTTGTGGCCGATCTTTCCACACAGGGGTATGAGATGATCGGCATGGGAGAAATGGGGATCGGCAATACCACACCAAGCAGTGCCCTGGTGTCAGTCCTTTTGAATCTTCCGGCGGAGGAAGTGACAGGACGTGGGGCAGGATTGTCGGATGCATCCTACAATAAAAAAGTTGCCGTTATCGAACAGGCGGTGAAGCGTTATTGGAAAGCAACAGAGGATTCTGAAATCCCAGATGGCCCGTTTTTCAAAATAGATGCGGCGGTTGAATTGATGTCACATCTGGGCGGCTATGAAATCGCAGCCATGGCCGGTATGTGTCTGGGCGGTGCTGTCTTTGGTGTACCGATTGTACTGGACGGCTATATTTCCGTGGCAGGTGCCCTGTGTGCTTCTTTGATCAATGCAGACTGCACGGCATACCTCCTGGCATCTCACATTTCAGCGGAACCGGCAGCATGGAAAGTACTGAGAAATCTGCATCTTGAACCGGTGATCCAGGCAGGAATGTGTCTGGGGGAAGGAACCGGTGCGGCTGCAGCCATGGTTTTATATGATATGGGGCTTGCGGTATATCGTCAGATGGGGACCTTTGATGATATTCATGTGGAACCGTATGAAAACTACGCAAAAAGACAGGCGGATGAGTAAATGATATTACTGGTAACAGGCGGAAGCGCCAGCGGCAAATCAGAATATGCGGAAAACAGAGCGCTGCAGCTGGCCAAAACAGAGCAGAAAAAGCTGATTTATCTGGCGGCAATGAAGCCCTTTGGAGAGGAAGCAGCAAAAAGAATTGAGCGGCACCGGCAATTGAGGGCAGGAAAAGGTTTTGAAACAGTGGAACGTTATACAGATATTGAAGGTCTTTGCAGGGATGAAAGTTTGGAGGCAGAAACTTTCAGACAGACGGCAAAGGATGCGGTGGTACTGTTGGAATGTATGTCTAATCTGGCGGCCAACGAGATGTTTTCCGGCAGTGACAGCAATGCGGATTGTACCGGAGAGTTCGAGCGTATGGATACCAGCAGGGTCAAAGACAGAATTATGAGAGGTATAGATGCTTTGACTGAAGTGTCTGATCATTTGGTCATTGTCAGCATCAACGTCTTTGAAGAGGGCATGCAGCAGTATGATGCATGGACCCGGGCTTATATGCAGTGTCTGGGAGAATTGAATCAGGCATTGACAAGGAAAGCAGATACGGCGGTTGAGGTTGTTTACTCGATCCCTGTTCCTTATAAGGAGGGCGTGACATGCAATCTTTAATTATTGCATTTGCCATGTATTCGAAGATACCAATGCCACGGGCAGACTGGAATGACAAAAATATGCGCTATGCCTTTTGTTGGTTTCCGGTGATCGGTCTGGTGATCGGCCTGGTGGAGCTGGCTGTCTTTTATATTTTGACAAAATGGCAGGCGGGATCTGTTTTCAGAGGCGTTTGCCTGATGGCGGTGCCTTTATTGGTGACAGGCGGCATTCATCTGGATGGATTTATGGATACAACGGATGCCAGAAGTTCTTATGGAGACAGGGAGAAAAAGCTGGCAATTTTAAAGGATTCCCATGTGGGGGCCTTTGCGGTGATCGGTTGCAGCTTTTATCTGATTTTGTCGGCCGGGGCCTGGAGTGAAATAGATGCAAAGGGAATTGTTGTGATGGCGATGGCTTTTGTTCTGGAACGGGCATTCAGCGGATTAGCGGCGGTTAACTTCAAAGGCGCACGCAAAGACGGAATGCTGACCGCTTTCAGAGAACCGGCCAGGAAAAGGACAGTTACAGTGGTGTTGGCGGCGCAGGCTGTTATTTCGGCAATTGTGATGTGTTATCTCTGGCTTCCGGTGGGACTGTTATGCAGTCTGGGAGCCGTTTTGACATTTATTTATTATTATAAAATGGCGATGAAGGAATTCGGCGGCACAACCGGAGATCTGGCAGGATGGTTTCTGCAGACCTGTGAACTGGTGATGCTGATGCTGACTGTTGTTGGAAAAATGATTTTGGCATAATATAGTCAATACAAGAGGAGAAAGATATGATATTTGTAACAGGCGGCTGTTTTCAGGGAAAACAGCAATGGGTGCTTCAAAATTGTCAGGTGCAGCCATTCCGGGTGGCAGATGGGGCAGTCTGCAGTATGGAAGCAATCAAAAGTGCCGGTGTACTGGATCATTTTCATTTGCTGGTGCGCCGTTGGATGCAGGCAGGCAAAATACCGGCGGATGAGACGGAAAAGATTCTGTCAGATAATCCGGATATTGTGATCATCACGGATGAAATCGGCAGCGGGATTGTGCCTTTGGATGTAAAAGAACGTGAATGGCGGGAAGTACACGGCAGAATCTGCTGTCAGCTGGCAGGAAGGGCCGATGCTGTTTTTCGCGTCATCGCCGGCATCGGGCAAAAAATAAAGTGAGGCAGCAGGGATAAATGAAGATAAAAATATGGCTGATCCGGCATGGCATGACAGCAGGCAATAGGCAGCAGCGCTATGTGGGAACAACAGATGAGCTGCTCTGTGAAGAAGGACGACAGCAAATAATATTGAAAAGGCAGTTGATAAAGTCGGATCAGGATATTCAGAATGTTTATGTCAGTCCGATGCTCAGATGCCGGGAAACGGCCGAAATTCTGTTTCCGGCGGTCAGTCAGATAACAGAAGCGGGTTTTCGGGAGTGCAGTTTCGGAGAATTTGAATACAGAAATTATCAGGAACTCAATGGGCATCCGGATTATCAGGCATGGATAGACAGCGGCGGCACCATTGGTTTCCCCGGCGGTGAAAATCAAAAAGCCTTTTGCGACAGAGTACAGACGGCTTTTGAAGCATGTATCAGGGATGATGTGATGCCAAAAGCTTGTAATTGGGGACAGACATATGCAGGTCAAAATGCCGCAGAAAAAGAATTTACGACAGCCATGGTTGTCCATGGCGGGACCATCATGGCCATTCTTTCTAAATGGGCAATGCCGCATCAGGATTATTTTCATTGGCAGGTCAAAAACGGCTGCGGATATCTGGTTTGTCTGGATACAGATGAATGGCTGGCGGAAAAAGGCAGTTTGTCTGTGATTGAGAAGTTTTAAAGGCTGTGGAAAAGGCAGGTTTTTAAAGTGAAGATTTGTTAAAAGGAGAAAATGTATGCATGGCATCATTGTTTTGGTGGGAGGTTTTTTGCTGGATTGTCTTTTAGGTGATCCGCATAATCCATGGCATCCCATTTGTCTGATCGGCTATCTGATCAGTTTTCTGGAAAAGAAAATACGGAAACTTTTTCCCAAGCAGCCCAAAGGTGAATTTTACGGTGGACTTGTGATGGTTGTTTTAGTTTTATTCATATCTACAGCCGTTCCGATAGTGCTTCTGAAAGCTGCGAAGTGGATACATCCGTATCTGGCACTTGTGCTTGAAATTATCATGTGTTATCAGCTGTTGGCAGCCCGGTCTTTGAGAGATGAGAGTATGAAGGTGTATCATGCACTTCATCAGCATGATATTGAAGGGGCAAGAAAGGCTGTGTCGATGATCGTCGGCCGGGATACACAGCGGCTGGATGCAGCAGGCATTGCAAAAGCAGCTGTTGAAACAGTCGCTGAGAATGCCTCTGACGGGGTGATCGCACCGATGATTTTTATAGCTATTGGCGGTGTTCCATTCGGCTTTTTCTATAAAGCAGTGAATACAATGGACTCCATGGTGGGGTATAAAAATGAGAAATATCTTTATTTCGGCCGGGCGGCAGCAAAGCTGGATGATGTGATGAATTATGTGCCTTCAAGAATTTCCGGGCTTTTGATGGTTGCATCTGCTGCATTGACCGGCGGTGATGCCAAAAGGGCATGGCACATCTTTTGCCGTGACAGGTATAATCATGCCAGCCCGAATTCTGCGCAGACAGAGGCGGCTTGTGCCGGGGCACTTGGCCTTCAGCTGGCGGGAGACGCCTGGTATTTTGGCGAGCGCTATCATAAACCGACGATTGGAGATGCGGTGAGAGAGATTGAAGATGCAGATATCATCAGAGCTAATTGTCTGATGTATGGTGCAGCCGTGTTATGTCTTGTGATCTGTGTGATCATTCGCTATTTGCTGGTGGGATAGTGTACAGCAGGAAGAAGACAGAAACTTTCGGATGAGGTATGAGCGCGTGGATGCAGGCGAAAGATTGATCAGAAAGCCGATAATGGCGACAGGAACAGGAGAAGAAACGATGGCAAAAGTTATCATGGTACAGGGCACCATGTCCAATGCTGGAAAGAGTCTGCTTGTGGCTGGATTATGCCGTATTTTCAGGCAGGACGGATACAGGGTGGCTCCATTTAAATCCCAGAATATGGCCCTGAATTCATTTATCACAACAGAAGGTCTGGAGATGGGAAGAGCCCAGGTGATGCAGGCGGAGGCAGCAGGCATCGAACCGTCGGTCAGGATGAATCCGATTCTTCTGAAACCTACATCAGATGTGGGGTCTCAGGTGATCGTCAATGGTGAAGTGCGTCAGAATATGCGGGCAGCGGAATATTTTAAATATAAAAAGTCACTGATACCGGATATTATGGCGGCGTACAATTCGCTGGCAGCAGAGAATGATATTATCGTGGTGGAAGGTGCAGGAAGTCCGGCAGAGATCAACTTGAAATCCGAGGACATTGTGAATATGGGATTGGCCAAAATGCTGAAAGCACCGGTATTGCTTGCAGGAGATATTGACAGAGGTGGTGTATTTGCACAGCTTGTGGGGACAATGATGCTGCTTGAAAAGGAAGAACAGCAGATGGTCAAAGGCCTGATCATCAATAAATTCCGGGGAGATAAGCGTATTTTGGATCCGGGGATCGAGATGTTGAAAGATTATACGCCAGTGCCGGTTGTAGGGGTTGTACCGTATATGCATGTGGATATTGACGATGAAGACAGCCTGGCAGACCGTCTGGACAAACATACCGAAAAAGGATTGATTGATATAGCGGTGATCCGTGTGCCGAGAATGTCGAATTTTACGGACTTCAATGCACTGGAACGCATGCAGGGCGTAACACTGCGTTATGTGGAAAAGGTGCAGCAGCTCGGCCGTCCGGATCTGATCCTGCTTCCAGGGACCAAGAATACCATGGGGGATCTGAAGTGGCTGCGTATGAACGGTCTGGAGGCTTCGGTTTTGAAATTGGCAGCGGAAGGTACGCTGGTGATGGGCATTTGCGGCGGTTATCAAATGCTTGGTCTGACGCTGGAAGACCCGGATGGCGTGGAGGAAGGCGGCAGCATGCGCGGCATGGAATTGCTGCCGGTACATACGGTGTTTGAGAAGGCCAAGACGAGAACCAGAGTTTCCGGAAAGACGGGAACATTACATGGACCGTGGCAGTTGTTATCCGGCACGGCTTTTGAAGGCTATGAGATTCATATGGGTGAGACAACCTATGAACCTGGGGGCACTGTATTTTCTGCAATAGCAGAAACAGTCGGTACGCAGCATGTTGATGAAGCGATGGCTAATGGCTGCCAGTATCAGAATGCGGCCGGCAGCTATGTGCATGGTCTTTTTGACTCTGTGGAGATGCAGAAAGCACTGCTTAGGCTGCTTTGTCAGAAAAAAGGGCTGCCGGAGGAAGCGGTATCCTGGATTGATGAGAAAGTCTATAAAGAGCAGCAGTATGATAAACTGGCAGAGGGACTCAGGGAGAATATGGATATGGCAAAGATTTATCAGATATTGGAGGAGGGACTGGCATGAAGATAGAACTTGAGAATGTATTGCCGGCAGAGATTGAGAAGCGCAGTTTTGAGATCATCACAGAAGAACTGGGAGACCGGGTATTTGATCCGCTTCAGGAGCCGATTATTAAGCGGGCCATTCATACCAGTGCGGATTTTGAATATGCTGATTCGCTGTGCTTTTCTGAGCATGCGGTGGAGAAAGCGTTGGATGCGCTGCGCAAAGGGGCTTATATTGTGACTGATACACAGATGGGAAAATCAGGCATCAACAAGAAAGTGATGGCAGAATTTGGCGGCGAGGTCTGCTGTTTTATGTCGGATTCGGATGTGGCAGAGACAGCCAAAAAGAACGGTACAACCCGGGCCGTAGCCAGTATGGAAAAGGCCGCAAAGCTTGACAGGCCGTTGGTTTTTGCCATCGGCAATGCGCCGACAGCCTTGATACAGCTCTATGAGATGATTCAGGAGGGCCGTATCCGACCGAAACTGATCATTGGTGTGCCTGTGGGCTTTGTCAATGTGGTACAGGCCAAAGAACTGATTATGACGGCGGGTGTACCGTATATTGTTGCAAGGGGCAGAAAGGGCGGAAGCAATATTGCCGCCGCCATCTGCAATGCGCTTTTATATATGTTGGACAGTTCCAGAGGACAGCGTTAAAAGAATAAAAATCAATCGTAAGGGGTCGCTTTTGGCGGCCTCTTTTCTTCGAGGAAACTGCCCCGCATAACGGCCTTGCTGCCATATTTCTGCCGGATGCTGTCCAGGGCCTGATCCAGCTTTTCCTGCTTGTCATTCCGGACATAATCAAAGAGATTCATCTGACGAACCTGGCAGTCACTGAGCTTGGAAGTACGGATGCCGAGAAGCCGCACGGGGGTACCGTTCCAGAGTTCATGAAAAAGCTGCCCGGCAGCTTCATAGATGACCTGGGTGGCCTGGGAAGGTGAGAGAAGCTGCATTTGATGAGAAACATTCTCAAATGTGTTGTAGCGGATTTCAACGCTGACCATACCGGCCAGAAAACCGGCTTTGCGCAGTCGGCCGGCAACGGATTCTGACAGTTCCAGCAGCACTTTGCGGGCGGCTTCTTCTGTGGTCACGTCTGCTGACAGGGTTGTGGAATTGCCGATGCCTTTGTTGGAGGTATCCGTTTTGGTCCGCTCGTCAATGTGGACAGATTCGATACCGTTGGCGTATTCCCAGATGGTACGGCCATGACTTTTCAGATGGGCTTCTATGAGTGCCGGATCCATTTTGGCCAGATCGCCGATGGTTTTGATACCCAGCAGTTCCAGTTTTGCAGCGGAAGCGTGGCCGACCATGAAGAGATCCCTGACTGGAAGAGGCCACATTTTCACCGGGACTTCTTCGGGGAAAAGGGTGTGAACTTTGTCCGGTTTTTCAAAATCAGAAGCCATCTTTGCCAGCAGGCGGTTGGTGGAGATGCCGATATTCACAGTGAAGCCCAATCTGTCACGAATTGTATCTTTGATCATATGGGCTGCCCTGACAGGGTCCCCGTTATCTCCGGGGATCGGGACATATTCGGCAAAACATTCATCAATACTGTACTGACTGATGGCGGAAGTATAATGATGTAGCAGATCAAGCAGCTGACGGCTGCACTGGCTGTAGTAATGATGTTCTGGCGGTACAATGGTCAGATTGGCACATTTTCTCAGGGCATCGGTGATCGGTTCTCCGGTGCGGATGCCGTATCTGGCTGCAGCTATGGATTTGGCCAGGACAACGCCATGTCGTTTGGACATATCACCGCCTACAATAGCCGGAATCTTCCGGAGATCTGTTTCACTGCCGTCACGGAGCAGTTTGATGGCTGTCCAGCTTAAATAGGCGCTGTTCACATCTATATGAAAAATAATTTTTTTCATGATAATTTTCACCTTTTTTCCACAATTATAGGGTATGTTATACGTAAGATATAAGATGCTTTTGATAAAGTTGATATTTATCTTTATTATATAGGAATAAAGATTGTCCGTCCACGACATTTTTACGTTGAGATTTTGTACGGCCGGTGTTAGAATGGTGGTTGTTGTAATAGATGCTGTATACACATGCATGCATCGAATTTGAATTTTATAGACTGGGAGAAAGACTTTAATGAAAAATATTGTTTTTATAGGTATGCCGGGGGCTGGAAAGAGTACCATCGGCGTGGTAATCGCCGAGATTTTCGGATACGATTTTGTGGATTCGGATCTTCTGATCCAGAATCAGGAGGGAGATATTCTGGAACATTTGATTGATAAGCATGGAATTGAAGGATTTTTACAGATCGAAAACCAGGTGAACAGAGATATTAATGTGAAGAAAACGGTTATTTCAACAGGAGGCAGTGTCTGCTATTGCGATGAGGCCCTGAAACATATGTCAGAGCATGGCGTTATTGTTTATATCAAAACAGATTATGAATCATTGCATCAGCGCTTGGGCGACCTTCATCAGAGAGGTGTTGTGATTCGAAACGGATCGACACTTTTGGATTTATATAATGAAAGAACGCCTCTTTATGAAAAGTATGCAGATGTCGTTGCAGATGTCAGCGGATGTCAGATTGAAAAGGCCATTGATAAGATAAAAAATTTACTGAAAGCCTGTGCCAAATTATATGAAGAATAGAATATCAAAAAAGAGACATAACAGTTACAGAAAGAGGGAGAGAAATTTCAGAGATTGGCCAAAGAATCCGCATTTTTACGGTGCGCTGGCGATGCTTCTGCCGTTGACGGCGATACTGATTGCTTATATTGCCATGGGCGTTTTCCCTTTCGGCAATCAGGCAACGATGATCATTGACTCTTATCATCAGTATGTACCGTTTTTCTCTGAATTTCATGATAAGATCTGGCATGGTGAAAGTTTCCTTTATTCATGGCACGGCAGTCTGGGGTTTAATTTTATAGCGGTTCAGGCTTATTATCTGGCAAGTCCGCTGAATTTTCTGATTGCCTTGTTCCCGGCCTCGATGATGATAGAGGCCTTTGAGACGCTGATCGTGCTGAAGATCTGTCTGTCAGGATGGACGGCTTATCGCTATCTGCGGAGAAGAACCGGAAGAAATGATTATTCGACGGTTGTGTTTGCATCGTTTTATGCCCTTGGTGGATTCAGCATCGCTTATAACTGGAATGTGATGTGGCTGAACAGCATTGTCCTGTTTCCGATCATTCTTATGGGTGTTGAGAAGCTGATCAATGACAGAGACGGTCGGATGTATGCAGTCAGTATGGGACTTGCTATTTTCTGCAATTACTATATGGCCATTATGATCTGCATTTTTGTTGTTTTGTACTTTTTTGTTATCTGGTTTTCCAGAAAGCGAGAAGGCATCAGACAGTTTCTCAGAAGCGGTATTCATTTTGTGCTGTGCTCTGTGTTGGCGGGCGGAATGGCGGCCATTTATCTGTTTCCGACGTATTATACATTGATCAACAGTTCCCAGGGATCGGCCCCGACGAGCTTTAAGATCTACAGGAATTTCCTGGAGATTTTTCGTCAGCAGTTTGCACTGGTTGAACCGACGCAGCTGACAGGGGCGCCGAATATATACTGTGGCGTTCTGCTTGTGATGCTGGTTGTTTTTTATGCGGTTTCCAAAACTATTCCATTAAGGGAAAAGATCGGACGTCTTTTTGTAACAGGATTTGTTCTGGTGAGCCTGAATATTAATGTGCTTGATTATGTATGGCACGGATTCCATTTCCCGAATAACCTGCCCGGCAGATTCTCTTTTATTTATATTTTCATGGTGGTTGTTATGGCCTACGATGCATGGCAGTCACTGCGGCTGACGAATAAGAAGGTTTTCCTTGGAATTTTTGTGGCAGAAGCGGTGCTATTTGGTGTATGTCTCTGGTATCCGAAGGATCGTCTGCCCCTTTACAGTATGATTGTGACAGGGGTGCTGATGGCACTTTACATGATCCTGCTGATCGCCCATCGGAGCCATGCTTCATTGACGATTAAAGGCATTAAGGTCCTGCCAAAGTATCTGTGTCTGATGGTACTGACAGTGGAAGTGGCGGGCAATGCTATTTTTGGCCTGTGTATGAACGGAACCACTAACCGGACGAACTATACAGAGGACAGGCAGGAGGTTGCAGATATCCGCAGCCGCTACGAGGCAAAAGATACTTTTTACAGAATGGAACTGGAACAGATCAGAGGCAGGGATGATGTCACATGGCATCATCTGAATGGTCTTTCATTCTTCTCATCAACAGCGGATGATCGTGAGGAGAAGTTGATGGGAGCTCTCGGTTTTTACAACAGCGGCAATAAATACAGCTATAAAGGGGCAACGCCTCTGACAGATGCGATGTTTGGTATCCGTTATATTATCAGCAATGATGAAATATGGGCGTCGAATCTGTCATTATGTGAGCAGACAGAGAATAAGTATATTTATGAGAACCAACAGAATCTTGCTCTTGGTTACATGGTGAATCCGGGGGTTACCCAGTGGAAGATCGTGGAAGGGGATCCTTTTGTCACTCAGAATGATTTTGTGAGAATGGCAACGGATACTCAGGGAGCGATGTTTATCCCGCTTGAAACAGGAGAGCCGCAGGTGACAGATGGCATGCTGACCAGTACCGGTGAGGATAAATATTATTATGAGCGGCATGGCAGCGGCGGAAGCCTGACCTGGCAGCTGACTTTCACGGAGCAGCAGGATGTGTATATTTATTTTGAGGCCAGTCATTGTGAGAAGCTGAAGGTGACGATTGACGGAAAGACGGAGACCTATTCTGATAAGCGGGGACATATTGTGCATCTTGGGCAGTGTGATGCAGGGAAGGTTGTGACATTGGATTTTCCGATGGACAGCGAATATGAAACAGGCAACGTGAAACTGCAGATGTATGCCCTCAATCAGGATATTTTCGATTCAGCCTATGTCCAGCTGGCGGATGAACAGCTGCAGGTGACAAATTACGACAGCACCCACGTCAACGGACATATTCAGGTGAATCAGGATGGTATGATGCTGCTGTCGATTCCTTATGACGAAGGCTGGCATATCTATGTGGATGGTGAAGAAACAGAGATACAGCCGGTGGGGGAAGCGATGACAGGATGCTGGCTGACAGCAGGCGAACATCAGATTACGATGCGGTACACACCACAGGGATTTGTGGAAGGAGCCGCGATCAGTGTTATTTCACTACTGATACTTGTGTTGGGAATTACTGTAAAAGCGGGTCTTTTCAGCGGACATCATAGGAAAATGTAACAAATTCTTAACAAATTTTTATAAAAAGATAAAAAGCGATTTACAAACAGAGAGTTTGTGATATAATCATTTTGAGGAAAAATCAGTATAGGGATTTTTTGTCGATTTTTATAGGAATAATAGTTGATCAGCGAGTGATGCATTGCATGATTCGCTGATTTTCGGATATTGAATCAGATAGATGAGAACAACGCAATATAATTTGAGGTGCAATATGGAACAGTATTTAATAAAAGGCGGGAATCCGTTGGTTGGCGAAGTAGAGATTGGCGGAGCAAAGAATTCGGCCCTTGGTATTTTGGCAGCAGCGATCATGTGTGATGAGACTGTGACAATTCGGAACTTGCCGGATGTGAATGATATCAATGTTTTCCTGAATGCGGTTATATCCATTGGTGCGGAAGTACGTTATCCGAATCCGAAGGATCGTCATACAGTTACAATTAACGGCTGTGGTATTCGTACACACGAAGTAGACAATGACTATATCAGAAAGATCAGAGCGTCCTATTATCTGATCGGCGCTCTTCTCGGCAAGTACAGGGAAGCCGGTGTGGCGCTGCCTGGCGGATGCAATATCGGCAGCAGACCGATCGACCAGCATCAGAAGGGATTCAAGGCCCTGGGTGCGAAGGTATGGATTGACAGAGGCATGATCTTTACTTCTGCTGATGAGTTAAACGGCAAGCATATTTATCTTGACGTGGTCAGTGTGGGTGCAACCATCAATATTATGCTGGCAGCATCCAGAGCCAAAGGCATGACCATCATTGAGAATGCAGCGAAGGAACCGCATGTTGTTGATGTGGCGCAGTTCCTGAATCAGATGGGTGCCAACATCAAGGGTGCCGGAACAGACATGATCAAGATTATCGGCGTAGATCGTTTCAGAGCAGCTGATCATGAGATTATCCCGGATCAGATCGAAGCGGGTACATTTATGTGTGCAGCTGTTGCAACAAAGGGTGATGTGACGATCAAGCATGTTATTCCGAAGCATCTGGAATCTATCTCAGCGAAGCTGATCGAGATGGGGGCAGAGATTGAAGAACTGGATGATGCCGTACGTGTTGTAGCGACCAAGAGACTCAGCCCGACAACGGTGAAGACAATGCCTTATCCGGGATTCCCGACAGATATGCAGTCTCAGATTGCGGTATGTCTTTCTCTTGCTGACGGCACAAGCCTTGTTACAGAGAAGATTTTCGAGAACAGATTTAAGTATACAGACGAGCTGACCAAGATGGGTGCCAATATCAAGGTTGAAGGCAATACAGCTTTCATTACAGGTGTTGATAAGTATACAGGTGCAGTTGTTGCTGCTCCGGATCTTCGGGCAGGTGCAGCACTTGTTATTGCCGGACTGGCAGCAGAAGGCTGTACATGTGTTGAGCAAATTCAGTATATCCAGAGAGGTTATGAGAACTTCGAAGAGAAGATCCGAAGCCTGGGCGGTATTATTGAACGCGTGGACGTAGAAGACCGTACAGATCGTGACCGTATGATGCGCAAGATGAGTCTTGCAGCTTATTAATTATCACTGAATGAGTGTGAATCCTTCATTGTCGTATGGATGACAATGAGGGATTTTTTCTGCAGGAGAGGGATCGGGCTACAAATCGTTGGAATTGTAGTGCTGCATCCCTTGACTTTAAACTTATTTTCATGTATGCTATGTAAGCAATCAACACATTAAATAGTCAACTGATTAATTAAATAGTAGTTTTCTCTTATTCAGAGCAATGGAGACCAAGGATCTGTGATATTGCGGCAACCCCCATGAGGAAGGTGCCAACCTGAGCGAGTAACATCGAACAATAAGAGGATTTGATCGTATCAAGTCCGCTTTGAGCGGATTTTTTTTTGCCATGGACAGCAGTGTTTGGTGCCAAGGGCAGAACCAATGACGATTAAATAGCAATAAGAGAAATAGTAACTGTGAAGAGAATGCGCAGTTATGAGAGATACTAATTCGACAAGGAGGATATAATGGAAAAGTTATTATTCACATCTGAATCTGTAACAGAAGGCCATCCGGATAAGATTTGTGACCAGATTTCCGATGCTATTCTTGATGCAATGTTAGAGCAGGACCCAATGAGCCGTGTCGCATGTGAGACATGTACAACAACAGGTCTTGTTATGGTTATGGGTGAGATCACCAGCAATGCGAAGGTAGATATCCAGAACATTGTCAGAGACACAGTCAGAGAAATTGGTTATACAAGAGGTAAATACGGCTTTGATGCTGACACATGTGCAGTTATGGTGGCACTTGACAAACAGTCTACAGATATTGCCATGGGTGTTGATAAGGCCCTTGAAGCCAAAGAGCATACCATGTCTGAAGAAGAAATCGCAGCTATCGGTGCTGGTGACCAGGGTATGATGTTTGGTTTTGCAACCAATGAAACAGAAGAATATATGCCATATCCGATCGCACTGGCTCACAAGCTGGCGCGTCAGCTGACAAAGATTCGTAAAGATGGTACACTGCCTTACCTCAGACCGGACGGCAAGACACAGGTTACGGTTGAATATGATGAGAATGGCAAGGCGGTTCGTCTGGATGCCGTTGTCCTTTCAACACAGCATGATCCTGAAGTAACACAGGAACAGATTCATGAAGATATAAAGAAGTATGTTTTTGATGTAATTCTTCCAGCAGAGATGGTCGATGAGCATACGAAGTTCTTCATCAACCCAACAGGCCGTTTTGTTATCGGCGGACCTCACGGTGACAGTGGTCTGACAGGCCGTAAGATCATTGTAGATACATACGGTGGTTACGCTCGCCACGGCGGCGGTGCTTTCTCCGGTAAGGACTGCACAAAGGTTGACCGTTCCGCAGCTTACGCAGCACGTTATGTTGCCAAGAACCTGGTAGCAGCAGGTATTGCAGATAAGTGTGAGATTCAGTTATCTTATGCCATTGGTGTAGCGAATCCAACATCGATTATGGTTGATACGTTCGGTACAGGCAAGTTATCCAACAGCCGTATTGTTGAGATTATCAGAGACAACTTTGACCTTCGTCCGGCAGGCATCATCCGTATGCTTGATCTGAGAAGACCAATTTACAAACAGACAGCTGCTTATGGTCATTTTGGCCGTAACGATCTGGATCTGCCTTGGGAAAAACTGGACAAGGTAGATACATTAAAGGCTTATCTTTAATTTACGCGAATAATGAAGCAGGCCCATGTATGGGCTGACGTATACAAACGCAGACTATTTTCGATGATGGAAATAGTTCTGCGTTTATCTTTATCTCTTTTTCATAAAAAATTTTATTATCTTTTACAATTCCTTTTCGTGAGTATGATATAATGAGTGTTAGTGAGCGGGAGCAAGCAATGCTTGTTCATCGCGAACGGCGAATGGCGATCA
>ERZ773103.781-NODE-781-length-36001-cov-3.864602_pt1 | contig 36001 bp, 25 predicted proteins | sample MGYA00511118_ERZ773103 | MGnify/ENA primary metagenome ERZ773103 (study PRJEB29015, sample SAMEA2737821) | human gut metagenome | biome: human gut; feature: human-associated habitat; material: faeces | place: China | collected 2012 ... | reverse complement strand
TGAAGGGAGACTTAATTATGACACTCGACGAAATTAAAGTAGTTGGTATTGCTGGTGCAGGTACAATGGGCGCTTCCATGGCTCAGATTTTCGCACAGTATGGTTACACAGTTATCATTTATGATGCATTTGAAGCAGGTCTTGAAAGAGGTAAACATCTTGTAGAGATCAACCAGGCAAGCTTAGTTGAAGCTGGTGATATCACAGCAGAACAGTCTGCTGTGATCAAGACAAAACTCAGCTTTACAGGTGATATCAATGGTCTTAAAGACTGCGATATCATCGTTGAATCCGTTCTTGAAAGACTTGACGTTAAACAGGATTTCTGGGTAAAGGCAGAAGCTGTTGTATCCCCTGACTGTATCCTTGCTACTAACACATCCGGTCTTTCTATCAACAAGATCTTCGCTAACTGCAAAGATAAGACAAGAGCTTGCGGTATGCATTGGTTCAACCCACCTCACATCGTTCCTCTGATCGAAGTTATCAACAACGATGAGACAAAGCAGGAAATCGCAGATACAGTTTACCAGCTGTCCTTAAAGATTGGCAAGAAACCTATCTACGTTAAGAAAGATGCTCTTGGCTTCATCGGCAACAGAATTCAGGCTGCTATCCTTCGTGAAGCTGTTTACATCGTTGAACAGGGTATCGGTGACTACAAAGACGTTGATGGCGCTATGAAGTACGGCCTTGGCTTCCGTTATGCCTGCCTTGGACCTTGCGAAGTTGTTGACCAGGGTGGTCTTGATGTTCATCATCATATCGCTACATATCTTTGGGAAGACCTTTCAGACGCTAAGTATCCATCAGGTGAATTCGAAGCAATTTACCAGGCTGGCAACTACGGTGTTAAGACAGGCAAAGGCTTCTATGATTACAGCGGTGACAAGGCTGATAAGGCTATCGAAGCTCGTGACGCTATGTACCTTGCAATGGCTAAATGCAACCCAACAGGTGTTGGTGAAGCACACGGCTACGAGAACTAATATTTCGAGTTTATAGATTGTTTGATCTATAAGATATAGTTAATCTCTGGAACTCCCGGAGGAAATGCCCGCTGGCATTCCTCTGGGAGTTCTTTTTCTATGTTTTCACTCTATCTGATTTTCGCTGCCTGTTTCAACACATACATTTTCTGGGTAACTTCTGTCTTTAAAAAAAGAGCATCCCGACATCTATCGGAATGCTCTTCTATCGTATTCTTAATTCTGATTAAGCAAGTTTAGCCTTTGCTGTTTCACATAATGCTGTGAAAGCTGCTGCATCGCTGATAGCCATTTCAGAAAGCATCTTTCTGTTGACTTCAACACCTGCAAGCTTAAGACCATGCATCAGTTTGCTGTAAGATAAACCGTTCATTCTTGCAGCTGCGTTGATTCTTGCGATCCAAAGCTGTCTGAACTGACGTTTTCTCTGTTTTCTGCCTGCATAAGAACTTGTTAAAGCTCTCATTACGGACTGTTTTGCTACTCTATACTGTTTAGATCTGGCACCTCTGTAACCTTTAGCCAGTTTTAAAACTCTGTTATGTTTCTTCTTAGCGTTTAAGCCGCCTTTAATTCTTGCCATTTTGTCGTTCCTCCGTTTCTATTACAGGTAAGGTAAAATCTTCTTCATTACCTTTGCGTTAGTTGAATCTGTCATAGCTGCATGTCTGAGATTTCTCTTTCTCTTTGCAGATTTCTTTGTTAAGATGTGGCTCTTATAAGCTTTCATTCTCTTTAACTGACCAGTACCTGTTTTTTTGAAACGCTTTGCAGCTGCTCTACTTGTTTTTACCTTTGGCATTTTAATGTCCTCCTTAATATGAAAATGGTCTAATTACGTTTTTCAACTAAAAACATAACCATGCTCTTACCTTCCAGCTTGGCAGGTTTATCAATTACCGCAATGTCTGATAACTTCTGAGCAAAATCTTCCAGAATCGTCTTGCCGACTGCTGTATGGGCCAGCTCTCGTCCTCTGAAACGAACAGCAACTTTGACCTTATTGCCGCCTGATACAAACTTTCTTGCCTGATTCACCTTTGTATTCAGGTCATTCGTATCGATGTTCGGTGACAAACGAATCTCTTTCACTTCGATGGTCTTCTGTTTCTTGCGTGCTTCCTTCTCTCTGCGCGCCTGCTCATATCTGTACTTGCCGTAGTCGATAATCTTGCATACAGGTGGTTTGGCTGTCGGAGCGATCTTCACCAGATCCAGATTCGCCTCTCTGGCTAATTTCATTGCATCTCTGGCTGACATGATACCTAACTGTTCGCCGTCTTCCCCAATCAGTCGGATCTCCCGATCTCTGATCTGCTCATTAATCATTAATTCGCTAATAATTGACACCTCCATGTCTCATGACTTTTATTCATAACATTAAACTGAAAATGGTGAGCAGAAAACTACTCACCATTTAAGACACGTAATGTGTAAAATACTTAAATATGAACCCAAGTCATCTGAAATGCTAAGGTGAGAGTGAGTACTCTGCTTTCTCGTACGGATGTTGTGTCTATCACACAACTTCATATATTCTACCACCTTTACATTTCAATGTCAATAGATTTTTTGGATTTTGATTTTATTTTGTTTTAACTTTTGTTAAAAATATCTGATGACATTTAATTCAATTCAAACAACTGGCGCTGTTTCAAGTCAATGCTGGCCCATGAAATATTGGAGTTTTCCTGCCCATAGAGATAAACAGTACTCTTCACTCTGACATAAAGTTTGCAGCTCTTCTTGTAGCCATTCAGATTGTCTGAACTGCCGGTATCTCTCAAATATTGCTCAATATCGGCCACATTCAGACTGAATGCATTATTCTCTGTAATGTCAAAAGCATCACCTTTTTCCTCGATTGTTTTGCCGTCATAGCCCTTTAAAGTACCGATTTGATTTGTAATATTGGTTACTTTTTCACTCTCCGCCGGTGCACCATCAGACGAACTGCCCGCTTCACCGCTTTCTTCCAGCGTACTGCCGTTGTCATCATTTATAAAGAATGAAATCTCCATCTTCTGTTTATCAAGGTCTTCCTGGTTCAGATCCGCACTGACCATATTATAGTCCTTGACATTGATATTAAAGGTCATATCCTTTTCGAGGGTATTATTCTCTCCCTTTTTCCATGAGGACTGGTCTGTGGCATAATAACGGGCACTTTCAATATCCGCATCCGGATTCAGCGTATCCACAAAGTCAACCTCCGGTTTCACTGCCGTAACATTGGCAGCAGCAACCATGGCATTAATAAACAGCTGGATTTCTTCGTCGCCGTCAACCTTGCTATGGCCGGCACCGGTGTAAATCACATTACCTTTACTGTAGAAATAATAATTATTTCTAACGTCATTCGGCGAATTCGCATAAAGTTTATCCGCAAGGCAATACCAGACAACCACATCTGACGTTCCATCACTGTTGCCGTTCAAATCCTTGTCCTGCTCCAGCGCCAGCTGATAATACTGTCCATGGGTCGTTGCAATACTGATTGAATCTCCCATCTGGTATGGATACTGGGTAATCGCCCCATCATTGACCTTCGTTGCCCGATTAACCTTTGTGCTCTCCTCTCCGCCCATCTTATGCTGGTTCACAAGATTGTTCGTATAGCTCTGCGTCTGAGCATAACTTGAATTTCGGTTATCGCCGGTTGTATAGGCCACATCACCGGCCGCCTGCATCAATTCAGCGAAACTTACTTTTGTTTGGTTGCTTCCATTTAAACCACTGCCCTTTTTCAGAAGTGCCGAAACCGTCATCTCCTGCTGAGAGCCGTCAATTGCAGCCTGAATCTGCTCACTCGATGTAATACCATATCGGTCCATACCAACCACAGACCTTAGTACCGTATTCAGAGATAATCCCCAGGTGACATTATGCATCGTTTTCTGAAGCCATTCATCCCAGTAAATGTCCGTATTTTCATCGCCTCTGATGCCGCTTTGATTATAGGATGTATCGGCAATCTTTCCATGCATCTGCTTATAATCATAATTAACATAGGATGTGGTATCATGGGCGAAAATAACGCTTTTACCATTCTTGATAAAATCCAGAATCGCATCTACCTGATGTGCCTCATTAGATATATCCTGGTACGTATCATTGAATCCAATAACCAGCATCTGAACATCACTTAATAATTTCTCCATCTGAGCCTTTTCAGTATAACTATTGACCGTATCAACCGTTACAGGGATGATTGTAATCTTAAAGTCTTCAATCTGACTGATCATATTCTGGAATTTCGTATTCGTTGCCAGATTCCATGTACCCGTATTAATATTCTCGCTCCGCAAATTCGGACTGTTTGGCAACAGCTGCAGGACTTTAATCTCCTGTTTTGCCGACGGATTTGAATTATATTGTTTGGCATATCCCGTCTTTGATGTATGGATATAGGCATTTCGATTGCTTACAACTTCCAGTTTCCATGCAATTATTTTATAATAATCAGCCGGAATTGTTCTTGTCAATGTATACGTTCTTCCTGCTCTCAGCTCATAATGAGCATTTCCATCTTTTTCGACTACCTGAGATACAACGGTTCCACTTTCATCCTGGATTGTAATATACTTATCCTGCGATTCTTTTTCAGACAGATTACCATCAAAATTTAAATCCAGATACAAATTGCAATCGTAGGTTGTCAATGCTGGTGACGCATCGGAATCGTTGCCAATCTTAAAAACGTATTTCAATTCACCGTTAATATAGCCTTTTCCCTTAGATGCATCCGCTGTCTCTCCTGCCCGCACTGCATCCAATGGTTTGCCCAGATCATCACCATTCTGAACAAATGTGATCACCGATTTCGCCAAATTAGTAAAGAAATCAACACTTTCTGTTTGATTATCCAATTCACCTGCCGTCATGACATTGTCATATTTCAAAGCATTGGTTAAAAACTCATAGTAATAGGATGCATTATCTACAGCATTTTCATTCACTTTTCCATCGGACACAAGATAATTGCCCAGAACAACCGGATACCCGCTTTTTACAAAGTCAAGCAGTTCTTCCATTTTCTGTTCTGTCAAATCATTACCTGAACCTCTAAAGTAACCGCCGCCATCCGGCCCATAGGTATTCATCGGTGCAAACATGTATTTGCCAGCATCATCTGTTGCCTTCGTGCCATCAGCATTTAATACATATTCATTATCCAGCTGTCCCAATAATTTTAACAGCTCTTTTGTCTGCTTTCCGCTAAGAATCTGACGTCCCGCTCCTACATGCGCATAACGCAGCCCATTCTCTCCGGTAATCGTATCATCCGTTTCCAGTCTCTTTTCGTTCGAACCAATATAAATCATATCGTATTCCGAAGAAAGATCATCAATATGTCCGACAAACTCTGAAGCAGTCATCGGTGTTACCTGTACATTGCCATTCAAAATACGCAATTCCGCACATGAAGCACACCGATCATTCTTATTTTCTATAAGTGCACTATCAAAAAAAAGTTTCATCTCTTTCACACCTGAAACCTGTTTATCAAAAATTAACCGCTGCATCGAACGATTCCATGCTGTGCATTGCGTCTGACCACTTATTGTTTCTACGCTGCCGTCCTGTTTTGTCAACTTTACAGTCCAACTTTGCAGCACACCATTTTGGTTGCCGCCGGTTCCCGACTCCTGTCTTGGTGTATATTCAAAACCACTTACCTCTGTCGGCTGGTCAAATTTCACCGTAATATAATGTTTGCCCTCAGGATGGTTGGAATCCGTTGCATTATTATGCCATTTAGAATGCCAATAAGTCTGTGTATTCTGATCTGAAAGATTATCAACACCAAAATATTTTCTATCTTTATCATATGTTTGCTCACAGCACACTTCATATGAAGCTTTCGCCGCGTTCACACCCATCCACTTATAAATTTCATTTTCCAGCGAATCATAATCATGAGCATTATTATCCGGCATAATCTCCAGTACATTGATCACATCTTTGCTGACCGTATTTCGCTTGTACTGATAATTAATGACATATTCCAATGCTCTGGCTATAGAAAGATCCGTGCTGAGAGGTTCCAGACTGTCTGATTCCCCGGTTTCGTCATTTTTCTCCCCAAGGGCACGGTACTGGTTCTCCTGCTCGATATACTTGGTGATCGGTTCAAACCCCTGTGCCTGCGCATCTTTAAATTTTGTCTTAAAATTCTTATTGATCAAACTGCTTGCGGACGTCTCCTGAGACGCATCGGCTCCGGTAGTCGATGCAAACAGATTTTTATAAAAATACACCTGATAATTCACATAGCTTTCATCCGCATCCTCACCCTTAATATAGGCTGCAAATGATTCTTTAAAAGTATCATCTATGGCTCGATCACAATTGACAACACATGGCACCTGGGACTGTGCCGCCTGATCTGCCATGTCTTTAGACAAATGACCGTTGATATAGATCAAATCATAGCTGCTTAAATCAATTTTTCCGGCATCCTCCAAAATCGTCTGAGAATTATCCTGTGATGCACCGGAACTATAGACTGCTTTTGTCCAGTCAGACGCACTTCTTGTATCCACTTCTACATGAAAGTTCTCAAAAGCCGAGGATTCTGCCTCACCGGATGACTCACTCTCAGATGTCTCACCCTCAGCCGTCTCACCGGATGAAGTGCCTGTCGAAGATGTGTCTTCCGGTTCCAGATAAAATACATCTCGCTTCAGCCAGTCGTGATTGGTATAACCGCCCTGACAGTAGATTTTATTCACCTGCACAGAGGCTTCAGTATTGCCGCCCGGAACAAAATCATAATCACCGGTTCCCGGCGTCAGTGTATATTCTGCCGCCGAAATATAGTGTGTTGCCGCCTCTTTGCTGTTTTCATCAACCGGCAGATAAACATCTTCCCCTGACGGATAATTCGGATAATACCAACCGCTATAAGTGCAGGCCGAAGGATCCTCCGCAGCATTCGGATCAGACTGACAGCAGAACCATACCTGATTGACCTTATAGTAATAACTATAACCAAGATCTTCAGGAAGTTTCTGAACATCCTGATAGCTGACAGCCTGACGGCCGGTAACAACAGACAGCGGTGTCTTCGTCCAACTGTTATTATCCGCATTATATTCCCAATACCAGTACTGATCATCCTCAAGGGTAATCTTCACACCACTATTCACGTCACCGCCTGTCGCATCACCGCTATTGTCGATATCCGCATCAGACGCGCCTGTATCCCCTACTGCACTTGTATCCTCAGTCGCCGTCTGTGTATCAGCGGCTGCACTTTCAGATGCCATCCGCATGACATACTTCAGATCACCAATCAATGTATATTGATAATACGGATACACATCGATATTTTTACCAAGGTAAATATAAGGATTTTGCTGATTTCCGGCTGTGGATGCCTCATCAAATGCGCCGCTCGGCGTCACATTGGCTGTTGGGCCCGAATCCTGTGCCGAATGATCCCTGACAAGTATTGCCTGACTTGTGTCTGCTGTAGGATTTTCTCCCGGAAATGTATATTTTCCATTCGTAATATTTTCTGCGATCTCACTGTTCAGATCCGCATATACATTCTCATAATAGCCATAATAACCATTCTCGTAATCATACTCAGCCTGAATATTTTTCTGTGCTGCCCGGGCCGTCTCAGAATTCTCTGTAAACGCCGCATTCACCTCTGAATTATCCACAGATGCAAATGTCAGGAAATGGGGTGCCCGATCATTATCCGCTTCAATATAAGAAAAATTCTGAATATTTTCCCGATATTTCTCCGTCTGCTGCTTGTCGCTGTCCACATTATTTCGGATCGGATAATACTGCTGCTCTTCTTTTGTATAATCACCGGTGCCATCTTTATTCTCCTTATAGATACCATTGACTTTCACCGTGTCTGTGCGGGATTTTCCCTGCATATCTGTCAGATCAATAGACTTCCATTCATCTGCATTGTCATTATCTTCCAGAAAATACTTTTCTTTGTACGCTGTATAAGACAATGGTGCCGCATCCGTATCGGCTGCCTTCATCTCCACACGCTGAATACCCGTACTCTTTGATTCATCGATGGTACCGTCATCCTTCAGAGAAACATTCATGACAAATTCTTTGCGTTCTTTCTCCGGCAGCCTGCTCAAGCCTTCCTCCAGATTTTTAAAATGAACACTCTGCGTCTGTCCATTCTCATCTGTATACTGATAGGTATACAGCTTTATATATGGTTCCTGCCTTGAAATATAATATCCAATCTCAGCATCTGCACTGTTATCCACCAGTTCAAGAATCCTGAAAGGTTTATCTTCCGAATTGTCTTTAACAATTGTTTCAATTCCCGGCATCGCCGTCGCAGCCTGAACAGACATGGTTGTCTGCAAAAAAAGACCCGCAGCAGCAGCTGCTGCCAATGTCAGACATACACCTCTGACAATTCTTTTTTTCACTTTGCGCTTCATACAGAAAATTCCTCCTTCATTTCTGCTCTCATCCTTCTGTCTCGGTTGTTAAGATTCTGTACCCAATTGATTTCTAAGTGCCACAGTATATGTCTGTGTTATTTTTTCGCCTCTTTTAGTCATAGAGAGCTGAAAACGAAGAACTCCCTCTGTTTTTGCCTTGCTGATATCCACATTAAATCCGCTGACATTCTCTGCCAGCACATCACCGTAGATTGTTCCGTAATTTTGGGGATTTCTTATATAATACAGCTTTTGTTCATCCGGGCGCCATCTCAGCACATCCACGGTTTCAACCTTGTTTCCCTTGTCATCTTCTGTCACACTTTCCATCACAAGCAGCTTTTCGACCGCTTCATTCTGACCGATATCATTTTCAATCGCTCTGCCATCCGCCTGATAAGAAATAGATTGATTCGTATCCAATATCAGATTCTCGATGCTTTCCAGGGTATTCTGCATATTTCGCTGTACATTGGCAGTATCCGACGCATGACGGTAAAAATTTGCCGTAGACGTAATAAAGGAAGCAATGACCACTCCGAAGACACCGATGATCGCGATCACCGCAATCAATTCAATCAGGGTCAGACCACGGTTATTCAATTTTGATGGATATTTTCTGTCTTCCATGTATACTCCCCTTTAATTGCCCGGCTGTTCATTGACAACCCTATAAGTACCGGCATCTTTGTTGAGCTGTATGCTTTTCTGACTGCCGCCTCCAAGAATCGTCATCGACTGACAGTAACTTCCGCTGTCATGGAAAGCAACATCTTTGCCCTGATCCAGCTGATCCAGTATCTGTTCCTGTCCGATAGTCTCCGTCTGTATCTGCCTGAAACCGCCTGTCGCTCTGTTATAAGTCAGGATCAATGATGTATTGCCTGATTCCCACATATTGTGAACCTTGCCGCTGTCATCTGTGTAGCTGATTCTTGTCTTTGCCGGAGCAACCTTTTCAGCCTGATCGTCCCTGACATTCTCATCACTGCCGCCGTCTTTGCCTCTGTCCAGATAATAAGTGATATAATAACCGTCACCGGCAACATAGGAAAGCTTGACTTCTGCCACCAGCCGATTCATGGCCTCACTTTTCGTTCGGTCTAATGCGCTGCAGATAGACTCTGTCGTTCTTCTCACATGAAACCCCAGTACCGAATTCAGTGATGGTATCATAATGCCAAGCAATGTGGCAAATATCGCAACAACGATAATGACTTCAATCAGTGTAAAACCTTTATTTTCTTCGGATTTCTGCCTTGATTTTCTCATCATTACTCTTTTCTCCAGTTCTCATAGGTAATATAATCTCCCAGCTGATAGGTATCTGACGTATTCTTTTCCTCGTCATTGGTAACAGTACTGTTGCCAAGAACATATTTATCACCTTCCCAGAAGAAATCCTTCGGTGAAATATTGCCGTCATTGACAACGACACTCTGAAATACCTTCGCTGCTTCCAGAGGAGCCGACTCCAGGGATGCCCCGGCTTCCAGGGTAATTTTCCCTTTTGCCATAATAATCCCTTTGAAATTCACGCCTGCCTGGAGCACGACATCACCCGTACAGATAACCAATCTCAGATTGTCATTCTCTGCCATTGCTTTCGTAATCTCCAGCGGCTTATTCGTTCCTTTAACTGTTTCTGTCCCCTTAGACGTCTGGTAAGTACTTTTCTCTCCATTATGCACCATCATCGCCTGAAGGCTGCCATCCTCATCACTGGCTGTAAATGTATACTGCAGATCTGCATAATCTCTTTGCTTCAGAAATTGAACCATCTGTTTTTCGTTGACCAGATTATCAAATACGCTCTGCATATAATTTGTTTCGTTATGACTGATGCCTTCTTTATCTTTGACATCTGTATTCAAAAGATCCACACTGGTAATCATCTTGCGGTTCAGGGCATACCAGGTATTCTGCATATTCACCTGTTCCTGCTGCAGCTTCTCATCTGATTCCGGATTTGTTGCATCATCGACGCCATTCTCCGACCGATCACCATCATAGGTCAGAATGTTGCCGTTTGTCACATAGCGCACATAGCTGTCACGATCTGCAACTGTGATGCCCGAATTTTTACCAAAATAGAAAGACAGATCCTGATTCAGCTTATTCGTACTATTTGCCGCATAAGTCTGCATAAAATCAGAGGCCTTTTCATTGTCTGTAAAATTCAGATAGAAATAGACATAACCGCCGCCGGCGTTGTCGTTATAAAAAACCGTCTGGATTGGCTTCGACTTATCTACGCCGATTTCCGAAAGACTTTTTCCACCCCATGCGGATACTGTTTCATCCCAGTCAACCTGCTGATCATCATCTTTATTCATCAGGTCACTTACAATATAATCCTTATAATTCATCGGATTGGAGGCACTTACCTTGCTTCCTGTCTTTAAGAGTGCCGCAGGAACCAGATAAGCCAACTGTGAACCTTTAACGGACAAACTCTCACCCAGCATCACATCACTGTTTGCGGTCTTCGACGATCCTTTGATGCCGGATACTGCAATATAACTGCGTCCTGCCAGCAGAAATTTCTTCACTGCAGATAAATCAATGGTCGTATTCCTGCCATTGATAACAATACTGCTGCTTAAATCCGCATCACTGCTGTGATCATATAGCCTCGGCGTATAATTTTCCACACTCTGTCCCGACTGTGTATAATTCTTGCTCTTTTTTGCTGAATCCGGTGAACCAAAGCCATAATATTCACCGGCGATCTTCACCTGACTGCCGTCACCGCTTTTTGCATTTTTTTCAACTGTCAAGTCATCCGCCACATAAGTCGTTCCGTCAAGTGTTACATTTCCCTCTGTCATCCGGATTCCCTGCGTCCAGAGCGTAACACCTGCACCGGTCGAAAAACTTCCCTGTTCATCAACAGAAACCTCGCCCTCTGTGACAACTTTATCTCCGGAAGATATTGCCAGTGCTGCATTTTTTTCAACTTTGATGGATGTATGCGACTTTTCCGATGCTTCACTGTCATCTTTGAGATTGCCTGCAAAAATGCTGCCCATAATGCTTGTATGACCGGCTGATATACCGACATTTTCTGCGCTTTTGCATACAATGCCACCCTGTGCCACAACAACCATATTCATCAGATCCGGCAGCGTAGATGGTGTCGGGAACTGTATCTTCGGAATACCAAGCCGGATATCCGTCTCAATAATCGCCGCATACCCCTTTGCATCCACATAAATCACCTTCAGATTTTTCAGCAGAAGTCCACTTTTAGAATCTGATTGCAAAACCGGATTCTTTCCCTCCGGTGTCGTTACAATCAATGTTTCTGTAGCTGCGTGAAAATCATCCATTTTCTCAAGATCCACATAATCCACATAGGATCTCAGATAATCCATGGAATACTGTCCCAGCGGCAAATCTGACGCGCCTTCTTTCCCGGATTGTCTGACCCGTGATGTCAGTTCCTGCAAAAAAGCGGTCTCAAATGCTTTCTGTCTTAATTCATCCAGCACTTCATCCGATGACGCACTTTGTTTGTTATAGTCTTCCATGACTTTGATATAGGCAGCCGACATGGCATCTCCCACATCCTGCTGCAGCCCAAGTCTGATTTCTTCCAGCGCCTGCTCCGCAGTATAAAAGCTGTCCTTTCCCTTTATGCCGGTGATCTTCATATTAAAATTCTGAAGGGCAAGATAAAGCACCAGCAGTCCAAGGATGCCGATAAATGCAACCGTTATAATCACTGTAATTAACGAAAATCCTTTATTGCCTTTCACGTTTTTCTCCATCATTCGTCAATTTTCCTTTGTTCCTTCTAATACAACAATTCTGTCACTTTCAGGGAAATTATTTGCTGCAGCCCCTGCTTTGTAAATTTCCACTTTCATATGATAAATACGATCTTCATTCTCTTTGTCATCCAGTCCGTTCACCGACAGAACCTGTTTCGCACTCTTACCGCTGACGCTCCTGCCTTTTGTACCATTGGCATCCACCGCCTGATAAACCAGCTTCATCTGATTCACACTTGTTCTGCCCGAACTGCTGTCTGTACTGATGTCCTGGTCCAGGTTGGTACGAAGTACCGTCTGTGCTCTGTAAAGACTCGGATTTGTATTCCAGTTAATCTGACCGAGTACAGAGGGATTTTCATTAACCGTCAAAGACATCCTGTATTTCTGCTCCTGTGTTGTCGTCGGCAGAGATGTATTGCTGTCTGCACTGTCCGTACGCTGTTTGGCTACATACAGCTGAATCGGATAGTTGGATGTATTTTCAAAAACAATTTCATCCAAAGGATGAACAGCACTTGTCGAATTGTAATTCGGATAATAGAAAACAAACAGATTTTTCAGCTCCGTTCCCGTCTCCGAACTGTAAAACGGCACATAAGCACTCTCATAAGTGCAGAAACATGCATCTGCACCATTTGTCTTTCCTGTTCCCTTACATGGGCAAATGCTCATGCTTTCCCATTCTTTACCGCCTTTTACCGAATAATTATAGGCGTTTAATGTATATTTTGCAGAGGCCTTCACCGTGCCACCGCTTTCCTCCACCTTGATATAAAGTGTACGTTTTGTGTACTTGTAAACCTCATCGGCGTCAAGAATCGGTGCCTGATCTCCATCAATCTGCCCCGGATAGATTTTGCGGGCATATTCTGCCTGTCCCTGGACAATGGCTTTCATGGCATTCTCATCCCAATTCTGCGGCATGATCAGAAAAGCATTGCTCTCTGTATCCAGTTTTGAAATATTCGGCACCTCATAATCATTCTTCTGATTCTCTTGTGACGTTCCCGACTGTTTCTTATAGCCGGAATCTTTGCTGCCATCAAATGTCACCAGTGCGTCAAATGTTTCATCACCGTTTTTCAAGCCATCAATCTGGAAATAATACTTGGACTGATTTTTGCCCTTTGTTCTCGGATTGAATGTCCCCGTTCTGCCGTTATCAGTTGAAATGACAGATGCCGTTACGGATGATGTATCCTTATCAGATGCACGATAAAGACGCACATTCTGATATGTACCGCCATTGTTCAGGCTTTCTTTTATAACCATACTGCCGTTTTCAATATCCGCTGTCTGATCTGAAAGAAAACCAAGACGGATTTGCTTTGTCATCGGATCGATTGGATAATTAAACGCCATTGAAACATCTTCAAAGCCCTTGGATTTGATTTCTTCCATCAGGTTTTGTGCCGCTGTAGATGCATTCAAATAAAGTGCCGACTTTTTATTCACATGCCCGGATGTGACAAATGCCTGCAAAAAAACAACCGCTGCAATCGCAAATATACTGACCGCAATAATCAGCTCCAGCAACGAAATTCCGGCATCATTTATGTTTGATTTTCTGCCTTTCATCGGTCTTTCTCCTTATAATCTTGCTTGTTTTCCGAAAATATAGGTTATTCCGGAAAACACAGATAGAGGGGTGCTTTACTTCCCCTCTACCCCTTATTCATCTTCTGTATCTGATGACGTTTTCTTATTGGATGAAACTGTTCCAAACAGGTTCTTATTGCCGGATTTCACAGGACTGGCATTCGGCTCCGTGTATTCCTGTCCTGTACCCGTCATGGCATACATATCGACAACGATGGTTCCGCCAAGTTCCCCTGTGGAGGATGAAAATGTCACATTGACACTGTCAATTGTCATTCTCGTCTTTTCTGAGGCAAGGAAATCAACAATATTCTTCAGTTCATCATATGTACAGTTGAATGTGATTGTATTCTGCATACGATACAGTGACACATCCTCCGATGATATGTCGATATCTGTCCGTCCCGACTCACTCTCATCCATTGTTCCCTCAATCTGATTGATCTGATCCTGTGTCGGCTCATTGGCCTGTTCAGATAATGTCTGCTGATCATCCGAACTGCCGTACGAAGCAGAACCGTCCAAGGAAGCAACCAGCTGCATATCCGAGAAATCCATACCTGCAGCAGATATCCCCAATTTATCTTCCATTCTTTTGCCAAGTAAAATGGCGTCTTCCTCTTTCACATCAACCGGAAACATTGCAAGATAAGCATTCACCTGATCATTATATTTGGCCGTTTCAGATACATAGAAATCTTTATTCTCTTCAATTTCTTTCAGCTCATTCAGTTTCTCTCTTAACGGCACATTTTCAGCCCGAAGGGCTTCCGCCTTATCCATCTGCGGACGAAAAACAAGAAAATAGCCAAGGGCAAAGACAGCAATGCCCAGAAAAATCAATAATAACTTTTTATCTCTCATTGACAATTTTGTATTCATTCTGTCGCTCCTTACTGTGCATTGCTATCAACGACTGCCGGCTGTGCATATGTACATGTCACGGTCATTGTAACCTCACCATTTTCGCCCTCTTCCAGACTGTTTGTTGTCACAGATGTCAGACTTTCAAAGGTTCGCATCTGAATCAGTACCTGTGCTGCTTCATTCTTATTCGATACATGCAGATCAAAGCTGACCCCTGTACCATCCGACGTAAAGCTGTCCAGGGTCAGATCCGACGGCATTTTCTGTTCCATTTCTTCCAGGAAATCCCGAAGCTGTTCATTCGGTGTATCTGTATAAGCATACAGGCCTTCATAACTGGCTGTTCTTGATTTTGCACTGCTGTACGCGTCATAGATATCCTGAATATCCTGTTTTGCCGCAATCTGTTTCTCCAGACTGGCTTTTGTCAGATTCTGATAAACATGGCTGCCGATTCCCACTGCTGAAAGCAGCACACCTGCACCAATACCGATGGCTGCGATCACAATGGCACCGCTTAACGTCTCCTGCTCACGTTTTTTCTTCTTCGTTGCTTTTTCCATCAGGTTAAGGCCTGATACAGAAGGTGCAGCTACAGCTGCATACAAATAAAGCTGTTCGCCGTCCCGGACTCTGTCTGCACCTTCAAAATTTTGAAGGATCTGCACCTGCTGTGCCAGTTCATGGCTGAATAATTCCGCAATACCTTCAATGCCTGCGCCGAGACCACAGCACGCTACAGAGTCAAAAACAATTCCCGGATTTCGGGATATATAGTAATCCATAATCCTGGATATATTTCCAATCAGATACCGGAAGCTTTCTGTGACTTCCCCTTTTGCAGCTGAAAGCTCCGGCATCCCCTCAACGGGTGCCGCATCAAGCTGTGCATTGAGACATTTGCCCGTATACAGTGCATCCAATGCCTGCCACTCATTCTCAATCTCACCGAAAACCGTTTCCTGCATAACTGTATCAATGGCCATATCCACGCCATAATTCACCATTCGCTGCAGGGCCAGATCACCATCTTTAATAATGCTGATCATGGTATAGTTCTTCTCAATCTTCGCCAGCAAATGGATGCCTTTGGCATAGATATCACGAACCGCCTGATACAGACTGTCACCGGTATAACCAATGCCCTGCATCGTCAGTCCTGCATTCTCAGCCAGCTCATTATAAGCTGCGGAAATGGACTTTGGTGCCGCATAGACCATCAGATCATACTGTTTATTGCCTTTATTTCGGGCATTCTTACGATCAGGATTGGTTTCCTCGCTGCTGTCTGCTTTCTCACTGATCTCGCCGAGAATCGTATAAGATAAAACATATTTGCTGATATCCACAGGAAAATATTCACTGCTGTTTGTCTGGATCAATTCCTGTATCTGATTCTTTTTCACCATCGGAAGCTGGATACGACGACTGGCAATACGTGAAGAACCCGCCACAAAATAAATCTTTTGGGATTTAATAGCATGGGCTTCCAATCCCTGAACAAGCAATTCTGCCAGGTTTTTGGTGTCACGCACTTCTCCGTCCTCTGTCATTCCCTGAGGCATCGGGATACTGAAACACTGAAGTATTCGCTCTTTTTTTCCGACTTCTTCAATTTCCGCCACCCGCAGCTGGGAAGCATCTATTTCAACACTTATAAATCTCGCCATTTTTTGTCTCCTCATAAAAATGTTCAGTTGCAAAATTATATTTTTTATTTTTACCATCTTTATGATGTGTATTGCTAATGCAGTCATTCAGATGTCTTCAAATAAACCATATAATTTTATAACTGAAAAGAATTGATTCATTTTTCAGTTACTTTTTGTGATATCAATCTGCCGGATACTTTCATTAGATTCCAAGCATGCCCATATACCAGTGAATCCAGCTGTTTCCCCATAATGCGGCTATAAAAATGCCCGCTGACAGATAAGGCCCCATCGCCAGCATATGCCCGGCCCCGCTGACCCGTATACGAATCAGATGGATCACAGAGCCAATGATGCATCCAAGAAAAAATGCCAGAATGATCGGCTGCCATCCAAGGATCAGACCACAGGCTGCCATCAATTTGATATCGCCACCGCCAATGGCTCTCCCGCCGCTGACCAGATAGATCACCAGCAAAATACCGCTGACACAAAGGGCTCCGACCAAATGCGTCATCCATGCTTCCGGCTGCACGACAACAGCCGCAATGCCCAGTATACCCAGGAAAACATTAACAGATATCGGGATTTCATATGTCCGCCAGTCAATCAGACTCAGCACGATAAGGGCTGACGTCATCAGGCAATAAATCGCACTCATGCCATTAAGGCCATTCACTGCACATACCAGGACATAGAGAGCGCCATTCAGCGCCTCTATGACCGGATACTGTACTGAAATTTTTGTTTTGCAGTTCCGACACTTACCGCCGAGGATCAGCCAGCTGAATACCGGCACCATATCATACCAATGAAGCCTGCTCCCGCATGTCATGCAATGGGATGGCGCTGTCACAATGGACTCGTGAAGCGGCATCCTGTAAATACACACATTGAGGAAGCTTCCGATGGTGATACCGAATATGAAAATGACGATGTACGGGATAAGTTCTAAAAAAAGAAGCATAGGGGGGTCCTTTCTTATAGCTGCAAAATTTGTTTGTTGGGCGAAACGCTTCCCAAGGGCTTTGAAAACATAAAAATTAGCAGTCTCACAGCAGGCACGCTCGCGCTGCCCATCCCTGGCAGCGGTACATAAGGTGCTAAAGTACAGCACCTAAGTACCGTCCGGTATGGAAGCACCTGCTGTGAAGCTGCTAATTTTTTATGTTTATCCAAAGGTGATGAGCGTTTCGTCACACTAAGTAAAAATTTTAGTATGTAAGATCTACTAGTTACCAGCAGTATTTTTAAGAGTTGTAGGATTATATGTAACTGTGACAGAACCATCCTCCCCAACTACTACTGTGGCACTAATTTCAGTAATGGCTGCTCCATCATCACCCGTCCATTTCTTAGATTTGAGTTTTGTATTAGCCCAATCATTGCCAGCGAATTCATTAAACACTTCGTTTACATTATCCTTCACATCCGTGTCTTTATCATTTTTAACAGTCACATTAGCAGTATTGGAAAGTGTAATTATGTATGTGCCAGCTTTAATTTTATCTGTGCTGTCAGATGCAGCTGTTTTCATTACGGTTACCAAGTTCTCAAGGTTTGAAGCATCGGCTGCTTTTCTTGATTTTTCTACATATTTGGTATACTGTGGTGCAAGGATGCCAACGAGGATAGCCAAGATAGCTACAACGATAACAAGCTCTACCAGAGTGAAACCTTTATTGTCTTTCTTCTTGTCTTTAAGAAATTTTAACATACGTTTATCTTCTTCTTTATTTCTCTTTCTTTTATGGATGAACACGGTTCCCTATGCCAGCCGTATCACCTTCATGTTACTGTCGGAAACTTTTTACGCGGTTCCCAATCGCGTATTCAAATGCTTTTCGCAAAGAATCCATTGATTTCTTTTAACTGCTTTGAAGTACAGAATAACTGAATGATCTTCTACAGGTTGTTCAGGCCTTCATACATAGCGCCAATCGGCAGGATAACGGCGATGACCAGTGTACCGACGATCAATGCCATAAAGACGATGATCAATGGTTCCATGGCTGCCAGAATACTCTGGGTCGTCATCTCGACTTCCTCATCATAATAATCAGCCAGTTTCTCAAGCATCTCTTCCAGATTACCGGTCTCTTCACCAATGCCCGTCATATGATAAACCATCGGCGGAAAAATGCCCGCTGTCTGCAAAGGTTCAGAAAGAGGGATACCTTTCATCACTTCTTCCTTTGCCTTCAAAAAGGCATTGGCATAATGAACATTCTTCATAATGCCCGCAACAATATCCAGACAGCTGGTCGTTGAAAGTCCCGCTGACAGAAGCGTACTCATCGTCCTGGCAAATTGTGCACAGGCCGTTTTTACTGTCAGTTTGCCAAAAAGCGGCATCTTCATCTTGACATTGTCTATCGCAAGTCGTCCCTGATCGGTCTGATAAATCAGGCGATAGGCTGCAGCTGCAATAACCGCAATGATCAGGATCACATACCAATGGGATGCCATCCAACTGCTGGTACCCATTACCGCAAGGGTAAGGGCAGGCATCTGCACATCCAGATCTGCAAACATATCAACAAAAATAGGAATAACAAATAGCAGCATCACTGCCACGACGCCAATGGCCGCATAGATCAAAATAATCGGATAGATCGTCGCTTTCATGATGGTGGCCCGCAGTTTGGCCTCTTTCTCAAAATGAGTCGCCATACGTGAGAAAGACAGTTCCAGACTGCCGGATGCTTCACCGGCCCGAACCATATTCACCAGCATTCCCGGGAATATATCCGGAAATGCCATCATGGAATCCGCCAGCGTATTACCCTTTTCTACATTGGTCAGGACTTCCGCAATCGCCCGTTTCAGCCATTTATTCTCTGTTTGCTCTGCAAGCATCTGCAAAGCCTCTTTCATCGGAACGCCAGCCTCTGTGATACTGACAAACTGACGGCAGAAAACACTCAGATCTCTTGGCTTAACCTTTTTGCCGATGGCGAAGTCAATTTCCTTGTTCAGTACACCCTGCTCTTTGATCGACAAAGGCAGCAGCCCGTCTCTTCTGAGGGTTTCCGCGACTCTCTCACTGTTTTCCGCATCTATACTGCCCTTTATCTCTTTGCCTGCCTGATCGACAGCCACATAAGAAAATCCCGGCATTTTTTCGTCCTCTCTTCACTCTTTAATCTTCATTAACGGCATCTTATGGCATATCAAAATTGACTTTGCCACTCATCTCCCAAGGCTTTTGTGCATAAGAAACCGCAGAATCCGCACTGATATCACCGCGCAGAAACAATTCATAAATGGCATCATCCATGGTCTGCATGCCCTGACGCTTGCCTGTCTGCATCGTGGAAATAATCTGATAAGTCTTGTTCTCACGGATCATATTGCGAATCGCCGTATTGGCAAACAGTACCTCCAATGCAGCCACTCGTCCTCTTCCGTCTTCCCGGCGGATCAACTGCTGTGAAATAATACATTCCAGCACGGATGCCAGCTGAATGCGCACCTGCTGCTGCTGATTCGGTGGGAAAACGTCAATGATTCGGTCAATGGTCTTGTCCGCACCGATGGTATGCAGTGTCGATAAGACAAGATGCCCCGTCTCGGCCGCAGTTAACGCCGTGGATATCGTCTCCAGATCTCGCATCTCGCCCACCAGGATCACATCCGGGTCCTCTCGAAGTGCCGCCCTGAGTGCCTGTGCATAATCATTGGAATCGCTGCCAATCTCGCGCTGATTCACCATGGAGTACTGATGTCTGTGCAGATACTCAATCGGATCTTCCAGCGTAATAATGTGATACGGATACTTCCTGTTCATAATATCCACCAGCGATGCCAGTGTTGTGGACTTACCGCTTCCGGTTGGCCCTGTCACCAATACAAGGCCTCTCTTCTTAGCTGTTAATGCCTGTACTTCCGCCGGTATTCCAAGACTGTCTGCATCCGGTATGGAAAATGGCAGGCAACGCATGGCCGAAGCCAGAGTACCGCGCTGCTTATAAACATTGACACGGAACCGCCCGACTCCCGGAATGGCATAAGCCAGATCCGTCTGTCCGTTTGTCTCCAACTCGTTTCTATGACGACTGTCCAAAATCGGCAGCAGCAGTGCTTCCAGATCTGTTGGCTGCAACTTGTCGCCTTTAAGTGGTGTCAGTACACCGTCAATACGATAATAAGGCGGACACCCTGCTGTAAAATGAATATCTGAGGCCTTTTCTTCCACAGACATCCGCAAAATTTCATCTAAACTATACATGCTCTTCTATTCCTATTCATAGGATGCACGCAGCATCTCCTCTACGGAGGTCACACCATCTAAGACATATTGAACGGCATTCTCACGCAGTGTGTGCATGCCTGTTCTTCTGGCCGCCTCTGTCAGCTTTTCTGTAGACGCATTGGCTGAAATCAACTTGCGCATATCATCATTGACTTCCATCATCTCAAAGACACCGATACGTCCGAAATAACCTGTCTGATTGCAGAAATGGCAGCCGCCGGGTTCATAAATCTCTTTCTCCTTATCCGGCGGCAGTCTGAGCAGTTTCTTCTCCTCTGTGGTAGCCATATGTGACTTTTTGCAATGTGGACAAAGCTTTCTTACCAGTCGCTGTGCAATGACACCCACCATGGAATCCGCTATCAGATAGCTTTCAACACCCATATCCGCCATACGGTTCAAAGTACCCACCGCATTATTCGTATGCATCGTAGATACAACCAGATGACCGGTAATAGATGCCTGAACAGCAATTGATGCTGTCTCACGGTCTCTGATCTCACCAATCATAATGATATCCGGATCCTGTCTGAGAATTGAACGGAGAGCCGAAGCAAATGTCAGATTCACCTTCGGATTCACCTGAATCTGGTTGATGCCTTCAATATCGGCTTCCACCGGATCTTCAACTGTCACAATATTAACGTTCTCTGTATTCAGCTCACTCAGGGCTGTATACAAAGTTGTAGATTTACCGCTTCCGGTTGGACCGGTAACAAAAATAATGCCATATGGATGCGCCAGCATATGGTCAAAAATTCCCATTTCAGCATCTGAAAGGCCAAGCTCCTTCTTGCTTCTTGTCAGATTCAGTTTGGAAGATAAACGCAGCACAAGCTTCTCACCATGAACCGTCGGAATCGACGAAATACGAATATCATATTCCTGTCTGTCAACCTCAATGCTCATACGCCCATCCTGTGGCTTACGTTTCTCAGAAATATCCATACCTCCCATGATCTTAATACGTGTGGCAATCGCCGGAAGAAGACTGTTATCATAAACCATCTTCTCATAGAGTGCACCATCAATACGATAGCGGACACGTACCTTTTCTTCTAAGGCTTCTATATGAATATCACTTGCACGCTGACGGATTGCCTGCTCAATCAGTGAGCGGACAAGCTGCACAATTGGTGCATCACTGACATCGGTCTCGCCTTCATCTTCAGCTGTTCCTCTGAGCAGTGCACGCTCTCTTGTAAATCTACGAGCCGCATCCATGGTCTCAGATGCTCCATAACAGCGGTCGATGGCTGTCAAAACCTCTCTGGTTGTTGCTATGTACGGTTCAACCTGCAGGTTCGTTACAATGGAAATATCGTCAATGGCTGTCATATCCATTGGATCAGCCATCGCCAGATGCAGGATATTCGCATTGTACGGATCCAATTCAAAAGGAATACACTGATATTTCTTCAGTAGACTGACACTGACAAGATTCCTGACCTCCTTCGGGATAACAACCCCTGAAAGATGCACGACTTTAAGGCCAAGCTGCATCTGCAGCGCACGTACGATCATCTCTTCTGTGATCATGCCGCTGTCTACCAGTACTTCGCCTATCTTCTTGCCGGAACCCTTCTGGAGTTCCAGTGCCTGCTTCAATTGTTCTTCTGTTAATACATTCTGCTTGATGAGAATATCACCAAGTCTCATTCTTTCGCGCCTTAAGGCCATTTCATCGCCTCTTTTTTCTGGTTTTTTGCAAGATTTCTTAATTTATTTCTATAATATCTATGCCAAAACTCTGTGTCAACCGATGTTTTTACCATTTCTTAGCATTATTTATCAAAAAAAGCAACGGGGTATCTGCCCATTCTCACCGCAGATACCCCGCATTACAATATGTAACACTATACTAATTTTCTTTCTCCGGACGATCCTTCTTTAATGTATTGTATATATTCTGCATTCTCTGATCCGTATTGGCGATCACATCCGAACAATCCTTCAATTCCGTTGCAATACTATCCGGCACATCGCCTTCCGTCTTGTATTTCAGCTGATGTTCCAGACTGGCCCAAAAATCCATGGCTATTGTCCTGATCTGAACTTCTACCTTCAACAGCTTGCATCCATCAGAAAAAAATACCGGAATCTGTACAACCAGATGTAAACTTCTGTAACCATTTGGCTTCGGATTGGCAATATAATCCTTCACTTCCAATAATGTAATATCATTCTGGGAAGTCAGCATATCTGCCACCATATAAATATCCTGCACATAGCTGCAGATGACACGGATACCGGCCACATCATGAAGATTCTCCTCCACAGACTGCAGCGTCACCGGATAGCCTCTTCGTTTCAGCTTCTTCAAAATGCTTCCCGGTTTCTTCACGCGATACTTAATATAAGAAATAGGATTATGACTGCGCTGCACCTGAAACTCATCATTGAGCACCTCTAACTTCGTCCGCACCTCCCTGATGGCACAACTGTACATCATCATCAGCTGCTGAAACTGCTCTGCCACTTCTTTGAAAGCACCGATGTTCTCCACTAAATCCACATTTTGCAAAATGACCGTCTCCAGATCAATATCTTTCCCCACTGCGACTGTATTCTCATCCATACCCCTTATCTCCTATTCTTTATTAATTCCCCATTATCATAACATCCAAACATTTCCCACATGAAAATTCGGAGAGAAGCAGTTATTCATCTTCCTCTCCGAATGTATGTTGATTCCCAGTAACAATATCATACGACTTATACATATATTATATGAGGAATATTCCTTTTTTTCAACTGATTTTTTCCTTTACTTAAGCGATTGAAATGAACACAAAATGCAAATGATGAAATTAAATATAAAATGTAAACAGTCAAACTCAAATTATATTAAAGAGGAATCCTGTTTACAAAAAAAGAGAGGATGTCCGTATGGGATATCCTCTCTTCTGTCATTCTATTCTGTTCTCACGCTTACAATTATTCAGCTAATGCTGCTGTAATGATAGCCATGGAGTAAACTTCTTCTGCGTTACATCCACGAGACAGGTCGTTGATTGGTGCATTCAGACCTAACAGGATTGGGCCGTATGCATCGAAGTTACCAAGACGCTGAGCAATCTTGTAACCGATGTTACCAGCGTTGATGTCAGGGAATACAAATACGTTCGCATGACCAGCAACTGGGTTGCCTGGGCATTTTGTACGAGCAACACGTGGAGAAACGGCAGCATCAAACTGTAATTCACCTTCGATTGGAAGGCTAGGCGCTTTTTCTTTCGCCATAGCAGCTGCTGTACGCATCTTGTCAACATCTTCACCTTTACCTGAACCCAGTGTTGAGTAGCTAAGGAAAGCAACCTTCGGATCGATACCGAAAATACGGCCGCATTCAGCAGATTCGATAGCGATTTCTACCAGTTCTTCTGCTGTTGGCTTGATGTTGATCGCACAGTCACCCATAGCTAATACTTCGTTCTCACCTGTAGCAGATGGACGAACCATGATGAAGCATGAAGATACGATCTTGCTGCCTGGTTTTGTCTTGATCAGCTGAAGGGCTGGACGAACTGTATCTGCTGTTGAGTATGTAGCGCCACCAAGAAGTGCATCTGCAACACCCATCTTAACAAGCATTGTACCGAAGTAGTTGCCTGCGGATAAGATCTTGCGTGCTTCATCCGGCTGAATGTTCTTGCTCTTACGAAGTTCACAGAACATAGCGATCATCTCATCCATTCTGTCGAAGTTCTCAGGATCGATGATCTGAGCACCTCTGATATTGTAACCATATTCTTCTGCTGCTGCCTGAACTTCATCTTCTTTGCCTACAAGGATAGGTGTAAGGAAGTTGGATGCCAGCAGACGGGATGCTGCTTCAAGAATTCTTTCATCTGTACCTTCTGTAAAAACGATTTTCTTCGGTGATGCTTTCAGTTTCTGAATCATCATACCGAAACCCTGCATATTCTTGCTCATGATATATATTCCTCCTAAATTTGTCTTTTGACAATCTCACATATATAATTTATCACTTTTTTTGCAGATTGCAATGCATTCCGCAATAATTAAAAAATTAACAAACATGCGAACTATTTCTCAGGCTTACTATAAACACTTCCAACAAAATTTATTCGTTCTCCTGTATATTTTGCACAATATTTTCAAAAGCCATACTGTGAGAAGCCTTTACAAGGACAGTATCACCCGGCTGAAGAAGATCCTGAAGAACCGCTTCAAGAGCTTCTCTTATCTCGAAATGTCTGGCCTCTCCGCCTTTTTCAGCAGCCCCCTCATACATCTCGGAGGAAAGTCCACCCACACAGAGAATCAGATCAATGCCCTTCTCGGCCGCATACTGTCCGACTTCACGATGCATGGCCCTCTCATTCTCTCCAAGCTCAAACATATCACCGAGAATAGCCACCTTGCGTCCCGGCGCCGTCGCAAGCAGATCGATCGCTGCTTTCATGGATACCGGATTTGCATTATAGCAGTCATCAATGACAACTTTATCTCCGGCCTCAATCAGATGACTGCGCCCTGCAACAGCCTCAACATGGCTGATGCCCGCCGTGATTTCTTCCTTCGTCATATCAAACTGAACTCCCACTGCCGCTGCTGCCATAGCATTGTAGATCATATGCTCACCCGGCAGAGGGATATTGGCATGCACCAGCACATCCCCCATATGAATATCCGCACGGCTTCCCAGCAATCCACGATTTTCAATATGATCTGCCCAGATGGCATTATCTTTGTTCATACCAAAAGTTATCGGTGCTTTGCCGTAAACGTCATGAATGGTTGCCAGCTTATCATCATCACCATTGACAATAACTGTTCCTTCCGGATTCATAAAGTCAAAAATCTCGGATTTTGCCCGAAGAATGCCATCTCTGTCAATAAGATTTTCCAGATGACACTGCCCGATATTCGTCATCACACAGATATCCGGTCTGGCCACTTCACTGAGACGATGCATTTCACCAAATGTATTGATTCCCATCTCAAGAACCGCAATCTGGTCATCATCCTGAATCCCGAAAATCGTCAGCGGCAGACCGACTTCATTATTATAGTTGCCGGCTGTTTTATGTACTTTATACTTCTCAGCAAGAACGGCTGCAATGAATTCTTTTGTACTGGTCTTACCCACACTGCCGGTGATACCCACCACCCGGATATTCAGCTGCTGACGATAAAAAGCTGCAGCCTGCTTCAGAGCCATAAAACTGTCTTCCACAAGGATACACGGTCCCAGGTCCTCTTCCGGCAATACTTCACAGATAACTGCCAGCGCACCCTTTGCAAATACGTCGGGAATAAAACGATGGCCATCCACGCGTTCACCTTTTGTTGCCACAAAAATATAGCCCGGTTCAATCTGCCTTGAATCGATAACAACACCTTTTGCCGTTTCCTGTGCCAGATCTTCGCGCATATAATAAATCTGGCCGCCGCATGCAGCTGCAATATTCTCTAAAGTCATATTTTTCATCAATTTATACCGTTTCCTTCCTGCTATTCATCTCTCATGGAAATATCAATCAATAACTGGCAAAGATCCGCATATTCAATGCCCAGCACTTTTGCCTCCTGAGGCAGCAGTGACGTTGGTGTCATACCCGGCAGTGTATTGGCTTCCAGACAGTAGAAATCTCCCTTTTCATCCATCATAAAATCCATACGTGCATAATTCTTCAGACGCAGTACCTTGAAAGCCTGCTCTGCTGCCGCCTGCATGGCCAGTGTCTTCTCTTCACTGAGTTCTGCCGGACATGTTTCAATCGTCGATCCCGCCTGATACTTATTCTTATAATCATAGAAGCCATGGATCGGTGCAATCTCAATGATCGGATACGCTTTACCATCTACAACACCTACAGAAAATTCACGACCCTTGATATACTGTTCAATAACGACTTCATCATCGTATTTAAACGCTTCTTCAAGTGCTGCCGCATATTCTTCATCATTATTGGCCATCACAACACCGACACTGGAGCCACCGCAGCAAGCCTTCACAACACAAGGATAAGGCACCTTTACATCCGGTGTTTCCCCTTTCTTCAATCGAATGCCAACGGGTGTCGGCACACCGCCTGCTGCAAACAAATCTTTAGAAATAGCTTTATTCATGCAGATTGCTGAACTTACATAATCCGTGCCAGTATAACGGATACCATTCAGATCAAAACATGCCTGAATCTTTCCGTTCTCGCCATTCTCACCATGCAGTGCCATAAAGACAACATCCGCCTGCTGACAGATGTCAATGACATGTGGGCCGAAGAAATTCTTCTTCCAATCCGGACGAAGTGCCTTCACTGCATCAATATCCGGATTCTGATCCTTAATAGCGCCTACTGAAGCTGTCCAGTCTACATCCTTTTCAAACACATTCTTCCAGTCCTCATTCGCATAACCCAGAAATACATCTAAAAGCATGACCTGATGACCTTTGCTCTTTAATGCTTTATAAATACCCATTCCCGATACAAGAGAAACATCTCGTTCCGTACTGATTCCACCTGCTAAAACTACGATTTTCATTTTAAATTCCTTTCTGAATCTACCGGCATGAGCAAATTTCTTCAATATTTCAGAGAAATGAGAAATTTGCATCTGTCTGGTGCATCACAACAATATTATTATTAAAATCCATTTATTTTTTTTGCATTTAATAACTAAGTTAGCCTCTTGCACATTATACATCGCCAGCCTTGCCTTGTAAAGCGGCCCTTTGACTGAATTTTCTGCCATGAGCAATTTTTATACTTGCTTTTTCTCAGTTTACACAAATTTCCAAATATGTTACCATAGTATTTGGCGACTAAGATTTAAGAGAATCACTGATAATGTTTAAAATATATCCCTTTCTGTTCTCTAAACTTACGACAAACTACAATATCTGCCATCCTGCTGACAGATTCGAAATCTAGGAGGATTTATGACCAAAACAATTGATTTACTCCATGGCAAAATCATGCGCTCACTCTGCATTTTAGCAGTGCCCATTGTCATGACTTATTTTATACAGATGGCCTACAATTTCATCGACATGATCTGGATTGGCCGTCTTGGCAGCGGCGCAGTGGCCGGTGTCGGCGTAGCCGGTATGTTTACCTGGTTTTCCAATGGACTGGTCATGATGGCCAAGATGGGCGGTCAGGTGAAGATTGGTCACTGCCTCGGCGCCGGTGACGACGATGATGCACGCCGCTATCTCGGCGCTGCCCTGAAGCTTGGCATCGTATTTGCCCTGTTTTTCGGCATTGGTATAAATATTCTGGCGCACTCACTGATCGGCTTTTTTCATCTGAGCAGTCCGGCAGTCATCCATGATGCTGTATTGTATCTCCGCATTACCTGCGGCCTGGTTATATTTACCTTTATGAACCAGATTTTCACGTCATCTTTCAATGTCTATGGGGACAGCCGGACACCGTTTATCATGAATACATGCGGTCTTGTCAGCAATGTCATCGCGGACCCGCTGCTGATCTTCGGCATTGGCCCTTTCCCGGCTCTGGGCGTGGCCGGTGCCGCTGTTGCTACTGTTTTTGCCCAGATGTTTGTCTTTATCCTGTTTATCTTTGCCATCAGGAAACGACACCCCCTTTACCGTGGGCTGAAACTGGCGGAACCAAGGCCATTTCAGTATTATACACAGATTATACGCATCGGCCTTCCGCTTTCTCTGCAGGATATGCTATTTTCATGCTGTTCCATGCTGATTGCCCGCTTTGTCGCCGTTTACGGGGACGGCGCTGTAGCTGCGCAGAAAGTCGGTACTCAGGTTGAATCCCTGTCCTGGATGGCTGCCGACGGTTTTATGGCCGCTATCAATGCCTTTATCTCACAGAACTATGGTGCCGGACAGCTGGATCGTGTCAAAGCCGGTTATCGTTCCATCATGAAAATTGTTCTTGTCTGGGGAAGTCTCTGCACATTACTGCTTGTTTTCCTCCCGGGACCGATTTTCAGAATTTTCCTGAACGATGATGCTGTTTTGCCGATCGGTATCGACTATCTGCGCATCATGGGTTTTTCACAGCTTTTTATGTGTGCCGAAATTACAACAGCAGGTGCCTTCGGAGGTCTGGGCAACACCTTGCCGCCTTCCAGCGAAAGCATCCTGCTGACATGTATGCGTATTCCTTTACTTCTTATTCTGACAAAAACACCCCTTGGCCTTTCAGGCATCTGGTGGAGCATCAGTATCTCCAGCATACTGAAAGGAATCGTTCTTGTCTCATGGTATCTTATTTATCAGCGGCGCCTTTTGTCCGCATCCGCTTCATCTGCTGATATCAGGCCCTGACGGATGGCTTCCATCCGCCCGGCCTCTTCTTCCGGAAGATAATTCAGCAGATAATTGCCTCTCTCCTGATTCTTCTCCAGATGCTCACGGCGGATTTCGACTTTTATCCGCTCGATTTCCTGCCGCAATTCTCTGGCTGACATCAAAAGGCACCCCTGACTTCGGATAATCACCTGCTCAAGGCCATCTGATGTTGCCACAGTTACTTTATACTTTCTTCCGATGGCATGGGCCGTCTTTTCGATATACTGATCTGCCGTCTCTGCCTCCTTTGTAAAAACGACATCAATATTATGCCACTTTGTCACTTCACCCGGAAATCCTTCCACTTTGTAGGCATCAAAAACAAGAATCACCCTCTGGCTTGTATAGCCCTGATAGTTGGACAATGTCTCCATCAACTTGTTGCGTGCAGCGTCCATACTATGTTCCGACAATTCATGCAGATCTTCCCAGGCAAAAATGATATTATAACCGTCCACAAGCAGATAGCTTTCCTGTGCAGTCGCCTGCCGTCTGTTCTCCTGCTGCTTCTTTTCGCCTCGCCAGCTGCCTTTACCGGATGAATCACTCAACCCACCTGTCATTTTCCCTGAAGAGCCTGATACTTCTGAATAACTTGTATCCGCTCCTCGGAATGTACGTTCTTTCTGTGGCTTTCGTCGTTTAATTTCACCATATGTTCTGACAAAAATAGCTTCCAGTTCTTTATCATCCGCCAGAGACGGTGCAATGCTTCGGCTTCTGGCAGCCTTCGCTTTTGCTGTCATCACCGTATCCTCATCCTCAGCACCTGCCGTCTCTCCATCCAGTCCGGCGCCTTCCAGATGCATATAATCTTCCACTTCATACCATGGCACTACAAATCCTGCACCATGGGCACAGAACACAGACCCCGTCGGATTTGCCAGATCCCGCTCCGGATCATAGGCTGATGCCACCAGTACTTCTTCCGTATTATGGCAAGGATAATAGCCGGCCATTGTGCAGAACAATCGTCCTGTACCTCCGGTATAGGCAGCCACATCCTTCTGATATTCACGCATTTCTGAAACGGGTGCCATTCCTGTTAATACGGCTGTTTCGCCCTCATTTTCTCCAAGTTCAAACCTGCCATTCATCTTCTCAATATCCGTCATAGCATGTCCTACCAGACGCTGCGGCAATTCCAGCCTGAAGCGGTAATAAGGTTCCAGCAGAACACTTTCTGCTTTCTGCAGTCCCTGGCGCACCGCTCTGTAAGTTGCCTGCCTGAAATCCCCGCCTTCGGTATGCTTCTTATGTGCTTTTCCCGCAATCAATGTGATGCGCATATCCGTGATCGGCGCTCCCGTCAATACGCCTCTGTGAACCTTTTCCTCCAGATGTGTCAGGATCAGACGCTGCCAGTTGCGATCCAGCATATTCTCGCTGCAGACAGTATCGAAGACAAGTCCGCTGCCGGCCTCCAAAGGTTCCATTAAAAGGTGGACTTCCGCATAGTGTCTGAGAGGTTCAAAGTGACCCACACCTTCCACCGGTGCTGCAATCGTTTCCTTATACACAATCTGTACCAAATTTTACTTCCAGTCCAAACCGCTCATGGATCATCTGCTGCAATATTTCTGTCTGGATCTCACCCATCAGCTGCACAAGCACCTGTCCTGAAATATCATCCCAGACAATATGCAGTTCCGGCTCTTCTTCTTCCAACTGACGCAATTGATGCAGTACCTTGTGCAGATCACTGCCCTCCGGCAGTTCAACCCTGTAAGTCAGTACAGGTTCCAAAAGGGGCACTACCTGCTCAGCCTCCGCTCCCAGTCCGTCTCCAGCCTGTGTCTGTGTAAGCCCTGTCACTGCACAAACCGTACCTGCTGAAGCTGCATCAACTGTCTCAAACTTTGTTCCATTATATATACGGATCTGATTAACCTTTTCTTCCCATTCACCTGCCGAAGCATCTTTCCCAGATAATGTATCCTCTGCCTCACCCTCGGCTTCCTGTCTTCTCCGTATATGGCCCCGGAGCTGTGCCTTGACCTTCAGGCTGCCACCGGTAATCTTCATATAAGTCAGGCGTCCGCCCTGGGCATCCCTTGCAATTTTAAATACTCTGGCCCCGAATGTCTCCGGATACTGCTTCTCTTCTGTCCATTTTGCAATGCCGTCCAACAACTCCTGCACCCCTGTCAATTTCAGGGCTGAACCGAAGAAACACGGAAAAACCTTTCTCCCGGTGATCATTCTGCGCACCTGTTCATCCGTCACAGTTCCCTTTTCCAGATAAGTTTCCAGCACCTTCTCATCGCACATCGCCAGATTTTCATTGCGTGCATCTGCTTCTTCTGAAAAATCAATACAACTGTCCCCCAGGCGCTGTCTGATCTCCTCCATCAAAGCCCTTCTGTCTGTCCCATTCTGGTCCATTTTATTCACAAAAATAAATGTAGGCACCTCATACCGTGCCAGAAGACGCCACAGTGTCTGTGTATGTCCCTGAACACCGTCTGCACCGCTGATCACCAGCACCGCATAGTCAAGCACCTGAAGCGTTCGCTCCATCTCTGCCGAAAAATCCACATGTCCCGGTGTGTCAAGCAGTGTATACGATCTTCCCCGCATCTCAATTTCGGCCTGCTTTGAGAAAATAGTGATGCCTCTCTCCCTCTCCAGGCTGTAAGTATCCAGAAAAGCATCTTTGTTATCTACTCTGCCCAGCTTTCTGATACTGCCTGTCAGATAAAGAATGCTCTCAGATAACGTTGTCTTTCCCGCATCCACATGTGCAAGAATACCTAATACTGTTTTACTCATCTATATCAAATCCTTTGTTTTTCATTCAGTGTTTTTATTGTAAACTATTTTCCCAATTCCGCAAAGTACTAATTCCCTTTTTCTGTATTTGTGAAATATTTATGAAAAAGTATTTGAAATTCCATCAAAACCATAGTATAATAGATAGGCACTGGAGACGTATCGAAGTGGCCATAACGAGCTTGACTCGAAATCAAGTTGTCGGGCAACCGGCACATGGGTTCGAATCCCATCGTCTCCGCTATACAAATTGAGGCTGTTACCTCAGAGTAACAGCCTCTTTTCTTTTTTCAATGCTGAATTTTTCTTATTTCCAGTCCATTATCCACCATTTCGGATTTTTTCAGGAAAGTTTTCAACCGCCAATCACAATACTATACACCTTTTTAAATGTTTCATCCACATTCAGGCTGTTGATACCCGGTTTGTCCTGCAATTCACCTTCATAGCCGAAATTGTCGCATCGTCCGCACCACGGTTCCAGGCACACAAAAGGTGCTCCCGGGGCCGCCCAGATACCAAAATTCGGAAATCCGTCACATAACAGGGTCAAATAATCCGAGCCATCCGGCATAACAATTCCTGCCTGTCTGATCTGTCCGCCGTCAAAAACAAGGGCATCCAGGTCAAAAAGGTCTTTTCTCAGCTGGTATTTGTGATCAGTCAACATCATTGTGTAAACCTTATCCGGCAAACCGGTTCCCGTATTCATGTCGATATGGATAAAATGCAATTCATCCTGATCCTCCGCAAACTTCAGCGCATAATCACTGTATTCCGTATCCGGCAGCACCGGCACATTAAATCCGGGATGTCCGCCAATTGTAAAATGCATCGGATGGTCACCTATCTTCTTTACCTGCCACTGTATATCCACTTTATCTCCATCCAACCGATGGGTGATCATCAATTCAAAATCAAACGGATAAACCTTTCTTGTTTCTGCATTCGACACCAGTCGATGGGTCACAGAAGCCGGACTTTCTTCAACTCTTTCCAACACATAATCTCTGGCAAAACCATGCTGATCCTGCACATAATGTCTGCCCTGATACAGGTATTCGCCGCCGTAAAACTTGCCTACATTCGGAAAAAGGATCGGTGCCTGCCTTTTCCACCAGGCCGGGTCTCCCTGCCAAATCAGTTCGCGGCTATATTTTTTGTCATAAATGCTGACAAGTTCTGCACCCAGATCATCGATCGTCACAACCAGACGGTCATTTTCCATCTTAAATCTTCCCATATCTATTCTCCTTCTCTTTCTGATGCAATCTATTGATGTATATTTTTATTATCAAACAGCAACATATCCCGCTTGTATCAGCTTCTGACCGCCCATCGGAGTTTTGTGGAATGTGCACGGCTGTTGCATCTGCATTCTTCCGCAGAAGGACGAATCACATCCTTCGCGGCTTCACTGTAAATACCGGCTTTCACATTTTCCTTGAAAGATTTCTTTACCAGTCTGTCTTCTCCCGAATGGAACGTCAAAACAGCTACTCTGCCGCCCGGATTCAACACATCCGGAAGTTTCTGAAGAAAAGCTTCCAACACTTCAAATTCACTGTTCACATCAATACGCAGCGCCTGAAATGTTCTGGCACAGGATTTCTTCACTGCCTCTTTTCGATCTGCAGCCGGTACTCTGACCAACGCCTTTTCAATTAATTCACGCAGTTTTGATGTTGTATCCACCGGATGCCCTTTTTTCAGTTCCTGCATCACAACTGACGCGATCTCTGCCGCATAAGGTTCATCAGAGTTCTCAATCAACATGCCCTCAAATTCATCCCTTGTCACATGCTGTAACCGCTCGGATGCAGGCTCCCCCTTTGTCTGATCCAGTCTCAGATCCAGCGGTCCGTCATATTTATAAGAAAATCCTCTGTCCGGGTTATCAATCTGCATGGAAGAAACCCCCAGGTCTGCCAGTATAAAATCGAATTTGCCATCTTTTTCGGCTACCTCATCAATATTGGCAAAGTTGATCTTCCGAACCGTCAGTATGTCCGGTCCGAATCCCTGATTTCTCAACCTCTCTTCTGTCTTGGCCATCTCAATGGCATCCACATCAAGAGCCGTCAGATGACCTTCGCCATTCAGGCACCTCAACATAGCGGATGTATGCCCGCCATATCCCAACGTAGCATCCAGTCCTCTTTGCCCCGGCTGAATCTGCAGAAAATCAAGGATTTCCTGCACCATGATCGATATATGCATTCCTGCCGGTGTGCCGCCCTTCCGAATCACTTTCTCAACTGTTTCACCGTATTTCTCAGGATTCAGCTCCTTGTATTTCTCGTTGTAATGTCTCGGATGTGTTCCTTTGTACCGTACCCTTCTCTTGTGTACCGGTTGATTCTCTGTATTACTTTCCATTTAATCTTCCTTCCATCCTTCGTTCAAACGGGATAAAACACGCTTCGCATGTTTCATCCCGTTATCACATTCTCTACTGTTCCATTGCCCCGGATGCATCACCGGCTTCAGCTGCAGGTGCTGCCTCCTCCGGTGCGCTGGTTGCCGGCGCACTTGTCTCTGGCGGGTTCGTTGCCGGTGCACTTGTCTCAGGTGGATTCGTCTCTGGCGCACTTGTCTCAGGTGGGTTCGTCTCTGGCGCACTTGTCTCAGGTGCTTTTGTTTCTGTTGCCTTCGTCTCAGTTTCCTGCTTTTTCTCTGTTTCCTTCTTTGTCTCAGTCTCTTGCTTTGTCTCTGCCTCTGTATTCTTGCTGCTAGATGAACTGCTTCCGGATGTCTGTCCAGGCACATAAGTGACACCGCCGTACACAACAACATAATAACCTGTACTGATATTATTATAGAGTGTTTTTGCCTTCTCATAAGGCATATTGATACATCCGTGGGAACCATTGTACTGATAAATTGTTCCGCCGAAACTGCTTCTCCACGTAGCATCATGGAAACCAACACCGCCGTTAAACGGCATCCAGAATGATACCGGTGAAGCATAATCGGCACCTCGAAGAACTGTATTCTTCTCCATGCTGTATACCTTATAAACACCGGTCGGTGTCATATGAGTCTGGCTGACACTTCCTGATACAATATTCGAGGACATGATCAGTTCACTATTCTTATATAAATACAACTTCTGATTCGTCAGATCCACTTCCACATAATTGCCGCCGAAATTCTTCTTGATACCGGAAGCACTTTCCGTATAAGGCACTTCACGCTCGCCTGAAACTTCATCTGTCAGACACTGTAAAACATCTTCAAATAAAGCACTTGTATCAAGAGTCTCTCCGCTCACCGGTACATTCAATGAAATCACACTTCCCGATGTGGTTGTGAAATCCATATTCATCTTCTTGGAACTGTATTTCTCAGAAATGCCATTCACCCATTCCTGTACTTTATCATGATCAATCTGAAGCGTACCGTCTTCATCAATATACACCCACTGGCTGATCTGTTCGTGATTGATCACTTCTTCCTTCTTTTCACCGTTCTTCTTAAATGGATACTTCAGTTCTACCTGAAGATAGGCATTAGCCTGCTGCAAAATCTTATTGGCATTCTCAGAATCCTCACTCAAAACAGGCTGCTGATACAGGCCCTTGGCCTCAACATCCAGTTTCGATACATTCTCTTCAATCGCATCTTCAACCGCTGCTGTCACTTCACCTTCATCCAGCGTTGTTCCCTGCTCACCGTTACGCAATGAGAAAGCATTCTTCCCTGCATCATAAACCAGCTGTGCATTCTCCGGTGCGATCATCTTCGTTGTATCCATTGCACTGCACTGCGCCAATTCCTGTTTGACGCGCTCTTCATTATATGTAAAAAGATTATTCACTGTCAGTGCCAGATCCTTCTGATCGGTTTCTTTCAGCTTATGCTCATTCTGCCGATCCTTCAATGCCTGCAGATCTGACGCTTCATTGTAAGCCATCTGAATGTCACTGCCTTTGATGGTCAGCTGTTCATTCTTAAAATCTACGACAAGCTCATAATCCTTCGCAGATTTCTTCAGCTGTTCTTCCAACTCGCTGACAGACATTCCTTCAATATTCATATCATTCAATGTTGTTCCCGGATAAAAAACATTCTTATAATTATTACTTCCGGCCATAAAATACCAGCCGCCGAAACCAGCGGCCAAAGCAGCCACTGCCACCACCGTTATGCCAAATATCCTGAACTTGTTATTCTTTTTCATTATCTATTCCCCCTGTAGGATCATTCTATTTTAATTTCTTACTATTCGCCTATTATATCATGATTCGCACCTTTGGTGCTTGACGCTGCTTACGCAGCTATCCTGATCGCCATTCGCCGTTCGCGATGAACAAGCATTGCTTGCTCCCGCTCACTAAC
>ERZ773103.779-NODE-779-length-36050-cov-7.165856_pt1 | contig 36050 bp, 31 predicted proteins | sample MGYA00511118_ERZ773103 | MGnify/ENA primary metagenome ERZ773103 (study PRJEB29015, sample SAMEA2737821) | human gut metagenome | biome: human gut; feature: human-associated habitat; material: faeces | place: China | collected 2012 ... | reverse complement strand
ACCCCTTGAAGACGACGAGGTAGATAGGTCAGAGGTGGAAGTGTGGTAACACATGTAGCTGACTGATACTAATCGGTCGAGGGCATAACCAAGACGGAGATAGGTAAGAAGATGTAGAGTTTCTTGTATACGGTTTTGAAGGTATATATGATGAGGCTGTAGACCATAAGGTTTACAGTCTTTTTTGTTGCGTTCAGAGCCAGGCAGAAGTGCCACACCCTTGACAATATATGAAATTAAGCCTAAAATGAATAACGGAAAGAGCAGTTGCGGATTATAGATTTATGAGTTAGATTTATAGTTTGTGGCTGTTTTTTGTTATTATAGAGCAGGAGGTACATGATGGAGAATACAAAGGTAAAAGACTGGGTACTTGATATAGGAGCTGATTTGATCGGCGGTATTCTGATAGCACTGGGAATTTATAATTTTGCCCTGTATGCGAATTTCCCGGTTGCAGGATTTTCGGGTATTGCGATTATTTTGTATCATATATTTGGACTTCCGATTGGTATAGGGACAATTCTGCTGAATGTTCCGGTATCCATATTCTGTTATAAGTTTTTAGGAAAGGGATTTTTCTTCCGTTCGGTCAAGTCTATGGTGATTTCATCATTGCTGATGGACTATGTGGCACCATTGTTTCCAGTATACGATGGAGAAAGACTGCTCGCTGCAGTGTGTATGGGAGTACTCTGTGGTCTCGGATATGCATTGATCTTTATGCGGGATTCTTCAACAGGAGGTCAGGATTTCATCACAGTGTCCATTCGTAAAATTTGTCCGCATCTGACACTTGGTATACTTACGATGATCTTTGACAGTGCGACAATTTTGTTGGGCACATTGATTGTGTTCCATGAGATTGATGGTTTATTATACGGCATTATTGTAACGTTTTTGATCTCGACGGTTATGGATCATTTCATGTATGGTATTTATAAAGGAAAACTTACTTTTGTAGTGACGGAACATGGTAAGGCAGTTGTAGATGCGATTGATAAAATCAGTGGCAGAGGTGCGACAATCGTCAAGGGAGTAGGTGGATATTCGTTGAAAGAAAAGGATATCGTTTTGTGTGCATCTAATAATAAAGAAATGTATCAGATTAAGCGTCGTGTGCATGAAATCGATCCGGATGCATTTACGATGATTGTAGAGTCTAATGAGGTCGTGGGAGAAGGATTCCAGGAAGGTTCATTCGATTGACACCAGATAGGGTACGGAGTATAATAAACTGACAGTATTTCGACAAAGGGGAATATATAAATTATGGAATTTAAAGAAAGAGAATTTATCCCGGTGTTGCTGGGTGGGGATATTAACACTTACAGTGTTGCACGGGCATTTTATGAACAATATCAGGTGAAATCCTATGTATTCGGTAAGTATCAGACCGGACCGAGTTTCCGAAGTAAGATCACGATTTATGAAGGGAATCAGGCAATCGATACGGACGATTATTTTATGAAGCGGATTAATCGTTTCGCGAATGAACATAAGGATAAGAAGATTCTTCTGATTGGCTGTGGTGATAGCTATGTGGCACTTGCAAGCCGCCATAAGAATGAGCTTCCGGCTAATGTAATCGCACCATATATCGATTTTGACCTGATGGATAGTTTACAGCAGAAGGAACGTTTCTATGAATTGTGTGAGAAACATGGTGTAGCATATCCTAAGACGATTGTATACAAGCGTGAGATGGGATTGGATTTTGCGTGTGATTATCCATATCCGGTGATTTTGAAGCCATCGAACAGTATCGCATATTGGGAGCACCCATTTGAGACACAGAAGAAGATATATAAGATCAAAGATCGTGCAGAGCTTGAAAGAGTAATTGAAGAGATTTACGGCGCAGGTTATGATGATGATCTTATTATTCAGGATATGATTCCAGGTAATGATGAATATATGCGTGTGCTGACTTCTTATTCAGACCGTGATGGCAAGGTGAAGATGATGTGTCTGGGTCATGTACTGCTGGAAGAACATACACCACATGGTCTGGGCAATCATGCGGTTATCATTACAGAGCCGAATAAGGAACTGATGGGACGTGTGAAAAATCTGTTGGAAGATCTGCATTATGTGGGATTTTCTAATTTTGATATCAAATATGACCAGAGAGATAACACATATCGTTTTTTTGAAATTAATACCAGACAGGGAAGAAGTAATTACTATGTAACCGGATCTGGCTTTAATGTAGCGAAGTATTTTGTGGAAGATTATATTTATCACAATGAACTTCCGTATGAAGAAGCAACAGAAGAACACCTCTGGATGACTGTTCCTAAGGGAGTCGCTTATAAGCATGTGAAGAATCCGGAATATGTAGCGAAGATGAAGAAGCTGGTATCAGAAGGCAAGATGGTGAATCCTGTATTTAAGAAGGGAGATCTTGGACTGAACCGTTTCCTCAGAATGGTAAAAACACATCTGAAACAGTATAAGTACTTTGACACGTATTATAACTAGAGGTATCTAAAGAATAAAATGGAAGAATTAAAGAACAGAAAGATGCTGGGAATCATAGGCGGCATGGGACCGGAGGCCAGCTGTTATTTCTATGAAAATGTAATTGCACATACGAAAGCAGAAAAGGATCAGGAGCACATCGATATGGTGCTGTTGAGTCATGCGTCCATGCCGGATCGTACAGAAGCGATCCGTACAGGAGATGACACACATTTGATCAATCTGTTGTGTAATGATGCCAGAACACTGGAGACGTTGGGAGCATCGAATATTGCAATCACCTGCAATACATCGCATTATTTTTACAAACATATACAGAATGCAGTTAAGATTCCGGTGATCAATATGATCCAGGAGAGTGTGAACTATGCGGTACATAAGTATGACAATGTGAAGCGTGTGGGAATCATGGCGACAGATGGAACGATCGGATCTAAGATTTATCACAAAGCCTGTAGGAAAGCAGGGGTGACGCCTGTACAGCCGTCAGCAGAACGGCAGGCGGATGTGATGTCACTGATCTACGATGATATCAAGGCAGGGAAGAGCGGAGACCGTGCAAAATTTGATCGTGTGGTCAGTGAATTTATGCGCAAAGGATGCGATGTGATCATCCTGGCATGTACAGAATTATCCGTGTTTAAGGGGAAGCATGAGGTGGCATCTATTTGTCTGGATGCAATGGATGTACTGGTGGAAGAATCCATTCGCAGATCCGGAGCGGAATATGTAGAATAACGTAATAAAACAGAATGATCTGTTTTAACAGGAGGAAAAATAATGGCAGAAATGAAGCATTATACACTTGGGGAATATGTGAAGCTGCTGGAGGAGAAAGGCATGCTTGCAGAATATAATCTGCAGGGAAAAGACGGAGAAGAAATTAAACTTCTTACTTATGATTCCAGAGAAGTTACACAGGGAACGCTCTTTATCTGTAAGGGTGCTGCATTTAAGGCAGAATACCTGAAGAACTCAATGAATCAGGGAGCGGTATGTTACGTCAGTGAAAAGAAATATGAATTAGAAAAAGAAGTACCGTATATTCTGGTGAAGGGTATCCGAGATGCAATGGCGGTACTTGCTAATTTCTTCTATAATAAGCCGTGGGAAGATCTTGCAGTGATCGGATTTGGCGGAACAAAGGGAAAATCTACTTCAACATATTATATGAAAGCGGTTGTGGATGACTATCTGGCGGCACAGGACAAGCCGGAAAGCGCGGTGATCTCAACAATCGATATTTACGATGGTAAATCAAAAGTAGAATCACACATTACTACACCAGAGGCAGTAGAGTTACAGATGCATCTGCGCAATGCGCTGGACTGTAACATTGAATATGCGGAGATGGAAATCTCTTCACAGGCATTGAAGTATGGCCGTGTAGATGAGATGCAGTTTGATGTATCTGTATTTTTGAATATTTCGGAAGATCATATTAGTCCGATTGAGCATCCAGATTTTGAAGATTATTTCCAGTCTAAGATGAAGATGTTTGAGAAGTCCAAGATTGCAGTTGTGAATCTGGACGCAGATTATATTGATCAGATTCTGGAAGCATCAAAAGCAGCCGGAGAGGTTGTGACATTCAGCACAAAGAATCCGGAAGCAGATTATTATGCTTATAATATTCATAAAGAGGGAAAAGATATTCATTTTTCGGTAAAATGTGAAGCATTTGATGAGGAATTTGTACTTACCATGCCAGGCTTCTTTAATGTGGAGAATGCGCTTGGCGTAGTTGCAGCATCTGTGAAACTTGGCATTCCGACAGAATATATTCATTCTGGACTTCGACGTGCAAGATCCAGTGGACGTATGGAGTTTTATCACAGCAAGGACCATGAGGTCATGGCAATTGTAGATTATGCACATAACAAGCTAAGCTTTGAAAAGTTATTTTCGGCTATGAAAGAGGAATTTCCGGATTATGGACTGGTAGCTATCTTTGGATGTCCTGGTAAGAAGTCACTTCTTCGTAGAAAGTATCTGGGAACGATTGCCGGCCAGTATTCTAATATGGTATACTTAGTGGCAGAGGATCCGGGATATGAACCGGTGGAAGATATTTCCAAAGAGATCGCGCAGTATGTAGAAGCCCAGCATTGTCCGTATAAGATGATTGAGGATCGCGGTGAGGCGATCAAGGATGCGATCGAGACGGCAGAAGGTAAGACACTTCTTCTGGTTACAGGTAAAGGAGCTGAGACCAGACAGAAGTATGGCTGTGAATATCTGGACTGTCCTTCAGATGTAGAGTATGTACAGCGTTATCTGGCCGAGTATGACAGCAGACATTAGAAAGTTACAAAAGAATAAGGATTTAATGCCGATGGCGTAAATCATAAATGCGGAATGAGCGAAAGGAGAACATGTATCATGAAGAAACTGGTAGCAGCGTTATTAGCTGGAGTGATGGTATTTTCACTTGCAGCCTGCGGAGAAGAAGAGGATTTTGACGCAAAAGGTTATGTGGAGGGTGTGCTGGATGCAACCTATCATGGAGAATATGCGGCACATGCGGAGGATGTAGGCGAGAGCGAAGAGGATATTAAGAAAGAGCTGGAAGATAATAATATTCAGGTTGCCAAAGATGCTCTGGCTCAGTCCGGACTGACTGCAACAGACGATGAGATTGAGGCATATGTTGCTATGATTGAAGATGGATATAAGAAGATTACCTGGACAGTAAAAGACGCAGTCAAAGATGACAATGATAATTTTACTGTAGATGTAGAGATTACTCCGGTAGGTCTTCTGGATAATCTGCAGACAATCTTCACGAACAAGCTTCAGGAAGCAGTGGCAAATGGCGTAGATGAAAGTGGTTATATGGCAGTCTTTAATGAGTCTGTACAGGAAAGTATCAATCAGGCACAAACTTATGATCCACAGACAGTGACACTCAATGTTACTTATGAAGAGAATTCAGATGGTGATCATGTATACTCTATCAATGAGAGTGATATGGAGAAATTAGATTCTATTGCAACACATATGAACTAATGTAGATGTGAATACGGATAAAAGAGGCAGAGTAATCTGCCTCTTTTGTTACCATACAAGGCTTTCGGCATAAGATGATAGCAAGGAAGTTGTGGGATGTGTGGAAATGAGTATTCGCATAAAGGAATTGATTTCAGGAGTTGAATATCGAGTTATACAGGGAACAACAGAGACGGTTGTGATGGAGATTGTATATGATTCCAGAAAAACAAAGTCCGGCAGTATGTTTGTATGCATCAAAGGATATCAGGCAGATGGGCATGATTATATCGAAGAGGCTGCAAGGCGAGGTGCAGTTGCGATAGTTGTACAGCAATCATATGATTGGAAAAAAGACCGGCTGCCAGAGCAGATTACAGTGATATCAGTCCCGGATACGCGTATTGTACTGGCAGAGATAGCAGCGGCATTTTATCGTTATCCTGCAAAAGAAATGCAGATTATAGGTGTGACCGGGACGAAAGGGAAGACGACCACTACCTATATGATACGGGAAGGTCTCAGACAGGCAGGACATAAAACGGGATTGATAGGGACGATCGAAGTTAATGCTGATGGCGCAGAGATAGGGAGAGTTCAGGCAGAGACTCATACCACGCCGGAATCGCTTGAACTTCAGCGGTATCTCCGGGTTATGGCAGATGCTGGATGTGATTCAGTGGTGATGGAAGTGTCATCACAGGCATTAAAGATGCATCGGGTAGATGGGATACATTTTAAGGCAGCGGTATTTACCAATCTGGGAGAGGATCATATTGGACCGGGAGAACATGCGGATATGCAGGAGTATCTGGGATGTAAGCGTAAATTGTTTTTGCAGACAGAGTTCGCAGCCGGCAACCAGAATGATGTGCTTCTGGAGGAAGTGTGGGCACAGACTATTTGCAGAAAGGTCCGTTATATGGTAAGAGCTGGGGAAGGTGATGACCAGAATACGCAGACGGCGGATTACGTTGCAGAGCAGATTGAGCATATTAATTTGCAGGAAGAACTTGGAATAACCTGTAATGTGAGTGGAAATGTGTCGGGAAGACTTACATTATCCATGCCGGGACAGTATAATATATCCAATGGGCTTGCTGCAATGGCAGTGTTGAAAGAAATGGGAGTGCCGGATGTAGTGATCTTTGAGACCTTGCGGGAAGTGCAGGTTCCGGGACGGATGGAGCAGATAAAACTTCCGGTATTGACAGGATATAGAATCCTGGTGGATTATGCTCATAATGCTATGAGTCTGAAGAATAGTCTGAAGACATTACGGAGTTATCAGCCGAAGAGAATTGTTGTCATCTTTGGATGTGGCGGCAACCGGTCAAAATCCAGAAGGATGGCGATGGGGGAGACGGCTGGGAGATATGCGGATCAGGTGATCGTGACGACGGATAATCCAAGATACGAAGATCCGGAAGCTATTATGAAAGAGATAGAAATTGGTTTGTTAAAAACAAATGTTTATTATACAATGATTGCAGACAGGAAAGAAGCCGTTTATTATGCAATCGAACATGCGCAGTCAGGAGATATGATCCTGATCGCGGGGAAAGGACATGAGAATTATCAGGAGATACGGGGCATCCGTTATCCGATGAATGATAAAGAGCTGGTGAGAGAATGTACGCAGATGTTATTGTAGATATTACACATGAAAAACTGGATAAAGTATTTCAGTATCGGATACCGGATACATTGAAGGATCGTCTGTGTATTGGTTCGGAAGTGATCGTGCCATTTGGAAAAGGTGATCGAAAGATTCGCGGATATGTAGTTGGATTTTCAGAGAAACCGGACTATGCGCCGGAGAAGATTAAGCCGATTCTTGAGATTGATGAAAAGGGCATGGCGATCGAATCCAGACTGGTACGTCTGGCAGCATGGATGAAGGAAGCTTATGGTGGTACTATGATCCAGGCATTAAAGACGGTACTTCCAATCAAGAAAAAGAAACAGGAGCGGACGAAACGTACCCTGCGTCTGTGTCTTACAGAGCAGGAAGGAAAAGAGAGACTTGAACGGTATCTGGAGAAGAATCAGAAGGCAAGAGCCAGGGTACTTGCGGCACTTTTAGACAGTCCGGAAATGGATTACGGTCTGGCAGTGAAAAAGCTTCATGTGACCGCATCGGTAGTGCGTGCACTGGAAGAACAGGGTGTGTTGAGGGTGGAGTCTGAACGGGAGTACCGGAACCCAAAGATCAAGAAGCGGGAACAGAACGCGTCGATCCGGTATACGCCGGAACAGCAGCAGGCAATTGAACAATTTCGGAGGGAATATCTGGCTGGGGATTACGGCACTTACTTGATACATGGCGTGACCGGAAGCGGCAAGACGGAAGTATATATGGAAATGATCCGGACGGTGGCAGCAGAGGGCCGACAGGCGATCGTACTCATACCGGAGATTGCACTGACCTGGCAGACGGTGATGCGCTTTTATCAGATATTTGGTGCCCGTGTGTCGGTGATGCATTCCCGGATGTCGGCGGGTGAGCGGTACGATCAGATGCAGCGGGCAGCAAATGGTGAGCTGGATGTGATGATCGGACCGAGATCTGCGCTTTTTACACCATTTCCGAATCTGGGATTGATCGTTATTGACGAGGAACATGAGAACAGTTATAAGAGTGAACAGGTACCGAGATACCATGCCAGAGAGACGGCGATCGCGAGAGCGGAGATGGAACATGCAAGTGTAGTACTGGGTTCGGCCACACCGTCTATGGAAAGTTATTACCGGTGCCAGACGCGGGAATATCGTCTGATAGAACTGAAGGAGCGAGTGGGAAACAGACCGCTCCCGACAGTACATACGACGGATATGCGGGAAGAACTGGCACATGGCAACCGGTCAATCTTCAGTGATCTGCTCCGAGAGAAGATCAGAGACCGGCTGGAAAAGGGGCAGCAGACGATGTTGTTTATCAATCGGAGAGGCTATGCGGGATTTGTATCCTGTCGTTCCTGTGGATATGTGGTGAAATGTCCACATTGTGATGTGTCATTGTCAGCACATCGGAATGGTAAGCTGATCTGCCATTATTGCGGTTATGAAGAACCGATGATAAAAGTATGCCCATCCTGTGGATCTCGTCATGTGGGCGGATTCAAGGCAGGAACTCAGCAGATCGAGGATCTGGTGAAACGGGAATTTCCGGAAGCCAGAGTCCTGCGAATGGATATGGATACGACGAAGAATAAGGATGGTCATGAAAAAATATTATCTGCATTTGCGGATGGCGAAGCAGATATTCTGGTTGGTACGCAGATGATCGTGAAGGGACATGATTTTCCGGCAGTGACGCTGGTGGGAGTGTTGGCAGCAGATATGTCGTTATATTCTTCAGATTACAGATCCGGGGAGCGTACATTCCAGCTGCTTGTGCAGGCAGCAGGTCGTGCGGGAAGAGGAAGTGCGCCGGGTGAAGTGGTGATCCAAACTTATGATCCGGAGCACTATAGCATTAAAACAGCGGCAAAGCAGGATTATCAGGCGTTTTATCGGGAAGAACTGGAATTTCGTGACCGGATGGGATATCCACCGGTGGAGAATATGCTGGCAGTGCTTATGATGGGAGAAGAGGAGAACCTTCTGAATACAGCGGCAGACTATCTGAAGGCTTATGCTGAGCGGATCGGTGGCAATTATCTGGAAGTAATCGGTCCGGCAGTACCGTATGTCGGTAAGGTCAGTGACATTTACCGAAAGATTCTCTATCTAAAATGTCCGAAATATGGTATGCTGATAAGAGTGAAAAATCAGCTGGAACGTTATATTAAGGTTAATTCCGGGTTTCAGACACTGAGGATTCAGTTTGATTTTAATCCGATGAATATATTTTAAGTGATTCGGTTCTGGTGACCGGATCTGTGAAAGGAGAACAATAAATGGCACTGAGAGAAATACGCGTGATGGGAGACGAGGTTCTGAATAAGACCTGCAAGGAAGTGACTAAGATGACACTTCGTACTAAGTTATTGATCCACGACATGCTGGATACAATGTACGATGCAGGAGGAGTTGGACTGGCAGCACCACAGGTGGGCATTCTTAAACGTATTGTTGTAATTGACATAGGCGAAGGACCGATCGTTCTGGTGAATCCGGAGATCGTTGAGGAGTCCGGAGAACAGACAGGAGAAGAGGGATGCTTAAGTGTTCCTGGCAAATCTGGCATTGTAACACGTCCGAATCATGTAAAAGTCAAAGCATTTAATGAAGATATGGAGCCGATCGAACTGGAAGGAGAAGAATTGCTTGCAAGAGCATTCTGTCATGAGATCGATCATCTGGATGGACATCTCTATGTGGAACTCGCAAAAGATGGCATCCATGATGTGGAGTACGAGGAGGACTAAGAATGAGAGTTATTTTCATGGGAACGCCGGATTTTTCGGTGGGAACACTGGAAGCGCTTATAGAAGCAGGGCATGAGATTGTACTGGCAGTAACACAGCCGGACAAGCCGAGAGGACGTGGTAAGGAGATGCAGTACTCCCCGGTAAAAGAGGCGGCACTCGCACACGATATTCCGGTATATCAGCCACAGCGGATTCGCGATGCAGAATGTGTGGAAGAATTAAAGAAATATCCGGCAGATGTGATGGTAGTTATTGCATTTGGACAGATTTTACCAAAAGAGATCCTGGATATGACAAAGTATGGCTGTATTAATGTACATGCTTCACTGCTTCCGGATTATCGCGGCGCAGCACCGATCCAGTGGGCGGTGATCAATGGTGAACCGGTCAGTGGTGTGACAACTATGCAGATGGATGAAGGACTGGACACCGGTGATATGATCATGAAGACGGAAATCGTGCTGGATGAAAAAGAAACTGGTGGATCCTTACATGACAAGCTGGCAGAGGCCGGAGCAAAGTTGTGTGTGGAGACGTTAAAGGCGGTGGAAGACGGTACTGCCGTTCGCACGAAACAGGGCGAGACCGGTACGGATTATGCGAAGCAGCTGAATAAGAAGATGGGAGATATCGACTGGACAAAGCCTGCGGTAGAGATCGAGCGATTGATCCGGGGCTTAAATCCATGGCCAAGCGCATATACTTCATGGAGTGATAAGACTATGAAGATCTGGGAGGCAGAGGTTCTGGATAAAGAGTCGGGACAGGCACCGGGTACAGTTGCAGAAGTAGATAAGAAGACATTTGCAGTGCAGACCGGAAAAGGGATGCTGAAGATACTGAGTCTGCAGCTTCCAGGCAAGAAAAGAATGGATACCGATGCATTTCTGCGGGGTAATCAGATAAAAATAGGAGAAACATTGTAAAAAAAGTGTGAAAAACAGGTTATTGGCCTGTTTTTCGACTATAATAAGGAAAACGCATTACAGGGGGTAAGAACAATGTTTTATTATTATATGGATCCTACGTATATACTGGTGCTGATCGGTGTGGTAATCTGCATGGCAGCATCGTCTAAGATGAACCGTACATTTCAGAAGTATTCCAGAGTGCGCAGTCACAATGGAATGACCGGAAGAGAAGCAGCGGAGCGTATTCTGCACAGCCAGGGAATCTATGATGTGCGTGTAGAGCATGTATCCGGCAATCTGACAGATCATTATGATCCGAGAAATAAAGTACTGCGTCTGTCAGATGCTACATGGCAGTCTACATCTGTTGCAGCTATTGGAGTTGCAGCGCATGAGTGCGGTCACGCATTACAGCATGCAAGGGGATATGTGCCGCTCTCTATCCGAAGTACACTGGCACCGGTAGCAAGTTTTGGAAGCGGTATTGCATGGCCATTGATCATTCTGGGACTGATCTTTAACAATCATATGTCAGTGACATTATTGAATCTTGGTATTCTTGCGTTTTCACTGGCGGTATTGTTTCAGATTGTGACTCTTCCGGTAGAATTTAATGCGTCCAGAAGAGCCCTGAATCTGCTTGGCAGCACGGGAATGCTCTATGAACCAGAGGTATCCGATGTGCGTAAGGTACTGACGGCGGCAGCACTGACTTATGTGGCAGGAACAGCATCTGCAATCTTACAGCTGCTCAGAATTCTGATTCTGACTGGCGGAAGACGCAATGATTAAGAGCTTGAACAGTTACAAAAGGAGTATATATGGGAAATACAGTAAATGACCGGGAACTGATACTTGAGATTCTTCTGGCGGTAACCAGAGATGGAGAGTATAGTCATATTGCCCTTCGGAATGTGCTGGAGAATTACCAGTATCTGGATAAATCGGAGCGGGCATTTATTACGAGAGTAACCGAGGGGACATTAGAACGTATGATAGAACTGGATTATATTATTAACCAGTTCTCCAAGACAAAAGTCAATAAAATGAAACCGGTGATCCGGACGATTATCAGGAGCGCAGTCTATCAGCTGAAGTATATGGACAGCGTTCCTGATTCGGCTGTCTGCAATGAGGCAGTGAAGCTGGCCGGTAAGAGAGGATTCTCCGGATTAAAAGGATTTGTCAATGGCGTGCTGCGTAATATCAGCCGTAACCTGGACAATGTGAAGTATCCGGATAAGTCAGATACGGTAAAGTGGCTGTCCGTAATGTATTCAATGCCGGAATGGATCATTACCGAATGGCTGAAGAATTATGATCGTGAGATGGTAGAGAAGATACTGCAGGCATTTTTGGCTGAGCGTCCGACAACGATTCGGTGTAATCTGAGCCAGATCAGCAGAGAAGAGCTTGCGGAGGAACTGAAGAAAGAAGGCGTGAAAGTACGCCTGTGTGATACCGTCGACAGTGCACTGTTTATCAGTGGATATGATTATCTGGGAGCATTGGAAAGCTTCAGAACGGGACATTTCCAGGTACAGGATATCAGTTCTATGGAAGTGGCGGAATGGGCAGCTCCGAAAGAGGACGAGTATATTATCGATGTGTGTGCAGCACCGGGTGGCAAGTCGTTGCATCTGGCAGATAAGCTTGCAGGAAAGGGACATGTAGAAGCAAGGGATCTGACGCCGTACAAGGTAGATCTGATCCGTGATAATATTGCGCGTATAGGCATAGATAATATAGAAGCTGTGTGTCAGGATGCAACGGTATACGACGAAGCATCTGAGAAGAAGGCAGACATTCTGATCGCGGATCTGCCGTGTTCAGGACTTGGTGTACTTGGTAAAAAGACGGATCTGAAATATAAAATGAATCCAGATACACAGGAAGAACTGGTTCATTTGCAGAGAGAGATCCTGTCTGTGGTACACCGCTATGTCAAGTCCGGCGGTAAGCTGTTATACAGCACCTGTACGATCCACAGGGCAGAGAATCAGGAGAACGCAGCATGGTTTTCAGAGCAGTATCCGGAGTTTGAACTGGTAAGAGAACGACAGTTCCTTCCAGGAGTGGATGACAGTGATGGATTCTATATTGCCGAGTTTGTCAGAAAGTAAATACAGCATAGTCTGAAGAAATGAGAGAATGACGATGGAAAAGACAATCGAAAAAATAGATATACGTTCCTTAAATTATAAAGAACTGCAGGAAGAAATGACGAGAATTGGAGAAAAAGCCTTTCGAGGGAAACAGATCTATGAATGGCTGCATGTGAAGCTGGCAGACAGCTTTCAGGAAATGACCAATCTTTCCAGGAGCCTGCGGGAAAAGCTGGAAGCACAGTATGTGATCCGCAAGGTGGATATGCTGGAGCATCAGATATCGAAGAAGGATCCTACGGAAAAATTCCTCTTTGAGCTAGAAGACGGCAATGTGGTAGAGAGCGTACTGATGAAATATAATTATGGCAATTCAGTTTGCATTTCATCACAGGTCGGATGTCGGATGGGATGCAAGTTCTGTGCCTCGACGATTGGTGGAAAGGTACGAAACCTGACTACATCAGAGATGCTGGGACAGGTGTACCGAATTCAGAAAATCAGCGGAGAGCGGGTATCCAATATCGTAGTCATGGGAACCGGAGAGCCATTAGATAATTACGATAATTTTCTGAAGTTTATCCATATGGTCAGTGATGAACATGGACTGCATATCAGCCAGCGTAATATCACAGCATCGACCTGTGGGATTGTGCCAAATATCAAGCGGCTTGCAGAAGAAAAGCTGCAGATCACACTGGCTTTGTCACTGCATGGTTCCAGTCAGGAAAAACGACAGGAACTGATGCCAATCGCTTATCAGTATGATCTGTCAGAGGTACTTGCGGCATGTGAGGAGTATTTTGAGAAGACAGGACGGCGCATCACATTTGAATACAGCCTGGTGCAGGGCGTCAATGACACGGCGGAGGATGCGGCAAGACTGATTAAGATGTTGGGACATATGAATTGTCATATGAATCTGATTCCGGTGAATCCAATCAAAGAGCGCGCATTTCAGAAACCTAGCCGCAAAAATGCGGAGGAATTCAAAAATAAACTTGAACATAGTGGAATAAATGTTACAATAAGAAGAGAACGCGGTTCCGATATAGATGGGGCCTGCGGTCAATTGAGACGACGTCATATTACTTCTAAAAAGGAGAATTAGATGAAATATTATGCAATGACTGATGTCGGAAGACGGCGTGAAATGAATCAGGATTATGTATATGCAATGGGGCAGCCGATCGGTCCGTTCCCAAATCTGCTGGTGGTAGCCGATGGAATGGGAGGACACAAAGCGGGCGATTTTGCATCCAAATTCACAGTAGAGGTTGTAAAGCGTGAGATTGCAGGAAGCCGGAGCAGAAAGCCGGAGAAAGTACTGCGTGACGCGATACAGGTTGCCAATCGGGAGCTGATCCGTGTGGCATCGAGGGATGTGAAGCTGGAAGGCATGGGTACGACACTTGTAGTTGCAACGGTGATCGGTGATACGCTGTATTTTGCCAATATCGGTGACAGCCGTCTCTATTTGATAGATGATAATATAAAGCAGTTGTCCAAGGATCATTCCCTGGTAGAAGAGATGGTACGTCTGGGTGGTATCAAGGCGGAAGATGCAAGGAATCATCCGGATAAGAATATTATTACCAGAGCCATGGGGGTGAAGGATGAAGCAGAAGCTGATTTTTATGAATTCAGGATCAAAAGGGGAGATAAGATTCTGATGTGTACCGATGGACTTAGTAACATGGTAGAAGACGAAGATATGTTTGGACTGGTGAAGGGGTCACGGGATGTTGTCGAAGCGGTTCAGATGCTGATAGACAGAGCGAACAGCAACGGAGGAAGAGATAACATCGGAGTGGTACTTGCCGAACCGATTGCAAGTGAGGAGAGTACGTGGTGAGCATTTATTTAGGTAAGCGATATGAAGTGTTAACGAAGATCGGCGCAGGCGGTATGGCGGATGTCTACAAAGGCAAAGACCATATGCTGAATCGTTATGTGGCGATCAAGGTATTGAAGAAGGAATTCAGAGAGGACGAGACATTTGTTAAGAAGTTTCGCTCCGAGGCTCAGGCAGCAGCCGGACTTCTGAATCCGAATATTGTTAATGTATATGATGTAGGGGAAGATCGTGGTCTGTACTACATGGTCATGGAATTGGTAGACGGTATCACGTTAAAAGAATATATTGATAAAAAAGGCAGACTGTCTGCAAAGGAAGTTATCAGCATTGCCATTCAGATGTGTAATGGTATTGAGGCAGCACATGAACGACAGATCGTACATCGGGATATCAAGCCACACAATGTGATGATATCCAAGGATGGCAAGGTGAAGGTGACAGACTTTGGTATTGCCAAGGCTGCATCGTCAGCGACGGTCAGCACCTCTGCGATGGGATCCGTACATTATACTTCGCCGGAGCAGGCAAGAGGCGGGTATGTAGATACCAAGAGTGATATCTATTCCGTAGGTATTACCTTGTATGAGATGGTGACAGGTCATGTACCGTTTGATGGTGAGACAGCGGTAGAAGTTGCTGTGAAGCATCTGCAGGAAGAGATTACGCCGCCATCGGAAGAAGTGCCGGATATTCCGTACAGTCTGGAACAGATTATTTTAAAATGTACACAGAAGAATTCGGAGAGACGTTATGATAATATGGAAGATCTTATCAAAGATCTAAAACATTCATTGGTAGATCCGGATGGCGACTTTGTACAGATCATCCCACAGAATAATGCAGATACTGTGATCATTACAGAAGATGAGTTGAATGATATCCGTGATTCTTATGATGATGCGGATGATTACGATGATGATAGCTATGATGACGATTATGATGATGAGTATGACGATGATTACGATGACGAAGGTGAGGAGCATGACAGTGATGAAGTGAACCCGCGTATGAATAAGATCATGAAGATTCTTACGATCGTGGTAGCTGTATTGATCCTTGTGGTATTGGGAGTTGTAGTTGGTAAGGCTACAGGTGTCTTGAAGTTTAATAAAGGTATCCTGGCACTTGATACAGAGAATAAGATTAAAGTGCCGAATCTTGTAGGCAAGACAGAAGGCGAAGCTAAGCAGATCCTGGAAGAATCCGGATTGAAATGTAAGGTTACAGCCAGACGTGAGTCTAAAAAATATGACGAAGGATATGTTATCGAACAGAATCCGGAAGAGGGCAAACGCGTAAAGAAAGGCTATGACGTAGAGATTGTGGTAAGCTCTGGAAAGAAGTCAGAAGAAGGTACAATTCCGGAGGTATCCGGACAGGATGAAGCATCAGCTCAGAAAGCGCTGGAAAATGCAGGATTTACCAATATCAAATCGGAAGCTGTGTACAGTGAAGAAGAGCAGGGGACTGTTATCGGCACGAATCCGACAGCAGGAACTAAAGTTAGCAAAGATACAGAGATTACCATGCAGGTCAGCAAAGGTTCTGAGAAAATTACGGTACCGAATGTGGTCGGTAAGACAGAGTCAGAAGCCAAGAGCGCGATCACAGGAGCAGGCCTGACAGTGTCTACTGTTGAGACAGAGTATAATGAGAATTATTCAGAAGGTCAGGTTATTCGTCAGGATCCGGCAAGTGGCAAGGTGGAAAAAGGAACCAGTGTCAGTCTGGTAGTAAGTCTTGGCAAGAAACCGGAGACGAAGCTGACGGTACCGAATGTGGTCAATGTATCAGAGGCGAGTGCACGACAGATGATCAGCAATGCAGGACTGACTGTATCAGATACAACATATATTTCCAGTGATACGGTGGCAGCAGGATGCGTTATCAGTTGTAGTCCTGGTGTTGGATCGGAAGCATCTAAGGGCACAGGAGTAAGTCTTGTGATCAGTACCGGTTCATCCGCTTCTGGTGGTAATATGGGAAATGAGCAGTAATTATGCAGGGTAAGATAGTGAAGGGTATTGCCGGATTCTACTATGTTCACGTAGTAGAATTCGGTATTTACGAATGTAAGGCAAAAGGTATTTTTCGAAAAAAAGGCACCAAACCACTGGTTGGTGATAATGTAGAGATTGATATTCTGGATGAAGAGACGAAACTGGGTAATATTCGTGAGATACTGCCCAGAAAGAATGAATTGATCCGTCCGGCAGTTGCCAATGTGGATCAGGCACTTGTGGTATTTGCGATAAAGAAGCCGGCCCCACATTTTAATCTGTTGGATCGCTTTCTGGTTATGATGGAAAGCAAGGACATACCTGTTGTATTGTGCTTTAATAAACAAGATGTGGCCTCATTGGAAGAGATGCAGGAGATCAGAGAGATTTACGAGCCATCTGGATATCGTGTGGCATTTATCAGCGCACGGATGGAAGAGAATATTGACGAGATCAGAGAACTGCTGGAAGGAAAGACAACGACGGTGGCGGGACCATCCGGTGTGGGTAAGTCTTCGCTGATCAATTGTCTACAGCAGGAGATACAGATGGAGACGGGGGCAATCAGCCAGAAGATTGACCGCGGCAAGCACACTACAAGACATTCCGAGCTGATTACAGTAGATGAGAATACATATATCATGGATACTCCGGGATTCAGCTCGCTGTATACCAATGATTTTGAAAAAGAAGAACTCAAACAGTATTTTCCAGAATTTGAACCATATGAAGGACAGTGCAGATTCAATGGATGCGATCATGTGCATGAACCGGACTGTGCGGTGAAGCGTGCACTGGAAGAAGGTAAGATCAGCCAGGTAAGATATCAGAATTATCTGGAATTATATAAAGAACTAAAGGAAAAGAGGAGGTACTAGAATTGAAGTACGTAATTGCTCCTTCCATTCTGTCAGCAGATTTTACACAGCTTGGTAAGGATATCAAAGAAACAGAAGAAGGCGGTGCAGCTTACCTGCACTTTGACGTTATGGATGGTATGTTTGTGCCAAATATATCTTTCGGAATTCCGGTTATGAAATCGATCCGTAAGGCAACACACCAGGTGATGGATGCACATCTTATGGTGCAGGATCCAATTCGTTATGTGAAAGCATTTAAAGAGGCAGGTGCAGATCTGATCACGGTACATCTTGAGGCATGTCCGGATGTACGCAAGACGTTGACGGAGATTAAAGATCTTGGGATTATGGCAGGACTTTCTATCTGTCCTGAGACACCAGTAGAAGAGATTCGTGAATATCTGGAATATGTAGATATGATACTGATCATGTCTGTACATCCGGGTGCGGGTGGACAGAAGTTCATGGAAGAATCACTGGATCGTATCCGTGAGACCAGAAAAATGATTGAAGAAAGCGGAAAAGAGATCGATATTCAGGTTGATGGCGGTGTGAAGTTTGAGAATGCCCGTAAGATCCTGGATGCAGGAGCTAATATTCTGGTAGCCGGTTCTGCTGTATTCGGTGATAACATTGTTGAAAATACAAGAAAATTTGTGGAGATATTCAGAGACTATGAGTAAGTGTGCGATCATTGTCAGTGGGGGAACTCTTGATGAGGCATTGGCATTTGAAACGCTTAGGGAGTATGAAGAACCATGTGTGATCGGTGTAGATCGGGGCGTAGAATTTCTCTATCACCACAAGATCCGTCCGAATTATATCGTAGGAGATTTTGACAGTCTGCCAGAGGAGATCGTTACCTATTACAAGGAGCGGAACGATGTACCGATCCGGGAGTTTAATCCGGTGAAGGATGCAACGGATACAGAGATTGCAGTGCGTCTTGGTATGACGCTGGGATGTAGTAAGCTGATCATTCTGGGGGCGACAGGTGGAAGACTGGATCATTTCTGGGCAAATGTACAGACTCTTATGATTTCACATAAGGCAGGCATCTATGCGGAGATTCTGGATACACAGAATCGGATCCGTCTGATTGGCGGCGAGACACATATCCGTAGAGAAGATATGTACGGTCCGTATTTCAGTGTATTTCCGCTGGGTGAGATTATCTATGGATTTAATATTACCGGGGCAAAGTATCCGCTCAGGGACCATACGCTGACACCATATGACAGTCTCTGTGTGAGCAATGAGATCGCAGAAGGCGAAGATGAAGCGGTGATTGACTATTCCGGAGGTACCGTGATACTGATGGAGACGAGAGATCGATAAATAATAAAAGTAAAAAGACTATGCAGACGGACGAGATGGCAAAGTGGTCCAAAATGCATAGTCTTTTTATTATGTACTGAATGGGGAAGTGTTGAAAATATATAAAAATATTAAGAAAAACAATAGAATTTTGATAATTAATCCAAAAATATTCTATTCTTTCCTGGCGGGTTCGTTATTATAATTAAATTAATCAATTAAGCGAAGGGCTTATAGAACAAAACGACCAAATGGGAGGAAAGAAAAATGAAAAGAAAAGTAATTGCAACAATGCTGGCAGCAACGCTTGCATTATCTCTGGCAGGATGTGGAGGATCTTCAGGTTCATCTGATTCATCTAAGTCATCAAGTTCTTCAGAGAGCAGCACAGCCAACAAAGACAAACCACTGTGCTGGTTCAACCGTCAGCCATCTAACAGTTCAACCGGAGAACTGGATCAGGAGGCACTGAACTTTAACAAAGATACTTATTATGTAGGATTTGATGCTAACCAGGGTGCTGAACTTCAGGGCCAGATGGTTGTAGATTATATCAAAGCTAATGCGGACAAGATCGACAGAAATGGTGACGGAGTGATCGGTTACGTACTTGCAATCGGAGATATCGGACATAATGATTCAATTGCACGTACACGTGGTGTTCGTTCAGCTCTTGGTACAGGCGTAGAAGCTGATGGCGATGTTGATTCTACTCCGGCAGGAACAAATGTAGACGGATCATCTAAAGTTGTTCAGGATGCAACTCTTGAAATCGATGGAAAGACATTTACGATTCGTGAGTTGGCTTCTCAGGAAATGAAGAACGCAGCAGGAGCAACATGGGATGCAGCTACAGCCGGTAATGCAATCGGAACATGGACAGCATCATTTGGCGATGAGATTGATGTTGTTGTTTCTAACAATGATGGTATGGGAATGTCAATGTTCAATGCATGGGCAAAAGACAGTAAAGTTCCTACATTTGGATATGATGCAAACAGTGATGCGGTAGCAGCTATCGGCGAAGGATACGGCGGAACAATTTCACAGCATGCAGATGTTCAGGCTTATCTGACACTGAGAGTTCTTCGTAACTCACTTGACGGAGTAGATATTGACACAGGTATCGGTACAGCTGATGAGGCTGGTAACTGCCTGACAGAAGGTGAAGATTACAGATACAGCGAAGAAGACAGATCTTACTACGCATTGAATGTTGCAGTAACAGCTGATAACTACAAAGACTTTACAGATTCTACCAAGGTTTATGACAAGGTTTCTAAGCAGCTGGATTCAGAGAAGAGCCCATCTAAGAAAGTATGGCTGAACATTTATAACTCATCTGATAATTTCCTGAGTTCTACATATCAGCCACTGCTTGAGAACTACGATGATCTTCTCAACTTAACTGTAGATTACATCGGTGGAGATGGACAGACAGAGTCTAACATCACAAACCGTCTTGGTAATCCTGGAGAGTATGATGCATTTGCAATTAACATGGTTAAGACCGATAACGCAGCAGCATATACATCAATCCTTTCTAACTAAGAAGTAAGTAAAACAGTAAATGAATGAAATAAAGAAGGGCGTCGAGCTGGATGCCCTTCTTTCTCTAAGAAAAGGAAGCAGAGCTATGGCAGAGGATAAGAATAAGTACATCTTATCGATTAATGGCATGAGCAAATCATTCGGCAGGAATAAGGTTCTGAAACATATCGACCTGAATGTCAAACCCGGATCTATCATGGGACTTATGGGTGAGAATGGTGCCGGAAAATCGACAATGATGAAATGTCTATTTGGAACCTATCAGAAAGATGAGGGGACAATTATATTAGATGGGCGGGAAGTTAATTTCTCGGGTCCGAAGGATGCGCTTGAAAATGGGGTGGCAATGGTTCATCAGGAGTTGAATCAGTGTCTGGAAAGAAGCGTAGTGGATAATATGTTCCTTGGACGATATCCGAAAAATTCATTCGGAATCGTTGACGAGGCAAGAATGAAAAAGGAAACGTCGAAGTTGTTCCGAAAGCTTGGAATTACAGTAAGTCTGACACAGCCGATGAAGAAAATGTCTGTATCGCAGCGTCAGATGTGTGAGATCGCAAAAGCGATTTCCTATAATTCAAAGGTGATTGTACTGGACGAGCCAACATCTTCACTGACAGCACCGGAAGTGGAAAAGCTGTTTAAGATGATGCGGCAATTGAAAGCACAGGGAATTTCGTTGATCTATATTTCTCACAAAATGGACGAGATACTTGAAATTTGTGATGAGATATCAGTATTGCGAGATGGTAATCTGGTTATGACGAAAGATAGCAAGGACACTGATATGAATGAGCTGATCGCAGCCATGGTTGGGCGTTCTCTTGATAACCGTTTTCCACCTGTGGATAATGAACCGGGAGAGACAGTTTTTTCTGTACAGAATCTCTCGACGAAATATGCACCAAAGCTTCAGAACATTTCGTTTGATATTAGAAAAGGTGAGATTTTTGGTTTTTATGGTCTGGTTGGTGCCGGAAGAACCGAACTTCTGGAAACTATATTTGGAATGCGTACCAGAGCGGAAGGTAATGTAATATACAATGGTAAAATCATGAATTTCAATTCTCCAAGGGAGGCAATGGATCATGGATTTGCATTGATCACGGAGGAAAGAAAGGCAAATGGTCTGTTCCTGAAAGGCGACCTTACCTTTAATACGACTATTTCAAATATGAATCATTATAAGAATGGAATTGCATTGTCACATGATCGTATGGTACGTGCGACTGCAGAAAAGATCCGAATCATGCACACAAAATGCATGGGACCGGATGATATGATTTCAAGTCTTTCCGGGGGAAACCAGCAGAAGGTTATCTTTGGAAAGTGGTTGGAACGTTCGCCGAGTATATTTATGATGGATGATCCTACCAGAGGAATCGATGTGGGAGCAAAATATGAGATTTATGAACTGATCATTAATATGGCAAAACAGGGAAAAACAATTATTGTAGTTTCTTCTGAGATGCCGGAGATTCTGGGAATTACGAACCGTATTGGAGTAATGTCTAATGGTCGTCTGGCCGGAATCGTTAACACCAAAGAGACAGATCAGGAAGAATTATTGAGACTCAGTGCAATGTACTTATAATAGAGAGGAGCAGTGAATATGGCAGAGAACAGTGTAATTCTTTCGGTTGAAGAAGAAGCAAAGCTTTTGCAGCCGATTGATGAATACGTTGGTAAAATACAGGATCAGATTGACGCACTGCGCGTTGACGGAACCGATCAGGTTAATAATATCAGCAATTGTATAGCAATTGCGAAAGAAAACAAGAATTTATCAAAAGAAGAACAGGCAAAACTTATTGCTGAGTATAAACAAGAACTGGAAAAAGCAAAATCAGTAGAAAATGCTAATAAGCAGGAAGTTACCAGATTGATTGCAGAAGCAGAAAGTTATCTTGCGAAGCATTACAATAGTGAATATTATGATATTGTCGCAAAGAGCTGTGAGGCAGAAAAGAAAGCAGAAAACAGTAATTATGATAAGCTGAAACAGGAGCTTCAGGCTGAACATAAGCAGAGACTGAATAGTTTGAGAGATGCAGAAGACATCAAAGCAGAAAAATATAATTATAAGAATAAACTGTTTGATGCTCAGATGGCACATGAATCCAGAATCCAGGAGATCAAAGACAGAAGACATGATGCATTTATGCATAAGTTCCATCTGATCGATCTTCTGAGAATGTCTAAATTCACGTTTGCACAGAAACGTATCCAGAGTTGGGAAAACTATAAATATTCGTTTAATGTAGCTCAATTCCTGTACAAAAACGGTCTGTATATTGTTATCATTATGATTTTTATTGCATTGTGTATTATTACACCGATGGTGAAAAATGCTCAGCTGCTTACAGTAACCAATATTCTGAACATTTTACAGCAGGCATCGCCGCGTATGTTCCTGGCTCTTGGTGTTGCAGGACTGATTCTTCTGACAGGTACGGACCTTTCTGTAGGACGTATGGTTGGTATGGGTATGGTTACAGCAACGATCATTATGCATAACGGTATTAATACAGGTAGTGTGTTTGGTCACATTTTTGACTTTTCTGCTATGGCACCTGTGCAGAAAGCATTACTGGCATTAGCTACATGTATTTTCCTTACAACTATGTTTGCGATGATCGCCGGATTTTTTATGGCAAGGTTTAAGATGCATCCGTTCATTTCGACGATGGCAAATATGCTGATCATCTTTGGACTCGTAACTTATGCTACCAAGGGTGTTTCGTTTGGTGCAATTGATGCTGCTATTCCAAATATTTTTATTCCACAGATCGGTAAGTTCCCGACAATTATTCTTTGGGCTGCAGCAGCAGTATTTGTCGTATGGTTTATCTGGAATAAGACAACATTTGGTAAGAACCTGTATGCAGTAGGAGGAAATCCGGAGGCAGCAGCAGTATCTGGTATTTCTGTATTCAAGGTGACAATGGGAGCATTCATTCTGGCTGGTATTTTGTATGGATGTGGATCATGGCTGGAATGCAACCGAATGATCGGTTCAGGAAGTGCAGCTTATGGACAGGGATGGGATATGGATGCCATTGCAGCCTGTGTGGTTGGTGGTGTGTCATTTACCGGTGGTATCGGTAAGATCTCAGGTGTAGTAACTGGTGTGCTGATCTTTACATCACTTACATACTCTTTGACAATTCTTGGAATTGATACCAACCTTCAGTTCATTTTTGAAGGAATTATTATTCTTGCAGCGGTTACGCTTGACTGTCTGAAATATGTACAGAAGAAATAATTAGAAAAACAGTAATAAGCAAGCCGCCTTTGTTCGTCGGATAGAGATGAAAAAGGCGGCTTTTACGATATGATTGTTTAGTATCATATTATTTTCTGATATAATGATAACAGAAGTCCAGAGGGTGACAGAGGGGTATTAGAATGGAACAATACAAAGTGATCCTGGTAGATGATGAAGTGGAAGTGATTGATGCGATGCAGGCATTAATCCATTGGGATGAACTGGGATTTGAAGTGGTAGGCAGTGCGACAAACGGAGTGAAGGCACTGGAACTTGTGGAAAAACTTCAGCCGGATGTGGTGTTGACGGATATTAAGATGCCATATATGGATGGGCTGGAGTTAGCAAGAAGATTGAATAAGGACTATCCGAATATCTATATTCTGCTGTGTACAGGGTTTGATGAATTTGAATATGCGCAGGAAGCAGTACACCTTGAGATTAAGGAATATATGCTGAAACCGATCAATGCATCGGAATTATCCACAGGTCTGACAAAGTTGAAAGATACCCTGGATCGTGAGCGTGAAGAAAAATTAAATGTGCGTAAGCTGGAAGATTATTTTAAGGAAGTATTGCCTGCATTGCGTTCAAATTTATTCGTGTCATTAATAGAAGGTCGGATCAGCGAACAGGAATATCAGAGATTTCTTTCTGCATACCGAGTGGAAATGCAGGGTCCGCTGTATTGCTGTGTGATCTTCCATACATCCAGCACTCATGTGCCGGATGGTGTAGATCCTGTGCTTTTGTCAATGTCAGTTGAACGGGAAATCAAGGAGCGCCTGGCGACAGAATGGAAATGTCAGGAATTTATATATCTGGGGAATACACTCCTGATCGTGGAACTGGAGATGGAAGAGAAAATTGCGGAATTAACAGATGCGTGTGACCGGTTCTGCAGATGGGCATATCGGATTATGGGAGCAGTTGTAACTGCAGGAATAGGAAGAACAAGTGATAGTCTGTTTCATATCCATCTTTCTTATGAAGGTGCACGGGAAGCGGTGTCTTACAGAGTTCTGTATGGAACGAAACGTGCGATCAGTATCGGAGAGATTGTGCCGAAGGAACAGAATTTGACCATACAGGCAGAAGAGACCCGGATGCAGGAATTATTTCGGGCAGTGCATGTAGGTAATCAGGAAAAGATTGAAAAGGCGGTTAAAAAAGAAATTGAGATATTGCATAAAAACGCAGATACGATCGAACAGTATCGTTTGGCAACAATGGAGATCGTGAGTGGCTTTTATAGATTTTGTGTAAATAATTCAATAGATTTTAACAGAATATCCAAAGATATGCAGAGCAACTATGAAAAAGTACCGGAGATGGATGAAAGTACACTTGCGGCATGGCTGATAGAAGTGTCCATGACGATTAGTGATATGTTAAAGAAGGCAAGGAACAGTACATCCAGAAGGCTTGTAACAGAGGCACAGAATCTGGTTAAGAATCGCTATATGGAAGCAGAAATATCACTGGATGAAGTGTGTTCGGTACTTGGGGTATCTAATTCCTATTTTTCCTCGGTGTTTAAAAAGGAGACAGGCAAGCCATTTATTACATATCTGACAGATTACAGAATGGACATTGCGGCAGATCTGATGGTAAATACGAATGATAAGAGTTATACGATTGCGGAGAAAGTCGGATATCCGGATGCTAATTATTTCAGTTATGTGTTTAAAAAGAGATTCGGAGTATCTCCGTCCAAGTACAGAACAAAGTATCTGCAAAAATAAGCTGGCTATGAGGGCAGAACAGAATGAAAGATATAAAGAACGATTCCGGAATAAGGAAAACCTTTGCCAAATTTAATATACAGTCGATTATTCTGTCTGTACTGATGACATTGTCTCTTGTAACAGTTACGGTTATGGGTTTTCTGCTGTATCATCGTTTTAAACTGGCATCGGATAAGAGCGCAGTGGCGAATACAGAAATGACGGTAGAAAGTACAATAGACAGATTGAATTCATCACTTCTGGATCTTCGACAGATTTCGGATGCAGCAAATTATAATATTGTGCAGGAATATGATATTTCCAGTCAGGAATTTACCAGGCAGTTTAGTATGCTGTATGAAACGAATGTAGATAAGATTCAGAGCCTTGCCCTGTATGGATATGATGGGATGCTGATTGAGTCAGAACCAGTGGCGACAGTTAAGGACAATGTTAAAGTTGCCGACCAGAAATGGTACCAGAACGCCAGATCCGAGATAGAAAATATTCACTTTTCCACACCGCATGTTCAGAATCTGTTTGATGACGGAACATTTCGCTATCATCGGGTGGTGTCATTAAGTCGTTCGGTGGATATTAATGATGGCAGTACATCAGGCAGCGGTGTGTTGCTTGTGGATATGAAATATTCGGTACTTGAAGATATGCTGGAGCGGATCAATGAGACATCGAGTGGAATCTATTATTATCTGTGCAGCAGAGATGGAGAGATTATTTATCATCCCCGGTGGACGGAGATTAACAGGGGACTTTTTAAGGAAAAGAATAATAAAGCGCATCTTATGAGGATGGAATCTATGAGATGAAGACGGACGGACAGAAAGAGAATATAGTAGTGGGAAGCGTTGCGTATACGGGCTGGAAGCTGATCGGTGTGGTGCCGGAGAGTGTGCAGGAAACCAGTATTAATAAATTCCGATATTACATTATTACAACAATTCTCATTCTGGTGATGATGCTGCTTCAGGTTAACCGTTTTATTTCCAGAAAGATATCCAGACCGATCAGAGAGTTAGATGAATCTGTTAAGGCATATGAAGCCGGAGCAATGCCAGATATTTATATCGGTGGATCGGCAGAAATTCGTCATCTGGGATATTCGGTACAGAAATCATATGAACAAATTGAAGCGCTGATGAAAGAGATTATTCAACAGCAAACAGAAAGACGAAAAAGTGAGCTGGATGCACTTCAGAGTCAGATTAACCCACATTTTCTCTATAACACATTGGAATCAATCACCTGGATGATCGAGGCGCAGAGAAATAAAGAAGCGGTTGTGATGATCTCAGAGCTTGCAAAACTTCTTCGCGTAAGTTTGTCCAGGGGAAAGACGATTATCTCTATTGGAGACGAATTGCAGCACAGCAGAAGTTATATGAATATTCAGCGTGTACGCTATAAAGAACGATTTAAGGTAGAGTTTCTGATAGATGAAGAGATTAAAAATTACTGTATTGTAAAACTGGTGATTCAACCGCTTCTGGAAAATGCAATATATTATGGAGTAGGTAATATGGATGAGGATGATGATGGTCAGATCCTTATACGTGGAGAGAAGAAAGGTGAAGATATTTACATCAGCATAGAGGATAATGGAATGGGTATGCCGGAAGACATAAGGAGTAATATTCTGACAGATAACAGTAAAGTTCCAAAACATGGTTCCGGGGTAGGGGTGATCAATGTTCATTCCAGAATCAGTCTTATGTTTGGTCCGGAATATGGACTGGAAGTATACAGTGAGTTGGATGAAGGGACGAAAGTTGTGATTCATATTCCGGCTATTCCTTATACAAAAGAAAATGCGGAACAATTAGAAAAGCAAACATATGGACAGAGGAGGATGCCGGATGAAGAAGAGTAAATTCAGATTTATGGCAGCAGAGGTGATTCTTTTTGTTTTAACGCTGTTTTTTGTATATAAGATATTTAATCAGAATGTCGAAGAACCAAGGGTGGCAATCATTCTCCCGGAGTCAGGAGATCAACGTTGGGATGCATTGATTGAAGGAATGAAACAGTCAGCAAGTCTGAATAAGATTCATCTTATTATTTGTAATACAGATGAGATTGAGGATGCTGATGTTGAGCGGGAAGCAATCAGAGAACAGTTGGATAATCAGGTAGATGCATTTATTATATGTCCGTCGCCCGGAAGTGAGACAAAGGAAATGCTGGAGAATGAGTGTGCAGACATACCGATATTGCTGATCACAGAAGATATCTATGATGAAGAGCAGAAAGCATCTGGTCTGCCGGTGATTAAGCCGGATTATTATGAAATTGGTCAGACATTGGCGGCGCACTTGCAGAAAGATGGACAACGGCGAATTGGCGTAGTGGCTGGATGGAGAAAAAGTGATATCAGTGACAACGGTGTCAGAGGACTGAATGATGCACTGGAAGGCACAGATTGTGAGATTGCCTGGTACTATTACAATCAAAAGGAAAAGAAGGCATCTGAAATGGTGAGTGTGAAGGAGAAGGTAGATGCGATGGTTGTACTGGATCCCGATGCGTTGGTTGAACTTGGGGAACAGGCGGAAAACGGCACTTATTACGGAGCAGAAATATACGGTATTGGCAGCAGTGTTAAATCTATCGCATTGTTGGATTATGGATATATTACAGATATTGTACTTCTTGATGGATATGAGATTGGTTATAAGAGCGTAGAGGAAATTGCTGAAAAATTGAATCACAGATTCTACCAGTTGGAAAGCTGTAACACAGGAGTCAGAGAGCTTGATGGGGAAGAGCTGTTTTCAGATGATGATATGGAAAGGTTGTTGTATTCTTATGAGTAAAAAAGGCAGGATGGCACAAAGTATACTGGTTCTTGTGAGCACAATGTCATTTGCTGTTACAGGGTGTCAGCAGAACCAGAGAATACAGACAGACAGGGAAGTGCTTCGGGTTGGTGTGGTGACATATACGCAGGATGATCCATTTATTAATGCACTGACGGATAAGCTAAAAGAAGATCTGAAAGCTATGAGTACCAAAGATGTGAAAGTTATAGTTTCTGTTAAGAATGGAGACAATGATCAGAAAAATCAGGACGAAACGATAGAAGAAATGATTGATGCCGGATGCGATGTGCTGTGTGTGAATCTGGTAGACAGAACGGCTCCGGCAAAGATTATTCGACTGGCAAAGCATGATGATATCCCAATCGTTTTCTTTAATCGGGAACCGGTTAAAGAAGACCTGATGCAATGGGAATATCTGTATTATGTGGGATGCAAGGCTGAACAGTCAGGTGTCATGCAGGGGGAGACAGCAGCAGAGTATATTAAGAATCATCCGGAAGTAGATAAGAATCAGGATGGAAAGATACAATATGTGCTTCTGGAAGGAGAGGCAGGGCATCAGGATGCGATCAGCAGAACGGACTATTCTGTCAGAACAGTGCTGGATGCGGGCATATCTCTTGAAAAGCTCAGTTATCAGTTTGCTGACTGGAACAGAGGGCAGGCAGAAAACAGAATGAACCGTCTGATCAGTCAATATGGAGAAGGGATTGAATTGATCCTTTCTAATAATGATGAAATGGCATTGGGAGCCGTAGAAGCTTACCGAAAGGCAGGATATGAACCTTCTCAGAGACCGGTTATTTTCGGTATCGATGGGTTGGATGATGCACTGGAAGCAATTAAAGACGGGGAAATGCAGGGAACCGTGTATAACGACAAAGAGGATCAGGCATTGCAGATTGCGAAGCTTGCATATGAAGTGTTCAAGGGTGAACAGCAGGTGAGAAAGGAACTGAAGGAAGGCAGATATTATGTATCGCAGTATCAGCAGGTGGACAGCAGCAATGTGGAGGAGTTTTTAGACAGATGATCGGAGTAAAGCGAATGGATAAAACGTGGACAGATGAATTTTATCGGGAGATGGATGCAGATAAACGTCTGGTATTACTGAAAGAGAATATTGAGAGTAATCCAACAGAAGAGGATGCATTTCGAAAAAAGCTGTGGATTGCCAGATATGGCAGAAAAAAACCGAAGAAAGATGCGTATGTTGGATGTCTTATGGAGTTAAAATATCTGGCTGAGGGCGGTACGCTTGATATTGGCGGGAAAAAGAAACGACAGGCTGCCAGGATCGCAGCAGATATGTATCTGAATAGTCCGGAAGTACAGGAGGACAGATACCGGGAAATCTTACAGGAAGAACTGAAACATGTGTTTTTAAAATTCATGGAAGTAAGCAGTCAAGGAAGAGGGTTTACTTCACTGGTTTTTGGTATGGGACAGTTGTCGGATGAAGGAGTGATTAAAAAAATTGCAGAGCAGATCAGCACGATCGCATTTCAGACTCCGCACATGTTTCATATGGACAGGGAATTTTACATTTTACAACGAGCAGCACTTTCAGCGTTCCGGGAGGAATATCCAAACCGAGAGCATTTTCTGAAAAAATAAAAGAAAGAGGAGAACGAAAGCTATGAGAACTTGGAATGATCTATATAAAATGTTGAAGAATGGGGAGATGGATCGGTCATTGATGCAGACCGGATGTGAAGATATAAACGCATACAGGACACGTGCGACAGAAGTCATGAATGGATTTGAAAAAACATTTGGCGTAAAAGAGGATACTTTGGCAGCATTGTGTTCTGCTCCGGGACGTACAGAAATCTGTGGGAATCATACAGATCATCAGCATGGACATGTTCTGGCGGCAGCAGTGAATCTGGATTTCCTTGCATGTGTGTCACCGAATGGGACTCAGACTGTGCACTTCCAGTCAGAGGGCTGGCCGATGACGACGGTAGATCTGTCAGATTTAAAGCAGCAGGAAGCGGAAAAAGAGACAACGGCATCTCTGGTGCGGGGAGTAATGGCAGAACTCGCGAAAGCAGGATATACAATAGGCGGATTTGATATGTATGCTGTTTCTAATGTCCTGCCAGGTTCGGGACTGTCTTCCTCAGCAGCTTGTGAGATATTGTTGGGAGTGGCTGGCAATCATTTGTTTTGTCAGGATGAACTGGATGCGGTAACTCTTGCAAAGATTGGACAGAAGGCAGAAAACCAGTATTTTGGAAAACCGAGTGGGCTGATGGATCAGACAGCTTCTTCTGTGGGAGATGCAGTGGCTATTGATTTTTCAGATCCTTCTGCACCGATTGTGCGTTCAGTTACAGCGAACCTGGAAGAACTGGGTCTTGCGTTGTGTATTGTTGACTGTGGCGCAGATCATGCGGCATTGACCGGAGAGTATGCATCTATTCCTCGGGAAATGGAACAGGTGGCTGCATTCTTTGGGAAAAAAGTGCTTCGTGAAGTGCAGGAAGAAGAGGTATTGAAAGCAATGCCGCAACTTCGAAGAGCGGTTGGAGACAGGGCAGTTCTCAGAGCCTTACATTTTTATGCAGATGACAGAAGAGCGGTGGAAGAGGCAGATGCGCTGGAGCAAAGAGACAGGGATGCATTCCTGCAGCTGGTAAAAGAATCCGGACGTTCATCCTGGGAATTGTTGCAGAATATTACACCTGCCGGAGCTGTAGAAGCCCAGGATATGGCAATTGCACTGGAAGCGGCAGAAATTGCATTGAATGGAAAGGGAGCCTGCCGTGTACATGGAGGCGGATTTGCCGGTACAATCCAGGCATTTGTTCCGACGGAAAGTGTATCTGAATTCTGTGAAAGAATGGAATTGATGTTGAGAAAAGGTTGTTGCCACGTGTTGAATATACGACCGGTCGGCGGAATTGTACTTTAAAATATGTGGTGAAAACAGAGGAGGCGTGTCATGAATAGAAATGAGGCTATTACCGGTCTGGCAGAGTATGCGTTGGATAAGGAATTGATTCGACCGGAAGAAAAAATATGGGCAGTGAACAGCCTGTTGGATGTATTGGAAATAGATACCTATTCACTAGAAGAACTGCAGGAAAATGAGACAATAAATCTGACAGAGCTTCTGGATGTATTGTTAGATGATGCATATGAGCGAGGAGTACTGACAGAGAATTCGGTTGTATATCGGGATCTGCTGGATACGAAGCTGATGGGGTGCCTAACCCCACGTCCGTCGCAGGTGATAGACCGATTTGCGATGCTTCGGAAAGAATCTTCACAGAAAGCGACAGACTGGTATTATCAGTTCAGTCAGGACACAAATTATATTCGAAAAGACCGTGTGGCAAAAGACATCCGGTGGAAGACAGCTACAGAGTATGGTGATCTGGATATATCGATTAATTTGTCTAAGCCGGAGAAAGATCCAAAAGCTATAGCAGCTGCGAGGATGCAGCCTGCATCAGATTATCCGAAATGTATGCTTTGTGTTGAGAATGTAGGATATCCGGGAAGGCTGAATTTTCCGGCACGTCAGAATCATCGTATCGTTCCGATAGAGATTAATGGGACAGCCTGGTATCTGCAGTATTCTCCATATGTATATTATAACGAACATTGCATTTGCTTTAATGAGAAACACACGCCGATGAAGATTGACCGCGCTTGTTTCGCGAAACTTTTAGATTTCGTAAGACAGTTTCCACATTATTTTGTGGGATCAAATGCGGATCTCCCTATTGTAGGTGGCTCTATTCTGGCACATGATCACTTCCAGGGAGGACATTATACATTTGCCATGGAGAGGGCGCCGATTGAGACAGATATAATTTTTGATGGGTATAAGGATGTCAGGGCAGGAATTGTGAAATGGCCAATGTCCGTTATAAGACTTACAGCGAAAGCTCCGGAGCGCCTGGTAGAACTGGCAGACAGAATCCTTCTCAGCTGGCGCGGATATACAGATGAGAAGGCTATGATCCTGGCAGAGACAGACGGTGAGCCACACAATACGATTACTCCAATCGCAAGACGTCGTGGTGAAGACTTTGAACTTGACCTGGTATTGAGGAACAATCTGACTACACCGGAGCATCCATTAGGAGTGTATCATCCACATGCAGAGCTTCATCATATCAAAAAAGAAAATATTGGTCTGATTGAGGTGATGGGGCTGGCAATTCTTCCTGGCAGGCTTAAGACAGAATTGGCAGCAGTAGCGGATAAGCTTGTATCGGGCGAAGATATGACGAAAGACCCGCTGACAGCTGTACATGCGGAATGGGCGAATGATATTGCTGCTCGCTATGATATTACAGAAGATAATGCATGGACGATTGTTCAGGAAGAGACTGGACTGATATTTGCAAAAGTACTTGAACAGGCTGGCGTATACAGCAGAGATGAAGAGGGAAAAGAAGCTTTTCTGCGATTTGTTCATCAGGTATAACCTGGATGGTGGCTCTGCGAAAATTAGTATATGCAGAAGAAATCAAGGGAATCTTTCCGTAAGAAAAATAACGGATGGGTAGATTGTACATCAGATGTTGCACATTAATCGGCATCTGATGTATTTTTTTGTATTTTTCGTCAATTGTATTCGTTCAGAAAAGCATCTATAATGAATCGAGTTAAGTAGAAAAGAGTAAAAGAAAGTCAAGAAAAGAGGCAAACATGCAGATAAGCATATTATTGATGAAACAGATCCTGGAACTTTTTCTGATGATCTTCATGGGATATGTCATTGTGAAGACAGGACTCTTGAAAGATGAAGACAGTAAGGTAATCTCTAAGATTGTATTGTATCTGATCATCCCATGTGTGATTATCAATGCATTTCAGGTGGAGTATACAGATGATAAAGTAAAAGGGCTGTTTCTGGCACTTGTGGCATCCGTGTTGTTACAGGTATTGCTGCTTTTGATTGTCTGGGGAATTGGAAGAGTATTCCATATGAATGAAGTAGAGACAACATCCATTTACTATTCGAATACGGGAAATCTGATCGTGCCGATTGTAACTTATGTGCTGGGCGAAAAATGGGTGTTATATGGATGTGTGGCTATGTGTGTTCAGCTTGTGTTTATCTGGACACACTGTAAAAGCGTGCTTGGGAAAGAAGAAAAAACAGACTGGAAAAAGATTGTGTTAAATATCAACATGATCTCAGTATTTCTGGGAGTAGTGCTTTTCGTTACCAGAATACGTCTTCCGGAACTGGTCAACCATACGCTTAGTTCTGTAGGTTCCATGATCGGACCAGCCAGCATGATTGTTACAGGTATGCTGATCGCAGGAATGAATTTGAAAGAGATATTTTCACGTGGAAGAGTCTATGGGATTGCATTTATGAGACTGATCATAATTCCGCTGATTGCGCTTCTGATACTGAAAATAAGTGGACTGGCGACCTGGGGACAGGATAGTACAAAGATTCTTCTGATTGTATTTCTTTCTGTTATTACACCGTCTGCTTCAACTGTCACACAGATGTGTCAGGTATACGGAAATGATTCGCAGTATGCGAGTGCGATTAATGTAATTACTACAATATTTGCAATCATTACAATGCCGTTGATGGTACTTGTGTTTCAGATGGTGATATAGGAGAAGTGCTTGTATGAGCGCTTCTTTTTTTGAATAACTGCAGATGTATTGTTCTGTTATACAGGCTTCTGAAAAATGTCGCATACCATGCGACCATTCATTCTCCTGTTTTTCTTATAATGAAATCACAATAAAAAAAGGAGGATTTCAAAATGACAGAACTTGTATTTATCTTAGACCGCAGCGGTTCCATGTCGGGACTGGAAAAGGATACTATCGGAGGTTTTAATTCTATGTTGGAAAAGCAGCGTAAGGAGCCAGGTGATGCCGTGGTATCCACCGTGCTGTTTGACAACGAAATAGAGGTTATTCATGACCGTGTTGTTATTGCTGATGTACCAAATCTTACAGACAAGGAATATTTCGTGCGTGGCTGCACTGCACTTCTCGATGCGGTTGGAGGCGCAATCCACCATATTGGAAATGTTCATAAGTATGCCCGCAAAGAAGATGTGCCGGAAAAGACCCTCTTTATCATCACAACTGATGGTATGGAAAATGCCAGCCATCATTACACCTACGATAAGGTGCGCCATATGATTGAGCGTCAGAAGGAACGTTATGGTTGGGAGTTCCTTTTCCTCGGTGCAAACATTGATGCGGCAACTGAAGCCAAAAGATTTGGTATCGATGAATCTATGGCCGCAAACTATCACTGTGATGAGGTTGGAACGGTACTCAACTATGAAGTCATCAGCGAGGCAATTACCAGCGTAAGAACGAGCGCAGCACCATTGTCTGCTGATTGGAAAAAGAAGATTGATGCGGATTACAAGAAGAGAGGTGGAAAGAGATGATTGGAGCAATCTTAGGTGATATCATTGGTAGTCCTTATGAATTTGACCGTGGTAACAAGAGTAAAGAGTTCCCTTTATTCTCTCGCAAATCCACCTATACGGATGATACCGTAATGACTTTGGCTGTCGGTCTGACTTTTCTTGATGCACAGCCGAGTGCTTCAGATGATTGGATTTTGCAAAATTTGGCTAATCGTATGCGTCAATTTGGAAAGATGTATCCGAATGCCGGGTACGGAGGAATGTTCCGACAATGGCTTCGTAATCCAGAGTGCAAGGCTTACAATAGTTTTGGTAATGGCTCTGCAATGCGTGTTTCTTCAGTTGCGTGGTTATATAACAATATCGATGCTGTCAGACATGCAGCAAGGCTTTCAGCTGAAGTTACCCACAATCATCCGGAAGGAATCAAGGGTGCTGAAGCAACTGCCAGTGCTATTTTTCTGGCAAGGACAGGACATAGCAAGACAGAAATTAAGGAATATATGGAATATGAATTTGGTTATGAATTGAATCGTACTTGCGACGAAATCAGACCCGGATATTTTCATACAGAAACCTGTATGGAAACTGTGCCGGAGGCCATCACGGCTTTCCTGGAGGGAGATAGTTTTGAGGATGTTATCCGTACTGCGGTATCCCTTGGCGGTGATTGTGATACACTGACGGCTATTGCTGGTGGCATTGCAGAAGGCTTCTATGGTGTTCCTGTCGAACTGAAAGAAGAGTGCTATAAGCGTTTGCCGGAGCCGTTGCTTAAGGTGTTGAAAGCGTTTATGGAGTATCTCGAGCGAAATGCTGCTGTGAATTAGGCCTTTCTTCCATCTTGTAAGTGATGTTGCCGGGACAAGCAGCACGGCAGATCTTATTTGTGTAGTGACTTAAGCGGAAACGAAAGATGCGAAAAAGTAAGACAAATTCCTAGTGTAAAAGAGTCATGACCAAAGAGAGATAACTAAATCATATAGATAGCTTATGGCAACAGCAGGTTGCTTTTCAGACTTCGGATTTATCGATATGATAAAGATAACGGAGGTGACGACTATGGAAACGAAAAATATTATTTTGAAACTTCGTACTGAAAGAGGAATGTCACAGGACGAGCTGGCAGATAAAATCATGGTAACAAGGCAGGCAGTATCACGTTGGGAAAATGGAGATACCATTCCGAATACTGATACATTGAAGCTCTTATCGAAAGAATTTGATGTCTCGATCAATACGCTTTTGGGAGAACCAAGAAAGCTGATCTGCCAGTGCTGCGGGATGCCAATTGATGATGATTCCATATTGGGACGTGATAAGGATGGCGCATTAAATGAGGAGTATTGTAAATGGTGCTATGCAGATGGAACATACACATATAA
>ERZ773103.759-NODE-759-length-36383-cov-6.713940_pt1 | contig 36383 bp, 30 predicted proteins | sample MGYA00511118_ERZ773103 | MGnify/ENA primary metagenome ERZ773103 (study PRJEB29015, sample SAMEA2737821) | human gut metagenome | biome: human gut; feature: human-associated habitat; material: faeces | place: China | collected 2012 ... | reverse complement strand
TGGGAGCAGAAAGTTTTCAGAAAAATCAGGAAAAAGGGCTGATCGAAGTGGCGCCATTGGCCTATATGAGAGGCCGGACGCTGGATAATGCGTTTATCATTCTGGATGAGGCGCAGAACACTACACCTGCACAGATGAAGATGTTTCTGACACGTCTTGGCTTTGGATCAAAAGCAGTCATAACCGGTGATGCCACACAGAAAGACCTGGCACCGGGTACGAAGTCGGGATTGGATGTGGCATTAAAAGTACTGTCCGGTATTCCGGAAATCGGCATCTGTAAACTGACCAGTCAGGATGTCGTGCGTCATCCGCTGGTACAGAAGATCGTACAGGCTTATGAAGATTATGAGACGAAAGCCATGAAACAGGATGCGAAACGTCAGGCCGCATTAAAGGGTGGAAAAGCGGGAAAAACATCCAAACGGAAAAAATCTTAACTATAAAGGGGGAGCGTGTGTATGACATTTCATCTTGAATGTGAAGTGGAACCGAAGTTTTCGTTTCCATATGAAGAACTGGCAAAAGAGGTTATAGAGGCCTGCATGGAGGCAGAAGATTTTCCATATGAGGCGGAAGTCAATCTTACGCTGGTAGATGATGCGGCGATACAGGAGATCAATGCTTCTTACCGGCAGATCGACCGTGCGACAGATGTACTGTCTTTCCCGCTGTTGGACTATGATGCACCGGGAGATTTTTCAAAAGTGGAAGATCTGATGGGGGATAATATCAATCCGGATACCGGAGAGGTTATGCTGGGAGATATCGTGATCTCTGTAGATCATGTGCGTGAACAGGCGAAGGAATATGGACACAGTGAGAAAAGAGAATATGCATTTCTGATCGTGCACAGTATGCTGCACCTGTTTGGATATGATCATATGGAGCCGGAAGAGGCACAAGAGATGCAGGAACATCAGAGAAAAATTCTCGATTACCTGAAAATTACAAGATAGTATATTTGTTTTAAGAAGTTTCCGAGAATACATTTATTTTAGACAGGGGGAAGAAAATGAAAAAAATATTAGTGGTCGCAATGTGCGCTGCAATGTGTGTGGGGATTTTTACAGGCTGTGGGAAGAAAGAGACAATGGTGTCAGATGGTTCCAGCGCGGTGGCTGAGATCAGTGCAGAGCCAGAGGCGGAACCGGTAGATCTACATCCGGGCGAAGCCAGAAGCATGCTGACAGGAGAGTGGATCAATGAGGCACTTGTGCAGAAACGACCACTGGCAGTAATGATTGGTAATACGAAAAAGGCTTTGCCACAGTATGGCATAAAAAACGCCCAGATAATGTATGAAGCGCCGGTAGAAGGCGGAGAAACACGGTTAATGGGGATTTTTGGAGATTATTCCAGCGTGGAAAAGATAGAGTCTATTCGCAGCTGTCGTCTGTATTACATCGATTGGGCACTGGAATTTGATGCTTTTTATGCACATTGCGGACAGGCGTACCTTGCAAAAGGTATGTTGGACAGCGGTGTGATCGATGATTTGAATGCTCTTGAGGGTAAAGTGGGGAATGTCATGTATAAACGGGACAGTTCCAGAAAGGCACCGCACAATCTGTACACCGATGGCAGTATGACGACAGAAGGAATTCAGTTGAAAGGATATCGGACTGATTATGAGCCATCTTATACATCCCATTATAAAATGAATGAAGATGATGAAAAACAGATTACGCTGGATCAGGGCGAGGATGCATACGTAGTACAGCCCGGTTACCTTGTAAACAAGCCGTGGTTTGTCTATAATCCGGAAGACGGCCAGTATTATCGTTACGAATATGGCGATAAACAGATAGATGGAATTGACAATTCGCAACTTTCGTGCAAAAATATCATTTTGCAGGTATGTGAATGGAGTATTGCGGATAAAGAGGTTGGATACCTCAGCGTAAATACTATGTCCGGCGGCAGGGGATACTATGTGACCAATGGAAAAAGCATTCCTGTAACATGGTCAAAAGACTCACAGTCTGCACCGACCCGTTATTTTACGGAAGATGGTACAGAGATCACAGTGAATCAGGGAAAGACATGGGTATGTATTATTCAGGATACCTATGCGGATAAAATAACATTTTATCATACAATGGAGGAGTTTCAGCAATAGACTGGAACTTCAGATGAAAGTTTTGAGGGACAGTTATTTATGAGCGAAAAGAAAAAAAGTGATTCAGGTTTTCTTGTGCAAGGTTCGATTCTCGCGATTGCTTCTATCGTCAGCCGTATTATCGGACTTTTGTACCGGGCACCTTTACAGGCGATTATTGGAAATGTGGGAAATGATTATTACAGCTGCGCATATGAGATCTACAGTACGATGCTTCTGATCTCATCCTACAGTCTCCCGCTGGCGGTATCAAAGATGGTATCCACTCGTGTGGCGGTAGGGCAGCGGCGCAATGCCCATAAAGTATTAAAAGGCGGTCTGATGATTGCCGGAGTGACCGGTGCGATTGGATGTATCATTGTATTCTTTGGCGCTCGTTTTATAACGGCAGATATTTTTAAGACACCGATGAGTTTTTATGCCCTTCGTGTTCTGGCACCAACGCTTATCATTGTTGCAGTACTTGGTGTTATCCGTGGATTCTTTCAGGGAATGGGAACCATGGTGCCCAGTGCGGTATCCCAGGTTCTGGAACAGATCGCAAATGCGATTGTCAGCGTGGCAGCGGCATATGTGCTGTTTGGTTATGGTAAACGGATCGGAGCAGTCCTTGGAAATGAGGACATGTATGCAGCCGCTTACGGTGCAGCCGGTGGTACGCTTGGTACCGGAGTTGGCGCAGTCGTAGGCCTTGCATTTGTTCTGTTTGTATTTTCAGCATTCTGGCCGAAAATGAAACGCGCAGAGCGCAGGGAAGCAAAACGGGGAAATGTAAAAGATGAATCTTACCGTTCTATTATAAAAGTAATGATCTTAACGATTGTTCCTGTATTGCTCAGCACTACTTTATATAATATCAGTTCGATCATTGATCAGGGTATTTTTAAAAATATTGCATTGATGCAGGGATACAGCGCCCATACGATCTCAAACTGGTGGGGTATTTTTACCGGAAAATATAAAGTACTGATCAATGTGCCGATCTCTATTGCCTCCGCCATGGGCGCATCCTGTGTACCAAGTCTGGCAGCAGCTTATGCGGCAAAAGATATGGATGCAGTGAAAAGTAAGATTAGTTCAGCTATGCGTTTTATCATGGTCATTGCGTTCCCGTGTACGGTAGGATTTCTTGTGCTGGCATTCCCAATCCTGCGGCTGTTGTTTGCGGATGCGGAACCATTGTCTGCACAGTTACTGCAGCTTGGCGCGATCTCGATTATTTTTTATTCGATTTCCACACTTTCCAATGGCATCCTGCAGGGAATCAATAAGATGATCATTCCGGTAAGAAATGCGATCATCGCATTGGGTGCCCATATCGTGTTCCTAGTGCTTTTGATGAAAGTTGCTGATCTGAATATTTATGCTGTCGTGATCGCAACCGCATTTTTCGCTTTGCTCATGTGTATCCTGAACGGTGTTTCCGTACAGAAATATTCCCAGTATGATCTGAACATTATGAAGACATTTGTAAAACCGGGAATCGCATCAGCAATCATGGGTGTGATCGTATTTGTGGTATATCATAGTGGAATGAAGCTGTTTTCACACAATGCGATCTGGACACTGATCTCGATTCTGGTAGGAATCGTTGTCTATGGCGTGGCAATCCTTCTGATCAAGGGACTGACAGAGGAAGAGCTGAAGAGCTTCCCGAAGGGAACGCTGATCATTCGGTTCGGAAAAAAACTGCATCTTCTGTAAGAAAAAGAAACAGCATGTGGAAAAATGTGCTGTAATTGAATAAAAATCTGTATTCCGGCGAATACTGCGAAAAAGGAGAATGATATGAACTCAAAACGCAGTATTCGCTTATTTTTATTTGTGGTGGTCGTTGGGGTCGCTGCGATGTTTTTTGCCGGTTATGCATGTGGAAGCTATCGTATGGCACGCAGCCTTACGGAACAGGAAGCACAGTATACAAAAAATGAAACGGATAAACAAAAAAGTACGGAAGATGTCGGATATGTATCTGAAGGCGGAACATGGGATACATTAAATCCGGATGGGACATCTGCTGCTGCGAATGGAACAAATACAAAAAATTCTCTGTCTCAGAAGTACGCAGATGCATCAGGGCAGGCATCCTTTTATCTGAAAGATACCGGGGAATATCTGACGGTATATGATGCAGTTACGGATAAGATTTATTTTGAAACCGATCTGAAGGCAGAAAACCTTCCGGAAGAGCTGCGAAAGATGGCAGAGGAAGAAGGAATCCCTTTTTCAGATCTGGAGGAATTGTATCATTTTCTTGAAAATTACTCCAGCTAATGGTAAAATAAATCCTGTATGACTATTGGGAATTATCTGGAGAAGAGAAAATGAAAAATACAAGTGAAAAAGAGAATGAGAAAAAACAGGGGATTGGAACTGGCGTGATTGCTGGTATCTCTGTTGTATATCTGATCCTGGGACTGGCAATGTTGTTTGTGCCGGCGATTAGGGAAGTTTATATTGTCTATATGCTCTGTGCAGTGCTGATCGCCTTTGGTATCCTTACAATCGTGCGGTATTTTACCGGCGGACATTTTCTGGATACGGGACAATACAGTTTTTCCGGAGGTGTGCTTGCAGTGATTGCAGGATTTTGTATTCTGGTCCGGTCTGCGCAGGTTGCGGAGTCATTCGGACTGTTTCTTGGAATCTGTGTGCTGCTGACAGCTGTAGTCAAATTGCAGAATGCGGTCGATCTGAATGCGATGAAAAACAGAAGCTGGCCGGTATTTCTAATCCTGGCACTGGTATTTCTCGTGCTGTCGGTGCTTGTGATCCTGGATCTGTTTTCCTGGAGAGAGAAACAGATGGATGTGATCTATGTGATTCTGGCCGCGGATGGCGCAGTGGGACTGTTCAGCATGATCTATATGATGATTGCTTCCCGAATGTATCGGAAAAACCCGAAACAGAAAGCACAAAACCCATCGGAAGAGGCTGAGATTGCGGAAATTACGGATATATCTAATGAAACATCAGAGGAGGACATTCCAGATACAGAAGCAATAAAAGAAGCAGATGTGACGCAGTCGGCAGAACCAACGGCAGGCGATGAGGTACAGTCTTCCGGTTCACAGGAGGAAATCACAGGAAAAGACACCAGTGATTTTCCGTCAGATGAAGAGATTCTGAAAGCGGTTTTTCGGGATGATACGCATACATCTGAAAACGAATAAAGAAATAAACGGATAAGATGGAGTTGTGGAATGAAAGAAAAGAGGATGGATGTGCTTATCATCGGTGGAGGGGCTTCCGGTCTGATGGCGGCGATCACAGCAGCACGAGCAGGATGTCGCGTGCTTATTCTAGAACACAAAGAGGAACCGGGAAAGAAAATACTTGCCACCGGAAATGGACGGTGCAATTTTACGAATACAGTGCAGGGGTCAGAATGCTACAGAGGCAGTACCCCTGCCTTTGTCTTGCAATGCCTGGAACTGTTTGGCGCCCAGAATGCGATTGATTTTTTTAAAGAGATTGGTATCTGGACAAAAGACAGAGAGGGATACTGTTATCCACGATCCATGCAGGCGGTAACGATTCGGGATGGACTGCTTCAGGAAGTGCATCGGTTACATGTTTCTGTAAAATGTGATGTAGGGATCCGAAAGATTCAGAAGGAAAACGGCGTTTTCCGGGTGCAGAGCAAGGAAGGGGATTTTTATGGAAAAACCTGTATCCTTGCGACCGGAGGCGCTGCATCGCCCCAGTCCGGGAGTGATGGCAGCGGTTATCTCTATGCCAAGCAGCTGGGGCATTCTTGTATCGAACCGGTACCGGCACTGGTGCCGCTGCATGCAAACGAAACCTGGTTAAAACAGGTCAAAGGCGTGCGGGCAGAAGGCGTTGTTACGTTATTGGTGGATGGAAAGGAGATCGCTGCATCTGGAGGCGAGTTGCAGCTGACAGACTACGGAATTTCCGGAATCCCGACTTTTCAGGTCAGCAGATATGCTGCAAGAGCCTTAAAAGAAAACACCATTGTCATGGCAATGGTGGATTTCCTTCCAGAGGTATCAGAGGGAGAATTGATACAGTGGCTGACAGACCGACTGGCAGAAAAACGGAATATGCCGGAACAGGTGCTGAACGGTTTATTAAACCAGAAGCTGGCACATGCGCTGACAGAAAACTGGCGGAAAGCTGCCAATGGAAAACAGACTGGTGCAGAGCGAAAAGCGGATGGATTACGAAAATGTGGTAGATAACCTGAAAACATTAAAAGTTCAACTGGACGCCGTCTTCAAAAAGCCGGACACAGGTGAGTAGAAAGGTGGAATGATCAGTGAGCGAAGAAAATAGAAAGAAAGAGGAAACCATGGAAGAACCTACACGCGAGATGGAAAAAGAAACCGGAGCAGAGACCGATCTGCCGGAAACCGAACCGGCTGCGGAGCAGGAAGAAGCAAAGAAAGCAGCAGAGGCAAAAGAAGCGGAAGCTGCAGAAGAAACTGCTGAGGATGGCAAAGAACGAAAGTTCTTCAAAAAGAAAAAAGATAAAAAAGATGAGAAAATCGAAGAGCTGACTGACCGTCTGACCCGTCAGATGGCAGAGTTCGATAACTTCCGCAAACGCACCGAAAAAGAAAAAGCAAATATGTATGCCATTGGAGCAAAAGACATCATCGAGAAGATTCTTCCGGTTGTTGACAGCTTCGAGCGCGGACTTGCAACGGTGGAAAACCCGGAGGAAGATCCGTTCGCAGACGGCATGAATAAAGTATACAAACAGTTTACCACAGCACTCGATGAACTCGGTGTAACCGTGATCGAGGCCGTTGGAAAGGAATTCGATCCGAACCTGCACAACGCGGTGATGCATGTGGAGGATGAGGAAGCCGGCGAGAACATCGTCGTAGAAGAGTTCCTGAAGGGCTACATGTACAAAGGCTCCGTAGTCCGTCACAGTATGGTCAAGGTGGCTAATTAAGCCTTGAAGATAAATAAATAGAAATTAAACCATTTTTTAGCATAATTCATTGAGGAGGAAACAACAATGGGCAAAATTATTGGTATTGACTTAGGAACAACAAACAGCTGTGTAGCCGTTATGGAAGGTGGACAGCCAACAGTTATTGCAAATACAGAAGGAGCAAGAACAACACCATCAGTTGTAGCATTTACAAAGACAGGTGAGCGTCTTGTTGGTGAGCCTGCAAAACGTCAGGCAGTTACGAATGCAGAGAGAACAATCTCTTCTATTAAGAGAGAGATGGGATCTGATTACAGAGTAACAATCGATGATAAGAAATATTCTCCACAGGAGATTTCAGCTATGATCCTTCAGAAACTGAAAGCAGATGCAGAAGGATACTTAGGAGAGAAAGTAACAGAGGCTGTTATCACAGTACCTGCTTACTTCAACGATGCTCAGCGTCAGGCAACAAAGGATGCTGGTAAGATCGCCGGTCTTGATGTAAAACGTATCATCAACGAGCCGACAGCAGCAGCACTTGCATATGGACTTGACAACGAGAAAGAACAGAAGATCATGGTATATGACCTTGGTGGTGGTACATTCGATGTATCAGTTATCGAGATTGGTGACGGAGTTATCGAAGTATTATCTACAGCCGGTAACAACAGACTTGGTGGAGATGACTTCGACCAGAAGATTACAGACTACATGATCGCTGAATTTAAGAAACAGGAAGGTGTTGACTTATCTGCAGATAAGATGGCACTTCAGAGATTAAAAGAAGCAGCTGAGAAAGCTAAAAAAGAACTTTCTTCAGCAACAACAACAAACATCAACCTTCCATTCATCACAGCTACAGCAGAAGGTCCAAAACATTTCGATATGAACCTTACAAGAGCAAAATTTGATGAATTAACACATGACTTAGTTGAGAGAACTGCAATCCCGGTTCAGAATGCCATGAAAGATGCAGGACTTACAAACGCTGATCTTGGTCAGGTATTATTAGTTGGTGGTTCTACACGTATCCCGGCTGTACAGGACAAAGTAAGACAGTTGACAGGCAAAGAGCCAAGCAAATCCTTAAACCCGGATGAGTGTGTAGCAATCGGTGCTTCTATCCAGGGTGGTAAATTAGCAGGAGATGCCGGTGCCGGTGAAATTTTACTTCTTGATGTAACACCATTATCATTATCCATCGAGACAATGGGTGGTATCGCTACAAGACTGATCGAGAGAAATACAACGATCCCTACCAAGAAGAGCCAGATCTTCTCTACAGCAGCAGATAACCAGACAGCCGTTGATATCAACGTTGTACAGGGTGAGAGACAGTTCGCAAAAGACAACAAGTCTCTCGGAAGATTCCAGCTTGACGGAATCGCACCAGCTCCAAGAGGAGTACCGCAGATTGAGGTTACATTCGATATCGATGCAAATGGTATTGTAAATGTATCTGCAAAAGACCTTGGAACAGGTAAAGAGCAACATATCACAATCACAGCAGGATCCAACATGTCTGATGATGAGATTGATAAGGCTGTAAAAGAAGCAGCAGCATTCGAAGCTCAGGATAAGAAACGTAAAGAGGGCATCGATACAAAGAATGAGGCAGACGCTTTAGTGTTCCAGACAGAGAAAGCTATCCAGGAAGTTGGAGATAAACTGGATGCTAACGATAAAGCAGGTGTAGAGGCTGACTGCAAAGCACTGAAAGAGATTCTTGAAAAAGTAAATATGGACGATATTACAGACGCTCAGATTGCTGAGATTAAAGCTGGTAAAGAGAAGCTTTCTGAAAGTGCTCAGAAACTGTTCACAAAGATGTATGAGCAGGCAGGAGCAGCTGCACAGGGAGCACAGGGAGCAGGTGCTCAGGCAGGACCAGAGGCAGGACCGGCACCAGACGGTTTCCAGGGAGACGATGTAGTAGACGGAGATTATAAAGAAGTCTAAAGCATAAAAAGGCGGAATAATACCGCATCGAATGCGAAGGCTGTTCCGCGGAATGTGACTGAATTTTAAGGAGGTCAGGTTTCGCGGAACTTCCTTTTGTTAAGGAGAGAAAGTAATGGCAGAAGCAAAGAGAGATTACTATGAGGTTCTCGGCGTCAGTAAGGATGTCGATGAAGCGACTTTGAAAAAGGCATATCGTAAAGTTGCCAAAAAGTATCATCCGGATATGAATCCGGGAGATGCAGAGGCGGAGAAGAAGTTTAAAGAAGCTTCGGAGGCATATGCGATACTTAGCGACCCTGAAAAAAGACGTCAGTATGATCAGTTTGGTCATGCAGCATTTGAAGGTGGAGCAGGAGGAGCCGGCGGATATGGCGGCTTTGATTTTAATGGCGCTGATTTTAGCGATATTTTCGGTGATATCTTTGGCGATATTTTTGGCGGTGGAAGAAGCAGAGGCCGCAGCCAGGGACCGATGAAGGGGGCAAGCATCCGCAAGACTGTAAGAATTTCTTTTGAAGAAGCGGTATTTGGATGTGAGAAGGAACTTGATGTAATTTTAAAGGATCCATGCCCGAAATGTAATGGAACAGGTGCAAAACCAGGAACAACTCCAGAAACATGTTCAAAGTGTGGTGGAAAAGGTCAGGTTGTATACAGCCAGCAGTCACTGTTCGGTATGGTGCAGAATGTCCAGACTTGTCCGGATTGTCATGGAACAGGTAAGATTATTCGTGAGAAATGTCCGGATTGTGCCGGTACAGGATATATTTCCAGTAAGAAGAAGATTTCTGTCAAGATTCCGGCAGGAATTGATGACGGACAGAGTGTAAGAATTCGTGATAAAGGTGAACCGGGAGTGAATGGCGGACCAAGAGGAGATCTTCTTGTGCAGGTCACAGTATCCAGACACCCGATTTTCCAGCGACAGGATGTACACATTTTCTCAACGGTTCCGATTTCCTTTGCACAGGCAGCACTTGGTGCAGATATCCGCATCAAGACAGTAGATGGAGAAGTTATCTACAATGTGAAACCAGGTACTAAGACAGATACGAAAGTGCGCTTGAAAGGAAAGGGTGTTCCATCACTTCGTAATCCGCAGGTTCGCGGTGATCACTATGTAACACTGGTGATCCAGACACCGGAGAAGTTGAGCCATGAGGCAAAAGAAGCACTTCGTAAGTTCGATGAACTGGCGGGAAATACACTGAATCAAGCAGGGAAAAACGACGGTGCGAAAGAAAAGCCGGAAAAGAAGAAAAAAGGATTTATGGATAAAGTAAAAGAAGCCTTTGATGATTAAGTTCATCAGGGGCTTCTTCCCGTTGTGCCAGAAAAATGAATCACCCACTAAACAGTTTGTCTTCTCATACGGCCTGCAATGAGGGCGAGACTTAAGAATGCGAGGGCGAAGAGGAGCTGTATGCCGTAGCAGGTGTACAGGGTGTGAATCTGTGTTTCACTGAATGTGTTGTGGCTTTTCAGCAGGTTATTTGCAACTTCGTACCAGTAGACCGGAAGAAATTGGGCAATTTTCTGTACACTTTTTCCGAGGATATCCATACTGACGAAGACTCCGCACAGGAAGGACATTCCAAGGCTGACCACATTGACGACTGCACTGATCAGTTGTTCTTTGTCTGTAAATGTGGAGACAAAGAATGCCAGGCTTAGTGCGGACAGAGACATCATAAAACTGTTGGTCAGATAGTATGTAAGGTTTGTGTCTGCCAGAAATGTTTTTCCATACAATATGATTGGAAGCAGTGTGCATAAAAACCAGACGGCAAGTCCGATGACTGTGCAGCCGAGCGCAAGCTGCAGGTTGTACTTCCGGCTGGAAATGGAAGTACACAGTATTCGTGAGCGGACTTCTGGATTGTTGAATGACATCATGATCGTTATAATGACATAGCATAGAATGGACAGGATAATGTAAGGCATATACTGATACATGTATGCGTGCATCGGAATATTTCCACCATATCCGTTCTGATCCAGCATCGTTACATGAGATTCTTCTGTCATAGCCTCCTTAAGCATTACAGTGGCATCTTCGGCTGAATAACCGGAGGCAAGAAGCATATGCATTTCCTGAACCCATGCATTGACCTGACTGTCTACATAGTAACCACTTGTACTGCCCGGAACTTTTGTGACGGTAAGACTTGCAGTTTTGCTTTTACAGCTTTGAGTGAAATCTTTTGGAATCGTCAATACATAATAGACGTGCCGGTAGAACAGGTTATCCTGAATGGCAGTTTTGGTATCCGGAATATCAATCAGATTGTGCCGGGAAGCAAGATAATCGGTCAGGGCTTCGGACACCGGACTTTTGTCATGGTCAATGACTGCAATGTCGAGTTTTGTCTGTTTAAACATTTTATCGGTATCTGTAAGTTCACTTTTTTGTACAGCAATTGTAATTGTGAGAAAAATGATAATATACATGAAAACATATCCGAGATTTCTTTTTGTAATTGTCAAAAATCCTTTAAATACTGTCATAACGTTCCCTCCTTACTCCTAAGAATGCAATACCAAGGAAAAGAACACTCATGATCAGCAGAGTGATCATACATCTCTGGTATCGTAACGTGTCATTGTAGACACTGATGCAATAGTAAGCATCACTTAAAACAGCCGCCGGATTGATACGGTTCAGAATAGGGGCATTCTGTTCTATTATATCTTTCATATTGCCAAACATCAGACCAGACAAAAAACCGGTCAGTAAAGTTGTGGAGGTACAGATGCCGATTTTTGCTGAAAATGTAAGTTTTCCGATGCAGCCGATCATGAGTCCCAGGCAGATTCCGATGAGACTTCCCATAAAATTCGTGGCAAGGATAGCCAGATAATTATTCCCCAGGTCAATGTCAAGAATATAGTTCACATAAAAAGTCAGAATCATTACATTTATGAAATGTATAAAAATCAGCACCAACATATCAATAAAAATAAGAAATTGTTTTCGGTAAGGGGTGATACTTCGTCTGGCTCCTAAGGGACTTAAGTTCGCCTGGGTATCACGTACTGCTTCGATACTTAGATATGCACCGGACATACAAGCATAGGCAATCAGGGCGAAGAAATACAATACAGTCGGATTTAATGTTTTTCCACTGACACTTTTTTCCGTGATGAAACTGCCATTCGTCTGCAAGGAGGCAACAGCATCAGTCAGACGCTCCGGATGAGTTCTGGCAATCTCTTTGAACAGATAAGCATTCTGGTTATAAGTGTTTAAAAGAGAAGTCAGAATACTTTGGCTGACTCCATTTTTTGTGATCGTAAGAGACGGGGTCTCTTTTACATAGTAGATTCCAAAAATCTCATCATTTTCCAGTTTCTTTTTCGCATCTTTTTCATTCTTTACGTCTTGAATATCTAGAATGCTACCGTTCATGGCGTCAAGGAAATCTGCAAAAAATGTACCGGATGACTTTGTTTCAAGCTTATTGATAACAGCAACGGGTACCGGATCCCAGTCGGAGTCTCCAGTTGCGGATATGCCGATATTTCAAAAGGAAATGTAGAACAGTGTGCCGAGAACCATTGGGAATGCAAGTGCCCAGAACATCATAGGCCGATTCCTTGTAATCTGTAGAAAACGATATTTTATTAAATGACACATAAAAATTCCTCCTTAGTCCCGAAGTTCTTTTCCCGTGATTTCCAAGAAGACATCGTTGAGTGTTGGAAGTTCTGAAAATACGCGCCCGAAAGAAATGTTGTGATCTCCAAGGTATTTTAAGAGGCTGATCAGATTGTGTTTTCCTCCACTTAGGCGGATTTTTAATACCTGTTCTTCATAGGTCAGTTCAAATACATTTGGCATCGTACGGATTTCAGAGAGTGTTTCCGGATTTAGGTTTATAGCTTCGATGGTGATTGTCTCACCGGTTTTGATCATATTTTTCAGCTCTTCACATGTTCCGGTCGCAAGTACATGGCCATGATCAATGATTGCAATACGGCTGCAGATCTGTTCAACTTCTTCCATATAATGGGAAGTATAAATGATTGTAGATCCCTGACGGTTCAGTTCTAAGATTCCTTCCAGGATCCGGTTCCGGCTCTGTGGATCGACAGCTACCGTTGGTTCGTCCATGATGATAAGCTTTGGCTTGTGGGCAATACCGCAGGCAATGTTGAGTCTTCTAAGAAGACCGCCGGACAATTTTCCGGGACGTTTTTTTGCATATTCCGTAAGTCCCACAAAATCCAGTGCTTCGTCCACCAGCTTTTTACGCTTTTGTTTGTCAGTTACATACAGACCACAGAAATAGTCTACATTTTCACGGACACTCATCTGAGGAAACACAGCCACATTTTGCATGACAACACCAATCTCTTTTTTGATATCGTAACTGTCCGGGGTCATGTTTTTGCCAAAAATCTGAATCGTACCTTTGTCATATTTCAACAGCGCCAGCATACAGCCAATCGCGGTGGATTTTCCGGAGCCGTTTGGTCCCAGAAGTCCAAAAATCTCCCCTTCTTTAATGTCAAGGTTCAGGTGATCCAGTGCAATCAGATCACCATATCTTTTTACAAGATTTTCAATATGGATCATAGGAAATTCCTCCAGTTCTTAGTTTTGAGACTTGCATATTTCTTACTTGTAATTATAAATGTCTTATGCTTATAATGTTAGTGGCAGACGTCATAAAACGATGTGACAAATGTCATGTTTTGCTTTTTAGAAAAGTTAGGAGAGAACAAATATGAGAAGAATGACAGGGCAGCTTCTGTTAATTTTATATAGTTTTCTTTTTTTGTTGCTTTCGCCGGCTGACCTGAATTTTGTGGTGGGCTTTCTGGTGTCATTGATCTGTATTGGCATGCAGATGTTCTTAAAAGATGACTGGGAAAGGTATGTTCTGTTAATATGTATTTTAGCCGGAAGTTGGTACTGTGTGGGAATCTGTGAATTCCTGCCGGTTCTTTTTTATGGATTCTGGACGAAAGAGAATCGGGGTATCATGATACTCGCTGTGGCAGGAGGGATATTTACCGGTGCGTCAGGGAATGCGAATCTGAGTCATGGACAAATGTATTTTTTGATAGTTGGAATTTTACTGTCGCTTGTGTTGAAGTTAAAAGAAGAGGCTTATGAGGAGTTGGAACAGGAATACCGGAAAACCCGTGATGACAGTAAGGAAAGGAATCTGCTTTTACAGGAAAAGAATCGCAGCCTGATTGAGAAGCAGGACTATGAAATATATACGGCAACACTTCAGGAGCGAAACCGCATTGCAAGAGAAATTCATGACAATGTGGGACATTTGCTTTCAAGATCCATCCTTATAGTGGGCGCAATGAAGATTGTAAATGAAGACGAAAAACTGTCCTCTTCCATTGAACAATTGGAGGAGTCGTTGAATACAGCCATGACCAGTGTGCGGGAGAGTGTCCATGACCTTCATGATGATTCTGTGAATCTGAGAGAAGTGACAGAAGAACTGGTGGGAGAGTTTACATTTTGCCCGGTAGATTTATCTTATGATATGGGATATGATGTTCCAAGAGAGATTAAATACGGCTTTATCGCAATTGTAAAAGAGGCACTTCACAATATTGTAAGGCACAGTGATGCAAGTAAAGTGAAGATAGTCATGCGGGAGCACCCAGCGCTTTATCAGTTGATCGTGGAGGATAATGGGACTGTGAAAGAACCAATACAAAGTGGCGGAGTAAAAGCCGTATCCAGAGAATATCAGTCTGGACAGGGTATGGGACTTCACAATATGAGCGACCGCGTCCGGATGCTTGGAGGCATGATGCAAATTGTAAGAAAAGAGGGATTTCGTATTTTTATTACGATTCCCAAGGAGGTATCTTAAAATGAGAATCGTGATTGCAGATGATGATATGCTTGTATCAGGAGCACTTAGGACGATTCTGGAAAAAGATCAGGATATAGAAGTTCAGGGTATTGCCTCAAATGGAAAGGAAGCTATAGAACTTTACCGGAAATATGAGCCGGATGTGCTGCTGATGGATATCCGCATGAGTCCAATGAGCGGTCTGGAGGCATCGGAAGAGATTTTAAAAGAAAAACCAGAGGCAAAGATATTGCTCCTTACAACATTTTCTGATGACGAGTATATTGTAAAAGCGTTGAAATGTGGTGTGAAAGGATATCTTTTAAAACAGGATTATGCAAGTATTCTGCCGGCAATCCGGGCAGTGTGCACGGGGCAGACGGTGTTCGGAACTCAGATCATATCCAGACTGCCGGAACTTTTAGAGCGAAAGAGTGCTTTTGATTATGAGACTTATGAGATTACAGAAAAAGAACGTGATGTTATGAAACTTGTGGCAGACGGAAAGAGCAATAAAGAAATTGCAGGGGAAATGTTTTTGAGCGAGGGAACGATCCGAAATTATATCAGTGGGATTTTGGATAAATTGAATTTAAGAGACCGTACACAGCTTGCAGTTTTTTATCTCAGAAATTGCACATAAAATCATTGGCAATATTTTTACAAATATCAGAATTGCAGCTGTGGATGAAAAATATAAAAAAGAAGGAGAAATTGATTATGCAGAGTTTTGTACAGTATACCCCGACGAAAGTTGTATTTGGAAAAGATACGCAGAAAGAAGCTGGAAAGCTGGTCCGTGAACTGGGTGTGACAAAGGTATTTCTTGTATATGGCGGTGGAAGTGTTATAAGAAGTGGACTTCTCGATGAGATTAAGAAATCTCTTGATGAAGAACACATTTTTTATGAGGAATTTGGCGGTGTAAAACCGAATCCGCGTCTGTCTTTTGCAAGAGAAGGAGTTGAAAAAGCGATTGCTTTCGGAGCAGAGCTGATTCTTGCAGTAGGAGGTGGAAGTGCAATTGATACAGCAAAAGGAATTGCGATAGGTGCAGCAAATCCGGGTACAGATATATGGGAGTTCTGGAAGAATAAAAAAGAATTAAAGACGGCACTTCCGGTAGGAACCGTTTTGACAATTTCAGCAGCCGGAAGTGAGATGAGTAATTCTGCGGTACTGACAGATGAAGAGACGCAGGATAAATCTGGAATCGGAAGCGATCTGATTCGTCCGAAATTTGCAATTATGAATCCAAAACTGACATACACACTTCCGAAATATCAGCTTACTTGCGGAATTGTAGACATTTTTATGCATACAATTGAACGTTATTTCACACCGGTACATGGAAATGAACTGACAGATGAGATTGCAGAAGGACTGATGCGTACATTGATTCGGAATGCAGCAAAGGCATATGAGAATCAAGAAGATTATGATGCTATGAGTGAAATCATGTGGTGCGGAAGTATTTCCCATAACGGAATTACTGGACTTGGAAGACCAAAGGATTTTCTGTGCCATAAGCTGGGACATCAGCTTGGTGCAAAATTTGACGAAGCCCATGGTGCAACATTATCTGCAGTCTGGGGAAGCTGGGCGAGATACGTCTATCATCTGGACGAGGCAAGATTTGCAAATTACGGAAGAAAAGTATGGAACATTGATGAGGAAAATGATGAAAAAACGGCTGTGGCAGCGATTGAGAAAACCGAAGAATTCTTCCGGTCTTTGCATATGCCGACTTGTCTGGAAGATATGAAAATGGGTGTACAGCCGGATGAAGTATTAAAAGAAATGGCTGGCAAGGCGACTGCAGGGGATACCATGAAAGTGGGCGCTTTCCAGAAAATGGGGGAAAAAGAGTTATATGAGATTTATAAAAAGGCAAACCACAGATAATCTAAATATTGACTGGCATGCATTTTACAGAAATGTATTTGCCTTAATTATTCCAATGGCGCTCCAAAATCTGATCAACGTCGGAGTGACTGCAGTTGATGTTATGATGCTTGGAAGAGTGGGAGAAAAAGTGTTGTCCGGTTCTTCGCTGGCAGGACAGATCCAGTTTATTATGATGCTGATTTTTTTCGGCATCACATCTGGAGCAACAGTACTGACAGCGCAGTACTGGGGAAAGAAAGATATCAGAACTATTGAGAAGATTCTTGGTATGGGACTTACAATCTCACTTGCAATTGCGGTAATTTTTATGACATTGGCCTTGACTATTCCGGGTCCTTTGATGCGTATTTTTACATCGGATCCGGAAGTAATTGCAGAGGGAGTGAAATACTTACGGATTGTTGGAATATCTTATCTTTTCATAGCGGTAACGCAGGTCTATCTGAATATTATGAGAAGTATTGAACGGGTGATGATTGCTACTTTTGTATATTTTATGTCTTTGGTTGTCAATGCAATTATTAATGCAATTTTGATTTTTGGACTTTTGGGATTTCCGACACTTGGAATTCAAGGAGCTGCAATCGGCACATTATGTGCCAGAATGACAGAGACATTGATCGTGCTTATTTATGCACATTTCATGAATCAGGATGTGAAAATTCGTCCTCGATTTATGATACAGATTGACAGGGTACTTGCAAAAGATTATCTAATCTATGCCATGCCGGTTGTGTTAAATGAAATGATGTGGGGACTTGGAGTCTCTGCGAATACTGCTGTCATCGGTCATCTTGGGAGTGCGGCGGTTGCATCAAATTCAGTTGCACAAGTAGCGAGACAGCTTGCCCAGGTCGTTGTATTTGGAATTGCAAATGCGACAGCCGTCTATCTGGGTAAGACGATTGGGGAGCGTAAATTCGATTATGCGAAGGCTTATGCAAAAAGATTTATTCGGCTGGCACTTATTATGGGCTGTTGTGGTGCATGTGTAATTTTAATCTGTGCTCCGATTGCAAATACATTTCTTGTATTATCGCCTGAGGCAAAAGAATATCTTTATATGATGTTTGGCGTCATGTCTTATTTTGTCATTGCACAGGCAGTCAATACAACATTGGTAGTAGGTGTATTTCGCTCAGGAGGAGATACGAGATTCGGATTAATTCTGGATGTATCTACGATGTGGGGATTTTCTATATTACTGGGTGCAGTCGCAGCATTTTTCTTACACGCAAGTGTACCGGTCGTTTATATACTTCTGATGAGTGATGAGCTGGTGAAATTACCGCTTACGCTAAAGCGGTACCGCAGTTACAAATGGCTCAAAGATGTCACGAGGAATAACCTGGAAATTTAAAGCTGTGAAAGAGGGAGTAAAAGCAAAGATTAAAGGTAATTCAAGGTTGATAAATTACCTGGAAAGGTAGTACAATAGATTCAGAGCTCAGAAATACAGAGCAGTTTCAGAATAATGAAAGAGAGGTATAGGATTATGAAAGTAATCGCAACAGAAAAAGCACCGGCAGCAATCGGACCATATTCACAGGCATATGTTAATAACGGAGTTCTTTATACATCCGGACAGCTTGGAATTAATCCTGAGACAGGAAATCTTGGCGGAGATACAATCGAAGAGCAGGCTGAGTGGTCTTGCAAGAATGTAGGAGAGATTTTAAAAGCAGCAGGTACAGATTACGAGCATGTACTTAAAACAACATGTTTCCTGGCTGACATTGCTGATTTCGGAGCATTCAATGAAGTTTATGCAAAATATTTCACATCTAAACCGGCAAGAAGCTGTTTTGCAGTGAAAGATCTCCCTAAGGGAGCACTCTGCGAGATTGAAGTAATCGCAGCAGTAGAAGAGTAAAAGAGGCCAGAAAGGAAGTTTTAGTTATGTCAGAGAATCAGAAAGGATGCTCACCATCCGATTGCCAGGGGTGTGCACATGCAGGGACTTGTAATAGTAAACCGCAGGATTTTCATAAACCGGCGAATGCAAAATCACACATTCGTAATGTGATCGCAGTTGTCAGTGGAAAGGGCGGAGTCGGAAAATCGATGGTAACTGCATCATTGGCAAGAATGATGAGAGAACAAGGATTTTCTGTAGGAATTCTGGATGCAGATATTACAGGACCGTCTATTCCGAAGATGTATGGAATCCATGATACAGCAAAAGGAAGCGATGATGGAATCTTTCCGGAGATTGCAAAAGACGGAACAAAGATTATGTCTGTCAACCTGCTTTTACCGAATGAATCGGATCCGGTAATCTGGAGAGCACCGATTATTACAAGTGTTGTGACGCAGTTCTGGACAGATGTTATCTGGGGAGATCTGGATTATCTCTTTGTGGATATGCCGCCTGGAACTGGTGATGTTCCACTTACAGTATTCCAGTCACTTCCGGTGAATGGAGCAGTGATCGTGACATCTCCACAGGATCTTGTGCGTATGATCGTAGAGAAAGCTTACAAGATGGTAAGACAGATGAATATTCCAGTGCTCGGAATCGTAGAGAATTACAGTTATCTGACTTGCCCGGATTGTGGAAAGAAGATTTCCGTATTTGGAGAAAGCCATATCGATGAAGTGGCAGCTGAGTTAGGTATTCCGGTTCTTGGTAAGATGCCGATTGATCCGGCTCTTTCTGAGATGGTAGAGAATGAGAAGTTCTATGAAGTTTCGAATGAGTACCTGGCAGATGCAGTAAATAAAATATAAGAAGATTACAAGGAATATTTTGAAAAATATTTGTTAATAAGAGTGCAGAGATGTACTTCATGTAACAATAAAAGAAAGAGTAACCGGCTGATATGTGAGAAGAAAGATATCAGTTGGTTATTCTTTTTTTATCCTAATTCCATGATGCCAGGATTCCAAGGTCTTTCATCCACTTATGAGCAAGCTCATGTGGATTTAGACTTTTTGACCCTGGCATCATTAAAATATAAATTGACAAATCGAACAGATGTTCTTATAATAAAAACAGAACAGATGTTTGCACTATGATATTAGGAAAGCAGGAAAGAATATGAAGATACAGAATCCAATGTCTATCTATGAAAAATTAAATATTTTATCGGATGCAGCAAAGTATGATGTGGCGTGTACTTCCAGTGGAACGAAGAGAAAAGGTGATGGTTCCGGAATGGGAAACTGTACACAGTGTGGAATCTGCCACAGTTTTTCTGCAGATGGCAGATGTATTTCACTTTTAAAAATCCTGTTTACAAATGAATGCATTTTTGACTGTAAGTACTGCGTGAACAGAAGAAGTAATGATGTAGTGAGGACTTCTTTTACACCTGATGAAGTTTGTACGCTTACAATGGAATTCTATCGGAGAAATTATATTGAAGGACTATTTTTAAGTTCCGGCATTCTGGTAAGTCCGGATTATACGATGGAGTTAATCTGTGCAACACTTTATAAGCTGAGAAAAGAGTGTAATTTTCAGGGATATATCCATGTGAAAGCCATTCCGGGAGCAAGTCAGGAACTGATCCAAAAAGCAGGATTTCTGGCGGACAGAATGAGTGTGAATCTGGAACTTCCGACAGCAGAAGGATTGAAACTATTGGCACCGCATAAATCCAGAAAGAATATCCTCGCACCGATGAGGCTCATCCAAGAAGGGAGGAATGAAAATAGCCGTGAACTGTCATTATACCGTCAGGCACCGAGATTTGTACCGGCAGGGCAGAGTACCCAGATGATTATCGGAGCAACTTTGGAATCGGATTATCAGATTATGAAGGTGACAGAGAGTCTGTATAAGAAGTTTGAACTGAAACGAGTGTTTTATTCTGCATTCGTACATGTGAATGAAGATAAAGCACTTCCGGCAAGGACAGATGACGGACCGCCGCTTCTCCGGGAACATCGGCTTTATCAGGCAGACTGGCTGCTTCGTTATTATCATTTTCAGGCAGATGAATTACTGTCGGAGGAGGAACCTAATTTTAATGTTCTGTTTGATCCGAAGTGTAACTGGGCGCTGAAGCATCTGGAGTATTTTCCTGTGGAGATCAACAGGGCAGAATATGAGATGCTGCTCCGTGTACCGGGTCTTGGATATAAATCAGCAACAAGAATTGTGAAAGCGAGAAGACTTGGAACGCTGGATTTTGCAGATCTTAAGAAACTTGGAGTAGTACTGAAACGGGCGGTGTATTTTATTACCTGTAATGGGAAGACAATGTATCCGCTCAGGATAGAAGAGAAATCCATAGCCAGAAATCTTCTGGATTCCAGAGAAAAACTGCCACAGGAGGTGAGAAATCTCGGTTACAGACAGCTTTCATTATTTGATGATGTCAGGTTCCGGGAGAATTTCTATGAAAAAGATTTATGTGTGTAATGATACGATCACAGGAATATTTTCTGCAATTTATGATGCATGGAAAGAAGGAAGAGAAGAAAAAGAGTGTGGGATTGCAATAAAGGGAATGCTAGAACAGGAGCTTTTTTGTGAGTACATTTTGGTGGAGGAGAATCTTCACAAGGAACAGGCAGTAGAACGATTGATCCGAAAACATCTGGGAGGACAGGCTTATGCTGATATCTGGCATGCATCTCTTGCTTCGGATAAGGATAAGGCAGATGCAATATATGGGACAATGCTGGCTGCAAGAAGGCTTCGTGACAGTAAAAAAGTTATGGAACATTTGAGCCACCCACAAGTGGAACGTGTATTTGAACTGAGCAGGAAGGTAGGAAGTGAAGCCCATAATTATAAAGGCTTTTTGAGATTTCGGGAGTTGTCTGGCGAGATTTTGTATGGAGGGATTGCACCAAAGAACAGGATACTGACTTGTATTGCTCCACATTTTGCTAACCGGCTTCCACAGGAAAACTGGCTGATTCATGATAAGACACATCATATGTATGCAGTGCATGAGGCGGGAAAGGAATGGGTATTGGTAGAAAATGAACGGATTCAGGAGGAGAGGCTGGGGCATATATCGGAAAATGAACAGATGTATGCAAGTCTGTGGACTGCTTTTTGCAGGACAATATCTATTGAATCCAGGGAGAATCCAAGAAGTCAGATGCAGCATCTTCCACTCAGATATCGGCCGGAGATGACTGAGATGGCAGGCGAGGTGTAAAATTATTTTAAAATATTTTATATTTATGTGTTATAATATGGGCGTTTACAAGAAGTGTCAGGGAAAGGGAGAAACACAATGGATCTTGAACAGCCTGTGATTCGCATTTCTGTGCGAAATCTGGTGGAATTTATACTTCGTGCGGGAGATATAGACAATCGAATAGCGTCGACAGATAAAGATACTATGCAGCTTGGAAGCAGAATCCACAGGAAGATTCAAAAGCAGATGGGTCCGGATTATCATGCAGAGATTTCACTAAAATATGAGATTCCATGTAAAGATTTTACGCTGAAACTGGAAGGAAGAGCAGATGGAATTATTGAGCTTCCGGAAGGAATTGTCATTGATGAAATTAAAGGTGTGTTAAGAGACCTGAATCAGATTAAAGAGCCGGTACCGGTACATCTTGCACAGGCAATGTGTTATGCGTATATTTATGCGGCATCTCATAATTTGCCGGAAATTGGTGTGCAGATGACTTATTGTAATATGGAGACAGAGGAGATAAAGCGTTTTCAGAGTGGTTACATATTCGAAGATTTGGAACGGTGGTTTTATGAGCTGATCGGAAAGTATGAAAAGTGGGCGAGATATCAGATTCAGTGGAAGAAAAAGAGAGATAAGTCGATCAAGAATGTGGAGTTTCCATTTGCATACAGAGAAGGGCAGAAGAACCTGGTAACATCGGTATATCGGACGATACTTAGAAAAAAGAAGCTGTTTATTCAGGCACCGACCGGAGTTGGAAAGACGATCGCAACATTATTTCCGGCAGTGAAAGCAGTAGGAGAGGGATTGGGTGATAAGATATTTTATCTGACAGCGAAGACGATCACAAGAACAGTAGCCTGGCAGGCATTTGAGACATTAAGGGAACAGGCGCTTCGCATGAAAGTAATTGTTCTGACAGCAAAAGATAAAATTTGCTTTTGTGAAGAGACAAATTGTAATCCAGATTATTGCCCTTATGCGAAAGGACATTTTGACCGGGTGAACGATGCAGTCTATGAACTTCTGACATCTTCTGATGAACTGAACCGGGAGATACTAGAGGAACAGGCAAGAAAATGGAAGGTGTGTCCGTATGAGATGAGTCTGGATGTGGCGGTCTGGGTTGATGCAATTATCTGCGATTATAATTATGTATTTGACCCACAGGCGCATTTGCGCAGATTTTTCGGAGAAGGAAATAAAGGCGATTATCTGTTTTTAATTGATGAAGCACATAATCTGGTGGAACGGGGCAGGCAGATGTACAGTGCCAGTATCTGCAAAGAAGATTTTCTTGGAATTAAGAAAAAGGTCCGGTATGAGGATGAGAAGCTAACAGAGAGACTGGAAGATTGTAACCGGGGGCTTCTGGCAATGAAACGGGAATGCGAAGAATATAAAGTTCTAAATAGTGTATCGCATATTTACCTCAAGCTTTTAAATCTGGTGACAGAACTGGAACGTTTTCTGGAAGAATGTGAGAAAGAAGATATCCGGGAAGAAGTTCTGGAGTTTTATTTTCACATTCGAAGCTTTATGGATATACATGAGCGGTTAGATGAGAATTATGTGATTTATAGTGAACTGGATGGGGAAGGGAAATTCCGGGTACATCTGTTTTGTGTCAATCCAGCGGGAAATTTGGGAGAATTTCTGCAAAAGGGAAACAGCACAATTTTCTTTTCAGCTACATTATTGCCAATTACATATTATAAAAAACTGCTTTCCACGGGAAAAGAAGATTATGCAATCTATGCAGAATCCCCATTTGATGTAGAGCATCGCCTGCTAATGGTTGGAGGAGATGTAAGTACAAAGTACACACGGAGAAATGAAGAGATGTATCAGAGATATGCCAGGTATCTGTGGAAGCTTGCAAATGGAAAGAAAGGGAACTATCTGGTATTCTTTCCGTCTTATCGTTTTCTGGAAGATGTCTATGAAGCTTTTGAAAAGATTCAGGAAAAGGAAGAGCTAGAAGCCTTCCCGGCTTTGGGTCATCGAATTACTTGTGTGACACAATCCCAGTCTATGTCAGAAAAGGGCAGGGAGGAATTTTTGAATACATTTGAAGAGGAAAGAAAGGAAAGCCTGCTTGGATTTTGTGTCATGGGTGGTATCTTTTCAGAAGGAATTGATTTGACGGAGGATAAGCTGATCGGGGCCGTGATTGTAGGAACAGGACTGCCACAGGTTTGTCGAGAACGGGAGATTTTAAAGGATTATTTCGATCAGCACGGGCAGAGGGGATTTGACTATGCTTATCTGTATCCGGGAATGAATAAGGTACTTCAGGCAGCCGGACGTGTCATAAGAACAGACGAGGACAGAGGAGTGATATTGTTGCTGGATGATCGCTTTTTCGACAGGCGATATCAGGAGACTTTTCCAAGAGAATGGGAAAACCAAAGAAGCTGCAGCCTTGGAAATATGGCAGAGCAGATAGAAGAGTTCTGGAAAAAAGAAAAGGAAGAAGCACAGACCGTCCGGAGAAAAGAATAAATATTGATGCATTGTTTTTCTTGCGTCAGGCGGTCTGTGATTTTGCAGATTCCAATATATCTGGTCTATGTTGTGAATAATGCTGTTGCTGTATAACGATTATGCCAGATTTAATTTACGGTTCAGACGATAATAAGTAATAATATAAAGAATCACACTCCATATAATCATCAAAGCCAGAGAGATTCCCAAAAGACCGAGCATATACTGAGATGGTGTAGACATATAAAGTGTTGTACTTGTTCCAATCGTTACAGCCTGGGTGTTTAGCAGTCCAAGTGGGATAAAAATCAAAAAACAGCTAATGCTTTCTACAAATGTAACGATAAAGTACATGGCAACAGCGCCAAAGACGCGATGACCGGTAAATATCTGTCCCAGAGAGATGCAGGCGTAATATAATATAACATTTGCAACTGTTCCGGCTATCATGAAAAAGATGTAAAAGGCAATTGATCCAAAGACTCCAAGATGGAATCCCAAACCGAAAATTTCCATTAGGAGAGCTTTATTGCCGGAGAGAGAATCTTTTACATATGGCACCCAGGCAGCAATGTATATAGCGGCAAAGAGTCCAATTATGTCGATTATGCACCAGATTGTTCCTGCAATGACTTTTGCAATCAGGAGAGTTCCCTTTTTGACCGGCAGGGTGTGGGTCAGATATCCTTCGTCAGAGTATGTACTCTTATAAAAATGCACAGCAATGATAATTGAGGTTGCAAAAGCAACACAGGTAAGCAGGATAATACCAAAAGAAACAGTCAATCCAAGAATTAAGAAGTAAGTATTACCCAAGTTATGAACATTGTTGGCTGTAAGTCTGCCTGTGATCAGTATACGGATAAAAAATGCGTATATAAGCAGAAATGCATGAATGATGATTAAAAAACGATTCATGGCTTTCATATCGTATTTGATGATTTTTCCTAACATTTGAATACCTCCCGGAATAATGCGTCAACAGATTTCTTTTGTTCTGACCGGATATCATCGACGGTTGCATTTAATACAAGTTCACCGTTCTGGATAAAGAGTACGCGGTCTAAAATATTTTCAATATCGGAAATCAGATGTGTTGAGATCAAAATCGTTGCATGTTCATTGTAATTACTTAAAATCGTGTGTAAGATGTAATCTCTGGCAGCAGGGTCAACACCTCCGATCGGTTCATCAAGTATATATAGTTTGGCGTCACGGCTCATAACAAGAATCAGTGCTACTTTTTCCTGATTTCCTTTGGAAAGAGTTTTCAAACGTGCTGTCTGATCTATGTTCAGGTCCTTCAGCATCGAAGTGGCTCGGATTTTGGAAAAATCTTCATAAAAGTCAGCAAAGTAAGAAACCAGATCTTGGATTTTCATGGAACCGTCCAGATAACTGTGGTCTGGGAGATAGGACACGATATTCTTGCTGTGGACACCAGGAAGTTCTCCGTCGATAAGAACAGTCCCTTCTGTCGGTGTTAAGAGGTCGTTGATCAGTTTGATCAGTGTAGTTTTCCCGCTACCGTTTGGACCAAGCAGTCCGATGATCTGACCATGGTTCAGTGTCAGGTTCAGATTGTGGAGAGCGTAGGCACTTTTATTGTACTTTTTGGAAAGCCCTTTACATTCTAAAATGGGTTTCATATTATTTTTCCTCCTTCATTGTATCTTGAACCAGTTCCAGGATTTCCGGTCTGGTAAATCCAAGATGTTCCATTGATTTTAAAAATTCACGGATATGCTCGGTGGCAGTCTCTGTTTTTAATTGTTTTATCATTGTTTCGTCCTCCGTAATAAATCGTCCGCTTGTACGGCGGGAGTGTACCAGACCAATTCTCTCCAGTTCGGAAAGTGCTTTTTGCATTGTGTTAGGATTTACGGATGCTTCCATAGCAAGTTCGCGAACAGAAGGAAGTTTGTCCCCGGGTTTATAGGTGCCGGAGATAATATCATGCTGAATTCGTTCCATGAGCTGAAGATAAATGGGACGGTCACTATCTAAATTCCATGGCATATTATGTACTCCTTTCACTTTGTATTATTGTACTATCTGAATAATACAATAATACAGATATTCGAAAGTGTCAAGCACAATTGTGAAAAAATGATTCATTTAAATATCAGTGGGCATTTTACAAGAATCTGTCAGTAGAGTTTGCTGGAAATGAGTAACAAAAAAGCAGCAAACCTTTAAAGATTTACTGCTCAGATATCTATTTGTTTAAATTTAAAGTAGTACTGACTGATTGTAATAGTAACTTAATGTTCATTTTCTGCAATAATATTATCCGGAAAATTCTTATCGAACTGGCTGGCTCTTAACATTGCAATCTCATATTTGTATGGTGCGTAAGATTTCTTCTCTTTTGTTGGAGAAGGAATATATGGAGTTTCAAGGATTTTCGGAATTTGTTCAAAATCCGGGTGGTGTACGATATAGGAGAGGGCATCAAATCCAATCTCTCCGGTGCCGAGATTGGCATGCCTGTCTTTCTTTGCACCACACACATTTTTACTGTCGTTAATATGAAAGACCGCAATCTGATCTTTACCGATCAAATGATCAAACTCGTCGATCACACCGTCGAAATTACCACGGATATCATAACCACTGTCGTGAGTGTGGCAGGTATCAAAACAGACACGCAGTTTGTCGCTGTAGACTACGCCGTCATAGATTGCTGCAAGTTCTTCAAAAGACCGGCCAAGTTCCGATCCTTTTCCCGCCATGGTTTCCAGTGCAATATGAAGAGGTGTGTCTTTTGTCAAGACTTCATTGAGCCCCTTTATGACCTGTTGAAGTCCGGTTTCAACTCCGGCACCGACGTGGGCACCAGGATGCAGAATCAGAGTCTGGCTTTTGCAGGCGGCCGCGCGGTCAATTTCTTTTGCCAGAAATTCCACGGCCAGTTCATATGTCTCAGGTTTTACGGTATTACCAAGATTGATAATATAAGGAGCGTGAACGACGATATCTGAAATATTTTTTTCGTTCATATAGTTCCAGGCGGCATCAATATTGAGTTCAGAAATCTCTTTTCTTTTGGTGTTTTGTGGTGCTCCGGTATAGAACATAAATGTATTTGCTCCATAGGATTCAGCTTCTTTTGCAGAACCAAGGAGCATGCTTTTTCCGCTCATGCTGACATGAGATCCAAGTTTTAAATTCATAGATGTAACCTAACCTTTAATTTAATATAAAATGTGTCTGTCAGACAAGTTATCGCTGCTTAAATTTATCCTTGCCCTGTTTACAGATTGGACAAACAAATGTGTCTGGAAGTTCTTCAAATGGAATATCACCATCATAGACATATCCGCAGATACTACACACCCATTTGCCATTTCCGGAGGAATTACTGGAGGTGATTGAAGAATCAGAAGAAGCAGAATCTACCGTATCCAGATCTTCCGGCTGGTAAGTCGGTGCATTTTTCGGACTCTTGCCTTTGATGATATTGTGATAGTATGCATAGGTCATAGGTGTTTCCTGATTCAACATATCACAGTCAATGATTTCCCCAAGAAAGACTGTGTGGGTATTTGTTTCCATTTTATCGATGACCTTACAGACAAGATAACCGCATGCATCATCGACAACGGCAATATTATGCTTTGTAATAAAAGGAACATTCATAAATTTGTCCACATCTCTGGAAGACTGAAATCCAAGCTGGCTGATGATATTGGGGTCAGTCTTTTCAGAAAGTATGGAAACTGCGAACATTCCACTTTTTTCAATGCATTCATGCGTATAATTATCATGATTCATACTGACAGCTAAAGTTGCAGGGGAAGAAGTAATCTGCATAATACTGTTGGCAATGCAGCCGGACATACGATTCTCCCCAAGTGCCGAAACGGCATATACACCATAAGATAAATTTCGAAGTACTTTTTTGTTCATAGGTAACCTCCCATCTATTAAATTGCATAATAACAGTAATTATTACTATTATAATAGCATGGATTTACTGGAATAGCAACCAGACTTTCTAAAAAAGCGTTGAAAATCTTGTGTGTGAAAAGAATTAAGGTTGTTGGCTTTATTTTCTTGTGCTAAAATACAATGTGACATATTTTGTAAATGAAAAATTACGATAAATAAGAGGTAGAGAGCATGAAGAGAATATCAGATTTTATAGCGGAAGAACTGGCAGCAGCTTTCGAAGCAGCAGGATATGACAGGAATTATGCAAAAGTAACATTGTCGAACCGCCCGGATCTTTGCGAGTATCAGTGTAATGGTGCTATGGCAGGAGCAAAAGCTTATCATAAAGCACCAATCATGATTGCGCAGGATGTTGTGGCAAAATTAGAGGGAAGTGGTTGCTTCTGCGATGTTCAGGCAGTAAATCCGGGATTTATCAATCTGAAATTAGACGAAAGATTTGTAGCAGATTATCTGGATGAGATGGAGACGGATGAAGACCTCGGACTGAATAAGACTGACAATCCTAAGATGATCGTGATCGACTACGGCGGACCGAACGTGGCAAAACCGCTTCATGTAGGACATCTTCGTTCTGCAATTATTGGTGAGAGCGTAAAACGAATTGCAAGAAAAATGGGACATAATGTTCTTGGAGATATCCATTTGGGAGACTGGGGATATCAGATGGGACTGATCATTACGGAATTAAAGGAAAGAAAACCAGAACTTCCATATTTTGATGAGAATTTTAAAGGAGAATATCCGGCAGAGGCTCCATTTACCATATCTGAGTTGGAAGAGATCTATCCGACAGCAAGTGGAAAAGCAAAAGAGGATGAGGAGTACAGAGAGCGTGCATTGCATGCCACATATTTACTCCAGAACGGACATAAAGGTTATACAGCAATCTGGAACCACATTATGCATGTATCTGTAAATGATTTGAAGAAGAACTATGCGAACCTGAATGTGGACTTTGATCTGTGGAAAGGTGAGTCTGATGCACAGGCTTACATTCCGGATATGATTGAGCGGCTGAAAAAAGAAGGATTTGCACATGTCGATGATGGAGCTCTTGTGATTGATGTACAGGAAGAGTCAGACACAAAGGAAATTCCACCATGCATGATCCAAAAGTCAGACGGAGCATCTCTCTACGGAACGACAGACCTTGCAACGCTGGTTCAACGAGTGGAAGATTACCATCCGGACAAAGTCATTTATGTTGTAGATAAGCGTCAGGAGTTACATTTTGTACAGGTATTCCGTGCAGCAAAGAAGACAGGAATCGTTCCTTCTGAGACAGAACTGAAATTCTTAGGTTTCGGTACCATGAATGGAAAAGACGGCAAACCATTTAAGACAAGAGAAGGTGGTGTTATGCGTCTGGAGAATCTGATCGCTGAGATTCAGGAGGAAATGTACAAGAAGATTACGGACAACCGTACTGTAGAGGAAGAGGAAGCGAAGAATACTGCGAAAACGGTAGGTATGGCTGCAATCAAGTACGGGGATCTGTCCAATCAGGCTTCCAAAGATTATGTCTTCGATGTAGACAGATTTACTTCCTTTGAGGGAAACACAGGACCGTATATTCTGTACACCATCGTGCGTATCAAATCTATCCTGAACAAATACCAGGAAGAAGGAAAAGCGGTCACAGGACTTAAGGTAAATCAGCAGTCCGGCGAGAGCGAGAAAGCATTGATGCTTGCGCTGGTAAAATATAACGAGATGATGGAAAATGCTTACGAAGAACTTGCACCACATAAAATCTGTGCGTATATTTATGATCTTGCAAATGCATTCAATCATTTTTATCACGAAACAAAAATTCTGGCAGAGGAAAACGAAGCAAAGAAACAGGGATACATTGCACTGCTTATACTGACAAAGAAAGTACTGGAGTCCTGCATTGATGTTCTTGGATTCGAAGCACCAGAGAGAATGTAATGATAACAAGGTCGAATAGTGTGGTCGGATTGTGGGAGTGCATAGCACGGAGCAATCTGAAGGTATCATGAAGAGTAGTATATATTACAGGAAGGATTTATAGGTAACATGACAGACAAGTTGTACTACGAAAGTAGTCATAGAAAAGATTTTGAGGCACAGGTAATTTCATGTGAGCCGGAAGGAGAAGGATACAAAGTAGTTTTGGATAAGACAGTATTTTTCCCGGAAGGCGGCGGACAGTATGCAGATACAGGAATTCTTGGAGGGGTTCATGTGCTGGACGCGCAGGAGAAGGATGGAATTATCTATCATTACACAGATGGCGCACTGACACCGGGCGAGATCGTGAAAGGCGAAATTGACTGGGAAAAGAGATTCGAAAGTATGCAGCAACATAGCGGTGAGCATATCATTTCAGGAATTGTACATGGAAGATTCGGATACAACAATGTAGGATTCCATCTTGGAGCTGATTACTGTACGATGGATTTTGACGGACCGATTACAAAGGAGCAGTTGAAAGAAATCGAAGAAGAGGCGAATCGCATCGTTTACAAGAATCTGAATATAGAGATTCTTTACCCGACAAAGGAAGAGTTGAAAGATCTGACTTACAGAAGTAAGATTGAAATTGAAGGACAGGTCCGTATAGTGAATATTCCGGGCGTGGATATCTGTGCATGCTGTGCACCACACGTAGATAGAACTGGGGAGATTGGAAATATCAAACTGGTGGATATGGTGTCATACAAAGGCGGCGAACGCATCACTATGTTAAGTGGAAGCCGTGCACTTACAGATCATCAGCAGAAAGAGGAGAGCGTGAAGAAGATTTCCGCACTGCTCTGTGCAAAGGATACAGAAGTTGCCGAAGCTGTAGAAAAATTAAAAGAAGAGCAGCTTGACTTGAAAAATCAGGTGTCTGCTCTCAAACAAAAATTACTGGCTTATCAGGCAAAGGAGATTGACGTTACTCCGGAACTGGTAAAGGTATTTGACAGTGAACTTAGTGGAAATGAACCGAGAGAACTAATGAACCTTTTATTAGAGAGAGGCGCAAAGATTTGTGCAATTTTTGCAGGAAATGATGAAGAAGGATATCGTTATGTTATCGGAAGCCATTCTGAAGATGTAAGAGTGATCAGCAAAAAATTAAATGAGGCTTTCCAGGGCCGTGGCGGTGGAAAACCTCAGATGGTGCAGGGATCCTTAAAAGGAACTGCTAAAAATATTTCAGAAATTCTGTAGCTGCCTTGGTGATGGGAACGCGGTCATTGTAAGCAATGACCAGTTCTCTCACCGGCAGTTTTTCTTTTGTCTCAACAATAAATAATTTTTCCAGATCTTTTCCGGTAATACAGTAATCGGGTATACATGCAATGCCGAGCCCGATTTTTGCAAGGTCAATGAGAAGATCATTACTGCTCAGCTCAATTTCCGGCACGAGATCTAACTGGTGCTGTAAAAAGAGATTATGCAGGAATTCGCTGGTTGTACTTTTTTTATCCAGCATCAGAATCGGATGTTCTAAAAGTTCTTTATAGCTTAAGCATCTTCCAACAAGTTTATCAAAAGAATGATTTGCAACAAACACGTCCTGGAAAGAGCGGATATGTTTTGTTTCACAGTTTCCGAGATATGGATTTGGAGAATTGACAACAATCAGGTCAACCTGTCCATTTTCTAATAGTTCTACACAGTGGATAGAAGTTGCATTCGTTACTTTGATGTGAGCTCCCGGAAATTCCTTATGGAAACGCTCCAGGTAAGGAACAAGAAAATAACGGCAGATAGTGTCACTGGCACCGATGCGAAGTTGTCCTACACCTTCAGAAGCTTCTAAAAGCTGGATTTCCCCACGGTGAATCAGATTCATAGCTGGTTCCACATGACGAAGAAGCAGTTCGCCTTCCGGTGTCAGGCGTACCTTTTTGGTACTCCTGATAAAAAGCTTTTGATTTAATTTTTTTTCCAACGCTTTGATAGACTGGCTTACGGCTGACTGAGAGATAAATAATTTATTCGCAGCTTCCGAAAAACTTAGTGTAGTTGCTACGTGGTAAAACACTTTATATAATTCGTAATTAATATCCATAATAAGACTCCCTAATAAATACTAATTTGATTATAAGGTAAATTAATGCAAAATGCAATGGCAGAATTTGTTTTGAAGTGATTTTTCTATACAGATATGAGATATCTTGGTATAATACTAGAGATAAAAACCTGGACCGCAAAAAATGCGCAGGTAGTTTAGGAAAGAAAAGGAAGATAACATGAAGATCTGGTACAGAGTTACCATTACATTTACGATGCTCCTGGTAATTTTTGCATTGCTGATCACTGGATTTCAGCTTGCAGTTTATGGAGACAGCCATTACGGATTTTATAAAAAGGAATATGAAAAGTACCGGGTCACGGACGATCTGAATATGAAGATTGACAATGTGATGGCAGTGACAGAACATATGATGGCTTATCTGATTGGAAAGGAAGAAAAGCTGTCAATTGTCACAGATGTGGATGGTGAGCATCAGGATTTCTTCAATGAACAGGACAGGCTTCACCTGGCAGATGTGAGGAATTTGTTTCTGGGAGGTTTGAAGCTTCGGAATTATGCGGTGATTCTTGCAACTATTTTAATGATTGTTCTTAGGGCAAAAAAAGCAGATTTCCGAAGACTGGTTCCGATAGGATATTTGCAGGCGCTGTTTGTTTATCTTATTTTGACGGCAATTCTGGGAGTTGCCATGAGCATTGATTTTACAAGCTGTTTTACGCTGTTTCATAAATTGTTTTTTACAAATAATCTCTGGATCTTTGACCCGGAGACAGATTATATGATTCGCATGCTGCCGGAAGGATTTTTCTCAGACATGGTAATCCGGGTCGGCGTGATATTTATCGTATTACTTGCCGTGCCGGGAGTTGCAGCGGTCGTGTACAACTGGAAATGGAAAAAAGAAAGAAATTAGTAAAACTTATAAAAGGATTTAAATATATTAATTTTAATAATAATGGTGGGTATGTTACAATGAAATAAATAATGAAGATTTAAAGTAACAGAACTATTACCAAATAAAAATATAAACACAATGGAGGAAGACGAATGAGTAATGTAAGAAGAGTGTATGTTGAGAAAAAGGGCAGCTATGATGTCCAGCAGAAGGCACTTGCACATGAGATTCGCAATTATCTTGGAATCAAAGACGTAGAGTATGTGCGTATCTTGAATCGTTATGATGTGGAGAATGTATCTGATGAGACATTTGAAAGAGCATGCAATGGTATCTTTGCTGAACCGCCGGTAGATGTCCTTTGGAAAGAGGAGGCTCCTGTTGGTTCCGGAGACAGTCTGTTTTCCGTAGAATTTCTTCCGGGTCAGTTCGATCAGAGAGCAGATTCTGCTGTTCAGTGTATCCAGTTCGTAAAAGAGGACGAGCAGCCGGTCATTCGTACTGCAACGACTTATATTATTCATGGTAAGAATGGAGCTATTACAGAAGAAGAACTTCAGAAGATTAAGGAACACTGCATCAACCCGGTAGACTCAAGAGAAGCAGCAGAGGAGAAGCCGGAGACACTAGTGACAAAATTTGACGAGCCTGCTGATGTTATTGTATTTGACGGATTTAAGGATATGGAAGAGGAAGAGCTTAAGAAATTATATGATTCTCTTGGACTTGCAATGACATTCCGTGACTTCCAGCATATCCAGAATCATTTCAAAGGGGAAGAGCACCGCGATCCTTCCATGACAGAGATCCGCGTACTGGATACTTACTGGTCAGACCATTGCCGTCATACAACATTTTCAACAGAACTTACAGAAGTTTCCTTTGGAGACGGAGATTATCGAAAACCGATGGAAGATACTTACAAGCAGTACCTTCGCGATCACAGCGAGATTTTTAAAGGGCGTGAGGACAAATTTGTATGTCTGATGGATCTTGCATTGATGGCTATGAGAAAGCTGAAAAAAGAAGGCAAGCTTCAGGATCAGGAAGAGTCAGATGAGATCAATGCCTGCAGTATCGTTGTACCGATCAAGGTAGATGGCGTGGAAGAAGAGTGGCTTGTGAACTTTAAAAATGAAACACACAACCACCCGACAGAGATTGAGCCTTTTGGTGGCGCTGCTACATGCCTTGGCGGAGCAATCCGAGATCCATTATCAGGACGTACTTATGTATACCAGGCAATGCGTGTGACCGGAGCAGCAGATCCGACTGTATCTATCAAAGATACAATGAAAGGAAAGCTTCCTCAGAAGAAACTGGTTCGTGAGGCAGCTCATGGATATAGTTCTTATGGTAACCAGATTGGACTTGCAACTGGTGCAGTTAAGGAAATCTATCACCCGAATTATGTGGCAAAACGTATGGAAATCGGAGCTGTTCTCGGAGCAGCACCAAGACGTGCAGTAATCCGTGAGACTTCAGATCCTGGTGATATCATTATCCTGCTCGGTGGACGTACCGGACGTGACGGCTGCGGTGGAGCAACCGGATCTTCTAAAGTACATACAGAGGAGTCTATCGAGACTTGTGGAGCAGAGGTACAGAAAGGTAATCCGCCGACAGAGCGTAAGATCCAGAGACTGTTCCGCAGAGAGGAAGTCAGCAAATTAATTAAGAAATGTAACGACTTTGGAGCCGGAGGAGTTTCTGTTGCAATCGGAGAACTTGCAGACGGACTTCAGGTAGATCTGGACAAAGTACCGAAGAAATACGCAGGACTTGATGGAACAGAAATTGCAATTTCTGAGTCTCAGGAGCGTATGGCTGTTGTTGTAGACCCGAAGGATGTAGATGAATTTATGGGATATGCAGCAGAAGAGAACTTAGAGGCAACAAAGGTAGCTGTCGTAACAGAGGAGCCAAGACTTGTATTATCCTGGAGAGGTAAGAAGATCGTAGACTTATCCAGAGCATTTTTAGATACTAACGGTGCTCATCAGGAGACAAAAGTAGCTGTAGATATTCCAAGCCGCAAAGACAGTATCCTCGTAAGAGAAGAAGTGACAGATGTCAAAGGGAAGTGGATGGAGACATTAAAAGATCTGAATGTGTGCTCACAGAAAGGTCTTGTGGAAATGTTTGACGGTTCCATTGGAGCATCTTCTGTATTTATGCCGCATGGCGGACAGTATCAGATGACAGAGACACAGGCTATGGTTGCAAAGCTTCCTGTACTGACAGGAGACTGCGATACGGTTACAATGATGAGTTTCGGATTCGATCCGTATCTGTCAACATGGAGTCCGTACCACGGAGCTATTTACGCAGTGACAGAGTCTGTAGCAAAAATTGTGGCAGCAGGAGGAGATTACAGTAAAATCCGTTTCACATTCCAGGAGTACTTCCGCCGTATGACAGAGGATCCACATAGATGGAGCCAGCCATTCGCAGCACTTCTTGGTGCTTACAGTGCACAGCTTGGATTTGGTCTTCCTTCTATCGGTGGAAAAGACAGCATGTCCGGAACATTTGAGCATATTGATGTACCACCGACACTGGTTTCTTTTGCAGTGGATGTGGCAACAGAAAAAGATATTATTACACCGGAGCTTAAGAAAGCAGGAGATAAGCTTGTATGGCTTCAGATCCCGACAGACGAGTATGATGTTCCGGTTTATGAAAAAGTTATGGACCAGTATGGTAAATTTACTGCTGATATCCATGACGGCAAGATTGTGGCAGCTTATGCACTTGACAGACACGGAATCGTTCCGGCTGTCAGCAAGATGGCATTTGGTAATCGCATGGGTGTAACATTAGATGCGAGCGTAGAGGCAAAAGACTTGTTCGCACCTGCATTTGGAGATCTGATTGCTGAAGTTCCGGCTGACAAGCTGGATGGACTGACGATTGATTACACAGTCATCGGTGAAGTGACAGAAGAGCAGAATTTTGAATACAAAGATACAAAGATTGCCCTTGCAGATGCCCAAAAAGCATGGGAGAGTACACTGGAGAGCGTATTTGCTACAAATTCCAAAGCAGAGGGACAGGACGAGAAGATTGACACAGGTCTTTTTGATACAAAAGAAGTACATATCTGCGAACACAAGATCGCTCAGCCGACTGTATTTATTCCGGTATTCCCTGGAACAAACTGCGAGTATGACAGCACACGTGCATTTGAGCGCGCAG
>ERZ773103.757-NODE-757-length-36415-cov-13.050495_pt1 | contig 36415 bp, 34 predicted proteins | sample MGYA00511118_ERZ773103 | MGnify/ENA primary metagenome ERZ773103 (study PRJEB29015, sample SAMEA2737821) | human gut metagenome | biome: human gut; feature: human-associated habitat; material: faeces | place: China | collected 2012 ... | reverse complement strand
GTTGTTTTAAAGAAATCAGCAATATAAAAAAAGGTGGGGCTTGCTTTGTACTAGATAATAATGAGTTCAAAGATAAATATGCTATAAATGAAGAATTTATCGCTTATTTAGATGAATTTTTGCATATACCTGCTACAGATAAATCTATAAAAGGCAATATAGATTTTTCAGAAATAAAAAAGGTGCTATCTGCTCATAATATGGCGGTGATGGTAGCTGTACCTGAAGGAGAAAATGCTGTGGCTAGATTATTAGATAGTCTACAGAGCAATAGTATTTTTGCTAAAAGAGAGCAGGATAATATCCTTCAATATGTAGCTTTATCACTTGCAGATGAACGATTAAACCCTGAAGAAGTAAATCAAGATTTGCAAAAAGCCATTGGCACTCCTATAGATAATTTCACTACATTTAATAAACGCAGTCGTAATTTCATATGTATTAGTGGTCTTACTTATCCAAAGACAAGATTAAAAGATATTGAAGAATTGATTTCTAACAGTAAAGACACTGTGATGAAAAGCAAGGAAACATCTCTTGAATTAAATGCAGATATGAGTTTTTTACAAACTTCATCAAAAAAAGAAGAAAAAGAATATAAAGAAGAAAGTCTAGAATCTATTTGGGATAAATATATGCTTTGACAATCCGAGTAAATCCGAATAAGTCCGAGCATTCCAACTTCACCAGTAATTGAAAAAAGCAAATCACCTGCCTGTAACGCTGTTCGGATTCCTTCTGCCTTTTTGGGTACCTGGACTCTTTGAATATTATTCAAACGCAAATCAAAAGAATCCTTTGATAGATTTCCCATACGTAAAAACAATGCCCCTGTTTCAGCATAATATTTTGCCCAATCACGAGAACCACTTGTAATTAGTTCTGTTATACTGCCCAGACGGGTCCACATCCAACTTTCCGGAATGTCAAATGGTATCTCATCATCGATACAACGCTCGATTCCGTCCAACTTCTCATAATGAGAAAATTCAGAAATTCAGCTTATCAATGCGACCGAATATCTTGCTAACTTCATCAACAATTCGCTGTTGCTCATTTAGCGGCGGAAGCGGTAACAAAAAAGTTTTCATTTTTTCCTGCGAAATATTAACCTGTGAAGCTGCCATTCCTGTCATGGCGTCAACAACAAAATATTGCATTGCAGGACTACTTAATGCAGTCATTACATAATGCGGATTCACAAAATTACGCAGATATGATAATCGAACAGTCTTATCCGATAGAATCAAATTTTCAGGCTCTCCATCTACAACACAAATAACTCCCGTTCTATTTCGAGGGCCAGCTCTGGTGATAAGCAGATCTCCGTGATGTACTACCATAGATTCCTGTAAATTAAAATCCGGGGGTAAGACTTTGTTTTCTTCAGCGAGGAAGTACCCGTCCTGAATTGCGGTAGTTTTTATAACGCCCCACTCGCCAATAGTCCGAGGGCGATTCTCACACTGAGGGCTTTTTCCTGCATCTGTGGATGTAAGTATTGCAGACAATCTAATCCATTCCCAAGAATCTGGTAGTTCAAAAGGAATAATATCATCAATATTTTCTTCCTTAGAACCACGCTTTTCATAATGAGAATTATCCCTTCTGAAAATGACGGATTCGTGCTTATCTTTTTTGATTTTACCTTCGGCAACTAACTTTTGCTTCTCCGCACGAATACGCTCCAAAAGGATGGAAGCTGGCTCATCAGCAGGATCTTGTGGTACAAGTTTCCCTTGTACAGCCCATTGGAGAATTGATTTTTTTAAGGCATCAGGAAAATTCTTTTGCAACAGATTCAACGAATTTTCTTTTCCGGTATATTCTGCCAACTTTACTTCTGCTTCAAGAATTTTATCAACGATACGCTGTTGTTCAGACAAGGGTGGTATTGGAATTAAGATTGTTCCCAACTTATCACCAGAAATATGAACAATAATATCTCCGGTAGCAAGATTAACCTTTCGTCCAACTACATACGGCGATGCCATAAGGTATGTAAGGTAAAGCGGATTCATTCCATGAGCTGTCCAATATGCCAAATCTCCGCCAGCTGCAATTAGATCATTCCCAAGGTAAACCACAGCCTTGGCTATATCAGGCTTATTCTCGCCGGTAAGAGTCATAAGAATATCACCATAAGAGAAATGCTTGCATCGTTCAAATAATTCTTCTGAAACAAACGAAACCGCTTGATTGAAAGACGTGTGATAAGTTGTGTATAGCTCTCCGTAGCGTACGCAGGGTTTTCCAGATTCAACGGTTTCAGTCCTTTTTATTCCACTTCCTCGGACAATACTTCCGAGGGAACTAATTCGTACCCATTCCCAACTCTCAGGAATGTCAAATGGCACCTCATCTGCAATACACACCGGCTCGCTTTTGCCGACTTTCTCATAAGGCAAATTATCGGCACCACGGAAGATATATGAAGGGGTCTTTTCTTTTTTAATTTTTCCCTCCTTAATGAGTTGTTCCTTTTCTTTTCTGATTCTTTCAAGCAATACAGAAGCCGGTTCGTCATTTGGGTCTTGCGGAACGAGCTTGCCCTGAACAGCCATCTGCAATATTGAATTTTTTAGCTGTTGTCCGGTCATTATTCTTCCTCCAAGTCAATTCCCAAGATTTCTGTAATTTGTGCCAAGATGCGGTCAATATCAGCATTCAGACTTGCCCGTTTTTCCTGATACTGCTGAATCAACTCTTTAGGAGGAAGGATTTCTTCTTCCTCATGAGGATAACCGCAAAGGTCAATGTTGTAATTTCTGGCAGCAATCTCATCAACCGTAAATTTCTTTGCTTTATCAAAGCCGTCTACATTGATTTCTTCTCTGTTATCCCACCAATCCATCGCCGGAGTAAAGTGCTTAAGTTCCATTGGTTTGGTCTTTGAGAAGTTTTTGTATCCTTCCGGCATATCCAAACGATAGAACCAAGTTTCCTCTGTTGGCTTTGTATGATCAAAGAACAGAATGTTGGTAGTAATAGATGTGTATGGAGCAAATACACTGTGTGGCATACGGATTACAGTATGCAGATTGAACTCAGAAAACAGCTTCTTCTTGATAGCAACTTTTGCATTATCTGTACCAAACAGAAAACCATCTGGTAGGATAACAGCTGCACGACCATTCTTTTTCAAACGGTACATGATAACAGACATAAAGAGATCTGCGGTTTCGCTGCTTGCTAAGTCTGCTGGGAAGTGGTTCTTGACTTCAGTTTTTTCATTACCACCATACGGAGGATTCATCAGGATAACATCAAACTGGTCATCCTGTGTGTAGTCCAGAACATCTTTCAGCAAAGAGTTGTCATGGTAGATTTTCGGCACATCGATTCCGTGCAATAACATATTTGTGATGCACAGCATATAAGGGAACTGCTTTTTCTCGATACCGTAAATTGATGCATCATAAGCTGACTGATCTTCGGTAGTTTCGATTTTAGCAGCAAGTTCTTTCAGCCAGCTTGTAAGGAAACCACCCGTGCCACAGGCAAAGTCTGCAACCTGTTCACCAATCTGCGGATTGATCATCTTTGCCATAAAATCAGTCACAGCACGAGGAGTGTAAAACTCACCAGAGGAACCTGCACTTTGCAGTTCCTTCAAAATGGTTTCATAGATTTCACCGAAAGCATGGCTCTCCTCATAGTCTCCAAGGTCGAGGTCATCAATAACATTGATAACCTGACGAAGCAACACACCATCTTTCATATACTGATTGGCATCGGCAAAAGTTGTCTGCACGATAGCTTTTTTAATTGGAGTAGACACATCAACAGGGAGTTTTTTCAGAGTTGGGAACAAAGTGTTATTCACAAAGTTCAGCAACTTATCGCCTGTTAAAGCAGTACCGGTATGGTCATCAACAGCCCAGTTCTTCCAACGGCATTCTTCCGGAATGATGGAAACATACTCTTCGTCGTCCCATTCCCAATCCTGCTCTTTAGCATCATATACTTTCAGAAAGAGCATCCATGCAATCTGCTCAATACGCTGGGCATCGCCATTGATACCTGCATCGTTACGCATGATGTCACGGAGCCTTTTTACAAATCCTGATAAATTACTCATAGTTTATACCGCCTTAGTATTTTTGCTTCAAATAAGGAACAAATACATCGTAGAACTTCTTGCTCCACTCTGCGTGGAACTTTGCCATTTGTGTCCAGTCGGCTTCGTTTTCAATACGGTTACCCTCGATCGCATTCGGGGAATTGATGAACATTTTTCCTTTGCTCTCCATAAATGCGAAATCAGATAATGCAGGAACTACTGCAAGTCCACCGCCACAGCTTCCGAAAATAGCGGAAATCTGCGGAACAACGCCGGATGCTGCAACCTCCTTTGCGTAGATCTCACCAAATCCGTTTAACGCATCCACAGATTCCTGTAAACGCATTCCGGCGCAATCGATAAATCCGATCACCGGTGCTCCCATTTTCATTGCCATGTCATATACGGCTGCAATCTTCTTTGCATGCATCTCTCCGATAGTACCGTTTAATACAGCTGCATTCTGGCTGTATACAAATACCAGATTGCCATCCACCAGACCATGTCCGGTAATTACACCATCGGACGGTGTATCTGTGTCTGCAAGATTAAAGTCTGTATTTCTTGCGGTTACGAGAGAACCGATTTCCATGAAACTGTTCTCATCGACTAACTTGGTAATACGCTGCATTGCCAAGCTATCATTACTACTATTCATCCTTTTTGCCCTCCATCTATAAAGTTTGTTACCACATCTTTTGACATGGTACATAGTGAATAATGTAAAAATATAACAAATTCCGCTAGGATAAATTATAGATGGTCAGTGACAAATTTTCAAGAGAATTGTTAATTTTTTGACAGTTTTTTTTGCATACAAGGAATTTAGGGCTTTTACATTGGAAATAATTCTGCTGTTTTTTTTACACACCAGCAAAAATCGATTCTTTTTACCGTATTCTTCACTGTGACCACACGTTTTGCCAGAACCTCATCTCCCAGAAGGTATGTTATCTCACCGATAAAATCTCCTTCCGTTACCGATGCATAAAGTTTCCGGGATAATTGATACTCTATGTGTACTTCCTGGTCTTTTTCGATCAATAGTTCCACATTTTCTTTCACCGGCGCAACTTCAAGTTCTGTCGTTACCTCTTCGCCGATCTTTGTGCCCTGTCCGTCCACCACCTGTACCGGAGCATATTCCCCTGCGTCCAGTTCAATCTCATCCAGACTTATTTTCCGGAACCGGGAAATTCCATACTGCATAAGTTTTTTTGTATCTGCCCACTTATATGTTTTGTTATTCGGCCACCCGCAGGCAAGCAGTGCAACGATAAAAGTTCTGTCATCACGTTTTAATGCCCCGACATAACAATATCCCGCATTACCGGTAAAACCGGTCTTGCCTGACAATGCCCCGTCCATCATCTGCAAAAATGCATTATGATTACAGCAGGTGTAACTGTTTTTACCATCTATATCAGAAAACTGATACTGTCCTTCCCTTGTGATTGTAAGAAATTGCTCTGCCATTTCTGATGTTTTGATGCAGTACCGCATGATCAAAGAAAGATCTGCCGCTGTTGTGTGATGAAAGCCATTTTCATTTTTGGCATCCAGTCCGTTCGGTGTGATAAAATAACTGTCCTCACAGCCGATCTCCTCTGCTTTATCGTTCATAAGTTTTGCAAAATCACCCGTCGTGCCTGCAATGTGTTCTGCAATCGCCACAGCGCAGTCATTATAAGATTCCAACATCAGTCCGTACAGCAGATCTTTCAGATAAAACTTCTGCCCCTCCCGCATACCCAGATGAACTTTCGGCTGTGACGCTGCAAGCGTACTCACGGTCACTTCGCTGTCCAGGTCGCAGTTTTCCAGTGCAATGATACATGTCAGTATTTTGGTCGTACTGGCATTCGCCATCGCCTGGTGCCCGTTTTTTTCATACAGGATACGCCCGGAATCCGCATCCATAAGCACAGCTGCTTTTGCATACAGGGAATTTTGATCCGGCTTTTCTGTCACTTCCTCCATCCGCACATTTTCTTTTTGATCAAAAGCCTCCACGATCTGTATCCCATATCCTGTTAAGATCACAGTGACAAGGATCCATGCCAGCAGTTTTTTCCACATACACCAGACTCCAAAAAAGCATTTCATCAATCCTTATGTATATAATACGCAAAAAATGCTCATTTTTTGTGAAAAAAAAGCATACGAAACCAGATCAGATATCCAGTTTCATATGCATTTCCGCTTCCGCTTCCTGTTTGAATTCTTCTACCTGGACCGGACTTAACACGGGAAGTTCATCGATTGACTGAACGCCAAAACTCCTTAAGAATTCCTCCGTTGTGCCAAAAAGCAGCGGGCGTCCCGGCGCATCCAGCCTTCCAAGTTCACATACCAGATTGTACTCCACCAGCTTGTTTACCGCATGATCGCAGGAAACACCTCTGATCTTTTCAATTTCCGCCTTTGTAATCGGCTGCTTGTAGGCAATGATCGAAAGGGTTTCAAGCAGAACGTCGGTAAGCACATGCTTTTTCGGCTGCTTTGCGATTTTCACCAGATATTCATACATTTCGCCCTTCGTACACATCTGATAAGAACCGTCCAGTTCCATGATCTTAACGCCGACGCCATCATCCTCATAGCGCTGCATCAGATGTTCTATGATCTTTTTTGTCCGTTCTGTATCAAGTTCCAGTGTTTTTGCTATACGCTCTAATTCCACAGACTCTCCCATTGTAAACAGGATCGCCTCAACGATTGCCTCATATTTTTTTTCTTCCATACCAACCCTCTATTCCGGTGTGTAAAAATTCCACACAGATCCCATTTCATTTCTGCTGTCACACAGCTAGACCGCAATTTTTGATTCAATTTTTATATCATCAAACGTGTACTCCTGGGAAACAACGATCTTTCCCATCTTCATCAGCTCTAATATTGCCAGAAATGTCACAACCACTTCCATTTTCCCGGACTGTGCTTCTAAAAGACTCCGAAACGAAAAATGTCCGTGATGCAGACTGTATTCTTCCACATATGTCATCTTATCAGAAAGTGACACTTCCTCTTTCTCGATTCTTCCAAACTTCGAACGGACCGGATCGATCTTATCCGCCTGTTTCTTTATGATGGACTGAAAAATATCATTCAGCCTCGCAAGTGTTACCCCGGACATCAGTTCATTCACATCAACCGGTTCTTCATATGCAAGAACTTCGGGCGGGATTGTCGGTGCTTTAAACCATACTTTTTCCGCATCAATCTGACGGTCCCTGAGTTCATATGCCATACATTTATACATTTTATATTCCAACAGCTGCTGCACAAGTTCCGCTCTCGGATCTTCTTCTTCATCATCCTCGCTTTCTTTTGCAGGGAGCAGCATTTTTGATTTGATATCAAGCAGTGTCGCCGCCATCACGAGAAATTCGCTCATCACATTTAAGTCCTGTCTGCGCATTTCGGCAATATATTCCATATACTGGTTTGTGATCTCCACGATTGGAATATCATATATATTGACTTTATTTTTTTCTAACAGATGTAAAAGCAGATCTAACGGCCCCTCAAACACCTGAAGTTTTACAGTTAATTCCATCTATGTCATACCCTCTCATTCCACAAATATTGATTTTACCGTGGATTCCCGCAAAATTCAAGATTTTTATGCATAATGTACATCCTTCGCATCTAAAATAAATTATAACAGAACCCTACGGAGGGCATATTCTTGAAATTCATGGTTTCCATTCTGCTCGGTCTCAATCTCCTTGTGCAGGGCACGGTACTTCCTGCATCTTCCTGTTTCATTCCGAATGTAACCATCCCCCTGTCTCCTGCTGCCCAGACAGATACTGCACCTGCTGCAGACTTAAATATCTCCGCACCAAGCGCCATTTTGATGGAGGCTTCCACCGGTGCCGTCGTCTACGAAAAAAATTCCCACGAGGCAAGGCATCCGGCAAGTGTCACCAAGATTATGACGCTGCTTCTGATTTTTGATGCACTCTCATCCAAACAGATTTCCTTAGATGACACGGTGACCGTCTCCGAATATGCAGCAAGCATGGGCGGTTCTCAGGTGTTTTTAGAACCGGGTGAAACCCAGACAGTCGAAACGATGATCAAATGTATCAGTGTTGCGAGCGCCAATGACGCCTGTGTTGCCATGGCAGAACATGTTGCCGGTTCCGAATCAGAATTTGTCCGCATGATGAACGAACGCGCAAAAGGACTCGGTATGAATGACACCAATTTCGTCAACTGCTGTGGTTTAGATGCCGACGGACATATGACCAGCGCCAATGACATTGCACTGATGTCGCGCGAACTGATCACAAAATACCCGAAAATCCATGATTACTGCACAATCTGGATGGAAAATATCACCCACACTACCGCAAAAGGTTCCTCGGAGTTCGGTCTGACGAACACCAATAAGCTGATCAAACATTACCAGTATGCCACCGGCTTAAAAACCGGATTTACCAACACTGCCATGTACTGTATTTCCGCAACCGCCAAAAAAGATGATATGGAACTGATCGCCGTCATCATGGGGGCTCCTGATATCAAGTCACGCTCTGCGGATGCCACGACTCTTTTGAATTATGGGTTTGGGAAATGCAGGATTTACTGTGACAGCCACGAAGATAAGTTAGACGATCTCCCGGTTGAAAAAGGCCTTGCGGATTCTGTAGGCATCATTTACCAAAGACCTTTTCAATACATGACAACAGACGGAAGTGATCTTACCGGCATTACCAAAAGCATCGAACTGCCGGAAAATGTGACAGCACCAGTAAAAAAAGGAAACACTGCCGGGAAGGCGGTCTATTCTCTAAATGGAACGCCGATCGGCAGTGTCAATATTGTATATGCGGATACAGTCGATGCTGCAGATTATAAAGATTATTTTTGCCGCACCCTGTTATATTTTGTTCCTTAAAAATACAGAGTCCGGTGTATCACTGATTTGATGTCATGAAACATTCTGTTATTACATATCACTGATCTGATGGTGCGGAACATTTGTTCTCATATTATAACAACGGTGCAAACAGACGCATCAGGCTCTGAACCATACGTACCGGAAGTCTTCGTCTGCGGCAGAATGAAACATCCATCTCCTCCGACTCTTCAAATGTCCTGAGGCAGTCTTCCTTTACCTGCATGACTGCCTTAGACCGGTACATAAATACACCACATTCAAAGTGTAAAAACAGACTCCGGTAGTCAAGGTTTACACTGCCGACCGTCGCGATCTCATCGTCACAGACAAAACATTTTGCATGGATAAATCCCGGTGTATACTGAAAAATCTTCACACCATTCTTTAAAAGCGGTTCATAATAAGACTGTGTTAAAAGATATACTGCCTTTTTATCCGGCACACCCGGTGTCACGATCCTTACATCCACACCGCTCTTTGCTGCATTTGAGAGACAGATCAGCATTTCGTGATCGATGATCAGATATGGTGTAAAAATATACACATAGTTTTTCGCACGGTTTATGATATTCAGATAAATATTTTCTCCGACGTTTTCATTATCGAGCGGACTGTCACCATACGGCTGTACAAAGCCATCGGAGGTAAATTCTTTCTCCCTGTAAACAGACGGCAGGAATCTGCTGTAATCTTCCGTGGAACGGTTGATATAATTCCACATTTCCAGAAACATTGCCGTAAGGCTCCAGACTGCCTCTCCCTCAATCCGCACTCCGGTATCTTTCCAGTATCCAAACCTTTTGACTTTATTGATATATTCATCGGCAAGATTGATACCGCCTGTAAATCCAATATACCCATCCACCACAAAAATTTTACGGTGATCGCGGTTGTTCATCACCACAGAGATCAGTGGTTTAAACGGATTGAATGTCACACAGGGAATCCCTCTCTCCTGCAGCTTTTTATAATATCCAAAAGAAATAGAATTGATGCTGCCGACATCATCATAGATAAAGCGCACATCCACTCCGGCCTTTGCCTTTTCCTCAAGAATATCAAGGATCGTATTGAACATATATCCTTCTTCAATGATAAAATACTCGAGGAATATAAAATGTTTTGCACCGCGCAGTGCCTCTAACATATCCGGGAACATTTCTTCCCCGCAGCTGTAATATTTTGTCTGCGTGTTCTGATATAATGGAAATCCCGCCCATTTATCAATATAAGATGACTGCAGATATGCTGACCGGCTTTCTTTTTCTAAGCCTTTCTCCACTGCGCTATCTCTCTGAAACAATGCTTCCACCTGACGGTTGACAGCATCCATTCTCTCTCTTGTATGTTTGGTCAGACCGGATCTTCCAAATAAGAAATATACCATAAGTCCAAAAATCGGCGACAATAAGATCAAAAACGTCCACGAGAGTTTATTCGCCGGATTTGTCCATTTATTGACGATTACAAGCACAACAATGATTGCTATCACACGCACAAGCAAATTGACATACGTAAACTTGTAACTGAGCTGCCACAATACGACACACAGCCATAACACCTGTAAAATGATTGCCATGGCAACCACAAAAAATCTTCCAAATATGAGATGTAATATTTTCTTCATACAAATCTCCATTCTCCCTGCACGCTTTTCAATGAAAGCAACGTTTTCATCTGCACAAGTTTGTGCCACAGTACAAATATGTGCTTATTGTAATAATTTTCCTCTCAAAAGTCAACGCACGAGATGATCCACATGTATCATCCCCCATCCGATCCTGCCAAGCTGCGCACTTCTCGGATATGCTCTCTCATAAAGGCGCAGCTTCATTTCTGCCGGAGTAAATGATGGATACTTCTCAAATGCAAGGGCAAGCGCCCCTGAGACAACCGGTGCTGCCATGGAAGTTCCGCTTTTTACCTGATATCCGCTTTTATCCTTGCTGCAGCTTGTAATACCGGTTCCGGGTGCGAGGATTTCCGGCTTTACGATGCAGCATGCAGTCGGCCCCCTGCCGCTGTATCCGGTTTTTAAAACTTTTCTCCCACGGTCATAGGTATCATCATCACTGCTTCCGACCGTCAGTACTTTTCTTGAAATACCCGGAATCGTCACCGTATTTTCTTTTGGTCCGTTATTTCCTGCAGCGGCAACGACCATGATCCCTGCATCCCACAATTCATCGATCGCATATAAAAGCTTTCTCTGCTCCTCCACACCTGCGCCCGGTAACATTCCTACCGATATATTTAATATCTTAATATGATAACGTTCCCTGTTCTCTTTGACCCACATCACTGCATCAAGTACTTTTTTCGTATTTCCATTTCCATTTTCATCTAAAACCTTTAACATGATAATCCTGCATTTTGGTGCAACTCCACTGTATATCCGAACCTTATGTGCAGTATCTTTCAGATACTGCTCAGACATTTTTCCGTTTCCCGCAATAATCCCCGAAACATGGGTGCCGTGACCATTATCATCATACATTTCCTTTCTCCCATTACAAAAATCATGAAAATATATGATTCTGTCCTCAAAATCCGGATGTGCAACAATACCGGTATCCATCACTGCAACGGTAACATTCTGTCCGCTAAGTCCGGATCTGTATGCATAATCCGTGTGAATCATCTTCTTCACCCGATCCATAGTCTCTCCCATTCTGTCAAAGAACTTCCATATTATTATATGAAGAAATTTATTTTCTGCTAAAAATGATAAAAAAATGTTAAATTTTTCTGAATATTCAGAAGAATGTTTGACACTTGGCATGATTTTCCTTATAATAAATAATAGTTAATTAGTGAACTATTTTGGTTCGCTTTAAAATCAAAAAAGAAAGTAGTGTGATGCCATCTTGAACAAAAAACTCAAAGAAAAATTTGACGAATCCGTAAATGCAGTCCTGCCGATCACGGTGATCGTGCTCCTGCTTTCCATTTTTGTTGTTCCCATGGAAACCGGAACGATCGCCCTGTTCTTAGTCGGTGCATTTATGCTGATCATCGGCATGGCTTTTTTCCAGCTCGGTGCAGAAACTGCCATGACACCTCTCGGCGAAGGCGTTGGTTCTTCCATTATGAAAACAAGAAAGCTTCCTGTTTTAATCGGCGTATGCTTTCTGATGGGTATTATCATAACCCTCGCAGAACCCGATCTTCAGGTTCTTGCAAATCAGGTTCCTTCTATTCCGAACAATACCCTGATCTTTACGGTTGCACTTGGTGTCGGCGTATTCTTAGTGATCGCCGTACTCCGTATTCTCTTTCGGATCAGTCTTCCAGTTCTTTTGTGCATTTTTTATATTGCACTGTTTTTTCTTTCTTTCGCGGCTCCTGCTGATTTTATTGCAGTCGCATTTGACTCCGGCGGCGTGACGACAGGTCCCATGACAGTTCCCTTTATTATGGCGATCGGTGTTGGTCTCTCCGCAACCAGAAACGATAAAAACGGTTCGAGTGACAGTTTTGGTCTGATTTCTTTTTGCAGTGTAGGTCCTGTTTTAATGGTCCTTCTGCTTGGCATTTTTTATCATCCAACCGGTGCCGCATACAATGAAACAACAATCCCGGACGTAATCACGATGCAGGACGTGATCCGCGAATTTGTACATATGATACCGGATTATGCAAAAGAGGTTCTGCTGTCCATCCTTCCGGTAATTTTCGTATTTCTGATCTTCCAGCTTATTTCCAGACGTTATCACAAGCCGCAGGTGATCAAAATGATCATCGGTTTTCTCTACACGATCATCGGTCTGATCCTTTTCTTAACCGGTGTAAACGTCGGATTTGCTCCTGTTGGAAGTCTTCTTGGAAGCAGTCTTGCCGGCCAGCCGTGGAAATGGATTTTAATCCCGATCGGTGCCTTGATCGGTTACTATATCGTAAAAGCAGAGCCTGCGGTCCAGGTATTAAACCGTCAGGTTGAGGACGTCACAAACGGCTCTATTTCCAGAGATACCATGAATTTAAGCCTGTCGATCGGTGTATCTGCCTCCGTTGCACTTGCATTGCTTCGTGTTCTTACCGGTTTAAACATTTACTGGCTTTTAATCCCGGGATACCTGATTGCACTGATTCTGACAAGATTTGTACCAAAAGTATTTGTCGGCATTGCCTTCGACTCCGGCGGTGTTGCGAGTGGTCCTATGACTTCCACTTTTCTGCTCCCGCTTGCCATGGGTGCATGTACCGCGATCGGAGGAAATGTAGTCACAGATGCTTTCGGAGTTGTTGCGATGGTTGCCATGGCACCACTTATTGCAGTTCAGGTCATGGGTGTCTCCTATAATATGAAATTAAAGAAAGCAAGTACCCCTGCCGCCGCCATCATTGGCATTGACGACAATGAAATTCTGGATTTTGAGGAGGATTTTTAACGATGCAGGAACAGAAAAAACGAGAAGCTTACCGCTGCCTTGTAATTATCACAGACTCCCATATCAGAGAGCAATTATGCGAATTTTTAGCAGATTCCCATATACCGGTCTACTATCAGATGCATGGGATCGGCACAGCCAGTTCAGAATGGTTAGAATTATGCGGTCTTGGAAGTATCCAGAAAAGTATCACACTCTGTTTTATTCCAAACGGACGCAAAAAAATTCTGCTCGCTGAAATGAATCAGGCATTGAGCCTTCATAAAAAAGGAACCGGTATTGCCGTCAGCATTCCCATGAACGGTATGCAGGGATTTCTATATAAACTTTTAAACGAGCACACCGCAGAATCAGACGGCGAAGAAGTTGAAAAGGAAGTGAAAAAGATGAGTGAACCAATTACACATGCTATGATACTTGTAACAATCAATCAGGGATACAGTGACGCTGTCATGAACACCGCGCGCGCTGCCGGTGCAACCGGAGGCACGATCTTAAAAGGTCTGCGCTGCAGTCCCGGAAAATCGGCTGTCATCTTCGGCATCACGATCCAGGAAGAACAGGAAATCGTCGCAATCGTTGTACCAAAAGATAAAAAAACAGAGATCATGCAGGCAATCAGCTCTGCTCATGGAATGGACTCTCCTGCCCATGGTGTTGCCTTTTCCCTGCCAGTAGACGGAATTATGGGATTGTAATGTCGATGAGGCCATTCTATTGTCAGGTATTGCAAAAAAGAACTGCACGTTAATAACTATCATTAACATACAGTTCTTTTTTCAAATCCATATATCTTGTATATAGATTATTTATAATTTTTAAACTATTTGTTTTTTCTTATGCCTCTGCCGGAACATCCTTCATAGAGAAGCTGATGCGTCCCATCTTGTCTTTTCCAAGGCAGACAACTTTTACTTTATCTCCTAATGTCAGGACATCCTCCACACGATTGATACGCTCTTTGGAAATCTTGGAAATATGAACCATTCCCTCTTTACCCGGAGCAAATTCAACAAATGCGCCAAATTCTTTGATGCTTACAACAGTACCAGTAAAGATCTGTCCCTCTGCAAAGTCAGTGGTGATAATCTTGATCATTTCGATTGCTTTGTTCATCATCTCTGCGTCTGTGCCACATACAGATACAGCACCGTCATCGGTAATGTCGATCTTAACGCCTGTGCGGTCAATGATCTCGTTGATCGTCTTTCCTCTCTGTCCGACTACATCACCGATCTTGTCCGGATTGATCTGGATCTGAACGATCTTCGGTGCGAATGTACTGACTTCTTTTCTCGGCTCCTCGATTGCTTTTGACATAACCTCATCCATGATGTAGATTCTTGCCTCTCTCGCACGTCCGATTGCTTCCTCAACGATCGGTCTTGTAAGACCATGGATCTTGATATCCATCTGGATTGCTGTGATACCTTTGTGTGTACCGGTTACCTTAAAGTCCATATCTCCGAAGAAATCCTCAAGGCCCTGGATATCCGTAAGAACAAGGTAATCATCATCTGTGTCACCGGTAACAAGACCACAGGAAATACCTGCAACCATTGCTTTTAACGGAACACCTGCTGCCATTAAAGACATACAGGATGCACAGGTGGAAGCCATGGAAGTAGATCCATTTGACTCAAATGTCTCGGATACGGCACGGATCGCATATGGGAACTCCTCCTCAGAAGGAAGTACTGCCATAAGTGCTTTCTCAGCCAGTGCACCGTGACCGATCTCACGGCGTCCCGGTCCACGGGAAACTTTTGTCTCACCTACAGAATATGCAGGGAAGTTGTACTGATGGATATATCTCTTTGTTGTGATGTTCTCATCTAATCCGTCGATCTTCTGTACCTCAGAAAGCGGAGCTAATGTGACAACATCACAGATCTGTGTCTGTCCACGGGTAAACATTGCAGAACCATGCACTCTAGGAATCAGGTCAACCTCAGCTGCAAGCGGACGGATCTGGTTGATTGCACGGCCATCCGGACGTTTGTGGTCTTTTAAGATCATCTTGCGGACAGTCTTTTTCTGATACTGGTAAACAGCCTCGCCAAGCACTGCCAACCACTCTTCGTTATCTGCGAATGCCTCAGCAAGTTTATCTGTGATCTCACGGATGTTCTCTTCACGTTTCTGTTTCTCATCGGTAAATACAGCTTCTTCCATCTGCTCCGGTGTTACGATCTCTTTGATTGCAGCAAACATCTCTTCCGGGATTGCACAGCTTGTATACTCATGTTTTGGCTTACCAACCTCTTCTACGATATGGTTGATGAAAGCGATGATTGTCTGGTTCACATCATGACATTTATAGATTGCCTCGATCATCTTCTCTTCCGGAATCTCATTTGCACCAGCTTCGATCATGATGACTTTCTCAGCGGTAGATGCAACGGTAAGCTGTAAATCACCGGTATCCCATACTTTCTGGGAAGGATTGATAATAAACTCGCCATCTGCCATACCCATCTGTGTCATGGCACAAGGACCTGCAAACGGGATATCAGAAATGGTAACTGCAAGTGCGGAACCGATCATTGCAACAACTTCCGGACGGCACTCCGGGTCAACAGACATAACCATGTTGTTGATGGTAACGTCGTTACGGTAATCCTTCGGGAATAACGGACGCATCGGGCGGTCGATAACACGGGAAGTAAGGATTGCATTCTCGGATGCCTTACCTTCTCTCTTGTTAAATCCACCAGGGATTTTTCCGACTGCATACATTTTCTCTTCGTACTCAACGCTGAGCGGGAAGAAATCGACTCCGTCTCTCGGCTTGTCCGATGCGGTAGCAGTAGATAAAACTGTTGTCTCACCGTATTTTAATAATGCGGCTCCGTTTGCCTGGGCACATACTCTGCCGATATCTACGGTCAGTGTTCTGCCTGCAAGTTCCATTGAAAAACTTTTATACATGTGTTTTCTCCTTTTCTCTGTGGAGACAGAAGCACCGAAACTACTGAAAAATCCACGACCTCTCATACATTTTTCAGTGGTCTCGGAAATATACTTCTGCCTTTGGCAAAGAACCTGTTTTCACAGGATTCTTTCTTATTTTAACTGAAAATCGAGTGGAGTAAGTCTCCACTCGATAAAACCGTATGAAAACAGATTTCATACGGTATCCATACATGCCAGCCTCCATGCGGAAGCGGCTCTGTATGGAGAAGATCTTATTTTCTAAGACCTAAGCGCTCAATTAAGGAACGATATCTTTCGATATCAACTTTCTTTAAGTATGCCAGTAAACCACGTCTCTGACCAACCATCTTTAAAAGACCACGTCTTGAATGATAGTCGTTTTTGTTCTCAGCAAGATGAGCATTTAACTCCTCGATACGTGCTGTTAAGATAGCGATCTGAACTTCCGGTGAACCTGTATCTCCCGGTGTTCTGCCATACTCTGCGATAATTGCCTGTTTCTTTTCCTTTGCGATCATGTTATGATCCTCCTTTTCTTATTAAACGCCCGTTCCGGCTGTGCCGGGATATGATACTCAGTAAAAGGTCGGAGTGTCCATCTACCGAATATGGGCTAAACTCATACTCCACTATTATAGCATGGGTTGTTTCTGTTGTAAATGCCTAAATTTAATTATTGATCACACGGACTACTTTGACCGGTGTTCTATAGTATGCTCCTGAGATCTTGATACCGGACTTCGGTGAACTTGCATGTACCACACGGCCGCCTCCAATATAAATAGCCACATGATTGATACTGTTTCCGTTGCCGTAGAAGAAAAGATCTCCCGGCTGTGCATCCGATGCGGAAATCTTTGTACCGCAGTTTGCCTGTGCTCTTGAAGAATGTGGAAGTGAAATGCCATAGTTGGCAAATACGCTCATGACAAATCCAGAACAGTCCGCCCCTCTTGTCAGACTGGTTCCACCCCATACATACGGGTTTCCGACAAACTGTGTTGCATAGGAAACAAGGGATACACGGACATCCGATACACCCTGTCCATAACGGACTTCTGTCATAGTCTGTGCCTTCGGAAGTTCGGTTGCAATGCTGACATAGTCTGAAGAGACATATCCCTCATCACTGTCGACATTGATCTTTACCCAGCCGTCAAGGACTTCAAGAACCTCAAGTTCCTCACCCTCCGGCATCATGGTGATGACATGGCTGTCTGTGTTTGCCTCGTCACGAACATAAAGCGTGGTCGTCGTTACGGTTGCAACTGTCTGCTTTACTTCCTGTGCCTTTGCGATCGCTGCTTCACCGGTCATAAGATATTCTGATTTTACATATCCTTTTACTTTTCCGGACTCGATCTGTGTCCAGTCACCATCTGTTCCGATAATCTCACATCCTGCATTGTTTGGCAGCTTTCCAACAATCTCTGCCTCTGTTCCCGGAACTTCACGGACATTGATATTGCCATCTGCCTGTGCGATTCCCAGATTTGTGTATCCAAATGCACTGGCTGCCTCTGCAAGCGCCTGTGCCTGTTTTTCTTCCTCTGTTTGTGTCTCATCTTCCTGACCGGATGCAGTCATATCACGGTCGGATTCTGAAACACTGACCATATCTGCTGCGGTAACAGAAAGGTAATCCGACATCACATCAGTAACACCGGATGCAAGATCCGTACCCTGTTTTGTATAATTTTCCATCTGTTCTGCCAATGTGGAAGACACCCCCGCAGACACTTCATGTATCTGGGAATCTGTGCTCTCTGCCATTACTTCCTGTGTGTCTTTCACACCCGGCTTTCCATCAATATAAGCTGCTGAAAATACAAGAGAACCGGCTGCAAGAAGTCCGGCTGCCTTAACCCATTTTGCTTTCATATCCGTACCTTTCCAAAGAATCCTGAATACTTCGTTTATCAATACCGCTCAAGTATAGCAGTCATTTTTTACAATGTCAACATATTTATGTAACATTTCCGTAATATTTAGGATTCGTTTTTCTCGAACCATGCCCTCGCATATGCAATATTATTCTGCATTTCCTCTTTTAAAGCCTCGATGGATGAAAATTTCCGTTCCTCCCGGATTCTTGTCAAGAACTCGACCGTCACTACTTTGCCGTAAAGATCCCCGGCAAAATCCAGAAGATGTGTCTCAACACCGACCGGATTTTTTCCTTCAATCGTCGGTTTCACCCCAACGTTTGTAACGCCACGGCAGCTCCGGTCGCCAAGCCGCACTTCTGTCACATAGACACCACTCTCCGGAAGCAGTTTTTCCTCCGGCGGAATCTGGTTGATCGTCGGGATTCCAAGTTTCGTGCTGCCTAAATGTCTTCCGTGAAGGATCTCCCCTGTCACAAAATAGTGATACCCTAACAGATGATTTGCCTTCTCAATATTGCCCTTTGCAATCTCTTCCCGGACAAATGTGCTGCTGATATCTCTCTTATCTTCCTGCATTTTATCGATCACAAGCACTTCATAGCCATACTTGTCCGATAAATCTTTCAACATGTGATAATCGCCCCTGCGATTGTGCCCAAAGTGGAAATCAGAACCAACCACAAAACACTTTACATGAAGCTGATGCACGATCTTGGCAATGAAATCTTCCGGTTCCATGCACATGATCTCTTTTGTAAACGGACACTCGACCAGATAGTCGATCCCAATCTGCTCAAAGATATGCATTTTTTCTTCATTGGTTGTTAAAACTTTCGCCTCAACCTGTTCCACACTTTTCCGTGGTGGAATATTAAATGTGAATATGACCGCTGCAAGTCCCGCTTCCTTTTTGGATGCCAGATGTTCCATCAGGAGTTCATGGCCTCTGTGTATCCCGTCAAATTTTCCAAGTGAAAGTACGGTTGGCTCTTCAATATAAAATTCGGTTGTGTTTTTCAGATATTTCATGCTTCCATAAACAATTTTACCGGTTTATAATCCCCGTGTATCTCGGAGTACTCATATATCCCGATAAAACGCCCTTCTTCATCATAAATACGGACCTTCTGCTGTTCCCAGTCTTTCTGATAAGAAACAAACATGTCTTTTTTCATCCGGTTTCCATTATATAACAGTTTGTTCCATTCTTTGCAGATCACCGCTTTTTTATACTGTAAAAATACGGAATCAACCGCATAAATAAAATCAAACATCTCTGCGTTCCACTGTTCTGACGGTGTCTGTCCTGCCGCTTTTTGTACACGTTCTTCGATCTCGGAGAGGCGAAGCGCATCCTGTACACAAAATTCAGATACCTTTGTGCGCAGCAAGGATTCCATACATGCTCCACAGGAAAGTTTCTCACCGATATCCTGACATAATGTACGGATATAAGTTCCCTTTGAGCAGCGCACACGCATACAGACCCGGGGCAGTTCCATTTTAATAATCTCAATGGAATAGATCTGAACCGGTCTTGCCTGACGTTCCACCGTCACACCGGCCCTTGCGAGATCGCACAGTTTCTTTCCGTTCACTTTTAATGCAGAATACATCGGCGGAACCTGCATGTATTCCCCTGTGAAAGAAAGAACTGCCTCTTTTACCTGCTCTTCCGTTACTTCTACCGGATGTTCCTCTAAAACAGTTCCCGTGGTATCCTGCGTGTCTGTCACCTTTCCAAGCAGCATCACTGCAACGTATTCTTTGTTTTTGTCCGTCAAAAGGTCGCAGACTTTTGTCGCTTTACCAAGACACACAGGAAGCACTCCCTCCGCATCCGGATCGAGTGTCCCTGTGTGTCCGATTTTCTTTGTTTTTAAAATACCTCTTAGTTTTGCGACCACATCAAAGGATGTATATCCTTTTTCTTTGTATACATTGATAATTCCGTTAATCATAAATTTTCCCGTCTCATGTACAGCCGTCATTTTCTGCAATCTGAAAATTTCAGGCTGCCTGTATCGTTAATCTGTGATCTGTTCTCTGATATCTTCAATAATTTCATTCAGCCGTTTTTCTGGATCTCCCGCCACGGAAAAACCTGCTGCCCTGACATGTCCACCACCGCCATATTTTGCTGCGATCTTTGCAACATCCACATAACTTGCAGAACGGGTGCTGACTTTATAATTTTCTTCATCTGTCTGGTATAAAAAGACTGCTGCTTCCACGTCCTTTGTCACGCGAAGCTGGCTGACGATCCCGTCTAAATGTTTCGGAAGAACATTGTATTCTCTCATTTCCTCTGCAGTTATGATACTCGAGATGCATTTTCCATCCAGATGCAGCTTACTTTTTACCAGCGCAAGTCCCATGATACGGTTCTGCTCATAGGTTTTTGTAAAAAACGTCTGATCCACGATCTTCGGGAAATCAATGCCCATTCCCATCAGAACACCTGCTGCCTCCATCGTTTTTTCCGATGTGCAGGAATACTGGAACACACCGGTATCATGGATGATTCCGGTATAAATGCATTCTGCGATCTCTTTGGTCAGACGTTCTCTCGGGATCAGTTCAAATACCAGTTCCGACGCAGAACTCGCCTGCGGGAAAATATAGTTTTCATCCGCAAAACTCTGGTTACTGATATGATGATCGATACACGCTGTTTTTTTTGCATGCTCAAAATATTTTGCCGCGTCTCCAAGTCTGCCCAGATCCCCGCAGTCCTGTGCGATAAACAGATCAAACTCTTTATCTGCAGTGCAGTCGCTTATGATCTTATCCGCATTTTTCATAAATTTGAAAATATTGGGTATCGGCTGCAGATACAGGCTGACTTCGATCTGCGGGTAATATGTCGTAATATAGTTATAGGTTGCAAGGCAGGAGCCTACGCAGTCCCCATCCGGTCTGATATGACCTGCAATGGCAGCTGTTTTTACTCCCGCGAAAAGTTCATCGAGACTTTTCATGTTCTCCTCCATCCCCAAATATACGCTTTTCGTTTGTCTTATTCCTCTGCGTCATCTTCGCTTTTGATATCTTTTGTGACCTCGTCGATCATTTTAGACATCTTTACACCATATTCAATCGACTGGTCTAACACGAAACGGATCTCCGGTGTATTGCGCAGATTTACTGTTTTCGCAAGTTTGCTGCGGATAAATCCCTCCGCGCTCTTTAACCCTGCAAGTGTTTTTGCCTGGGATTCTTCATCTCCTAAAACACTGATATATGCTTTACATGTTTTTAAATCCGGTGCAACCTCCACTGCCACAACGCTTGTCAGCGGGTTGATCCGCGGGTCTTTGATCTCCCCGCGGATGATATTGGAAAGTTCGCGCTGCACCTCTCCATTGATCCTGGTATTTTTAATACTGTTTTTTCTCATTTTATAACCTCTTAGCGCGGTACCTCAACCATTGTATACGCTTCTACGATATCTAATTCCTGGAAATCACCGAAACCTTCAAATACAAGACCGCACTCAAATCCTGCTTTTACTTCTTTGACATCATCTTTAAATCTCTTTAAGGAAGCTAAATCACCCTCAAAGATCTGTTCGCCCTCGCGGGAAATACGAACTTTACATCCTCTCTGGAACATACCGTCAAGCACATAAGAACCTGCGATATTGCCGACGCCGGAAGCCTTGAAGATCTGACGGATCTCTGCATGGCCTAATACTTTCTCTTCGTATACCGGGTCTAACATTCCCTTCATGGCTGCCTCTACATCCTCAATTGCATTGTAGATGACTTTGTAGAGACGGATATCTACGTTTTCTTTATCAGCAGTAAGTTTTGCAGTCGGATCCGGACGGACGTTAAATCCGATGATGATCGCATTTGATGCAGATGCAAGGCTGACATCAGACTCGTTGATTGCACCAACACCACCATGGATGACTTTTACAACAACTTCTTCGTTCGACAGTTTTACAAGACTCTGCTTTACTGCCTCCACGGAACCCTGTACATCGGCTTTTACGATGATATCGAGTTCTTTGACATTTCCGGACTGGATCTGTGAAAACAGATCGTCTAAGGACATCTTCGCTTTTGTATCTTCGATCAGACGGTTCTTGCCCTCGGAAATATAGGTCTCAGCAAATGCTCTCGCCTCTTTTTCTGTATCCATGGCAACGAATGTCTCGCCCGCTTCCGGTACAGAGGATAAACCTAAGATCTCTACCGGCATGGAAGGGCCAGCTTCTTTGACACGTCTTCCCTGATCATCGATCATTGCACGGACTTTACCATAGCAGCTTCCGCATGCTACCGGCTGGCCAACTTTTAAAGTACCTTTCTGCACCAAAACAGTGGCAACGGCACCGCGGCCCTTATCAAGCTGTGCCTCAATGACAAGACCTCTTGCATTACGTTTCGGATTTGCCTTTAACTCAAGTACTTCTGCTGTTAAAAGGATCATCTCAAGCAGGTTGTCGATACCCTCTTTGGTATGTGCGGATACCGGACAGAAGATCGTGCTTCCACCCCAGTCTTCCGGGATAAGTTCATACTCGGATAACTCCTGTTTTACACGCTCGATATTTGCACTCGGCTTATCGATCTTGTTGATCGCAACGATAATCTCAACACCTGCTGCTTTTGCATGGTTGATTGCCTCTACGGTCTGTGGCATTACACCATCGTCTGCTGCAACGACTAAGATCGCAATATCGGTGGAATTTGCACCACGCATACGCATTGCAGTAAATGCCTCATGTCCCGGTGTATCTAAGAATGTGATCTTCTGACCATTGATGGATACCACGGATGCACCGATGTGCTGTGTGATACCGCCTGCCTCTCTGTCTGTCACACGGGTAGAACGGATTGCATCCAGCAAGGATGTTTTACCATGGTCAACGTGGCCCATAACACAGACAACCGGTGGACGTGCTACTAAAGTATCTTCCGGATCTTCTTCCTCTTTTAAGAGTTCGGCGATCACATCGACTTTTTCTTCCGGCTCACAGATGCAGTTAAACTCTAATGCGATTTCTTCTGCCTGCTCGTAATCTACTTCCTGATTTACCGTAACCATCGTTCCTTTTAAGAACAGTTTCTTTACGATAACGGATGGCTGTACTTTCATCTTGTCAGCTAACTCTCTGATCGTAAGTTTCTCCGGTAATACCAGTGTGCGGATCACATCCTCTTCCGGCTGCTGTTTTGGCTGCTGCTGAGGTTTCTTCTTGCCACCGTTCTTCTCAAGATTGATAAAGCGCTCCTGTTTCTTTCCGCCAAGTGCATCGTAATCGTTGCGCTGTCTTGCGTTTTTGTTTCTGTCCTTATCGCGCTCTCTGGATTCTTTTCCTCTTAACTCCTCCGGTGCTGCTGCCGCTGCCTCTTTATTGAAGCGGTCGATCTCACGATCAAGTCTGCCGCCACCATTATTTCCACCACGGAAGCCATTGTTTCTGTTGTTATTTCTGTCGCCCTGACCCTGTCCCGGTCTGCCATTGTTCTGGTATGGACGCTGTCCATCGTTTCTTCCGTTTCTGTCACCGTACGGGCGCTGTGGTCTGTCACCATTGTTTCTCTGGTTTCTTCCATCTCCCTGCGGACGGCGCTGACCATTATTGTTACGGTCGCGTCTGTCATTATTATTCCCCTGACGGCGGTCATTATTCTGCGGACGGTACTCCGGATTCTGTGCATAGACATTTTCTCTTGGAGTCTGTACCTGTACTTTTTCAACCGTTTTCTTCGGCTCTTCCGCTGCCGGTTTTGCCTCTCTCTGTGCCTTCAGCTCTGCTGCTTTTGCCGCTGCAAGATGCTCTGCCTCTTCCGCTGCTTTTGCTGCCTCCGGGTTAATTGCACGTTCAAATGCTTTTCTTACATCATAACCGGATGTCGGTCTTGCCTGCGCATTGCCGCGGTTTGGATTCTGTCCCTGTGGACGGCGGTCGCCATTCCCCTGGCGTCTGTCACCATTTCCAGGACGTCTGTTGTTATTGCCGCCGCGGCCGCCGCCCTGTTTGCTGTACTGTGCATTGAACACAGCAGTAATGCTTGATTTTTTCTTCGGGCGCTGCTCTGCGTTCTCAGTTTTTGTACCCTCAGCCGGTTTATTCTGCTCGTTTGCCTGTGGCTTCTGTGCAGGTTTATTTTCCGGTGCCGCTGTCTTGTTCTCTGCAGGTTTGCTCTCTGACACATTTTCTTTATTCTGTGCCTTTGCAGTATTCTCCGCTGCTGCAGACTTTCCAAATTTCTTTCTCACGATATCCTGTGCCGGATCATCGATATTGCTGGAAGCTGCTTTCACTGCATATTCCGTCGTATTTAATGTTTCTATAATCTGTTTACTCTCTATTCCTAATTCTTTTGCAAGGTCATATACTCTCATTTTTGCCATTTATCTTAATTCCTCCCATTATTCAGTTGTGATTGCTGTTTCAGTCTCTCTTCGATCGAGTGCGACAGCCCCTCGTTTGTGACTGCAAGCGATGCACGAAATTCTTTTCCGATGAAATGCCCGAGCATTTCTTTGTCCGAATATTCATACATTGGCACCTGATAAAAATCTGTCATATTTCGAAACATTTTCTTCGTATTGTCTGACGCATCCTGTGCAACGATGACAAGATATGCCCTGCCCTCTTTTACCGCCTTTTCCGTAGAAAATTCTCCACTCGCCACACTGCCGGCTTTTGCGGCAATTCCTAGCATAGATAACACTCTATCTGGTTTCAAGCTGTTCCATCTCCTTTGTCAGCGTTTCATATACATCTTTCGGGATCGGCATTTTAAATGATCGTTCTAACCCTTTATTTTTTATCGCCATTGCAAGACATTCACGGTTCGGGCAGATATAAGCACCTCTTCCGTTCTTTCTTCCGGTTGCATCTAAAATGATCTCCGTTTCCCCTTCTTCCGTCGGCGCTGTTTTGATCACACGGATCATATCTCTTTTGGCTTTCATCTCATGACAGCCGACACACTGCCTCATCGGAATCTTTTTATTTGACATTCTTCTTAATACCTCTTATTCTCTGTCCTCACCATCAGCTTCGGCATTGTTTTCTTCTGCTCCGTCAGTCTCATAGCTGTCTTCCTCATAGCTTTCCTCTGCCGGTGCACTGCCGTCCTCGTACTCCTCATAGGACCCGCCGTCCTCATCGTAATACTCATCTTCCTCGTAATCATTCTCGTAATCTAAGAAATCGCCAGACTCTCTCGCCTGTGTCTCGCTCTTGATATCGATCTTGAATCCTGTCAGACGTGCTGCAAGTCTTGCATTCTGTCCCTCTTTTCCGATTGCAAGGGAAAGCTGATAATCCGGAACAACCACTTTTGCAGATTTTTCTTCTGCATCTGCGATAACAGAAATAACTTTTGCCGGACTTAATGCATTTTCGATCATCATTGCCGGATTCTCATTCCAGGTGATGATATCAATCTTCTCACCACGCAGTTCACCAACGATTGCATTGACTCTGGCACCATTCATACCAACACATGCACCAACCGGATCGACATCCGGATCGTTTGACCATACTGCGATCTTTGTTCTGCTTCCTGCTTCACGCGCGATCGCCTTGATCTCTACGATGCCCTCGCGGACCTCAGCCACCTCAGACTCAAACAGGCGTTTTACAAGTTCCGGATGTGTTCTGGAAACTAACACTTTCGGTCCTTTAGAAGTAGCCTTAACCTCTAAGATATATACCTTGATACGCTCTGTCGGCTGGAACACTTCGCCTTTTACCTGTTCATTCTCTGTTAAGATCGCATCGACCCTTCCTAAGTTAATGCTGACATTTCTTCCCACATAACGCTGTACCACGCCGGTCACAACATCTTTTTCCATGCTGTAATACTGATCGTATAAAACTTTACGCTCTTCTTCACGGATTTTCTGTAAGATCACGTTCTTTGCATTCTGTGTTGCGATACGTCCGAATTCCTTAGACTGTACCTCGATGTTGACAACGTCTCCGATCTCATATTTGGAATTGATCATCTTTGCATTGACCAGACTGATCTGCTCTACCGGATCTTCTACCGTTTCAACAACTGTCTTTTCCTGAAATACATGAAACTCACAGGTTTCCGGATCAATCGATACTTTTACGTTATCGGATGAACCAAAATGGTTCTTGCACGCTGTTACAAGAGAATTTTCAATCGCTTCAAGCAGTGTATCCTTGCTGATGTTTTTCTCCTGTTCTAATATATTTAACGCTTCTAACAACTCATTATTACTCATTATTAAATCCTCCTTGTTTTGCGGAGCAAAATGCCTGCTATGCTGTTTTTGCATAGCATGTGCCCTTGCAGGGAGCAATGCCCAGCACACTGGGCAGGATTTTCCTCCTTTAGTTCATCTTTAAAAGTCAAATGCCAGACGGATCAGTGCGATATCGCTCTTTTCAAACGTCATTTCCGTTCCGTCCTCTGTTTTTATCGTCACGGTATTTTCATCATATGCAGACAAAATACCATAAAATTCCTTTTCACGGTTGATTGCACGGTATGTTCGTATCTCTACTTCTTTTCCCATGCTGCGGATATAATCTTTTTCTTTTTTCAGCGGTCTGCCAAGTCCCGGAGAGCTGACCTCAAAAACATAGGAGTCCTCAACGAAATCTTCTCTGTCTAAAATCTCGTTCATCTCCCGCGCCACTGCCTCACAGTCGTTTACGGTAATGCCGCCTTCCTTGTCGATATAGGCTCTTAAGTACCAGGTACCGCCTTCCTTTACATACTCCACATCGACCAGTTCAAAATTCATGCGGTCTAAAATCGGAGTAATCAGTTCTTCGGTGCGCGTTTCGTATGTTTCACGTTTTGACATGTGTACACCTTCTTTCTTCCATATTCAGTTTTCCTTCTGCATGCATTTCTGTTGCAGAAATACATGGCTCCTAAACGTGAATTGAGAGAGGGCTTTCGTCCTCTCTCAATCAAGTCATCGTGTTATCATTTATTAATGTAACACTTTCCTCTTTAAAATGCAAGCTATTTCTTAATAAATGACATTCTTTCTTTTTCAGAAAGTTCCATTACTTTCTTTCCTTTTTCTTTTGCATAATGCATAAGTCCTCTCAAATCCATTTTGGTCTGGATCTGACTTAACAAAACAGGTTCCGGTGTTTTTTCTAAAGAATCTCTATATTTCTTCATCTGTCCAGTCATAGTCATACACCTCCATTATTTTTTTAGCATTTACCTCATCAATAGCAAATTGATATGGATGCAGTACGCCAATCACCTCTCCATTAAATGTTTCTACATAATGATCGAGTAATTCTTTATTAGCAGCAAAGCCATACATATATCCATCATACCCATAATCGACAGATTTTTGTGCTGCAATCGCAAATAGATGACCTCCAACGCCTAAATATCGAATATCATCGGTCAACAGTTTATTGTTATCCGGACTTGTACACAAAAAAGCAAAGGAAAACATTACGCCCAAAAATTTATATTTTACGCCACAAGAAACCAGAACAGAAAAACCGCACCAAAAACCCCGGCAACAACGCCGATATTCCATGCAAGATACTGTTTCCTTTTCTTTTTCCGGAATGCAGCCAGTTCTTCCCTGTGCTCCTTCGCCCACGGCAGATACTGTTCTAAATATAATTCCGCGGCTTTTTGTGTGGTAAGTCCTGCATATCCGGCAGAACGCAGCCGGTATAAGATCCACTGGTGCTCGTCGATCTCCTCCGCCCCCGCTGTTATGGAAATGTCTTTCTGCGCTGTTGCTGCCGCCGCTTTCCGCAGTCTGCGCCATTCTTTCTGTTTTAAAATGCTGTCCGGATCATCATCCGCTAAGTAAGTCTCAAAAAAATCCAGCATATGCGAGCCGAAATTTTTGCATGTCAGGATCCTTTCCCCTAATTTCCGGCGCACCCCTGCATCCGAAAATAGCGATCTGTATTCCTCACGCGAAAACAAAGCCCGAAAACAGTTGATCTGATTTGTCAGACAGGGATTTTCCATCAATAACTCAAACTCCAGAAAAAACTGCTCTTCGTTCTCCTTTGAAACATACGAAGCGACCTCTTCATAATTATAAGGATTCTCCCCCTCGGATGGCTTCTCTGTTTCATCCTCCCCTACCGGCACGCCTGCATCAATTTCCATCGCTTTTTTTGCTTTCTTCCGCCAGTTTCACTGCCATACGGTATGCGCTGCGCAGTCTCTGATATTCCTTTGGATGTTCCTCCGGGTGATACAGCTTTGCCTTTCTCGCGTATGCCCTTTTTATTTCTGTTTTATCAAAAGTCTCCTCTATCCCTAATATTTCCCAGATATCCATATGCTACTCATCCTCATGCTCTTCCCAGAAAGAAGGATCTTCCTTTAAAGAAACCCTGTTCTGTTCCACCGCTTCTAAATAGAGCGACAGCCGCACATACTGCTCCCGGATGTCACGCTCTGCCCCATAGTCCACCGTCTCCGCAAACTGCTTTAACAATACCCTGATATTTTCGCGGACAACTCCGCTGCTCTCCTCAAACAGACGCTTTGCGCGCTCCACAAGCAGCCGGTTTCTCTCCCTGCCCGCCGGATAAAGCGCTGTCTGATTCATTTTTTCAATGCACTTGTCTAATTCTTCCCCTGACATCCGGATATTCTTATTGAGTATGACCTTTCGAACCTCATTCGTGGCACTTTTAATATGGATATCCAAAATCCCGTTGATATCATATAAAAAAGTCACCAAAACCCCAGTCTCTCTCGCCGGAGCTTCCGGCAGGTCCGTAATATCAAGTTCCCCAAGCAAAAGATTCTCTTTTGCGTTCAAATGTTCTCCCTGATAAATTTTAAAATGCATTGTCGTCTGGTTGTCCGCTGTCGTCACATAATAACGCGATCTGCTGCACGGGAGCGAATCATTCCGTTCAATGATCGTCGAAAATGTTCCATCATAGATTTCTGTTCCCAAAGAAAACGGACAGATATCGGCAAGGATCATGTCTTTCCATTCCACAGACCGCTCCTTGATCGCCACAGTCAGACCTACCCCGATGGCAACACATTCATCCGGCCTGTCATCCATCACAACTTCTGTTTCAGAAATACTTTCCACATAACGCCTGACGACCGGCATCTTAGAGGATCCACCCGCAAGAATGATGCGGTCAATATCCTCCCATTGCATACCGGCATCATCCATCACCCTCTTTAACGGGACAGACATCCTCTGAAACAATCCTGCCGCTATCCTGATCAGCTTCTGATTGTCAAGCCGCATCACATATTCTTTTTCTCCGAGCAGAACGGTTCTTTCTGCCGTATCCTCTTTTGAGAGCTGTTTCTTTAAAAGTTCTGCCTCCCGCAAAACGATCCCGTGTTCCTTTTCGCCCAGAGAAGACGGATCAATCCCACAGTTTTTCAGAAAATCCTCCGCTATGACCTCATTAAAATCCTTACCGCCCAGATGGTTATCGCCCGCAACCGCCCGGATCTCGACCATATTGTCAAACGCTTCCACCAAAGACACGTCTAATGTTCCACCTCCAAAATCAAAGATAATGAAAGTCTCCATCTCCTTTTCCCGCACCTGATGGCGCAGGGCAACCGCAGACGGCTCATTGACGATCCGTTCCACATAAAGTCCTGCCAGTTTTCCGGCATTTTTCGTTGCGTAACGCCTGTCGTCATCAAAATATGCTGGGACACTGATGACCGCCTCGGTAACCGGCTCACCGAGAAACTTCTCCGCATCCTCTTTTAATTTTTTCAGGACAAACGCAGACAGTTCCTCTGCCCGGTACTCCTGCCCGCATGCCCGAAAAATCCGATCCGTCCCCATATCGCGCTTGAACTCCGCAAAAGTCTGCTTTGGTCTTGTGATCTGCATTTCCTTTGCGATCTTTCCGACATAGACCTCCCCCTGATCTCCAAAACTCACAACGGACGGCGTCAGGTAATCACCGTTCGGATTTGGCACCAGTTCGATCTTTCCGTCCCTGCATACCGCACAGAGACTGTTGGTCGTGCCAAGATCAATCCCTATCACTGCCATCTGCTATCTCCTTTCGCCGCTTTTTACCGCTGTCTGATTCCGCTTTATCATCACATGGTCAAGATACATCTGTAAAAAACTCTCATATCCGGCATACTGCTTACTTACCGCAAACAGTTTCTTTCCCTTTTTCCCATAAAATGTCACTCTCTCAAAAAATTCTTTTTTTGACACGACCTCATCCCACGTAAAGATCCTGCACCTGCCCAGTGTTCCCGTTTTTGTTCCAATTTTGTGCGCGCCTGCCGCCACCTCGGTCAGTGTACTTTTCCGCACCCAGCACAAAAATAAAATAAGCGCCAGCGTCATAACAAGCACCGGAAGATCTTTTATGATCTCCTGCATCCCTGCCTTATGATAATCCGAAACACACAATACAATATCACAGACCAGCATGACACCGACGATCCCGTACAAAAACATCATCATCTGCGCCAGAAACGGGTTTGGTTCAACGATACAGAAAATATCTTCCCCAAGCCTTGCTTTCCATTTTTTTATTTTTTTGTAGATTTTGTTTTTCATCCCAATTCCCTCCCCTGCGTTCCATTGTAGCATATCATATTTGTAAAAGATACCTGTTTTTGACAATAAAAAAATTGCCAATATACCATCTGGCATACTGACAACTTCCGGGTTGGGCTGTTTATCTCTTTCGAAATAACAGTGAGTAGCTCGTAGGGGAATCGAACCCCTGTTTCCGCCGTGAGAGGGCGGCGTCTTAACCGCTTGACCAACGAGCCGAACTGATACTTATTATAGCATGTTTTTTTTTATTTGCAAGTATTTTTTTGAAGTTTTTTTATTTTTTTAAAAATATGAACAATTTACACAATTTCATTCTGCTTTTCCCACCATTTTCATGGCATTTTTACCTCTTTTTCATACATCAGATCCTCTATTACTTCACGCACCGTCGAAATCCGATCTATTTTTCCAACATTCGAACCGCAAAATACAAGTCCGTTTTCAACGTCTCCATGCACAGCACGGATCAACGCCTGTGTGATGCAGTACGGAATCTGCGCCGGTTTACAGTTTTTAATGCAGTGATAACAGCGTTCCACGCTCTCCGGCGCCCGTTCTGTCTTTTGGATAAAAGCATTGTTTAACGCACGCCCCGGCATGCCGACCGGACTTTTGATGATTTTTACATCAGTTTCTTTTGCATTCACATATGCTTTTTTATATCCTGAGGAAGCATCACACTCTTTTGTCGCAACAAATCTTGTCGCTGCCTGAACTCCGTCTGCTCCGAGTGCTTCGATCCGCTTTGCATCGGATGCATCCCAGATCCCGCCTGCTGCAAAAACAGGGATCTGCTTTCCATACTTCTCCTCGTACTTTTTCTTTTCTTCCACGATCCCCGTCAGCTCTTCCTCAAAACGGATCTTTGAAATATCATCTAACTGCTCCCTCGAAAATCCAAGATGTCCGCCCGCCTCCGGCCCCTCTGCGACGATAAAGTCTGCTGTCCTGCCGTATTTTTTATCCCAGGTTTTTAAAAGCAGCGCCGCCGCGCGCCTTGACGATACGATCGGTGCAATCTTTGCTTTTCCTGCTTCTACCAGCTCCGGCAGATCCACTGGAAGCCCGGCTCCGCAGATTACCGCATCCGCCCCGGCACGCACCGCCTCTTTAACATGCTCCCTGTATTGCTGTAATGCCACCATGACGTTGACTGCTATCATTCCTTTTCCAGATGCCAGTTCTTTTGCACGCACGATATGCTTTCGGATACTGCGCAGATTGCACGCTTCTTCATTTCCCACAAAATCCGGTTCCTCAAATCCGATCTGTGCCGTGGAGATCACGCCCATGCCGCCCTCCGATGCAACCGCGCCAGCCAGGCCGCTTAAACTCACACCAACTCCCATGCCGCCCTGGATCAGCGGCAGACTCAGATTCCATCCTTCAAAACGATTCATTGAAAAAATTTTCTTCATTGACTTTCCCTCTATTATATATAGTTTTTATTACTATATATAATGGTATCATTCAATATATAATATGTCAACAATAACCATATTATTATTTGTAAAGAAAAACGACTGTAAATTTTTTACGTTTACAGTCGTTTTCCGTGTTTTTATCATTTATAAATTATTTATTCCTGCGCAAAGACATCGACCTCTTCTATCGTAAGTCCTACACCGTCTGCAATCTCTTCTTTTGACAACTTTCCCTCTTTCAGCTATGCAGATCAATCGTCATATCCGTTCGGATTGTTCTTCTGCCATCTCCAGGAATCTTCGCACATCTCTTTGATACCATACTGTGCCTTCCAGCCAAGCTCACGCTCTGCCTTCGAAGGATCACAGTAACAGGTTGCAATATCACCTGCACGTCTCGGTTTGATGGAATAAGGAATCTTCACGCCGGTTGCAGCTTCGAAGTTTTTGACAATGTCAAGCACACTGTAACCATGACCTGTTCCAAGGTTATAGATTGCAAGTCCGCATTTCTCATCGATCTTCTTTAATGCTTTTACATGACCGAGCGCAAGGTCAACTACATGAATGTAATCTCTGACACCTGTTCCGTCCGGCGTGTCATAATCGTCACCAAATACGCCAAGTTCTTTTAATTTGCCGACTGCCACCTGTGTAATGTATGGCATCAGGTTGTTCGGGATGCCGTTCGGGTTCTCTCCCATAGTTCCACTCTTATGAGCACCGATCGGGTTAAAGTAACGGAGCAAGATCACGTTCCACTCCGGATCTGCTTTCTGGATATCCATCAGAACCTGCTCTAACATGGATTTTGTCCATCCATAAGGATTGGTGCACTGACCCTTCGGGCAGTTCTCTGTGATCGGGATTTCTGCCGGATCACCGTATACGGTTGCTGAAGATGAGAAAATAATGTTCTTGCAGTTATGCTGACGCATTACATCCACCAGAGTCAATGTTCCTGAAATATTGTTGTTGTAATATTCCCAAGGTTTCTGCACAGACTCACCAACAGCCTTTAATCCTGCGAAATGGATACAGCTATCAATTTTTTCTTTTTCAAAAATCTCATTTAAAATTGTGCGGTCTAAGATATCGCCTTTATAAAAAGTCACTTCTTTTCCTGTGATTGCTTTTACACGCTCTAATGATTTTTCAGATGCGTTTACCAGATTGTCAAGTACAACAACCTCATAACCCGCATTTAACAGTTCTACGCATGTGTGACTTCCAATGAATCCGGCACCGCCGGTAACTAAAATTGCCATAGTTTTTTCCACCTTTCCATAACAAATCTTTTTGTTTTCCTTCAACGTTATGGGTACATCTTACCCCATTCTTTGGAAAATGTATAGCAAAAAATGTGTATATTATATGTAAAAATGTTGCATGTTGACTGAGTGGCCGGTATAATTATTTAGTGCAGAGCCGTGGGGTTGTGGCCGTCAGACCGTGTGAAGCCGCTGGCAGTGGATTACCAGAGAATAATGGAGGATTACCATGTACGAAAAATATAAAAATTCTTACAAAGTAACAGAGAAAGAACTGGTTTCACTTTCCGTCTATAACGTGGGATTTCAGAGATGTGACTCGCTTTATCAGTGGGGACCGGGAATCCGGGATCATTATCTGATCCATTATATTATTTCGGGGAAAGGTTTTTACAAGATTGGAAAAAGAACTTATGAATTACAGGCTGGGGATTCTTTTTTGGTGTATCCAAATACAGAGGTTGTCTATTACGCTGCAGAGACTGACCCGTGGGAGTATGCATGGGTGGGTTTTACGGGCAGTGACGCTTCCATGATCTTAAAGGCAACGGATTTTTCGCCGGAAAAACCGATCATACGGGAGACACCGCACGGAAGTGATATCCACCGCCAGATACTCCATATTTACGATGCCAGAGGAAATGAATTTGAGCATGCCGTGGAAATGACCGGACGGCTCTATACGATGCTTGCCATGTTTTTACACGGCGCCTCCCATACGACGGAGCAAAATTCCGCCAACAGTTATGTGCAGAAAGGCATCGAGTATATCTCTTCCAATTATTCTTATGCAATTACTGTGGAGGATATCGCAGACTATGTCGGCGTCAGCCGCAGCCACCTGTTCCGTTCTTTTGAATCGGTGCTTGGTCAGTCGCCAAAGGAATATCTGACTGATTTTCGCATGAAACAGGCGTGTTATCTGTTAGAACATTCCAGCCTGTCCATCACCGCGATTGCAAATTCACTGGGTTTTGACAACAGCTTATATTTTTCCAAAACGTTTCACAAACAAAAACAAATGTCCCCAAAAGAATACCGGACACATTCCCGTACCTCCTAACCATAAAACTCACTGCCGTTCCAGTATGCTTTTGCCTCCCCGGCAAGCACTGCCCTGCAAAAATCTTTTTCATCGGAGAGCTTCCGGTCAAACAGCATGCCGCCACCGATCATTCTGGTGGTATGCTGATCCGAGCCAGCCGTAATCGGAAGTCCATGTTCTTTCGCATAGGCGATCGCTTTTTCATTATACAGGATATTTTTATGCGACGTGCTCGCAGGACTCTCATGCGTGGCATTGATTCCCTCCACTGCATCTACACAGTCCGGGAAAAGGCGGATTTCCGGAATATAATCCTCCTCACGGAACGGATGCGCGTGGCTGACGATACCACCACCGGCATGTACCAGTTCATACTGTTCTTTCACATCTGCATCTTTGATTTCAGGATGCTCTAACAGCCATTCTTTGTTTAAGCCATAAATTAAAAATTCTGTTCCGTGATATCCTGACTCCCATCCGAAAAACACCTGCAGTCCGATCTTATCGCCTTCTTCTTTCGCATGTTCATAGCCCTTACAGAACTGTTCTACCCAGTCTTTCCATGGAAGGCTCCGGTCCGCCGCCGTATTTCCATAAAAGAAATGATCTGTTACGACGATGCCGGCATATCCCGCTTTCTGATATGCTCTCGCCATCTCTGCTCCTGTATTCTGTCCACATGCGCTTCCCTCTGATGTGTGCACATGGGTGTCATATAAATATCCGTTTATTTGCATGATAAACCACCAATTTACCTTTCATAAGCGAAAAAAGAACTTACCCCGGGGTTGTCCCACCGGAATAAGTTCTCCCTCATCTTGTCCTATAATTAAGCAACTGCTTTCTTTGCGATCTCAGCTAATGCTGCAAATCCTGCTGCATCGTTTACAGCCATCTCTGCTAACATTTTGCGGTTGATGTCAACACCAGCTACTTTTAAGCCATGCATCATCTGGCTGTAAGAGATTCCGTTCATTCTTGCTGCTGCGTTGATACGAGCGATCCATAACTGACGGAACTGTCTCTTTCTTTCTTTTCTACCAGCATAAGAACTTGTTAAGGCTCTCATAACTGACTGTTTTGCTACTCTATACTGTTTAGATCTAGCGCCTCTGTAACCTTTTGCTAATTTTAAAGTTCTATTATGTCTTTTTTTAGCGCCTAAACCGCCTTTTACTCTTGCCATTTTTTAATCCTCCTTACTTAATTCCTATGCGTATGGTAAAATCTTCTTCATATTCTTAACGTTTGTTGCATCAACCATTGCAGGTTTTCTAAGATTTCTCTTATTCTTTGTTGTTTTCTTTGTTAAGATATGTCTCTTGTAAGCTTTATTTCTCTTTAATTTTCCTGTTCCTGTTACTTTGAAACGTTTTGCAGCTGCTCTGCTTGTTTTCATTTTTGGCATGATATATTCCTCCTTAAAATTATGATTTTTTTTCTGCCAACACCATGCTGATGCTTCTGCCTTCAACCTTTGGTGCTTTTTCCACTACTGCAACCTCTGCAAGACTCTCAGCAAAGTCATCCAGAATATGCTTGCTGGCATTCATATGTGCCATCTCACGTCCACGGAATCTTAAAGTGATTTTTACCTTATCACCTTTGCTTAAGAATTTTTTTGCAGCATTCATTTTGGTGTTCAAATCATTTGAATCAATATTCGGTGACAGGCGAATCTCTTTTAACTCGACCACTTTCTGTTTTTTTCTGGCTTCTTTCTCTTTTCTCGCCAATTCATAACGATACTTACCGTAATCGATAATCTTACATACCGGCGGCTTTGCGGTCGGAGCAATCTTGACCAAATCAAGCTCTGCTTCCTCAGCCAGCTTCATTGCTTCTCTCACTGACATAATGCCAAGCTGTTCTCCGTTTTCTCCGATCAGACGAACTTCTCTGTCTCTGATCTGTTCATTAATCATTAACTCGCTAATGGTATTGCACCTCCAAAA
>ERZ773103.754-NODE-754-length-36481-cov-19.649783_pt1 | contig 36481 bp, 34 predicted proteins | sample MGYA00511118_ERZ773103 | MGnify/ENA primary metagenome ERZ773103 (study PRJEB29015, sample SAMEA2737821) | human gut metagenome | biome: human gut; feature: human-associated habitat; material: faeces | place: China | collected 2012 ... | reverse complement strand
CACCATTCCGTGTACCGATCGCTCGTCTTGCAGCAGCACAGGCAGCAATCGCTGATGAGAAATAAAATTTCTAGTTGATTCATATGACTAAATAATTTATAATAGGCATATCGCATGACGCGGTATGCCTATTATTTTGAAAGGAACAAAGGAACAGTGGCAAAGAGTCAGAAAACCTATGGGATAGTCGTGGACTATTTTAAGAAAAAAATTATAGCGGGAGATTTAAAACCTGGAGAGAAACTTCCGCCGGAGCGGGAGATTGCGGAGGAACTGGGGGTCAGCCGTAATTCTGTTCGGGAAGCCATTCGTTTTATGGATATGACAGGTGTTATATCTTCCCAGCAGGGATCCGGTAATTATATTACCTGTGATTTCCAGAGCAGTCTGGAGGAAACCATGGGCATGATGTTTGCCATGGATCAGATTGATTATATACAGATCAGCCAGATTCGTTATTCTCTGGAGCGTCTGGCGTTTACACTGGCGTTGGATCATGCTTCTGAGGAAGAAATCCGACTGATGGAGGAGTACGTCAATAAGCTGGATAAGAGTACGGATGCCAGCGTGAACAATGAACTAGATAAGAAAATTCACTATACATTGGCAAGAGCTTCGGGAAATGTTTTGATTCTGGATATTCTGGAAGCGTGTTCCAGTGTCATTGACGAATTTGTCAAAGATCTGCGTCGGGAGATCATTCGAAAAGAATCTGGAAAAGAAGCATTAAATGCCTGTCATCATCGGATTGTCAAAGCACTGCGGGAGCATAATCGTGAAGATGGCATTCTGGCACTGAAGGAGCATTTTGCCATTATTGATGAGATTCTGTTGGAATGGAAGAATCGATAAGCAGACAGAGAAGAAAATGAGTACAAAGAGAAAACCACAGCTTGGAGGAGAACAAGCTGTGGTTTTCTTTTTGTTTTGAGGAAAAATATTGAATATAAAAGTAATATCTCAATGTTGTTGAATAAACGGAGTGACATCTGTAGTGCGCAGTGCAGTCTCCGCAACTTCCCATATCTTTGAATCTACACCGTGAGAGGCATAGGAAGGGCGCAGATGATCCTGCATGGCTTTGATACAGGCGTTCGTATTGCGATCATTTAATGCCTGAAGGATATCCAGGTGACCAGCAAGATTACAGAACGTAGCTCCGTTTTCGGAATAATGCTGAATCTGGATCAGACGACCTTTTTTGGTAAGCTGTTCCTGAATGTCAGTAAATACCTGATTGCCGGAAAGCTCCACTAAAACCTGATGAAATTTGAAATCCAGCCGGATTCGTTCCATAATATCATTTCGATCAGAGGCACGCTGGCAGTCTGCAGCAATGCTCATCAGATCCTGTAAGTCTTTGTTACTTGCGTTTAATACGATCAGCGGTGCGACAGTAGTGTCGATCGCAAGGCGAACCAAACCGATATCCTGTTTCTCCTTTGCGGTAAATGTATGGATCCGGGCAAATGTGCCGGTAGAGAGATCTACCAGACCATCGCCGGCAAGGCGTCGGATTGCTTCGCGCACCGGTGTGCGGCTGATTTCCAGTTCGTTAATAAGCTGCTGTTCCACTAGTCGGTCGCCAGACTGATACTTCAATGAATATATCATATCAAGCAGCTTTTCATAAGCTGTGTCTGCTAATGTCTGTTTCATATGGTTATACCTATCCCTTATCTTCAACCCGAAAGTTGATACTGCGAAGAACAAATACTATATAGAAGAAACAGAACTGTTTTTTCTATAGCAGGATAAGTTCTATGTTGGTAGTTACATTTTTGATACCACTAGTATATAATTTTTGAAACTGTTTGTCAATCTATAAAATTGTATACCAAAATAAAAAGAAAATGGCGATATGTTAATGGTTAAAAAATCTGATAAATTTGCTTTGGATGTCAAAAAAGAGAAAAAGAAAGCTAATAATGCAAAGTGCAAAAAAGTAACTGTAGGAAATTGTGCATATTTTATAAAGTAAATAAATTTAAATAAAAATAATTGGCACAAATGCCCCATAGATGTATATTGCAAGCAGGAAGTATATTATTTCCGAAATAGTATACAATTCAAGAAAAGAAATACCAGTAAAAACATAATGGTATACAATTTATGAAAAGAAATACCGCGGAAGATAGTAATGGATACGATTTATGAAAGGAGATGATTGTTTGTCAGAGTATATCCTTGAAATGAAAGATATCAGCAAGGGCTTTGCAGGGGTTAAGGCTCTGGATCATGTACAGTTGCAGGTGAAACCCGGTGAGGTACATGCCAGTTTACGAAAATATCAGATGGGAGATGACTCCCACCTCTATAGGTGGTGAGAAACAAGCTAGTATCAGTGGTGGGAGCCAATCCCCCATCTGATATAGCCTCCGGCAGGATTACAGAGGTGCGCAGTTGAAGTATGTCATGCAATTGCATGACGCGCACCTCGCAACAAGAATGCCGGAGCATTCTTGAATTTTGTAGGACGTGAGATCACCAAGAACGGTCTGGTAGACAAGAAAGCAGAGATTGAGGCATTCCAGAAACTGATTGAAGATTGTGGACTTCACGTATCACCGAAGGCACTGCTCAGAAATCTGACCGTAGCACAGTGTCAGCTGATAGAGATCATCAAAGCGATTTCCGTAAATGCGAAAGTAATCGTTATGGATGAGCCGACAACTTCTATTATAGATAAGGGAGTACATATTTTATTTGACCATATCAATCGATTAAAAGCGAAGGGAGTAGCGATCATTTATATCTCCCACCGAATGGATGAGATTTTTACCATCTGTGACAGAATCAGCGTTTTCCGAGATGGGCAGTATATCGGATGCGGCGAAGTAAAAGATCTGGACGAGCCACAGCTGATCAAAATGATGGTTGGACGAGAGACCACAGATGTGTTCCTGAAACTGGAAGCCAAGATCGGTGATGTAATGTTCGAAGCAAAACACATCGTGCGCGACAAGAAAGTAAAAGATATCAGCATTTCCGTAAGATCCGGTGAGATTCTTGGAATCGCAGGTCTGGTAGGAGCCGGACGAAGCGAACTGATGGAAGGCGGAACAATGAAGCAGAAATCAATAGCAAAACAGCACAATATAAGTGAATATTTTATCGTTATCATTTTTCATTGCACTGGTTGTAGTACTTGGATTATTAAATCACAATTTCTTATCCGGTGGCAATATCGTAAACATTTTGAAACAGACATCCATTGTCGGAATCCTTTCATTTGGTATGATGTTCGTTATCATCTGCGGCGGATTTGATATGTCAGTCGGATCAATCATCGCATTTACCGGTATTCTGGCAGCGATGTTAGGACAGGGAAATCTTCCACTGATCGTTCCATTCATCGTAGCCTGCCGGGCAGGACTTGGTGTAGGAATTGTAAATGGTGTCGGTGTAGCAGTCGGAAACTTACCACCATTCATCATGACACTTGGTACGATGACAGCGGTTCGAGGACTTGCACTGTTAACCTCAAACGGAAAACCGATCACTGGTATTTCAGAAGGATACAAAAAAGTTACATCTTTAATGTTATTCGGAAAAATTCCGATGCTGGCAGTATTCTTTATCATTGTAATTGCAGTATGTTCTTTCGTACTTGCAAAAACAGTATTTGGTCGTCGGGTATTCTCCTGTGGTGGTAACTTACAGGCAGCAAGAGTAGCTGGTATCAATACAACATTTATCCGCATTGCAGTATTTGCAGCAAGCGAAGAGCCAGACGTTCATGAGATGGTTCAGGCTGCATTTGCAGGAAAGAGACTGGAGCTGTTCAAAGAGAACTGCCAGTGTGATGAGATTCTGAAAGCAGTAGAGGATGCATTGAAATATTCAAGTCGAACGCACGTGAGACTTGGTGCGTGATTCTGGTCAGCGAAAGCTGACATATTCTTCTCAGAATCACTGCACATCCCCGCGGAGCGTTTATCTCAGTCGGAGATTGTACTCCCACTGAGAAAGACTTGTTATTACTCACCACTTGCAGAAGTGGGAGTCTTCTCGACTGAGATAAACAAAAACCTGCCGGCAGTTGTCAGTATAGAATGAAAAAGTTTGTTAATGAGCAAGATAGTATACCAAAATAGTATACCAAAATAATGCAAAATTGCAAAAAACAATGGAAAAAATGCAAAAAAAGTAACCACTAAAAATTGTGTATATTATACAAAGAAATGGTGGATAGTATAAATATAATTGACATATATGATATACAGAAGTATATTACAAACAGAAAGTATATTATTTCAAAAATGGTATACAATTTAGCGAACGAAAGGAGCGCATTATGTTGACAGAAAAAAGAGTACATGAATTAAAAGTATTTGCGGAAGAAATTCGCGTCGAGACATTAAAAATCATTCACTCAAGAGGTTTCGGACACGTAGGCGGTTCCATGTCACTGGCAGATGCCATGGCAGTTCTGTACGGAGAAGTAATGAATGTCCGTCCGGAAGAACCGCGTTGGGAAGACAGGGATTGGTTTGTATTATCAAAGGGACATGGCGGACCGGTTATGTATGCAACTTTAGGACTGAAAGGTTTTTATCCGGTAGAGGATGCATACACACTGAACCAGCCGCATACAAGATTCCCATCCCACACAGACCGTCGTATGACACTGGGTGTTGATCTGACTACCGGTTCTCTTGGACAGGGAATGAGCGAGGCAGTAGGTGCAGCGCTTGCAAATAAAATGAAAGGCAAAACAAGCCACGTATTCGTCACAGTAGGTGATGGAGAGGCAGACGAAGGACAGATCTGGGAAGGTGCACAGTTTGCAGCACATTATAAATTGGATCATCTGATCTGTCTGATCGATGATAACAAACGACAGCTTGACGGTACCTGTGAGCAGGTTATGGGTCATGCAAAAGGAATTGGCGCAAAATTCGATGCTTTTGGATGGAATGTGATCAATGTAGCAGACGGAAATGATGTTTCACAGATTTACGATGCAGTAATGGCAGCATACGAGACAGAAGGAAAACCAACCTGTATCGTATTAAATACGATCAAAGGAAAAGGTGCAACTTTTGCAGAACCGATCGGAGCACATTCATCTCAGCCGTCGGAAGAGGAATGGGAAGAAGCAATCAAGGCAGCAGAAGAAAGACTTGCTGCAGTACGTGCTCAGTAAAGGAGGAAGCGATTATGAGTTATACATTGATAGGTGAACATAAAAAAGATGCAAGAGCAAATCGTGATGGTTATATCGCTGCAATGACAGAGTTGATGGAAAATGATCCGACAATCGTACATGTAGACTGTGATCTGGGCGGGTGTATCAACGTAGGAAAACTTCAGGCGAAATTCCCCGACAGAGTATTCAATGCCGGAATCGCAGAGCAGAATGCTGTTGGTGTTGCTTCCGGTATGGCAGCAGCAGGCATGAAAGCATTCGTACATTCCTTTGGATGTTTCGCAGCACGCCGTTGCTTTGACCAGGCGTTTCTGGCAGCCGGTTATTCTCAGGTTCCGGTACATATCATCGGCTCCGATCCGGGTGTAACCGCAGCGTTCAACGGTGCAACACATATGCCGTTCGAGGATGGCGCTTTATATATGACTGTTCCAGGCGCGGTTGTCATTGATTCCTGTGATTATGTACAGACAAAATCTCTGACAAAGAAACTGGCAGAGTATCCGAAGTTAAGCTATATGCGTCTGATCCGTAAAAATTTCAAAACCATTTATGCAGATGGTTCAGAGTTTGAAATCGGAAAAGGCGTTACCTTAAAAGATGGAAAAGATGTAACAATCATTGCTTCCGGAATTATGCTGGATGAAGCATTACGTGCAGAAGAAATTTTAAGCGCAGAAGGTATTTCTGCCCGCGTGATCGATATGCATACATGGAAACCAATCGATGAGGAACTGATCTGCAAGGCAGCAGAAGAGACAGGATGCATCGTTACCGCAGAGAATCATCAGGTTGGATGCGGACTTGGTTCCGCAGTTGCAAACGTTCTGGTTGCAAACAAACCGGTTCCGATGGAGCGTGTTGGTATTCAGGACCGTTTCGGTCAGGTTGGTCCACAGGATTTCCTGATGAAAGAGTACAATCTGATGGCAGAAGATATCGTAGAGGCAGTAAAGAAAGTTATTTCCAGAAAGTAAAGGGAAGCCAGACCGGAGGTATAGGTATAATGAAAACTTTAATGTTGAAACCGGACATTTATAATTATGATACTGCAAAAGAGTTTGCAGAGGATTTTATGTTGGGTGAGGGAGATTTAGTTGTTACAAACGAATATATTTACAATCCGTATTTCGGAGGTCTGAATCTGAAATGTGATGTAATTTTCCAGGAAAAATACGGCATGGGAGAGCCATCCGATGATATGGTAGAGGCAATGTGCCGCGATATCAAAGGTGAGCACAAACGTGTCATCGCCATTGGTGGTGGAACAGTTCTGGACATTTCCAAACTGTTTGCACTCCGTCAGGTATCACCGGTTCTGGATCTGTATGACGGAGAAATCCCGGCAGTGAAAAATAAAGAGCTGGTTCTGGTACCGACTACCTGTGGTACTGGAAGTGAGGTAACAAACATTGCAATTCTGGCATTGAACAGCCGTGGAACCAAAAAAGGTTTGGCAGTGGATGACATGTATGCAGATGAGGCAGTTCTGATTCCGGAACTGTTAAAAGGACTTCCGTTTGGCGTATTCGCAACAAGTTCTATTGATGCCCTGATCCATGCTATCGAGTCCAGTCTTTCCCCGAAGGGAAATGAGACAACCAGAATGTTTGGTTACCGTGCCATCGAAATGATCCTGACCGGATACATGAAGATCGCAAAAGAAGGCAAAGAGGCAAGAATCCCGTTATTAAATGATTTCCTTATGGCAAGTAACTATGCTGGTATCGCATTCGGAAATGCAGGTTGTGCAGCAGTTCACGCATTAAGTTATCCGCTGGGCGCTACCTTCCATGTACCGCACGGAGAAGCAAATTATGCAATGTTTACCGGTGTTATGAACAACTACATGGAGATCAAGACAGACGGTGAGATTGAAAAACTGAATAATTACATTGCCGGAATCCTTGGATGTGATGCAGCAAATGTATATGAGGAACTGGAAAAATTACTGAATACGATCATTCAGAAGAAATCGTTGCATGAGTATGGTATGACAGAGGCTCAGATTGATGAGTTTACGGATTCCGTTATCGAAAACCAGCAGCGTCTGTTAGTAAATAACTTTGTATACTTAGACAGAGACCGTATTCGCAAGATTTATACAGAACTGTTCTAAAGCCGGATTGTGTATAGATAAAAACAGGGGTAAAAAAGATGGATTGGAAGATTACATATAAAGATCGCATCTGTACTGCAAAAGAAGCAGTATCCCATATCAAATCAGGTGACAGAGTCGCTGTAGCACATGCCTGCAGCGAGCCTGTCATTCTGACAGATGCTATGGTAGAAATCGCAGATGAGATGAACTGGAAAGATATCGAAGTGGTACATATGGTTGCCATGGGAAAAGCAGGTTACTGCGCACCGGAGATGGCAAAGCATTTTCGGCATAACGCATTGTTTGCCGGTGGTTCCACAAGAAAAGCGATTGAAGAAGGCAGAGCGGATTTTACACCGATCTTCTTCTCAGAAGCACCGGAATATTTCCGGACACAGGCACCGCCAGATGTAGCGTTGATTCAGGTAAGTGAGCCGGATGCACAGGGTTACTGTTCCTTTGGCGTATCCTGTGATTATACAAAGACATGTGCAGAGACAGCAAAATTAAGAATCGCACAGGTAAATCCGAAAATGCCGCGTGTGCACGGAGATAATTTTATTCATGTCAGCAAACTGGATTACATTGTGGCAGAGAGCAGTGATCTGATTCAGCTTCCACCGCCAAAGATCGGGGAAGTTCAGAAAAAGATTGGTGAACACGTTGCTTCACTGGTAAAAGACGGTGACTGCCTGCAACTTGGAATCGGTGCGATCCCGGATGCAGTATTACTGTTTTTGAAAGATAAAAAAGATCTTGGTATCCACAGTGAAATGTTTTCCGATGGTGTGGTAGAGCTGCTCGAAGCAGGTGTGATCACAAATGCACGCAAACAGATTCAGAAAGGACAGTGCGTGGCAACTTTCCTGATGGGAACAGATCGTTTATATAATTATGTAAATGATAATCCGAGTGTCAATCTGATGCCGGTAGATGTGGTCAATGATCCGAAAGTCATCTGCCAGAATGATAATGTAGTTTCCATAAACTCTTGTGTAGAAGTAGATCTGATGGGGCAGGTGGCAAGTGAATCCGTAGGAATGAAGCAGATTTCCGGTGTCGGTGGTCAGGTAGACTTTGTCCGGGGCGCAAATATGTCAAAGGGCGGTCGTACGATCATGGCAATGCCGGCAACCGCAGCAAAAGGAACGATTTCCAAGATTGTTCCGCTGTTGGCAGAAGGCGCAGCTGTTACTACAAGCCGGTGTGATGTGGATTATGTTGTGACCGAATACGGCGTTGCACAGTTACACGGAAAATCATTGCGGGAGAGAGCGAAAGCGCTGATCAATATTGCGGCACCGGAGTTTCGGGAAGCATTGGGTGCGGAATACGAAAAGAGATTCCATGAAAAATTAGAGATCGCTTAAAAACAGAGATTGATATTTGTATTATTATAGGAAGATTCTGAGAATAGGATAATTGTTTCGTTTAGTTAGATATGGAACTCATATTGAGATGAAGTATGACGGAAAATAGCAGGAAGAGCAGGGAACTGATATGAAAAAAATTGCAGTTTTGACAAGTGGCGGAGATGCACAGGGCATGAACGCGGCAATCTATGGCATATTTGGAAGAGCACAGGAATTGGGATATGAACTGTATGGCATCCGCAATGGATATGCGGGATTGTTACGGGAAGATATCGTAAAACTTCACAGAGAAGATGTGCGGCATATTGTTGCAAAAGGCGGAACGATTCTGGGAACTGCCCGTTGTGATGAGTTCAAAGAACTTTCCGTGCAGAAGAAAGCTGCAGACATCTGCCGAAAATATGGGATCAGTGATCTCATTGTAATCGGTGGAGATGGTTCTTATCAGGGAGCTTACTGTCTTTCCAAGCAGGGAATCGGCGTGGTCGGTGTTCCGGGAACCATCGATCTGGATATCGGTTGTACGGAATACACGATTGGTTTTGATACGGCGGTCAATATTGCAGTGGAAGCCATTGACCGTATCGCAGATACCTCAGAAGCACATTCCTGTTTCAGCGTGGTAGAAGTAATGGGACGGCGTGCCGGATTTATCGCTCTGTGGAGCGGCATTGCAGGATCAGCAAGAGCTATTTTTGCAGACAGCAATACAACGGCAGAACAGATCGTAGACCATTTACGAAAATATCATTTTACTTCCGGAACAATCGTGCTGGCAGAGGGCGCAGGAAAAGCAGAGCCGATGGCAGAGATCATCGAGCGGGAATTACATGTACATACCCGTGCAAATGTACTTGCTTTTATCCAGCGCGGAGGCAATCCGACAGCAAAAGACCGTGTCTATGGAAGTATGATGGGAGCTTATGCGGTAGACTTGATCAAAAAAGGCAAAAACCATCATCTGGTCTGTGTGAAACACGATGAACTGTGTGGTGTAGAAATCAGTGAAGGTATGAAACAGACCAAAGAATGTTCCGCATATCTGGCACATTTAGGTCGGACATTAAGTTGTATCTGATCGAATCGTGCATAACAGCAGATTTTTAAATAGCAATTCAGATAACTCATGGATATAATATAACCCTTTCGTAAAAAAAGTATCGCACGACAATACGATACTTCTTTTTACATTATAAATGTTTATATTTTTTATTAGGAACAAAAGCAGTTCATACTTAACATTTGCTGCTCATCAATCTTACCAGCATATTGATCCTTTTACACTTGTTATTTCACTATGTAGATTAGAAAGTGATTCCATTTTTTCTTCGCAGGCGATTGTTAGCCGCGGAGACAAAATGGAATCATTTTCTTTCACAAAAGTACATGAAAAACACATAAGAAATCCATTGTATACAGTTCTCTTTTGTATTAAAATCTGTACATTGTAAAAAAAGTGTGCTATACTTTTTAAATCTGTCTGGACACAGACAGAATACAAATGAGTTGAGAGGTTAAAAAATGTTAGAAATTATCAAATCGGTGAACTCCGTGGTGAACAATTTCATCTGGGGTGTGCCTGCCATGATCTGCATTATCGGAGTGGGTCTTCTGCTCAGTGTGCGGACAAAATTCTTACAGATTCGTAAATTTCCATATGCAATGAAACAGACCATTGGAAAAATTTTTGATAAAAAGGATGCTTCCGATGGAGCCATGACTCCGTTCCAGGCAGTCTGTACGGCGCTGGCGGGAACCGTCGGAACCGGAAATATCGCCGGTGTTGCCGGAGCAATCGCTATCGGTGGTCCGGGTGCGGTATTCTGGATGTGGATTTCCGCGTTGCTTGGTATGTGTACCAAGTTTTCCGAGGTAACCCTTGCGGTACATTTTCGTGAGAAAAACGCAGTGGGAGACTGGGTTGGCGGTCCGATGTATTATATTAAGAACGGACTGAAAAAACACTGGCACTGGCTTGCGTTTTTGTTTGCCCTGTTTGGTGTATTAACCGTATTTGGAACCGGTAATGCCACACAGGTAAATACAATCACAACAGCGATTGATTCCGCGTTACTGAGTTTCAATATTATTCCGGAAAGTTCTACAAAAGTTGTCAATCTGGTGATGGGTATTATTGTTGCCATTTTAGTAGCCATGATCCTGCTTGGCGGTGTAAAACGTATCGGTCGTGTTACTGAACGTCTGATTCCGTTCATGGCATTATTATATATCGTACTTGCGTTTGGCGTTATTATTTTAAATATCGACCGTGTGCCTGGAGTATTTCATTCTATTATTGACGGTGCATTCCATCCGGCTTCTGTGACCGGTGGTATCGTAGGAAGCTTTTTCCTGAGTATGAAAAAAGGTGTAGCCCGCGGTATTTTCTCCAACGAGGCAGGTCTTGGTACTGGTTCCATTGCCCATGCATGTGCAGACACTGGAGAACCGGTAAAACAGGGTATGTTCGGTATTTTTGAAGTATTTACTGATACGATTCTGATCTGTACACTGACTGCTATGGTTATTCTGTGCAGTGGTATCCCGGTTGGATATGGCGCAGATGCAGGTGCAGAGCTGACTATTTCCGGATTTACCGCTACATATGGCAACTGGGTATCTATTTTTACCGCCATCGCACTTTGCTGTTTTGCATTTTCCACTATTATCGGATGGGGACTGTACGGTTCACGTTGTATGGAGTACCTGTCTTCTGAAAAATGGGTAAAACCGTTTATGGTCGTTTATGCACTGGTGGCAATCGTTGGTGCAACCATGGACCTTGGTATGCTCTGGAGCATTGCAGAGACATTCAACGGTCTGATGGCGATCCCGAACCTGATCGCGTTGTTCCTGTTGTCGGGTACGGTTGTGAAGCTGGTAAAGGACTATTTTGCAAGACAACATAAGTAGTCATTTTCATTATATATGTCCTTATATATTAGAAAAAAGAATAACATCAGGGATTGATATTTTCTTGACATAGTATAACCACCATGCTATATTTTAGAGCGGCAAAGGTGCCAGAGTATTTGGGTTGAGGTACTCCTGGCACCTTTTTTGCGAGAAAAAAGAGCAGGAGGATGTTATGGAAAACAACCAGACAAATGAGAAACAGCAGGATTACGAGCTTCAGGCGGTACCTGACAGCGCAAGAAAAGGTTTTCTGCCAATGTTTATGATCATGATGGGCTTTACCTTTTTCTCCGCCAGCATGAGTGTCGGCGGTCAGCTTGGTATCGGTCTGAACATGACAAAATTTATATGGGCTTTGCTCATCGGTAATGCGATTCTTGGCGTATATACCGGTATTCTTGGTTACATGGGATGCAAGACAGGACTTACCCTGGATCTGATGGCGAGACATGCTTTCGGAAAGAAAGGTTCCTGGCTTTGTTCCGCAATTATTACATTTACACAGATGGGATGGTTTGGCGTAGGTATCGCAATGTTTTCCATTCCGGTTGCAGAGCTGACTGGTATTCCGGTAGTAGTTCTTGTTATTCTGTCTGGTGGTCTTATGACAGCTTCTGCTTATTTTGGTATTAAATCTCTGGAGATCGTAAGCTGGATCGCAGTTCCGGCAGTCGGAATCCTGGGATGCATTTCTGTAGGGCTTGGTGTCTCTTCTATGGGCGGACTTGGTGGTCTGTTTGCAGCAGAACCGCAGAATCCGATCACACTGGCAACAGCCATTACACTGGTTGTAGGTTCTTTCGTCAGTGGTGGTACAACAACCCCGAACTATACACGTTTTGCAAAAACAAGAAAAATCGCAGTTATCGCAACAGTTATCGCGTTCTTTATAGGAAACTCCCTGATGTTCGTATTCGGTGCAGTAGGTGGTTCCGTAACAGGACAGGCAGATATTTTCTATATTATGATTGCACAGGGATTAGCACTTCCGGCTATCATTGTACTTGGATTAAATATCTGGACCACAGCCGATAACGGATTATATTCCTGTGGACTTGGACTTTCCAATATTACAGGATGCTCCAAAAAGAAAATGGTATTAGTCAGCGGTATCATTGGAATCGTAGCTTCTGTATGGTTATACTATAACTTTACTTCCTGGCTTACTTTCATGGGATATGCGATCCCTCCGGTTGGTGGTGTGGTAATCACTGATTACTTCATGCATCAGAGACGTTATCAGGAAAATGACACAACAAATATGAAAACCGTAAAATGGTATGCAATCATTGTCGTTGTTGCAGGTGCTATCGTTGGACTGAAAGTACCGGTTGGTATCGGTTCTATCAATTCCATCGTTGCAGCATGCGTTATTTACTTTATTGGAAGCAAAATCTGTGATAAAGAAAAATAAAGAATGATTTGTCAGATAAACCTTCCTATATCAAAGTATTACTGCTAATTGTATGAATACGAGTATAAAGCTGAACACAGGAAGGGTGACAGGGGGGTACAAAATATGAACAGAGGAAATGTATTTGGAATCAATGGAAAAATTGAGACAGAATGCCTGACTGTTGTTGGTGCGCAGTATGCGCCCATCGGTGCCATGAATATGGAAGACGTAGACCGCAATACAGAAACGCTGCTTTCTTTTATGGATCGGGCTTCCGGTGGCTTTCCGGGCTTTGATCTGTTTGTAGCACCGGAAGCGTGCATTCAGGGTTTCCCGCAGTTTGGATGGGAAAATGCGTTGCTTACCATGGACAGTCCGCAGATTAAGAAGTTTCAGAAAAAATGTGCGGAACTGGAAGTGTACGGAGTGTTTGATTTCCTGCTTCGGGTGGATGAACAGAACAATTACACCAATACCGCCATTGTGATCAATGACAAAGGTGAGATCATTCACCGCTATGATAAAATGAATCCGTGGATTCCTTTTGAGGGTTCCATTCCGGGACGCAGCTGTACCGTATGTGACGGACCGAAAGGTGCAAAATTTGGCATTATCATCTGTGCGGATGGCGATTATCCGGAAATGTGGCGGGAAGCAGCCGTGCAGGGCGCAAATGTGATCATCCGTCCGACCCATTACATGGATCCGTGGCAGAACGCATGGGAGATCACCAATAAATCCGGTGCTTATTTTAATCAGGTGTACGTAGTGGCAGTCAACTGTTCTGGAACAGCGGAAAATGAGAATTTTTCCTGCTTTGGACGAAGCATGATCTTGGGACCGGACGGAAACGTGATCTGTGAGGGCGCAAACGGAGCACCATCTATGATCAAGGCGGATCTGTATCCGGGCATTATCGATGCAATGCGCAGTCAGGCGGTTCATTCCGCACCGATGTATTCTTATGCGCACCGGGGCGCATCCAGTCATCCGTATGCAGGAAAGGGGCTGGATACTTCGGATTACACAGCTTATAAGCGAGGTGACAACGATGGCACAGTTTAAAGGAATGTTACATTTACTGCACAAGCGGATGGCTGATATTTCCTATCCCATCAGCAAACAGGAGATTCTGGAACAGATCGGGGATGAAATCGTGAAAGCAGGTGCAGATCAGTACCTGAGTGTACGGGAGATCCTAGCACCGATCCGTCAGGAGACATTTTCCTGTGCGGCAGAGTTTTACTGTGCATTGCTTGGGGCATAGAAGGCATAAATAACAGAAGGATAAGAACAGATATGATTCTGTCTTTTCGCAAATAGAGAAATTGAGAAACTCCTCAAAACGGGTATCAAAAACGGTATCGGTTTTGGGGAGTTTTTTGCACGTGAGTCATAGTTACCCTGAATAAGCAAAAAATAAAAAACATTATTGACACCTAACACACGTTGCTTTATACTAAAAAAAGATAGAGAAAGGAAATCTAGTATGCAGGCAACAGAATTAGAAAAGACGGAAAACTATTACAGAACGCAGATGCAGAAAGATCGGATCGTTGACAGATTAAAAGAGAACGGATGCCGTATCACAAAACAGCGCATGATTTTACTGGATGTGATTCTGAGTGGAAACTGCACCAGCTGCAAAGAGATTTATTATAAAGCATCCAAATTAGATCCGAAGATCGGAACAGCGACCGTATATCGTATGGTGAACCTGTTAGAACAGATCGGTGCCATCAGCCGGGTGAATCTGTATGAGGTGACCTGTGAGACCGGCGCAAAACGGGAAGAGCATGTGATCGAACTGGATGACAGTTCTGTGCGTGTGCTGACAGAACCGGAGTGGATGCGCGTGATCGAACGGGGATTGCGGGCGTGCGGATACATTGACCGACAGAATGTGCGGACAGTAAAAGCAGGCATGGTATAAAAAAAACTTGCATCTTTGTAAATAGTGTGATAAATTATTAATTAAGAATATGTAGTATGTTGTAAGAGTGGGCGCGAGTCCACTCTTAGTTGTTGTATAGTGAAATCTGAGAAAGAAGGTGACAAAGATGTCAAAACGCGAAGATTATGAAGCACGTACAGAAGCCTTATTACTTCCGATCATGGAAGAAATGAATTTTGAACTGGTAGATGTGGAATATGTAAAAGAGGGAAGCACCTGGTATTTACGCGCCTACATCGATAAAGAGGGCGGTATTACCGTCAATGATTGTGAGGCAGTTGCCCGCAGAATGAACGATCTGCTGGATGAGAAGGATTTTATTGCCGATTCTTATGTATTCGAGGTAAGTTCCCCGGGACTTGGCAGACCGCTGAAAAAAGAAAAAGATTATGTGAGAAGTATGGGAAAAGAATTAGAGATCCGTACTTATCGTGCAATCAACCGTCAGAAAGAATTTTATGGAATTCTGACCGGATATACAGAAGATACTGTAACGATTCAGCCGGAGGAAGGTGAAGCACTTACTTTCCAGAAAAACGAGATCGCACTGATCAGACTGGCATTTGATTTTTAGAACAGGAGGAAAAAGGAAAAAATGGCAAAAAGCAGCAAGAGCAAAAAAAATGCTGAGAGCAGAGAATTACTGGAAGCATTGACAATTTTAGAAAAAGAAAAAAATATCAGCAAGGATACATTACTGGAAGCAATTGAGAACTCACTGCTGACAGCATGTAAAAACCATTTTGGAAAAGCTGACAATATCAAAGTTACCATCGATCCGGAGACTTGTGAGTTTCATGTTTACGCTGAGAAAACCGTCGTACAGGAAGTGACAGATCCGCTGACAGAGATCAGCTTTGCAGAGGCAATGATGATCGGCGGTGGTCATGGACTTGGCGATGTGATCCATGAGGAGATCCAGTCCAAAGATTTCGGACGTATCGCAACACAGAATGCAAAGAATGTTATTTTACAGAAAATCCGTGAGGAAGAGCGCAAAGTGATCTTTGATCAGTATTATGGAATGTCCAAAGATATTGTAACCGGTATCGTTCAGCGTTATATTGGAAACAATGTAAGTATTGACCTTGGTAAAGTGGACGCTGTCCTCAGTGAAAACGAGATGATCCCGGGCGAGACATTTGAGCCGACCGAGCGTATCAAAGTATATGTGATCGATGTAAAATCTACTTCCAAAGGACCGAAAGTACTTGTATCCAGAACACATCCGGAACTGGTAAAACGTCTGTTTGAGGCAGAGGTTGCAGAGGTTCGTGACGGTATCGTTGAGATCAAGAGCATTGCCCGTGAGGCAGGAAGCCGTACAAAGATGGCAGTATGGTCCAATGATCCGGACGTTGATCCGGTAGGCGCATGCGTTGGTATGAACGGTGCCCGTGTCAATGCCATTGTAGAAGAGTTAAACGGTGAGAAGATCGATATCATCAACTGGAATGAGAACCCGGCTATGCTCATTGAGAATGCATTAAGCCCGGCAAAAGTTATCTCCGTTATTGCAGATGCAGAGGAGAACAAGGCAAAAGTTGTTGTTCCGGATTATCAGCTTTCCCTGGCAATCGGTAAAGAAGGCCAGAATGCACGTCTGGCAGCCCGCCTGACCGGATTCAAGATCGACATCAAGAGTGAGACACAGGCAAGAGAAGCCGGTGACTTCATGGATTATGAAGAAGATTACGAGGATGAAGAATTAAACGACATCGATCTGGAAGATATGAATGAGGAGTATCATCCGACAGATGCTTCCGATGACGATGGATTCATTAATATTCCGGAAATCGAAGATGAGGATGGAGAGAATGAATAAGAAAAGTCCGATGCGCATGTGTGTGGGATGTCACGAAATGCGGGAAAAAAGAGAAATGATCCGTGTTTTGAAAATGCAGGACAATACCTTTTGTATTGACGCGGCAGGTCGCAAAAACGGCCGCGGAGCATATTTGTGCAAAAAGATGGAGTGTCTGGATCAGGCAGTCCAGAATCACGGATTGGAACGTTCGTTCAAAATGAGTATACCAAAAGAAATTATTGCGGAATTGACAGAGGAGATGAAAACGATTGCAGAATAACAGGATTTTATCAGGTCTGGGGCTTGCACAGAAAGCCGGATGCATTGCCAGTGGAGAATTTGCGGTGGAGAAAGCCGTCAAAGGCGGTCTGGCGTGTGTTGTGATCGTGGCAGAAGATGCTTCCGATAATACAAAGAAGAAAATGAGAAATATGACAGATTTTTATGAAACCCCTCTGTATATCTATGGAAGTAAAGATGATCTTGGTCATTGCATCGGCAAGGAGTACCGCTCTATGGTAGCGATCCTGCAGCCGGGCTTTGCCAAATCTGTCATGAAGCAGTTAGATAACAGACCAACAACTGAATAGGGAGGAACTAGAATGGCAAAAATCAGAGTTCATGAAATTGCAAAAGAATATAATGTACCGGCAAAGGATGTAATGACTTTTCTGGAAGGACATAATATAGAAGTAAGCAGCCATATGAGTACACTGGAAGACAATGCGGTTGCATTAGTCAGAGGAAAATATGGAAAGAGTGGCGAGGCAGACGCAGATAAAAAAGAGCGTCCGAAGAAAAAATCAAGCATTTCTGCTGTATACAATCCGCAGAACAGCAAGATGAGCAATCGTCGTTCCAATAACGGAAACAGAAACGGGGATCGTCCGCAGCGCCAGAATGGAGATCGTCCACAGCGTGCAAACGGAGAGAACCGTCAGCGCCAGGATGGTGACCGTCCACGTTACGACAATCGTCAGCGTCAGAACGGTGACAGACCACAGCGTCAGAATGGAGATCGTCCACGTTACGACGGCGACCGTTCCCAGCGCCCAAATGGTGACCGTCCGGCAAGAAACGGTGATCGTCCACAGAGAAGATATGGTGACAGACCGGCAAGACAGGAAAATGGTGATAGAAATGGCCGTTATGAAAGAAAAGACAACAATAATCAGAAAGGCTTCCAGGGTAATCGCGGCGGTGGTAATAATTTTGGAGGTAATCGAAACAATCGACAGGACAATTCAGGTCGTTCGAGAGAATCGAGAGGACGCTTAGATCACGATATTTCACGTATGAACCGTGACAACAAGGCGTCCATCGAGGAATTGCGCGGAAAAGAGAATACACACGTAAATAAAAAGAAAAACAAACAGGATTACGAAAGAAAGAACCGTAAACAGGAGCAGTACGTAAACCTGGAGAAGAAGACGGGACACAAAAAACGGAATGCACAGCCACAGCCGCAGGCAGAAAAGAAGACAGATGAAGTTCGCAGCATTTCCCTGCCGGAAGTTATGACCGTTCGTGAGCTGGCAGAGCGTATCGATGTACCGGCTTCCAAAGTCGTAGAAAAATTATTCATGCAGGGTATTCTTGCAACTGTAAACCAGGAAGTTGATTACGAGAAAGCAGAAGAGATCGCACTGGAGTTCAACTGCATCGCTGAGCCGGAAGAGAAAGTAGATGTTATCGCTGAACTTCTGAAAGAGGAAGAAGAGGATGAAAACACACTGGTTTCCAGACCGCCGGTTGTATGTGTTATGGGACACGTTGACCATGGTAAAACTTCTCTGCTGGATGCCATTCGTGAGACTCATGTAACTGATCGCGAGGCAGGTGGTATCACACAGCATATCGGTGCATCTGTCGTACAGATCAACGGACAGAAGATCACATTCCTTGATACACCGGGTCATGAGGCATTTACAGCTATGCGTATGCGTGGAGCAAATTCTACGGATATCGCAATCCTGGTAGTTGCTGCTGATGACGGAATCATGCCGCAGACTATTGAGGCGATCAGCCATGCAAAAGCAGCAGGCATTGAGATCATTGTAGCCATCAACAAGATTGATAAAGAGAGCGCAAATATCGATTATGTAAAACAGGGTCTTGCAGAGCAGGGACTGATCCCGGAAGACTGGGGTGGAAGCACCATCTGTGTACCGGTATCTGCACGTACCGGAGAAGGCATCACAGAACTTCTTGAGATGGTACTGCTGACAGCAGATATTCTTGAGCTGAAAGCAAATCCGAAGAGAAAAGCCCGTGGTCTTGTTATCGAAGCACAGCTGGATAAAGGACGTGGTGCAGTTGCAACCGTTCTGGTTCAGAAAGGTACCTTAAAAGTCGGAGAGCCGATCGCAGCAGGAAGCAGCTATGGTAAAGTACGTGCCATGATCGATGATAAGGGAAGACGTGTCAAAGAGGCAGGTCCTTCTACACCGGTTGAGATCCTTGGTCTGAACAGTGTTCCGAATGCAGGTGAAGTATTCGTTGCATGTGATTCTGATAAGGACGCAAGAAGCTTTGCAGATACTTTTGTATCCCAGAACAGAGAGAAAATGCTTGAGGAGACCAGATCCAGAATGTCTCTGGATGATCTGTTCTCACAGATTCAGACTGGCAACTTAAAAGAGCTGGAACTGATCGTAAAAGCAGACGTTCAGGGTTCTGTAGAGGCAGTAAAACAGAGTTTGACCAAACTTTCCAACGAGGAAGTAGTCGTAAAAGTAATCCATGGCGGTGTTGGTGCCATCAACGAGTCCGATGTTTCTCTGGCTTCCGCATCCAATGCGATCATCATTGGATTTAACGTAAAACCGGATGCAACTGCAAAAGCAACTGCAGAGCAGGAGCATGTAGACATTCGTCTGTACTCCGTTATTTACAAAGCAATTGAGGATATCGAGGCAGCAATGAAAGGTATGCTGGATCCGATCTTTGAGGAGAAAGTCATCGGTCATGCAGAAGTTCGCCAGATCTTCAAAGCTTCCGGTGTCGGCAACATTGCCGGTTCTTACATTCTGGATGGTGTATTTGAGCGTAACTGCAAAGTTCGTATCACAAGAGAAGGAAAACAGATCTTCGAGGGTGATTTAGCTTCCCTGAAACGTTTCAAAGACGATGTCAAAGAAGTAAAAGCCGGATATGAATGTGGTCTTGTATTTGAAGGATTTAACGACATTGCAGAGTTTGATGTCGTAGAAGCATATAAGATGGTAGAAGTACCAAGATAGTCTGGAGATGACAGAATATGAGAAAAAACAGTATTAAAAATACCCGTTTAAATGAAGAAGTAATGCGTGAGTTATCTACGATCATCCGCAATGAGATTAAGGACCCGCGTATTCATCCGCTGACCACCGTGTCAGCGGTACAGGTTGCTCCGGATCTGAAAACCTGCAAGGTTTATATCAGTGTACTGGGTGACAAAAAAGAAAAAGAGGATACCATTCAGGGATTGAAAAATGCAGCAGGCTATGCGAGACGTTGTCTTGCACAGTCCCTGAATCTCAGAAATACACCGGAACTTCGGTTTATTCTGGATGAGTCCATTGAATATGGCATTGAGATGTCAAAGAAGATTGATGCATTAACAGGTGGCAGCAAAGAGGAAGAGTAAGAGGATGGACATGATTTCATTAGATTCATATTTGGAAGGAATCCATACAGTAGCTATTTCCGGTCATATCCGGCCGGATGGCGACTGTGTGGGCTCCTGCCTGGCAGTATATAATTATATTTGTGACAATTATCCGGACATTATGGCGGATGTGTATCTGGAGACAATACCGGACAAATTTCTGTTTTTGAAAAATGCGAACAAGATTCGCCATATTCGTGAGACAGACGGTAAAAAAGAATACGATCTGTTTATTGCCCTGGATTGCGGGGATGCAGGTCGTCTGGGATTGGCAGGACAGTATTTTGAGGTGGCAAAAAGCACATTTTGTGTAGATCATCATATCAGTAACCAGTCTTTTGCTGATTTTAACTATATTTTCCCAAATGCAAGCTCTACCTGTGAACTGGTTTATCAGCTTTTAGATAGCAGCAAGATCACAAAAGAGATTGCCGAGTGTATTTATCTTGGAATCGTGCATGATACAGGTGTGTTTCAATATTCCTGCACCTCATCGAAGACGATGGAGATTGCGGGAAAACTGATGGATAAGGGCATTGATTATTCCCGGATCGTAGACGAGACATTCTATATCCGTACTTTTGCGCAGCAGCAGATTCTTGGAAAGGCACTGATGGATGCGGAGCTGCATTTTGACGGAATGTGTATTTCCAGTGTGATCAAGCGCAAACAGCTGGAAAAATTTCATGTGGAACCAAAAGATCTGGATGGAATTGTAAGTACCCTGCGTTCTACCACGGGCGTAGAGGCTGCTGTGTTTGTATATCCGAATGAAAATGATACTTATAAAGTCAGTCTTCGTTCCGCTTCTTATGTGGATGTGGCAGCGATCGCCGTAGAATTTGGCGGCGGCGGACATTGCCGGGCAGCCGGTGCGTCCATCGAGGGAAAACCGGATGACATCCTCAAAAAAGTACTTGCAAAAGTCAGAAAGCAGTTAAAGACAAAAGAGGAAGATGGATGTACAACGGAATCATAAATGTATACAAGGAAAAAGGATATACTTCTTTTGATGTAGTGGCGCGGATGCGCGGGATCTGTGGACAGAAGAAAATCGGTCATACCGGGACGTTAGATCCGGATGCGGAAGGCGTGCTGCCAGTCTGCCTTGGAAAAGCAACGAAAGTCTGTGATATGCTGACCGATTCGGATAAGGTATATCGTGCAGTCATGCAGCTTGGCGTGGAAACGGATACACAGGATCTGACGGGAACCATTTTAAAAAAAGTGGATACTTCCGGTCTTATGGAACAGAAGGTTATGGATGCGGTGATGCAGTTTGAAGGCGAGATCCATCAGGTTCCGCCAATGTATTCCGCATTGAAAGTAAATGGAAAGAAACTGTGTGATCTGGCCAGAGCCGGTGTCACTGTGGAGCGGAAAGCCCGTCCGGTGACGATTTATAAGATTCAGGTGGAAAACATAGCACTTCCGTACGTAACAATGACGGTTTCCTGTTCCAAGGGTACTTACATTCGTACGTTGTGTCATGACATTGGACAGAAACTTGGCTGTGGTGCGGCTATGAAAAGCCTTGTCCGTCTTCAGGCAGCAGGATATCGCATGGAAGATGCATATAAGTTGGACACCTTACAGGAATATAAAGAAGCTGGCACATTAAAAGATGTGGTGACCCCGATCGAACATGTATTTGAAGTGTATCCGGTGCTGACAGCAAAGCCGGAATTTGACATTATGTTAAAAAATGGCAATAAGATGGCGCTGCAGCAGTTTCAGGAAACGATAAAACCGGAACCGGAAATGAAAGTGCGTGTCCGGATGTCGGATGGACGTTTTGCAGCCGTTTATGAATATCGGGAAGATCTTGGACTGTTCCGTCCGTCAAAAATGTTTTTGGAGGATTAACGAGTAAGGATGAAATATATAAAAGATACATTGGATTTTAAAATTGAAGAACCTTCGGTTATCACTCTGGGCAAGTTTGACGGTCTGCACAGCGGACACCGTTATCTGATGGAGGCTATGCAGAAAGGCAAGGAGCAGGGGCTCAAATGTGTGATCTTTACTTTTGATATTCCACCGAAAGCGATTCACAAGGATACGTACAATGTGTTATCTACGAATGAAGAAAAAGCACATATTTTCGCAGAAGCGGGAGTGGATTATCTGATCGAATGCCCGTTTACCGATGACTTCCGTCAGCTTTCTCCCTATGCATTTTTGCAGATGCTGAAAGAGAAGATCAATGTAAAAATGATCGTGGCAGGCACGGATTTTCATTTTGGATATCAGCGTGCCGGTTCCTTTCGGGAATTACAGCAGTATGCGGATGATCTGGGCTATGAGGCAGTGATCGTTAAGAAAAAACAGTACAAAGGCGAGGATATCAGCAGTACGAGAATCCGTAAGGAGATTGCAGAAGGAAATATGGAAGAAGCCAATTATCTGCTGGGCTATTCTTATTTTCTCACCGGCCCGGTGCTTCACGGCAACGAGATCGGACGGACCATCGGAATCCCGACAGCAAATCAGCGCCCGGAAGAATTTAAACTGCTTCCACCAAAGGGTGTGTATGCAGTGGAGATTCTGGCAGAAGGAAAACAGTATGACGGTATCAGCAACGTGGGATGCAAGCCGACCATTGAAGGGGTCAATCCTATGGGCGTAGAGACATTTTTGTTTGACTACTCAGGCAATCTGTACGGAAAGGACATCAAAGTGTCTTTCCTGAAGTTTATCCGCCCGGAGCGGAAATTTGGTTCTCTGGCAGAATTAAAGGCACAGATGGACCGGGATATTTTGGTTTGTAAGGAATATCTGAAAAATGTGCATGAAGCATAAAAAGAGATAGCAGATGATTTTTGGTAAGTCTGACGGTGGATGATTTTGCAGAAAGTGGTTTACAAGTCAGATTGAATATGATATATTGATTAGGCGTGAGTAAAAAGCCCATACTCAGTACCCGGACACTCCGACCGGTACTTAGTAAACACGCGTGATTGGGCGATTATAAAAAATAAAGGAGGAAATCAAGATGATTTCAAAAGAAAAAAAAGCAGCGATTATGGCAGAGTATGGTAGAACACCAAACGATACAGGATCACCGGAAGTACAGATTGCAATCTTAACAGCAAGAATCCAGGAGCTCACAGAGCATCTGAAAGAGAACCCGAAGGATCATCATTCCAGAAGAGGTCTTCTGAAAATGGTTGGTCAGAGACGTGGTATGCTTGCTTACCTTCAGAAAAAAGATCTGGAAGGTTATCGTGCACTGATCGCAAAATTAGGCATCAGAAAATAATAACAGGATAGCTGTCAGAATAGAGCGGAATTTCCGCTCTATTTTGGATTGGCGGGAGGATTTATCCGAGACCGCTGATGTGTGCAAAACCATGGATCACTTGTACAAAGGATAGATGCAAGTGTGATGTGGGAAAGTTTTGTACAGATCAGTAGTTTCGGGTCTCCTGCCACAGTAAAGAAGGAGAGAAAATAATGAAGAAAACCTATTCAATGGAACTGGCCGGAAGAACATTAAGCGTTGATATCGGTCGTGTAGCCGCACAGGCAAATGGCGCAGCTCTTATGCATTATGGAGATACAGTTGTATTATCTACAGCAACTGCATCCGAAAAACCGCGTGAGGGAATCGATTTCTTCCCGTTAAGCGTAGAGTTCGAAGAGAAAATGTATTCTGTAGGAAAAATCCCGGGTGGATTTAACAAACGTGAGGGAAAAGCATCTGAGAACGCTGTTTTAACAGCACGTGTTATCGACCGTCCGATGCGTCCGTTATTCCCGAAGGATTACAGAAATGACGTTACTTTAAATAACATGGTAATGAGCGTTGATCCGGAGTGCCGTCCGGAGCTTCTTGCAATGCTTGGTTCTGCTATCGCAACAAGTATTTCCGATATTCCGTTCTGCGGACCGTGTGCAACTACACAGATCGGTATGGTAAACGGCGAATTCGTTGTAAACCCGTCTCAGGCTGACTGGGATAACGGAGATCTTCAGTTGACTGTTGCATCTACTTCCGAGAAAGTTATCATGATCGAGGCAGGCGCAAACGAGATCAAAGAAGAGAAAATGATCGAAGCTATCTATATGGCTCATGAGATCAACCAGACAATTATCGAATTTATCAACAAAATGGTTGCTGAGATCGGCAAACCAAAACATGAGTATACAAGCTGTGCAGTTCCGGAAGAAATGTTCGCAGCAATGCGCGAGATCGTAACACCGGAAGAGATGGAAGAAGCTGTATTTACGGATGTAAAACAGGTTCGTGAGGAGAATATCCGTGTCATCACAGAGAAACTGGAAGAGGCATTTGCAGAGAACGAAGAGTGGCTTGCAGTTCTTGGCGAGGCAGTATATCAGTATCAGAAAAAGACTGTTCGTAAGATGATCTTAAAAGATCACAAACGTCCGGATGGTCGTGCCATCACACAGATCCGTCCGCTGGCAGCAGAAGTTGACCTGATTCCGCGAGTTCATGGTTCTGCAATGTTTACCCGTGGACAGACACAGATCTGTACGATCACAACTCTGGCTCCGTTATCTGAAGTTCAGAAAGTAGACGGATTGGATGAGAATATTACAAGCAAACGTTACATGCATCACTACAACTTCCCGTCCTACTCTGTAGGTGAGACAAAACCGTCCAGAGGACCGGGACGTCGTGAGATCGGACATGGAGCACTTGCAGAAAAAGCGCTTGTTCCGGTACTTCCGAGCGAGGAAGAGTTCCCATATGCGATCCGTACCGTATCTGAGACATTTGAGTCCAACGGATCTACTTCACAGGCAAGTATCTGTGCATCTACCATGTCTCTGATGGCAGCTGGTGTACCAATCAAAAAACCGGTTGCAGGTATTTCCTGTGGTCTGGTTACCGGAGAGACAGACGATGATTATCTGGTATTGACTGATATCCAGGGTCTGGAAGATTTCTTCGGCGATATGGACTTTAAGGTGGCAGGTACTCATGACGGTATCACAGCAATCCAGATGGATATCAAGATCCATGGTCTGACCCGTCCGATTGTAGAAGAAGCAATCGCAAGAACAAAAGAAGCAAGAGAGTATATCTTAAATGAGATCATGACTCCGGCTATCGCTGAACCGAGAAAACAGGTTGGCGAGTTTGCACCGAAGATCATCTCCATGCAGATCGATCCTCAGAAGATCGGTGATGTTGTCGGTCAGAGAGGTAAGACCATCAATGCAATCATCGAGGAGACTGGAGTTAAGATCGATATTTCTGATGAAGGTGTTGTATCTATCTGCGGACTGGATGCTGCAATGATGGACAAAGCTGCAGAGTATGTTCGTATCATCACAACAGATTTTGAAGCTGGACAGGTATTTACCGGTAAAGTTGTAAGTATCAAAGAGTTTGGCGCATTTATCGAATTCGCTCCGGGCAAAGAAGGAATGGTTCACATTTCCAAGATTGCCAAAGAGCGTATCAACCGTGTAGAAGATGTACTGACTCTCGGCGATGTTGTAAAAGTTGTGTGCCTTGGTAAAGATAAAATGGGCAGAATCAGCTTCAGCATGAAAGATGTGAAATAATCGGTTGGGTTATTTCTCGGTAATATAATATTATATAAAGAATATGTCGTGTGCCGCCGATAAAGAGTAATCTGTCGGCGGCATTTTTTAGCACGGCAGAACAGGCGCCTGAATATTGTAATAAAAAAGGATTGTTATGAATCGTGTATTAAAGATCATCCATGCTTCTTATGCATATGAGCGTGGAATCTATGGTTCCGGCATTCCGGTTGCAATATTGGATACGGGGGTCTATCCCCATCAGGCAGTTCGGGATCGTATCCTGTCTTTCCACGATTTTGTGGGAGAACAGAAAAAGTGTTATGACAATAACGGACATGGAACGCATATCTCCGGCATTGTGGGCGGATATTTACCTGCTCAACAGTTTCAGGGTGTGGCGCCGAGATGCGGTTTTCATATTTATAAAGTGTTGAATGCCATGGGCAATGGTAAAATAGATGTTCTGATTGCTGCGCTCCGTCAGATTCTGGAAGAACAGCCGAAGAATCAGATCCGGGTCATGAATATTTCTGTTGGAATGACGCAGAATCCGGGGCAGGCACAGCAGCAACGGTTGATAGAAGTGATTGATGCTGTCTGGCAGGCAGGAATTATCGTGGTTGCCGCTGCCGGGAATAACGGACCGGGCGAAAATACGATAACCTGTCCTGGCATTGCAAAGAAGATCATAACTGTGGGAAGCGCAGATGATCAGAAAACGATGCTTGGACATGGACTGAAACGTGGTTATTCCGGCAGAGGACCTACCAGGGATTGTATTGTGAAACCGGAGATTCTTGCCCCGGGAACGGGTATCCGCAGCTGTGGAAATATGGGAACCCGCTCATTTTCCATCAAAAGCGGTACATCTATGGCGGCACCGGTAGTGACCGGAATGCTTGCTCTCTTACTGGAAAAATATCCGGAACTGACCCCCAATCAGGTAAAACGTCATCTTTACGATACCTGTATTCCGGCACCGGAAGAGCTGGGATGTTGGGGATATCTGTCTGTGCCAAAACTTCTGGCATAAAAGTTTTGGCGAATATGATACAATGAGCGCAAGAGAGTCAACATGCTCGCATGATTGACGAACGGCGAATGTCGGTCATGAACCGTTTTTGTTCATGATATAATGAGCGCAAGAGAGTCAACATACTCGTATGATTGATGATAAGAACCAAACAGGAACGGAGAAACAGAATGGATTTGAAGGTAAAGCTAGAGAGCTTTGAAGGACCATTAGATCTGCTTTTGCATCTACTGGAGAAAAATAAAGTAAATATTTATGATATTCCCATCGTAGAGATCACGGAACAGTATATGGAGTATATCCGTGAAATGCAGCGGCAAGATCTGAACATCATGAGCGAATTTCTGGTCATGGCAGCTACTTTGCTGGATATCAAATCGAAAATGCTTCTTCCGGTAGAAGAGAAAGAAGAAGAGGAAGAGACAGATCCGCGGGCAGAGCTTGTGGAGCAGCTGTTACAGTACAAGATGTATAAGTATATGTCATTTGAACTGAAAGATCGCCAGTTGGATGCCGGACGCCTGATGTTCAAGCCGCCTACTGTGCCGGAGGAGGTCATAAAGTATCAGGAACCAATCGATTTGGATGCATTGACTGCAGGAATGAATCTGAAAAAACTCAATCAGATCTTTCAGTCTGTCATAAAGAAGCAGGAAGATAAGACCGATCCGATCCGATCTAAATTTGGAAAGATTGAAAAAGAAGAAGTTTCCATGGACGAGAAGATGGCATATCTGGAGAACTATGCATCGACGCACAAAGAATTTGGTTTCCGGGAACTTCTGGAGTGCCAGAAAAGTAAGGCAGAAGTTATCGTAACATTTCTGTCAATACTGGAATTGATGAAAACAGGAAAAATTGAAGTTGTACAGAAAGAGTTATTTGATGAGATCTGGATTCGTTCCAGATATGTGGGAAAACAGAATGGGATAGATAGCAGAGGATAGAACATATGAATGAAATAAATTACGAAGCGGCGATAGAAGCCATCCTGTTTACCATGGGAAATTCCGTGGAGTTAAAAAAAATAGCATCTGCCCTGGAACTTCCGGAACAACAGACCCGTGAGATCATGGAAGGTCTGATACAGAAATATCAGGATTCTTCCAGCGGTATGCAGATTGTAGAACTGGAAGATTCTTTCCAGATGTGTACAAAACCGGAATATTATGAATATCTGATCCGTATTGCCAGACAGCCCAAGAAACATGTGTTGACGGATGTTGTTCTGGAAACGTTGTCTATCGTGGCCTATAAACAGCCGGTCACAAGGATTGAGATTGAGAAAATCCGCGGCGTATCCTGTGAGCATGCTATTAACAAACTGATCGAATATGGACTGATCCAGGAAGTGGGACGACTGGACGCGCCCGGTAAACCGATTCTGTTTGGAACAACAGAAGAATTTCTGCGCTGTTTTGGCGTGCAGACAGTAGATGATCTGCCATCTCTGGACCCGGAAAAAGTAGATGAATTTAAACAGGAAGCACAGGAAGAAATTGAATTAAAATTAAAAATCTGAACATTTATAAAGCAGCATTTTATTGCCCGTTATTTATGGGGAATGGAATGCTGTTGTTTTATTTTGGCGAAATTAGCGCTCAGGCACAGAGTCAGAGACAAATAAAACATCTGCCTTAACATATAAAACAACCAGAGAAGTCTGATAATATATAAGGATTTTTTGTAAAAGTATTAATAAATCCTCAATGTAGAAGGATTTATCACTAAAAATTTACAGAGAGCTTTGGGTAATTCTTCTATATACAGGTATGCTTTTACAAAGCAAAAGAAAAAACTGCCTAATATAAAACCGTATTTTTTGTGAAAATGTTATAAAAAATAGGTGTGAAAGTAGTAACCAACTGAGGGAAAAGTGAGTATAATACACAAAAATGGACTTGTATTAAAAAAAAATATCAATTAGAATAGAGCTACAGAACACAATGTTATTTGGTAAATATAACCAAATGGCTGGACATTTATAAGTAGTGGGATGTCCGGCTATTATTATGTTACTGAAAATGATACACGATTAAAGGTGTATGTTGAGGAGGATGTAAAATGAGTCGATTATCAGTGTTGTCAACCGACAAGGTAGATGCAACGACAGAGAAACTGATGAAGGAATTCACACAGCGTATCGTTGCAAATCCGCCAGGGGTCTGTCCCGTAGATATGCTGCTTGCATTTTTGAAAGTCTGTCATGCACAGACCTGTGGAAAGTGTGTGCCATGTCGTGTCGGACTTGGAAAACTAGAGGATTTATTAGAGAGCGTGCTGGATAATACAGCGACAGTCAGAACATTAGATCTCATAGAAAAAACAGCAGAAAATATTAAAAACTCAGCTGATTGTGCTATCGGTTTTGAATCTGCACGTATGGTACTGGCCGGATTTGAAGGATTTAAAGAAGATTTTATTTCTCATGTGGAAAAACATCAGTGTCTTGGTACTTTTGAACAGCCGATTCCGTGTGTTACCTTATGTCCTGCAAATGTGGATATCCCTGGATATATTGCACTGGCAGGAGAGGGACGCTGTGCAGATGCGGTCCGCCTGATCCGTAAGGACAATCCGTTCCCGACAGCCTGTGCGCTGATCTGCGAACATCCGTGTGAGGAGCGATGCCGCAGAAATATCATTGATGATTCCATCAATATCCGTGGCATGAAACGTTACATTGTAGATCATGCTCCGGCAGATCAGGTACCGGTACCGGAAAAAGCTCCGGCAACAGGTAAAAAAGTGGCAATCATCGGTGGTGGTCCATGTGGATTGACGGCAGCATATTTCCTTCAGCTTATGGGACATCAGACGACGGTATTTGAAGAAAAATCAAAACTTGGCGGTATGCTCCGTTATGGTATTCCGAATTACCGATTCCCAAGGGAACGTTTGCAGCAGGATATCGATGCCATTCTTTCAACCGGCGTTGATGTTAAGATGAATGTACAGATCGGTACAGAACAGATGAATCAGATCCGCAAAGAATATGATGCTGTATATATTGCCATTGGCGCTCATACAGATAAAAAACTTGGCCTTGAAGGAGAAGACAGCAACAATGTAATCTCTGCTGTTGATATGCTTCGTAAGATTGGTGATGGTAATTATCCGGATTTCAGCGGCAAACGTGTTGTAGTCGTTGGTGGTGGAAATGTGGCTATGGACTGTGCAAGAACAGCTATACGTTCCAATGCAGAGACGGTAAGCATTGTATACCGCAGACGACAGGAAGACATGACTGCATTAGCAGCAGAGGTAGAAGGAGCGATTGCAGAGGGCATTGAGCTTCTGACTTTAAAAGCGCCATTGCGTGTAGAAGCAGATGAGAACGGAAATGCCTGCGCACTTTGGGTACAGCCACAGATCATTGGACCGGTAAAAGGTGGAAGACCTGCACCGAGAAAAGCTAATAAACCAGAAGAACGTATCGAATGCGATATCGTTTTAGTTGCAATCGGTCAGGATATCGTTTCCAAACCGTTTGAAGATTTTGGAATTGCCGCAAATCGTGGCCGTCTGTGTGCAGATGACTCAGGAGCCCTGAATATGGTCGGAATTTATGCTGGTGGTGACTGCGTATCCGGTCCTGCAACTGTTATTAAAGCCATTGCAGCAGGAAAGGCAGCTGCAGCAAATATTGATGAATATCTCGGATTCCATCATCCGATCTCCGTTGATGTGGATATTCCGGAGCCGTTATTAAATGATAAAGTTCCGTGTGGCCGTGTGAACCTGTCAGAGAAAGAAGCCTGGGCCCGCAGAGATAATTTTGAAGGAATTGAATATAGCATGAGTAACGAAGAGGCAGTACAGGAAGCAAGCCGCTGTCTGCGCTGCGATCGTCATGGATGTGGTGTGTTGAGAGGAGGCAGACAGGACAGATGGTAAATTTAACGATTAATAATAAAAAAGTACAGGTACCGGAAGGCACAACAATTCTGAATGCTGCTGCAACGATCGGCATTCGTATTCCTACATTATGTTATTTGAAAGAGATCAACGAGATCGGCGCCTGCCGTGTCTGCTGTGTAGAGGTAGAAGGAAAAGAGACGCTCGTTGCATCCTGTAATACTGCCGTAGAAGAAGGCATGGTCATCTACACTAACAGTCAGAAAGCGCAGTATGCCCGCAGAATGAATGTGCAGTTTATTCTTTCTCAGCATGATTATCGCTGTGCAGCATGTCAGCGAAGCGGCAACTGTACATTGCAGGAGATCGCAAATGACCTGAACATTCATGATGTTCCGTTTGAACAGTCTTATACACCGGATGAATGGCCAAAAGATTTCCCACTGATCAGAGATGCAAGCAAGTGTATCAAATGTATGCGGTGCGTACAGATCTGCGATAAAGTACAGGGATTAAATATCTGGGATATTGTAAATACAGGAAAACGTACTGATGTCAATGTCTCACAGCGCAAAAAGATCACAGATGCAGACTGTGCAGTCTGCGGACAGTGTATTACCCATTGTCCGACTGGTGCCCTGCATGAAAGAGATGATATCCAGAAAGTTATGGATGCAGTTCATGACCCGGACAAGATTGTAGTTGTACAGATTGCGCCTGCAGTCCGTGCAGCATGGGGCGAGGGTCTGGGACTTCCTGCATCTATGGCAACGGAGAAACGTATGGCGGCTGCAGTCCGTGCAGTTGGTGTAGATTATGTATTTGATACAAACTTCTCTGCTGACCTTACGATCATGGAGGAAGGAAATGAATTCCTGGAACGTATGACGCACCGGGATCAGTATAAATGGCCGATGTTTACTTCCTGTTGTCCGGGATGGGTAAGATTCCTGAAATCCCAGTATCCGGATATGGAAGATCAGCTTTCTACAGCAAAATCTCCGCAGCAGATGTTTGGCGCAGTGGCAAAGAGCTATTATGCGCAGATCCTGGATGTAGATCCTTCCAGAATCTTTTCTGTGTCCATCATGCCATGTACTGCAAAAAAAGCAGAATGCGATCTGCCGGTCATGAACGATGCCGGATCTGGTCAGGATGTTGATGTATCTCTGACAACCCGTGAGCTGGATCGTATGCTGAAAGCAGAACTGGTATCTCCGGCGATGCTTCCGGAAGAAGAGTTTGATATGCCGCTTGGCGTTGGTACCGGTGCAGCTGTTATTTTTGGCGCAACCGGTGGTGTTATGGAAGCTGCATTGCGTACTGCATATTATGTACTGAATGGCGAAAATCCGGATCCGGATGCATTCCAGTCTGTCAGAGGTATGGATGGTATCAAAGAACAGACCGTAGAGATTGCCGGCATTAAAGTACGTGCAGCAGTAGTCAGTGGACTTGGCAATGCGAGAAAGCTGATCGAGAAAGTCCGTGCCGGAGAGGCAGAATATGATTTCGTAGAGATCATGGCATGCCCTGGCGGATGTGCAGGCGGTGGCGGACAGCCGATTACAGATGGTGTGGAACTGGCAGATGTCCGTGGAGCAAGGCTGTATGCACTGGATAAAAATAATCCACTCCGTTTCTCACATGAGAATCCATCTGTACTTGCAGCTTATAAAGATTTCTTTGAGAAACCATTGTCTCATAAATCCCATGAGCTTCTGCATACCGATCATCATGCATGGAAGATGCCTGGAGAAAATTAATATAGACATTTCGTTTTAAACGGATAGGATTTTGAAGACTTCTTTTGTCGGATATGAACTGTATCGACATAAGAAGTCTTCTTTTGTTAGATATAAAATAATATTAATAAACGCCAGAAACATATGATTTTGTGAATTTGGGCAGTGGAAAGACTGTAAATATAAATGTAAAAGCCAGTTGAAGATTTTTAATCTTGTATATAGATATGGGTGGATTCAATGTCTATTTATATAAAATGGGCATAAGCTGATATAAAAGAAGAAAATGAAGTAAATATGAAATTGTATTTTCAAAATAGATATAGAGGATTTTACAATAGATGTTCTGGAAGCAACTGTCCGGGGAAGAGAAGAAAAGGAGTACAAATTTTTTTCGGCATCATAGTCATTGCTATGAGTACAACGCTGGCAAATTCCAGCATTTGTGAGGGAATGGTGTATGCTGCCGGATATGAACGCTCAAAGTGGGAAACGTACCTTCTGGCAGAAAGCGTACCAGAGGCACAGGAGGCATTGCCGGTTACGGTGTCGGATGCGGACCAAAACAAAGACCTGAATCTTTATGCACAGGCGGCTGCTTTGCTGGACGGAGAAACCGGACGGATTTTGTATGGGAAAAATGCGGAAGCGCTGATGCCCAATGCGAGTACGACAAAGATACTGACCTGTATCATCGCAATCGAACAGGGCAATCTGGATCAGATCTGTACGGCATCGGAATATGCGTGCAGCATGCCGGAAACAAAATGCGGATTTGCTCCGGGAGAAAGCTTTTATCTGAAAGATCTGTTGTATTCCCTTATGCTTGAGTCTCAGAATGATTCGGCAGTAGTGATCGCAGAGACCATCGGAGGCAATGTGGAACAATTTGCCGCATTGATGAATGAAAAAGCGGCAGAGATCGGATGTCAGACGTATCATTTTGTGACGCCAAACGGACTGGATGGAGAAGATGCGCAGGGAAGTCATGGTGTGAGTGCGGCAGATCTGGCAAAAATCATGAACTATTGCAGGAAAAATAAGACATTTCTTGAAATTACGCAGGCTGCAGACCACAGTTTTTCCAATACAGAAGGCACGAGACAGTATCAGGTGCAGAATAAAAATGCATTTCTGACAATGCAGAACGGAATCGTGTCGGGAAAGACAGGGTATACGTCTAAGGCAGGGTATTGCTATGTATGTTCTTATGAAGAAAATGGTAGATCCTATTCAATCGCACTGCTGGCATGTGGATGGCCGAACCATAAAAATTACAAGTGGGAGGATGCAAAAAAACTGATTGCATATGGAAATGAGCATTTTGAAAGAAAAGATATCCGGCAGCAGAACGTTGAACAGCAGGCGGAAGTGACCGGGGGTATCCGATTTACAGAAGATGGCTGGGAATTTCCCCAAAGCGTATCTCTGCAACCTGGGAAGGAGACGATAGAGCGGCTGCTTGCACTGGATGAAACTGTTACGACACAGGTGCGGTTGGATCGTAAGATCACACTTCCTACCAATACAGATACAGCAGTTGGCAGTTTGGAATTATATGTGGGAAAGGATTTGGTAGGAAGCCAGAAATTATATGTAAAGGATGAAATCGAGCCGTTTGAATATTCTTTGTGTGTAAAATTAGTTTTGAAGGAATTCCTGCAAAATCTTTTTACTTAATATGAAAAACGTGATACAATAGATGAAAAGTGTCAAAATGTCGAACCTGGAGGTTCAGAATGGGAAATACAAATGAATTGACGAACCGTATCAATCAGAAATACAGTTCTATGAGCAAGGGTCAGAAGCTTCTTGCTACTTACATTTCAGATAATTATGATAAAGCGGTCTTTCTTACCGCAGAACGTCTGGGAAAGGTCGTAGGCGTCAGCGAATCCACGGTTGTGCGTTTTGCTACGTTTCTCGGCTATAAGGGCTATCCGGAATTTCAGAAGGCACTGGAAGGTTTGGTGCGTAATAAACTCAATTCCATTCAGCGGATGGAAGTGACTTATGGCAGAATCAGTCAGTCTGAGATTCTGGAAACGGTATTACAGTCTGATGCGGAGAAAATAAAGAATACGTTGGATATCATCGACCAGAAGGCCTTTGAACAGGCACTGGAGATTATCTTACGGGCGGAGCATGTTTATATCATGGGAATCCGAAGCTGTGCGCCACTGGCAAGCTTTATGGCATTTTATTTTAACCTTATCTTGGATAATGTGCATCTGATTCATACGAACAATTCCAGTGAAGTGTTTGAACAGATGGTGCGCATCAGTGAAAAGGATGTAATCATCGGCATCAGTTTTCCTCGCTATTCCATGCGGACATTAAAAGCCATGGAATTTGCAAATAACCGGAATGCAAAAGTGATTACATTGACAGATAGTGTACATTCGCCCATGAACCTGTATTCTTCCTGTAATCTCATTGCAAACAGCGATATGGCATCCATCGTGGATTCCCTAGTGGCACCTCTGAGCGTAATCAATGCACTGATTGTGGCGTTATGTATGAAGAAACAGTCAGAGGTGGCAAAGACACTGGAAATGCTGGAAGATATCTGGGATGAATATCAGGTATACGAAAGTGACGAGATCAATCATATTGATGATCATATAAAAACAAGATATGCGAAATTGGAGGATTCCAATGGCTAATGTGATCGTGATCGGAGCCGGTGCAGCAGGAATGATGGCTGCCTATGCAGCATCTCTGTGCGGACATCAGGTTCTGATACTGGAAAAAAATGAAAAAGCCGGGAAAAAGATATATATAACCGGAAAAGGACGCTGCAATCTGACCAATGCATCAGATCTGGAAACGATATTTGCGTCCATTGTGCACAATGGAAAATTTATGTATAGCAGTCTGTATACCTTTGATAATCAGGCGGTCATGGACTTTTTTATTACAAATGGTCTGGAGATAAAGACAGAACGGGGTAATCGTGTGTTCCCACAGTCAGATCATTCATCCGATGTTATCCGCACATTGGTACAGGTGCTGAAAAAACAGGGAGTGGAAACCCGGCTTCATGCAGAGGTTACGGATTTGGTACAGAAGGATGGGAAGATTACAGGCGTAAAAGTTCGTTCCGGGAAGAAACAGGAAACGCTTTCTGCAGATGCTGTGATTTGCACCTGTGGAGGGCAGTCTTATCCGTCTACCGGTTCGGATGGAAATGGTTACCGGCTTGCAGCGTCCTGTGGACATACGATCCAGACACCGACACCGGCACTTGTACCGCTTGTGACAAAGGAAAGCTATATCCCACAGTTACAGGGACTTTCCCTGAAAAATGTGTCTGTCACGATCTGTCGTGGAAAGAAAAAATTATACGAAGAATTTGGCGAAATGCTGTTTACACATTTTGGTGTCAGTGGTCCGTTGATCTTAAGCGCCAGCAGCATCATTTCAGATGCACTGGAAAAAGGATCTCTTTCCATGGAAATCGATCTGAAACCGGCGCTTACAGAAGAACAGCTGGATCATCGCATTCAGAGAGATTTTCAAAACAATCTGAATAAGGCATTTAAAAATGCAATCACAGGTCTGCTTCCGGCAAAACTTCTTCCTGTTATTATAGAATTGTCCGGAATCGACGGCGACCGGAAAGTGAATTCCATTACAAAAGAAGAACGTATGACACTGATCCGTCTGCTCAAAGCATTTCCATGTACGATCATTGGCAAACGGGGATGGAACGAGGCAATCATCACGCGGGGAGGCATTTCTGTAAAAGAAGTCAATCCGTCCACTATGGAATCAAAACTGGTCAAAGGGCTTTATTTTGCGGGCGAGATATTGGATGTGGATGCGCTGACTGGCGGTTACAATCTGCAGATCGCATGGTCCACCGGATACCTTGCCGGTGTCAGTATTGAATGTTGATCATAAGCCGATTTTGCTTATGATATAATGAGCGCAAGAGAGTCAACATGCTCGCATGATTGACGAACGGCGAA
>ERZ773103.748-NODE-748-length-36635-cov-4.646337_pt1 | contig 36635 bp, 33 predicted proteins | sample MGYA00511118_ERZ773103 | MGnify/ENA primary metagenome ERZ773103 (study PRJEB29015, sample SAMEA2737821) | human gut metagenome | biome: human gut; feature: human-associated habitat; material: faeces | place: China | collected 2012 ... | reverse complement strand
CCTTTTATTCGTTTTTCGCCGCTTCGCTTGCCGCTCTGCGGCGTTCCTCTCTGTATGGGGCAGTCAGCCGGAAAGAGAAGCGTCCCTTTTCAATCTCAAATTCCTTGCAGCCCGTGTCCGGGTCTACGTCCGTCAGCTTGCAGACGGCAGGGTGTTTGCGGCTGTATGCGGTCAGCCTGTTTTTGAGGTCGGTGTTGTGGGTGCAGATGAAGATGGTGGGGTCTTTCTCGTCAAAATAGATTTCGGTGGTCTTTTCCTGCTTGGTAAGTCCTGTTCTCATAGGCTTATGACTGCCATTATCGGCTGGAGCCTGTCCGACACTCTGGACACCGGCTATGTGATTCAGGCGGTCGGGGACGCCGTGGCAGCGCATGGGGCGCCTGCAATTCTAAACTCCGATCAGGGCTGTCAGTTTACCAGCAACGCCTACAAAACGCTGTTGAGGGAGCTTCGCATCCGGCAGAGTATGGACGGAAAGTCCCGGTGGGCGGACAACGTGATGATTGAGCGGTGGTTCCGCAGCCTCAAAACAGAGGAAATCTACCTCAATGAATATCCCAACCCCAGGGCTCTGCGCAAGGCAATCAGCGTATACATTCAGCAGTATAACACCGTGCGCCTCCATCAGGCGCTGGAATACAAAACCCCCGAATCCGTTTACCAGAGCTGCTTTGCATCGCAGGCCACTGACCTTGACAGTCTGGTCCTGGCTGGTTGAGCGGCTGCGGCGAGGGTGCGGAGTGGGTTGAGCAACTGCGGGCACCTCGCCAGGGCCATTGTACCAGCCAATCCCAGCCGGTCAAGGCACCCCTGCTCCGCAGGGCAGTTACTCCGTTCGTTACGATACCACGGCGGCTCAGGAGACAAAATGGGTTAATATGGTATTATCTGGTTCACGATAATTTTTTCGTGAGTGGTCTTGACTGGGGGACCATTATAGAGTGTCGGACAGGTTCCAGCCGACGATCATTCGGCTGTACCAGTCGATAATGGCAGTCAGGTACATATGGCTGTGCTGCATTTTGATGTATGTGATGTCGATGGACCAGACCTGATTTGGAAGGGAAACAGCCTTGTTTCGGAGTAAATATGGCACAATTGCCTCCCGAAAGTTCCGCTTGGACAGATTTGCTTTTGGATAGATTGCCTGGATCCCCATCTCACCCATGAGGCGGCGGACCAGCTTTCTGCCCACAGAAAAACCTTCATTTTTGAGTTGCCTGACCAGTTTTCTGGTGCCGATTCCAGGCATCTGAGTATGCAAATGGTCAATCCTGGCCATGATGGACTCCTGGCGCAGCTGCTCGTCCACGGATCGTTCTGCGGGTTTGTAGTAGACCTTGGACCGCTGGATGTGCAGCAGCTCACACTGCCGCCGGATCGAGAGTTCACTGGTCTTCTGAAGGAAGCTTGGGGATCGGACGTCCAGCCGCACGAAAGCAATCCTGAAGAAAATCTCGCTCCAGCGTTAACTGACCGATGGTCTTGAGCATCTGTGCCTGCGTCTTCTTCAGGTCGGCCTCCTTTCTGCGAGCTTCCTTTGCCTGCCGACTGCCGTCAAAGGCGCGGCCGACGTTCTCCAGGAACTCCGCCTTCCAGTTTCGCAGCATATTCGGGCTGATGCTGTTCTCTGCCGCGATGGTATTGAGTTCCTTCTCACCTTGCAGAACCTCAATGACCAGCTTGGCCTTGTACTCCGGCGTGTATGTTCTTCGTGTCATGGTGTCGTCTCCTTTTCACTTTCTTGCTGTATTTTACCATGTTCACGATAATTTTTCGAGCTGTGGTCTGAAATTATGGGACCATTATACCTGCCGACTCCATTTTTCAAACGGTTGGGGTCACTCCACGTACTTTTTGCGGTATCGCAGGCTAATCAGGTCTACGATCATGTACATTCCCCACAGATCCATGTTCGTGTTGTTTCCATCAAAAGCGATGGAGAAATCAACCCTACCAAGGTGGACAGAATGGGTTGAATTGGTGATGAGGATGCTTTGGGCGCCCTTCTCCTGAACGATCTGCGTCAGCGGAATAATGTCCAGTGCATCACTGCAATCCGGCGCCATAATTAGAACAACATCCTCTGTCTTGAGCTTCTTGGCCGCTATAATCTGATCCATAAATCGGTCGCAGCGCAAAGACTCTTTTCCGCTCATCAACAGATTGATTTGCAGTCCGATCTCCGTGTACCCTGTGTTAAACGTAAAAATCCGAACGCGTTTTGCTTCGTGCAGCATATCCGCCGCATGCTCGATCCGTTGCGCTGTCGCAGCAGTCTCAATGCTTGCAATCATTTCGCGCATATTTTCAAAATAACACGTCGAAAGATTTTCCACCGGCGGTTTTAATTCGTTGGGCATCACCTGATTGTTATACTGATAATAGTGTCTTGCATCAAACAGATTGTGACGGAAATCAGAAAAATTTTTGTAGCCCAGTTTCTGAGAAAGCCGACTGATAGTGGCAGTTGAGGCAGAGCAGTAGTCCGCGATCTCATAGATAGAGCCGCGAAGAAACAATTCTGTGTTTTCAAGAATCTTTTCCAGCACAAAATGGTATACATCCTGCTCGCCGTTGTTGTAATAGGCAAATAAATTAGCCAGTGTATTCATAGCGAAACCACCTATCGTCTTTTTTTCAGTATAACATTTTACCAAAGAAAAGACAATCGTAAATTGCAAGTGCAAGTTGGACACCCCACATGAATAAAAACAATTCGGCGTAAGCCGGACTTGTCTTCCACACAGCAAGCACGGGTGGCGCTGTCAAGGATGCCGAAGGCAAGGCACAGCCGATTCCTTGACAGGGTCAGCCGAGGTTGCTACCCACCGCATAGACCCGGTCAAGGAAGGAATCGAACAGCTCCTCCGGAGTTGCATAACCCAGCTTCTTTCTGGGACGTGCGTTCAGCTCATCCGCTGCTGCCAGAATATACTCGGCAGAATAGTTCTGCAAAGAGGCGCCCTTTGGAACAAACGCTCGGAATAAACCGTTGTGGCGTTCATTTTGCGCCCGTTCCCACGAAGTATAGGGGTGGGAAAAGAATACCTGCGTGCCCCAACTTTCGTACTGGGCGAAATCAGCAAATTCAGAGCCGTTGTCAACGGTGATGGTTTTGAACACCTAGGCAAAGCGGTCACCAAATTCTGCTTTGAGTATATGCATAGCAGACATAACGGTCTCACTGGTCTTTCCTGAAATCAGAAATGCCATGTAGTTTTCCGTCTTCTTTTCCAAAAGAGAGAATACTACGGCTTTTTTTCCGGCACGTTTGCCAACGACTGTATCGCCTTCCCAATGCCCTTCTTCTGTTCGCTGGGAGGCGATTTCTGACCGAAAATCAATGCTTTTGCCGTAGCGCTTCTTGTCTTCGTGAGGCTTAGAAGCCTGGGTGCGCTTCCGCTTTACTGCCTCTGGAAGTTCCGTGATACCAAGGGGTAGATTGCCTGCCCACGCTTCGCGGTAGAGTGTGCGAGTACACACCATCTCGCTTTGGGGGAACAGTCCGTGCCGCCTTGCGTAACCGACGCAGGCATCCAGAGACCACTTATGCTCTCTGGTCTGAACAACAGTCCAGGATACAAACGCTCCGCAGGAAGACAGCTTATGCGGTTTCCTGCAGCGGAGCCGATTTGTACGATACACCGCTTCACCGTGCTTGGCGCTGTAGCTTGGAGCACGTTCCTTGTTTGACTTGCGTGGCGGCGTGCCGCGCCGCAGTTCGTTTCCAATCGTAGTAGGCGAGCAGCCCAGCTCCCTGGCAATGGCTCGGTTGGATAGACCCTGCTGCTTCAGTGCTTGGATCACGCCTCTCTCTTCTCGTTGTAGATGCTGCCCGCGCTTGCGTTCTGGCAATTCTGTGATATAATGATGGCAGTCCATAGTGATTGCTCCCCTTGATAGATGTTGTCTAGCAACTTCATTTTATCATGTGGGTATATCACTATGGATTTTTTCTTTTTAAGTGTCCAACTTCATTTTACAATCGACCAATGTAAACTTTTACATGATTTCTCTCAGATAGCGCAGACCAATATTCAGCCCCTCCTGCACCTTTTCAACGGAACCCTCGTAGAGCGGGTCCTCATGTTCAATGCTGATGAAGGAATCATAGCCATGAGCCTTGAGATGGCCCACCAATCTGGCCCAATTCACCTGACCAAGGGAGGGCATCCGGTAACGCCAATAGCTGTCGCCGTTTCCGAGCTGCTGGTCATAGATCCCATAGTATTTGAGCTTTTCAGGGAACACCTCAACGTCCTTGGCGTGGAGGTGGAACACCCGATCCTCAAAGCCCTTTAGTGCCTCCAAATCATCGATCAACATGGCGCGAAGGTGGCTGGGATCATAGTTCAGGCCAAAATTTTTACTCGGAACGCGCCGGAACATTTCCCGCCACAGCTCCGGCGTATAGCTGATAGTGCCCGGTTTTCCAGGCTCCAGCCAGCCGGGCATATGGCAGTTTTCAATCATCAGCTTTACACCGTGGTCCTCCGCAAACTGCACCAGTGGAGTAAAGACCTTTTCAAATTCATCAAAATTTCCTTCCAGGTCCTTGGTGGTATCCCGCCCGATGAAGGTGCCCACCAGCTCGGTTCCCAGCATTTCTGCGGCCAGAATAACCTTTTTCAGGTGGTCATTGATCTGCTTCCGGTGGACCGGATCGCAATCCAGATTGTTGTCATAATAGGCCATCGCAGATATTTCCAGCCCCATATCATCCAGATAGGTGCGAATCTTTTGGGCCTCTTGGGCATCAAATGTCTCAAAATCAATGTCGCTTCCGGAATAATCTCGGGTGTTTTCCTTTGGCCAAGCGGAAATTTCCAGTGCCTGGAACCCGGCAGATCGGGCAAATTTCGCCTTCTCATACAGTGGAATGTCGCCAAGACAGCCTGTTAAAAAACCGATTTTCATAGAGATCCTCCTTGTAAATGTGCGCCGCAAGGCAAGGCCTTGCGGCGCACAATAATTACGCTTCTGCAATCAGCCTGTGCAGCATGACCTGATGACGCCGCACTTGCTCGATTTCGTCAATCAGTTCGTCTGCCGCATCGTCTTCAGCTCCGGGGGCGCTGCGCTGACCCTCGTACTCCGTGGAGAGGTAGCCATCATAGCCGATCTTCTTCAACATTTTTACTGCACCCGCCGCATCAATACGATCGTCCTCGCAGTTCTCGTTCATGTGCAGGCACTTGGCATGGCAGTGATAAATATAGGGTGCGATATCCTCCAGCCACTCCAACTCGTTGGGGGCGTCCATCTCGTTGGGGAGCGCCTCCATGATGTAGTGGGCGTCCTGGTCGCTGAATCCCTCGCTGGTCAATCCGAACAGGCGAGACATGGCAATGGGGCCTTTCTGGGCCTTGACAAAGTCAATGGCCTTCTGGGAAACGCCTGCGGCCAGGGCCTCCTCCGGGGTGGGAATCTTCTTTGGCAGGGGGAAGATTCCCCAGTCCGGCATAAATCCGTAATTCTTGGTCCCGGTGCGCTCAATCATCTCCAAGTGGCGCTGAATAAACTCCGAGCGAATCCGCATGGGAGAGTGAATCTCAAAGCACATCTTGATGTCGTTGTCCGCCGCAATGGGCAGGGCCATCTCGATGACCTCAGGCTGAATGTTGTGAATCACCCGGGTGTACTTGAATCCCAGCTTATGGGCCAGCTCCAAATCCTGTCGGAACAGCTGTACCTGCTCCTTCCGTGTCAGGAAGCGGTTTTTGAACATCATAATATCGCAGAAGGTATCCATGCAGGTGGGTGTTACATTGTATTTGGCCATCCAATCGAACCACTGGGACACATCCTGCTTTTCCACTCTGGGATAACTCCCTCCCACAGGCATCTGTTCAGCAATCAGTTCGATGCCCTGGGAACCGGCCTTGGCAGCCTCCCGGATACAACCCTCCAGATCCAGCTTGCCGATATAATAGGAAAGCTGATAGCTATACAGAGATACGCTTGTTTTCATCATCGGTGTTCCCTCCTTAACCCATAATGTTGACGCGGGCGTGGAAGGTGTTTGGTCTCGCGCCGCCGCCATAGGAAATGCGGATCCAAATCGTCAGGGCAATATCATGAACACCCATGCCGATACCGCCGTCCATTGGGACAAAAACCTTCATTTTCTGTCCAAACTCCCACCGGATTGTGGAGATCGTGGACATCTCGTTCAGGGTATAGGTATGTCCATCCAAGGTATAGGTGAGCTGATCGCCGGTAAAGACTCTGTCATTATACCGCACCTCCATGTTGTCCACACAGCTCAGGGACACACCCCGGTAATAGGGGATCTTTGTCTCCAGTTCAAAGCCCACTGGAGTGCCGTCTACCAGAACATTTTTGATAGAATTGGCATCCATTACATATTTACCATACATTCTAAAAAAGCTCCTTTCTCAGTCAGCGTGCCTCATACCGCTCATAAGCAGCCTGGTAACAATCAATCACCTTCTGGATTCCCATGCCTTCTACCTGTGCGACATATTCATCCCAGCCTGCATCAATGTCATCCGTGCCATTAATAAAGCGAAGCGTCATTTCCGAAACATGGGTATTCACATTGGAGAAAATAGCGCCATAGGTTTCGGACTCTTCGGTATTCAGCGTCACATTGGGCATCACATAGTCCTTGTCGCCGCAGGATGCCCACAGGTCTAGGCAGGACATGCAATCGTCTGAGAGCGTAATTGCCTCGCGTGTCCAGTCGTTATAGGTGCAGAAGTTAAAGGTGCCGTAGTAGGTGAACATACTCTTTACGCTGTTTCCGTCGGGATCGTTGGTGATAACATCTGTAAACTCAATTTTACCGTCCGGGCCCCAATTCCAGGTCACACCCTCCGGCCCATAGTTGACCAGTCGAATGCCTTCTTCTGTCCACATATAGTCGAAGTATTTGCAGACCTCCTCTACATACTGGCAGGCAGTGGAAATCACCATTGCATATTCCGGGCGAACCTGATAGGTATAGTTGCGGAGATGGATGGTATCGCCTTCCTTCTGCACCGGATAGGGCACGGCTTTCACCCGCAAACCCTCAACCGTTGCATCAGACTCCGTATCGTCAATGGAATTATAAAAGCCGTCTGCAAGGGTGACCTCTCCGGTAGACATCATAGATGCTTGGCCAAAGGTCTGCTGATAGCTGGCAAAATCCCGATAGACCAGCCCTTTCTCATACCAGTCATTCATGCGCTTCAGATAATCCTTGTAGCCATCGGTAACAGGAGAATAAATGACCTGCCCATCAATAACAATCCAGGGCGTATCTACCGTGCCGGAATCAAAAGCAGAGGAAATCGTAAAGGAAGGCGTGGTGTAATTAGACATAAAGCCCGTGTTCATAAGCAGCAGCGCACCGCGGGCACATTCCGCTTCATTCTGTACGCACTGAGTCAGGTAGTTCTCCCAATCATCCAGAGTTGTCAGCTTATCAATGCCATACTTCTCCATCAAATCTGCACGTGCAATGGGCCCGTTAAAGGAATCTTGTACCGGATTTGAAATCAGCTGAACACCCCAGATTTTCCCGTCGTCGGTGCTGGCCTGCCTGGTAATCTCAGGATCGGAATTGACGATATTCATGTAGTTAGGCATGTACTCCCGAATGGGCTCGTCCATGTCGATAATAATCTCCTGCTCAATACCGTCTTGAATGCCATTGGTGTAGTATTTGTAGAAGTTCGAGATCACATCGGGGTAATCGCCGGAGGCAATGACCAGATTGAATGTGTCCGTGCCAGTAAACATGGTCAGCCAGGTCTGTTTCCACTGGACATTTGCCATCTCATCAATGGTCTGTAGCGCCTGACTCCAAACCACATCCCCGGACATGTTCCAGGGGCTTCCTTCCCCCATGTAGGTAAGTGTCACAGGTTCCTCAAACAGCGGAAAGGAAATGGGCGCAATCTCTGTCTCTGCCGAATCGACTGCAGATGTCCCCTGCTGGGCTCCCCCTACAGATGGAGTGACTTCTGCGGACGCACTTTCTACGTTCGCGGTCTCTTTGGGTTCTGTACTCGTAGGAACACTGTTTTCCGTCTTGCTTCCACATGCAGCACACATACACAGCATCATGGAAAATACAAGCAATAAACTGATAGAACGTTTCATTCCAATTCTCCTCCATTTCATCATCGTTTCAAATTATTAGGAAGCTGCGGGCTTGATCTTATGGTCTATCTTAAAGCTTTACAATGGTACCGGTTTCGTTGGAACGGTAGATTGCCTCCAGAATCTGCGTCACCACAAAGGCCTGCTCCGGAAGCACCAGAGGCTCCGTGTCATTCAGAATAGACAGTAGCCACTGACGCGCCTCGATGTTTGCAGGCTGGCCGCTTCCAACGCCCTCAAAAAACGCTACGCTGCCGGGTCCCGCAGAGAATGGCTCCTCATTGTAAAGGGAACCGTACTTGGCAGTGTACACCTTCAGCTTGCCGCTGGGCCCCATCAAATCCGTAATCTCAGCCCCCGCCTTGGTTCCGCAAAGCGTTGTGGCCCCCTCCTTGGCGTCAGCGATATTGAGATTCCAGGAGGACTCCAGGAAAATCGTTGCGCCATTTTCCATTTTGATGAAGCCGAATGCAGAATCCTCTACGTCAAATGTTGCCGGGTCCCAGGGGCCAAACTGATTTCCTTCCGTCTCTGCGGCCATTTTATAGAACACAGACCCCGTTACCGTAGCGGGCTTATAGTTATCCATACACCACAGCGTCATATCCAGTGCATGGGTACCAATATCAATCAGGCAGCCTCCGCCCTGTTTTGCCTTATCCGTAAACACGCCCCAAGTGGGAACAGCACGGCGACGCAGAGCGTGGGCTTTGGCAAAATAGATGTCACCTAGGTCACCCGCCTCGCACCGCCGTTTCAGCGCCTGAATCTCCGGCCGGAATCGATTCTGATAACCGATGGTAAAGTGCTTGCCGGACTTTTTCCATGCGTCAATCATCCGCTGGGCCTCGGAGGAGGAATGGGACATGGGCTTCTCGCAGAGCACATGCTTGCCTGCGGCAAAGGCGTCCACCACGATCTGCGCGTGAGCCACATTGGGTGTCAGCACATGGACCACATCAATGGAATCGTCCGCCAGCAACTCTTTGTAATCCGTATAGACCTTCGCCCCTGGTGCGCCAAACTCCTTGGCCCCGGCCTCGGCCCGCTCCTTGATGATATCACAGAAGGCCACCAGCTCACAAAGGTCCTTCATCTGAGACAATGATGGCATGTGCTTTTGATTGGCAATGCCGCCGATGCCGATTAGTCCGATTTGCAGTTTTCCATTTTTCATGTTTGAATCCTTCCCTTCAAAAGAATACTGTTGTGCATCATGACGCAAGACTTCCGAATTGGATGATTCCATTTTATCAGAAATTACTATACGCCGCTGTTCAGAAAAGACATCTTTTTTTCAGACGCAGTTACAACGCTCTTCCACTTGTCAATTGTTTCTGATTCTGAAACGCATTTCATTCCAAGAAACATTCCCAAAATACCTGCACAGCGTCTATTCTTTTATTATGCTATAGTTTCCTTATCAATAAGGAGGCGTATAGATATGACACTAGGGATGATTTCAAAGGAAATAACAGAATCCGCATTTGTCTCAGCAAAAGAAATGGGATTAGACTTCGTTGAATTCTGCATTAACGGCGGTGATGACGGCAGCACCTTTTTTGCTGCCATTCCCGATATGAAGAAGTGGATCAGGAAATATGGTGTGGAGGTTGGCTCCGTAGGCCGGTGGAAAGCTAATGTCCTCAAGGATGACGGGACCATTGATCTGGCAGAACAGGTGCTGGCAATCCGGCTGATGGAGGCCGCCCATGAATTGGGCTGTTCAAATTACATTTGCGGCTGCAACTATGTTGACAGTCTCTCTTACTATGAAAACTGCACCCGGGCCATTGAGTTTTTCTCCTGTCTGCTAGTTCATCGGCCCGAAGGAATGGAAGTCTCTACCTACAACTGCCGCAAAGGCGGCAATTTTGTGAATAATCCCTTGGCATGGACCGTGATCCATGGTCACCTGACGGAATTGGGCATCAAATACGATCCCTCCCACGCCCGGTATGCCGGAGGCGACTACCTCCAGGAAACCCGGGATTGGGGGCACCGGTTCCGCCATGTACACCTCAAGGGCTCCATGCTGGTGAATGGGGAGCGTGTGGACGATCCTCCGGCAGGTCTAGACGACACCAACTGGCCGGTATTTCTGTCCTTGCTTCGGGCAAAGGGATATGACCGGGGACTGAGCATTGAACCCCACAGCCCCGTTTGGACTGGAGCGCTGGGCGAGCAAGGATTGAAATACACTGTCTCCTATATGAACAAACTGCTGTTCCGTCAGGAGGTGTGAGCATGGAACGGAAACTACGTTATGGCTGCATCGGCGCAGGCGGTATCGCGCGAAAAAAGCACCTGTCCAACTATGCAAAACAGCCGGATGTGGAGCTGGTGGCGGTCTGCGACAGCGTTCTCCCTGCAGCGGAAGCGCTGGCCAGGGACTTTGGCATTGACCAGGTCTACTCCGACTATCGGGAAATGCTGGATCGAGAGAGCTTGGACATTATCAGCGTTTGTACGCCCAATTTCCTGCACCGGGAGATCACCTGCTACGCGCTGGAGCATGGTGTTAACGTACATTGCGAAAAGCCCCTGGCCATGGATCAGCAGGAGGCTCTGGAAATCTGGCAGACTGCGGAGCGGACCGGCAAAAAGGTTATGCTCGGACTAAATAAACGGTATTTGCCCGAAACCTTGCTGGTGCATGAGATGATGAAAGAGGACTTCTTCGGTGAGATCTACCACGCCCGCTGCGGTTGGCGCCGGAACAGCGGTATCCCCGGCATTGGACGCTGGTTTACCAATCAGAAGCTCTCCGGCGGCGGCGTGATGATTGACCTGGGCGTTCACTATCTGGATCTGGCCATGAGCTACCTGGATTATCCCGATGTGCTAACCGTATCCGGCTCTGCGTACCAGAAGTTCGGGAAGGGCGGCGACACCCGAATCCGCAAAGGCTACCGCAGTGATCCCGAAGGCGTCTTTGACGTGGAAGATATGGCCGTGGGCATAATTCGGACCGCCTCCGGTGCAACCGTCGACTTTGAGTTTAGTTGGGCATCCAACGTAGAAAAAGAGATGCGGTACATCGAACTGATGGGGACCAAGGGCGGTATGATTATGGAAAATGACGACCTGCGACTGTTCTCCCATAAGGCAGGAACCTGTTTTGTGGAGAAGCCGGATATGAACACCCTGAACTTTGAAATATCGGAATTCGCCCATTTCATTCAGTGCATCCGCACCAATACAGAGCCCATCACCAACGCACGGGAGGGCTATAAAATCATGAAGATTATTGACGCATTTTATGCGTCCGCCAAAACTGGAGCAGAAGTCAGAATAGGAGGAAACCGTCCATGAATAACGCTGCGGCGGAGTTTCTCTGCAGACACGGGATGCACCCCGATTGTATCCCCATGGCGGAATCCTGCGGTCGATTCCTGCTGGAAATGAAGCAAGGGCTGAAGGGTGAGCCGTCCAGCCTGATGATGATCCCTGCCTATGTATCACCGGAGCATCAGCTTCCAAAGGACGCCAGTGTTGCGGTGCTGGATGCCGGCGGAACCAATCTTCGCTCTGGACGCTGTCGTGTTTCGGACGGAAACATTACGCTGGAGCAGGTCCAGGTGTGCCCTATGCCCGGCACCGTTTCCCCCCTCAGCACAGAGGAGTTTCTGGAAACCCTGGCAGATCAGCTTGAACCGGTGCTGAAGGACTGTGCCGGTCTGGGTTTTTGCTTCTCTTTCCCGGCAGAGATCACCCCGGACCTGGACGGCATTCTGCTGGGCTTCAACAAAGAGGTGGTGGTCCGGGACTCTGCCGGTATGCACATCTGTCAGGCTCTCAACGAAACTCTGGCTCGCCGGGGCATTCCTGCGCAAAAGTATGCTCTGATTAACGACACCGTGGCAACCCTTCTGGGCGGCTACGGCGCAACGGAGCCAGAGGCATGGGATGGCTATATCGGTTTTATTCTGGGAACAGGAACCAACTGCTGCTATACAGAACAAGTTGAAAAAATTGAAAAACTGCCGAACTCCGTTGGGCACACCATGGTCGTAAATATCGAGGCTGGCGGCTATGGCCAATTCCCCACCGGAGATTTTGACCGGGCAGTTGACGCCCGCTCCAACAATCCCGGCGAGCATCTGTATGAAAAAATGGTTTCCGGTGGATACTTCGGTGAAATCGCGCTGGAGATGCTACGGGGGACCATTGAGGAAGGCCTGCTAACCGGACATACACCGGAAGTGCTGGAGATGAAGGCTATCTGCGCCTTTCTGGAGGATCCGGGTTCGCCAACGCCTCTTATGGCATTCTGCGGAGATCCGACCGAGAAGGAAATCCTGTACACTCTGTTGGATCTGCTGCTGGAGCGGGCCGCAAAAATGATTGCCGTGAACCTTACAGCCATCCTGGTCCAGGGCGGCATGGGTCGCAGCCCGGAAAAACCAGCCTGCATTGTGGTGGAAGGCTCCACCTTCCAAAAGGCCTCCGCATACCAGGAAAAGATCCGCTTCCATATGCGTGCCTTGGCCACCGATAAATATGGGCGGTATTTCCGTTTCCGCTCGTTCCCGGACAATAACCTCAGGGGTGCCGCCGTAGCCGCCCTGCTGAAATAATACGTCCATATTTCGGTATCTGTATATATCCCCTTTGGCGCATTCATTGACGAAGAAGTCAGATTGCCAGACACATTCGTATGTCAGGCAAGTTATGGACTGAATAATTCTGTTACAACCATCCACTCGCACCAACCACATATTACTATAAAAGGAGGCCTTAACTATGAAAAAACATCTGAGCCTGTTGACCGCGCTTCTTATGCTTGTCAGCATCTTTACCGGGTGCAGCGGAAGCACTTCTGTTTCAGAGGTAGCAACTCCGGTGCAATCCGGTGCAATCAGTGACACTGCCGAAAGCACTTCCCCGGATGAACTGCTCGAGTTTGAAAGCACAACCGCCGACGACCTTGAAAATTCGGATTTAGTGGAATCAACCCCGGAAGATGAACCCTCAACCGTGAATCTGCCGCTGACCAAGGAACAGGAGTCCTTCACCTGGTGGCTGAAGAACTCCATCTCCGCTACAAACAGCATGCTTGACAACAAAGCCTATCAGGAACTTTTAGCTCGTACCAATGTTGCCATTGACTTCATCTGTCCCACAACTGGCGGAGAAGCCGAAGATATGAATCTGATGGTCGCATCCGGTGACTATGCGGATTTGATGAGTGGATTTGCCGCCTATTACAGCGGCGGTATCGCCAGTGGACTTGAGAACGACGTGATTATTGAGCTGAATGGCCTTGTTGATGATTATATGCCCAACTACAAAGCTGTTCTTGAAAGCAGCGAGGATATCAACAAGCAATCACGGACTGATGACGGCGTAATTTGGGGCGTTCACTGTATCTCCACTACGCAGCAGGATCCATTTCTCGGTCTGATGATTCGGCAGGATTGGCTGGACGAATTCGATTTGGATATGCCCCAGACCTATGATGAGCTGGAACAGGTTCTTTCCGTGTTTAAACAAAAATGCCCCATGGGTGCTCTGCTGCTGGGCGCATCGGGAGCCTGCAATATGAGCTATAGCCTTACCGCTGGATTTGATTGCAGCTTTCTCAGCAGCCCCTTTATCAACTTGGATGGCACCGTAGTGTATACACCTGCCACGGACAACATGCGGGAGTATGTTCGTCTGATGAACGATTGGTATAAGAACGGTCTCATCTACTCCGACTTCTTCTCCATTGGCTTTATGCAGGATGAAGAGCTTTATGTCAATGGTACAGTCGGTGTGTTTGACGCCATGTACGTCGCCATTGACAACGTACAGCCTACCGACCCCAATTACCAAATGGCCGCAATGCCGAACCCCAGACAGTCTGAAGGCGATCAACTCCATCTGGTTCAGACCACTTGGCAGGTTCGGACTGAGGAATCGGCCTGTATCAGTACGACTTGTGAAAACCCAGAACTGCTGTGCAAATACCTGGATTATATGTGGAGCGACGAAGGTGTCTTGCTGGTCAACTACGGTATTGAGGGCGACACCTACACCATTCAGGAGGACGGAACTGCAAGATTCGTGGATTCTATGTACATCACAGGCGATGGGTCAACCTTTAGTGATAATCTATCCGCCACAGCATTTGTAAACTGCCCGATCTATTACCATTGGGAGCGCGAGCTCGTCACCTGCTCCGACACTGCGCTGGCGGCCTCAGACGTCTGGACTGCAAATGCTGATAACGCCTATGTCATGCCCAGTGTTTCCCTCACCACGGAGGAAGCGGAAAAGCTCGGCTCTATTCAAAACGATCTGAATACCCTTGCGTCCGAAAAAATACTGCAATTCATCATCGGTGATGCAGACATTAATGCTGAATGGGATAGCTTTGTTGCGAACCTTACGGAAATGGGATATCAGGATGCCGAGGCGATGTATCAAGATGCGCTGGATCGGTACAATAGCCGCTGACAATTTCATGCACCCGGATATAATGGGAATGGCGCTGTAAGTTAATGCCTTTTCAGATAATTTTACATAAGACGCATTGGGACGGATAGAAACAGGGGCAATTCGGCCTTGAAATTCAAGAATCCAATAGCGTTTTCGTACTAACTTATTTGACCCATGCCGTGACCCATTCCGGGAAAAACGACGTATCACCAGTTGTACAATCGTTCCGTGTTCTGCACTTTTTCTTCTATAAAACAGTATTTATTGTACAGATTGTACGGATTTTCTGAACGAATCACACCCTCATAACCCGAAGGCCGTCGGTTCAAATCCGGCCCCCGCAACCACTTATATGTACGCCTACGTTTACGGTATATGATCCGTCAACGTGGGCGTATATTTTTGTAATCAGAGACTTTAGGATCTCCTTGAGGTTTTCTGGGTTCCAGTTTTCCACAGCGTTCTGGAAAAGCTGGACAATGGCGGCGGGATCGACTTCTGGACGCTCTGCGGTTCTTCGCTGGATGATGTCCTCCAGCTCGGATTTCCGAACGCGCAGACGGTCAAGCTCTTCTTCCAGTTCCGGGAGATTCAAGCCGCCGAGAACGGCCTTGACGCCGTTGTTGATCTTTGTTTTGATCTGAGCCAGTTCCTCCCGTTCGTTGGTCAAATCCGGGGCGGCGCTGTTTACCTTGTCCGCAATCATCTGTGCGGTTTCTTCAAAATCAATGCCCAGCAGGTATGCCTGCAAATGCTGCACTACGAACATCTCAGCTTCATCTGCCGGGATATTCTTGCACTTGCAGGTGCGAGTCCGATACTTATTTCCGCAGCAGTAATAGCGGTTGGAATGACCGCGCTTGTTGGTACTGGTGTGCCCCACAAAGCTGGATCCGCAGGCTTCACATTCAATGAGACCGGTCAGCAGGTAATTTCGCTTTGCGTGATTCTGTCCGCTTTTCTTGTTGTCCTTCGTGCGCTGGCACACCCTTTCCCAAGTATCTAGGTCAATGATCGGCGGAATGGCGTTTTCGATGCGAACTACGTTGGGGTTTAGCTCGCCGCCAGCCCATTTCCGAAAGAGCTTCATTCGGCGCTTGTTCCATGTATAAGTTCCGATGTAGCGTTCATTTGTCAAAATTCCATGGAGGCTGTTCTTACCGATGGGACGGCCTCTTTTTCCGGTTATGGGCGGAATATGATCGAGAATGTAATTGTAGCTTTCGCCCCTGGCATAAAGCTCAAAGATCTGACGAACAACTGTCGCTTCCTGCGGATTGATGACATAAGCGCCGTCATGAACATCATAGCCCAGCGGCGGAACACCGCCCAGAAACTTGCCTTCCTTTGCTTTTACCGCAACGCCGTCCATGCTTTTCTGTCGCGTGTTCAGTACTTCGACCTGCCCCATTCCAACGGTCAGTAGCTCCATCAGGAAGTCCTGACCATTGGTTAAGTCCCCAAGCCGCTGGCCGGTGGCACTGATGACGTTGACATTGTGCCGCATCATCTCTTTTCGGAATGCAAACCAGTCGGAAACATCTCGGCTGCCTCGGCTGATGTCATAGATCACAACGGTGTCAATGGCACCGGCTTTGGCAGCAGCGACCATGGCCTGGAAGCCAGGACGATCTGTATTCGTGCCGGAAAGACCTTCGTCGGTGAAGGTTGCTACAATGGGAATTTGCTTCTCGGTGCAGTATTTTTCGATCTCCGTCAGCTGATAAGCGATGCTGTTTTCTGTCTGACGGTCTGTGGAATAACGGGCATATGCGGCTGCCTTCATTCGCGTTCCTCCTGTTTTTCCTCTAACTGTGCCCTCAGTGCTGTGATGCTTTCCTGCACTTCCTTGAGAATGGTCAGGCCGGGGTCCCCATCGGGCTTCAGGGGCATAGTGGTTTGCACTTTTTGATATTCAGGAACCTTTGTCAGATCCTCAATAATCAGCATTGCACGATTCAGCCCTTTTGTGTTAAGCTGGTTAATTAAATCGAGAAGCTGCTTTCTGAGAGCAGGAGTCAGTATCTTTCCCATCTGTGTCGCATTGGAGGAAAGAAACTCAGAAGGGTCATATGTGTCATTTACTTTGGCGCACATCAGGATCTCTTCAAATTCTATTCCGGTTCCAGTGGAAATTTTGTAGAGCGACTCCATTGAAGGGGAAAACGGTTTGCCATTTCTGGGGTTTAAATTTTTTTCGATCATAGAGATATAGGCATTGGACAGGCCACAGAGATCTCCCAACTGACGCTGTGACAGCTTGTTTTCTTTTCGATACTGAATCAGACGTTCACCTAATGTCATGTGATTCACCTCCATCTACTGCTATTGTACAGGAAGAAGGGGGCGGTTGTCAATCAAAATGCAACGAATACGATTGATAATTGTTAAGTGCTTGACAATACTTGAAAGTGTGATATTATAAAAACGCCGAAACATGAGCGGCGCAATCATATGGAATCATGGATGCAACTATCTCCATCACCTAAATAGCTGAAAATGTGCGAAGCCTGTTACATAGGGTATCAATTACCTATGAATGATACAGACTGGGGGAATTCAATGAACGAGTTTGTAATGGATGCATCCACAAAGCTGACACCGGACGAAATTGTCTGGTGCGTCATGGGGACTCGCACAGATCAGCTGGTTATGGACATACTGGAAAACCGCGGCGGCAAGTATGATGCGCTTTATACGAGCCACCAAAAGAGGAATCCATCAATGTCCGCCTAAAGCAGTTCAACGAAAAAACGAAATCAGACGCAAAGAAGAAAGCGTCTGATTTCGCATATGATAGACTAAAATGCCCAGACCATCCATGTAGGACGGTCTGGGTATTTTGATGCTCCGGTTGAGCGAATCACACGTATCCGGATTCGATAGAATCGATACGATTAAGCTAGATTTATTAGTCTTACTATAATCAGTATTGATTGTTGATGATTTTCACCACCCAAGAGCAATGAAAATCATCGCTCCAGAATGATGGTTTTCAGCGTTCAAGAATAGTGAATTTGTGGTGCTACAATGATGGGGCAAAGCAGAACAAAATATTGTTCTCGTCGAGAATATCATAAATGGGGCGTAGGATAACCCTGGCGCTGTTCTATGCCCTGTTTATGTGTTCTGAGACAAATGATACACGGAGCTTAAATTTACGGTTCAAACGCATTGCGGCACAATGCGTTCAAGCACCTAAATGCGTAGACTGCCGCCAATAGCGCTGCCTTTGGCGTGCAGCTTCCTTTTCGCGTCTCCGTTTTCTGGAGCAATCCGGGCAAAACTGCGCCCGGTTAGAGCCTGGGATGTACGGCTTTCCGCAGATGCGGCACTTCTTTCTGCCGGGATGTTTGCAGAGCTCTAATTCCAGTGCAGGGTTCAGCGGCAAAACAGCGCTGCGGAACCAGTGACAATTCAGGGAGAACGAAATGCCTTGGACACAGGGGCATCCTGCTCCATCATCCAGTACAATGCAGTTCCCTTGATCGTAGTTGCAGCAGCGCCGTGTCAGTCGGTGCACTTTTCGATGCTGTTTTTCATTCAGTCGGATCAGCGGTGACTGAGTATTTTTCATGCTTGCAATATCTCCTTTTTCGGATTTGAAATGTAGCGGAAATCGTGAGAAAGCTCCGCATATGCCGCATAAGTGATTTCTCTTATGCAGCTATGTATAATCGCTGATCCAAAAAGCTGAAGCATCAAAGCTGTGTTTTCTTTTATATCACAGGAGAATCTGAAATGCAAGGTGATTGCATATATGTGTGTTCCATTCGCACGGGGTGCGTCTATCATAGCGTTTTTCAAAACGCGCAGCCAGTCGGTCTCGACTGATTCCGGGGGATTGGGGATCGCACCAACGAGCAAAAAATCAGGATTTCCGAAGGAGGAAAATCCTGATTTTTGGCAGATGTACGGACAACTGCCCTGCTTGCGGCTATCTTCTTAAGTATATAAAGAACCAAACCTCTAATACCTTGAACTGTCATGACAAATGGCAGAACCTCATGTTTTTGTTAGAGAGAAATAATGCCATTACCGCTTTGATTTTTCCAGTACAGAAGCCTGGAAATCAGTTGTAATCATACTGGAGCCGCTATTTCCTCAAAACTGTCCCATGACGCAGGAAATGTCACTTGTACGCGCTACGCTGCCTTAAATAGGGGTTAGGTGTACTAGTCAGGGGGATGCTTATGGAACTCAATCAGCTTCGGTATTTTCAGACGGTGGCCCGGTTTCAGCAGATGACAAAGGCGGCGGAGGAGCTGCACATTTCCCAGTCCTCCCTCAGCAAGACCATCTCCATGCTGGAGCGGGATGTGGGAGCAAAGCTGTTTGACCGGCTGGGCAATCGAATCATCCTCAACCGAACAGGTCAGGCGTTTCTCAGCCGGGTGAATCGGGCCCTTTTGGAGCTGGAGGATGCCGTTCGGGAGGCCGATGCCAGCGACTGCGGAGCCATTCATTTTGCGGCCAGTATTCCGGGGCTTTGTACCAGCTATTTGGACGCATTCCTGCAAAATTGCCCACAGGTAATGCTGCGGCAGTCCATTATGGGACCGGAGGAGATGACGGCGGCGCTGGAAAGCGGAGAACTGGACTGCGCGCTGACCTTTTCGGACATTTCCTCGGAACGAATTACCTGCGAGGCACTGGTGCAGGAGGAAATGCTGATGCTGGTGTCCCGCAACCACCCTTTGGCGGATTATGAAAAAGCGCCCCTGTCAGTGTTTGCAGAGGAGCTGTTCGTATGCAACAATGCGGACGAAAACACCAGACAAATGCTGTATGACCACTGCCGTCAGGCGGGCTTTGTACCCCATATGGGCTTTGACGGTAATGAGCTGGAGCTGGCGTTTAAGCTGGTGGCGGAGAATCATGGGGTGATGATGATTTCATCCCTGATCTACCATTGGATGATGAGTATGGAGATCATTACCCCGCCGCTGCACTATATTACGCCCATCGAGATTACTGAGCCCCGGTGCCAGCGAAGTCTGCGTCTTGCCATGCTGGACAATCACTATCTGTCCAAAACAACGGAGCAGTTTATTGCGGGCTTGAAATCCTACTTTCAAAAATAAAAGATACCCCCGGCTGATATGTACCCAGTTTACTGGACACTTTCAATATAAAGGGGCTGTTGCAAAATAGAAATGCAACAGCCCCTCAGTCTACCTCAAAAACAACCATTTTCCACATGTAAATGGGACAATTTTCAAAGAAGCATGCTCTTTTGGGGCATGCTAACGCAGGCTCTGCCATTCTGACGGATCCGGAGGCACAGAAGACCCTGGAGACGCTGGCAAGGTCCATCGGCTTTACCCGCATTGAGGTCACCGATCCCCGGCGGCATGATACCATCATCTCCTACACCTCGCAGCTTGCCCACGTGGTGTCCTCTGCCTATATCAAAAGTCTTACCTCGGCGCTGACTCTGGGCTTTATCGCAGGCAAACGATCTGAGTCAGGTACGCAGACTGCTCCGGGAAGAGGTCCTGCTGCGCCAGCATCAAAACGGCTCGCTGGATGATTAAGGGAAATAATGTTTGATTTATGACGAACGATGTCCCCTCAACGCTGGGTGTCCAGCGTTGAGGGGACATGCTGTATGTTGGGGCTGACTGGAAAACGGGATTAGGAATGCTTCCGCATGGAGTTTGGCGTTGGGAATCCGTTGCGCTTAAAGGTGCGATACATGGTGGAAATATCGGAATAGCCCGCCTGTTCGGCAACCTTTTACACAGACAACGAAGGGTAAAGGTCAATCAGCCGCTGTGCAAATTCCAGCCGCTGCTGTGAGATATAGGTGGAGAGATAGCTGCCGAAATAGCGCTTAAACTCCTCCGTGAGGGTGCCGCGATTGATGGAAAAATGCTCGGCAATTTTAATGACGGACAGATTTACATCCGATATGTTATCCTCCACATACTGGCGCACCTGCTTCATGCGCTCCGAACTGATGGAATGGGCGATATATTTATGTCGTCCATTTATTTTTTCAAAATTCGCTCCAGATTTGAGGTGTAGTTGATTTCGTTATTTCCCATTCGCAGTTCGTTTAATATATTTTCCTCCGCCAGATACATATGATTGACTACGTTGTCGCTGAGCAGGCGCTCCATAAAGTAGGTGGCAAAGATCATCATATGCCCGTGCAGTGCGTTGGCGGAGTATTCCGTCTGGTCCAGAACCATTTCACAAATTTCCACTGCGGAGCGGTGGGCATCCAATTGCTCTGCCAGAATCAGCTGGCTGAGCTTCAGGCAGAGCTTTCGGTAGGCAAACAGCGTTTCCACAGTGTAGGAGAAGCTCTGCTTTTTGAAGTCAACCAGGGCAAAGGCAGGAGACTCGGTAAGAGAATAGGAAAATTCGGTGGCGTGGTACAGGGCACCGCAGCAATAGGTCAATTCGCTGCAGTGCTCCGTTTCTCCGCTTACAAGCACCTGAAGCTGATACTGGGCATATTTGTCGATGAGATACTGGCTCATGTGCTCAATAAAGGCGGCGTTTTGCGTGCACTGCGCCGAATGATCGGCAGACCTCGGCTGCGTCAGCAACGTGACGTCAATGCCGTTATAGGAAAAGCTGTAGACCGGAAACTGGGTGGAACACAGCTGTCCGGCATCGAATAGAATTTCCTTTTTTATCGCTTCGAGTCGGCTTAAAAGCGCACCGTCGGTATTGCGCACCTTAAACATCACGAGATAGAGCGCCTGATCGGACAGGTCAATGCCGCACCGCTGCAATTGGTGGAAGGCATAATCCGCCAAATCATCCCGATTGGATACCAGCAGCTCCAGATTCCGTGTTATTTCTGTGTCCATGTTCGGCAAACCTGCCTGCATACGATCACCTCTGCCTGTTTCAGCCCGCCGCTTCGGGCCAGAATTTTTGTGACCGCCATCAGCACCGCCCCATGTCATAGAGCCGTTCGTACACCCGGCCCAGCAGCTCTACGGCTTCTCTGGCATCCTTCGGAGCGGCGATCCCAGCGTTGACACTTCTGGCGATTTGGTTGATGTTGTTGCCGATAGCATGAATTTCTCGGCGCAGAGCCTTCATTTCGTCATCATTCCGAACCCTAGGCGAGTGGCTTTGAATCAGGCGGATCAGGTACCCCCGCTTGCTGAGCCCACAAGCCTTGGCGTTTTCGGACAACTGCCGATATTGATCTGGTGTCATTTCAAAGTGCATATGGTGTTTTGCTTCGATAGCAATCCCTCCTTTGAGATAATTGGTATTTCGGCAATGTTGCCGAGAGTCCACTTGAGCGGCGGTGACAATGTTGTCATCGCCGCTCATCCTTCCGCCCGACGGCGGCATATGGGGTTCGGGTACACCCGAAAGCAGCAAAAATGTACATTTTTGCGATGCTTGCAGTCAAAATTCCAACTTTTTATATCCGCTATGGTGGAAATTGTGGGACGGAGCACTTTCGGCAATGTTGCCGGAAGTGCTCCCGTTTCATTGGCTGTTGCGTGCACAGTGTGTGGGGCTTTGAGCAAATTGTCCATGTTGATGTGTATAGTGATACGCATTGGGCAGAATTTGGGGCGAAATTTGCTGATTTTATACGCACTGGGATACACATTCTGGGAAATTCGCCCAAGGCAATACGCACTATGGTACGCATTGGGGTTCCTTCTAGAGCTTCTTATGATGTGACCGATTTTGACGAATTCGTCGAAAGCGGGATGGTAGGGAACCTATGGCAATGTTGCCTACCCTTCCTACGCAAAAAGACAATTATGGTAAACCAAATGCGCAGGCGCGTACTTCCCGGCAATGTTGCCGAAACGTGCTTTCCTGTGCAGGAAAGAAACGAAGGAAATTTTTTCTACAATTGTTCATGCTGCCGTTCTGCATAATCACGTTCCTAGCCCAGCCTTCTGCGCCGTATTTCAGCTTCTTGGCGGCTCGCACATCCCCCCGCGGTCATGGCCTCCTTTACCGAAGCTGTATCAAATTGGACGGTCATTCAGTTTTCAAATTGACATTCTGGAAAAACAATAGAAGGATTACGATATGATTCGGCCTATCACAAGAGATGTCCTGCGTGGGCGTTCAAATCGTAATCCTTCAAATATATTAAATGGTTTTTGCTTTTCTAAATGTCAGGACGCAGTGTAACATCCGTGGAGCGGAAAGTCAATGCTCTACTGGAGATGGAACGCAGAGTTTACGGTGTATTCATGTTTTGCGTTTAAGCGGTGCTCCGGTTGACTGTAATTATACTTATATGATATGATAATAAAAACAGATTGGCATAAAACGATAGCGAAGATAGATAAAATGCCCGCCAGCGTAGTGGAAACGGTTTCTTATGCATCTGCAACCGGGGAAATCTGCTGGGCGCTTTCATAATAGAACGTAGAAATCATGTGGGAGGGAGTGTCGAGCGGCCTGCTCGGCGGAACATTATGAATCATACTCAGGTTGCGTGTTTTCTCGCTGCGGCAAAGGCCGAGAGCTTTGCTGTGGCGGCAGACAGCGTCTATATGACGCCCCCGACCTTTAGCCGCCAGATTGCTTCGCTGGAACAGGAATTGGGCTTCTCGCTATTTCAGCGGGGCTGGAAGAATAATCAGCTGACGCCAGCGGGGCAGATTATGTTTGAAGGGCTCTCTGCCATATCCGCGGAATACAATCTACTGCTCAGCCGGGCGCTGAATGCTGCGTCGAATGTTGCCGGTACGCTGGTGCTTGGGCTGCTGGAGGGTCAGCTGGTAGATCCGGATCTGCGAAGTGTATTGCAGAGCTTCCGTTCACGGTTTCCGGGCGTTACGGTAGAACTTAGACGATATTCCTTTCACGATATGCTCAAGGCGCTGAAAAGCGCAGAGCTCGATGCCGGAATCACCTTGTCCGTGGAGCTTATGAACCATCCGGATATGAATGCAATTCCGCTCTATTCTGTGGGAAATGATATGGTTTTCGCAACGGATACCTTTTCGGACAGCGTGTATGCTGCAAGCCTACGGGACTTTGCAGATCAGACATTCATAGAAATTGAGCAATCTGATTCTCCTATCATCTCCGGCTTAATGTTGGACAGCTGCAAGCGCGCAGGATTTATCCCCCATATCTGCAAGGTAAAGAATTTAAAGGAACAGATCACCGCAATCGAATTGGGACAGGGGGTTGCAGCGTTTAACCAGTTTCACCAGACCTGCAATCATCCGGGGCTGACCCATATTTCACTGCCGGAGCTTCCGGCGGTAGAGTTCTCTTTTGCGTGGATGAAGACATCTGGCAATCATGCTTTGCCGTTTCTGGTATCTGAAATGCAGCGGTATTTTCAGAAGGAAGAATTCTCTGACGTGCCCTTGTGCAATGAATGAGCTCGTTTTGACTGCCTTGTAATAGCAAGGGCTTGTTCCATTTTCGGAAACAAGTCCTTGCAGAAGTCAACTTGTGATCCGGTCTCCCGCTGCCTACAATAGAATCAGCAATTCTGTAGTTCTATGATAAAGAAGGGACGCTGATCGTATGAAAATTTGTAAAGCAAAGGATACCAAGCTCGTGGTGCAGCCAGTCATCGGCATTATGGTTCATGAATATGTATTTGAAGGACCTTGCCGGTTCGGAGAAGGAGATGCGCTGACTCTGGAATTTGACCGCATGGTGGGTGCGGATGGGTTCCAGGCGTTTCGGAAAAATCTGGCTCAGTATATCGCTCCGGTAGAGGAATTTGAAATGCTGGAGCCTGTCAGCTATGAGATCACGGAAGCCTTTGAGGTCACTGAGGCGATGATGGCTGAGCTTACAAAGAATGATGCCAAGACGGACGTTTACCTGTTTACCTCCATTGGACGCACCTATCCGATGGTGTTGGAACTGGTTTCCCGCACCAACAAGCCGTTTATCTGTCTTCAGGAATGTTGTGACAGAACCCAGGTGCCTGCCATGCTCCGTTCCAGAGGCTACGAATGCGTCTCAGAAATGACCTGGGAGGAAACCGTGGAGAAGATGAGGGCATACTGGCTGCGGAAGGTGCTGAAAAACAGCAAACTCCTGCTGGTTACGCGCGGGTTTACAAACTCTGCAATGGTCTCTGCCTGTGATGGCTTTATCAACATCGATGATGCTGCAAAAAAGCTGGGTTTTCGGTACCAGTGCGTAGATGTTCATGAATTTATTGACCAGTCCCATATGGAGGGGACGCCCTGCCCCACGCTGCCTACTCGGACGCCCATGGCCTTTACTGCAGCGGATCAGGCGGAATGGGAGCAAAAGGCGGATGAACTTATCGCCGGGGCTGGCTATTGCAATGTAGCGAAAGAGGAAGTAGTAAACGGTCTAAGGTTCTATGCCACTGCCAAAAAGTTCATGGAGCATTATGAGTGCAACGCCTTCTCTGCCCCTTGTCCCGAAATGTGTGCAACCACCCGGCTCAACCAGGAACATATGACCCCCTGCTTCTCGCACAGCCTGCTGAATGCAGAGGGAATCTCCTCGGCGTGTGAATATGACATTCCCGGACTGGTTGCGCAGATTATGCTGTCCGCTGCCGCAAAGGCCGGCGCCTATATTGGCAACTGCGTTCCGCTCTACTATGAGAAGGACAGAAAAACCGTTGCAACCTTTATGGCACCCTCCAATGACTTACAGGAAAAGGTCAATGCCATGACTCAGGAGGAGCGGGACAACCTCATTATTACGTATCACTCCTCCATCAATCTGCAAATGCATGGATATAACAAGCCGGCGCTAAACTACGATATTCGGAATTACACTGCCTCCGGCTGGGGCCCCACCATGCGGCACGACTTTCGGCAGGAAAAAGGACAGGTGCTGACCATGGCGAGAATTTCTCCGGATGCGGGCACTTTGTTTGTGGCAAGAGGTACAGTTGTTGCCGGTACAGGCGAAACCATGAGCGGCTGCACCCAGGGTGTACTGTTTTCTGTGAAGGACAGCAAGGACTTTTTTCAGAAGCAATGCAACGTCGGAAACCATGTGCCGATGGTCATGGCGGACTGCTTTGATGAAATTGTGGAGCTCGGAAAGCTTTTGGGACTGAACGTGGTCACGGCATGACGCAGGCTGAGTTCAATCAGGCGCTGGCAGAGAAGAAAGCAAGAGAGGAAGCGATTGCTTCCTCCTTTGCCGGTGCTCCGGATGAAGAGATACCGGGTCTTTTATTGGAGTTCCTCTGTTGTAAGTATCTGCTCCATCCAGAAGAAATTCGCTCGGAGAACCTGATCCAGCTTGGAGAGCAGAGTACAGCCAAAATCGCGGGGATCCAAAGCTCGGGGATAGAGTTTCGCGAAAAATCCGCTGGGTGTACCACAGCTTCTTCCGGTGTTATCAAAAAGATACTGTTGGCAATGGCGGTTGGAAAGTGTATCGGCGTGAAATTGGATCCGGATCAGGTCGCTGCGGCGGAGACTGTGTCACAATTAGCTGATTTGATGATCAAAACACGAAGAAACAGGTGATGTACCATGCTGGATGTGAAGCAGATTCGTGAGGATTTTCCTATTCTCAACACGCGGCAGCATGGCTGCCCCCTGATTTACCTGGACAACGCCGCTACTATGCAGATGCCGCAGCCGGTATTGGAGCAGCTGGTATCTCATTATCATAGCCAGAATGGCAATGTGCATCGCGGCGTTCACAGTCTCAGTCAGAAATCCACCTCTGCCACGGAACGGGCCAGAGAACGGATCGCGGCGTACATTGGCGCGAAGGCGGAGGAGATCATTTTTACTGCTGGCACCACAGATTCGCTCAACATGCTCTCGCAAATGCTGGAGCCAACCATTCGCCCCGGCCAACAGATTATTGTTTCAGCCATGGAGCACCACTCCAATCTGATTCCATGGCAGGAACTATGCCAGCGCACCGGCGCGGTTCTCACGATTCTGCACATGGATTGGAATTGTGATCTGGATTTAACGCAGCTTGGTCAGCTGCTGGAGCGGGATACCGCATTGGTTGCAGTCACTTGGGTGTCCAACGTGCTTGGAACAGTGAATCCAGTCGGTGAGATCACCATGATGAGCCATGCGGCGGGAGCAATGACGGTCCTAGACGGAGCGCAGGCGATGAAGCTCCCGGAGATTGATGTGACCGCCGTGGACTGTGACTTTCTGGCGTTCTCTGGGCATAAGCTGGGGGCGCTGACCGGGATCGGTGTCCTTTATGGGAAGAACAATATATTGAGCCAGCTGCCGCCGGTTCGTTTTGGCGGCGGGATGATTCGGGAGAGCCAATATTCCGCCAGCAGCTATGGAGGCGTTCCGCAGCGCTTTGAGGCCGGAACGCCGAATTATGTAGGAGCGATTAGCTTGGGCTGTGCCATGGAATATTTACAGTCTGTGGGCAGAATAGAGCTTGCACAGCAGGAGCAGATTTTGACGGTTCTGCTCCGGAAGGAACTGGCTACGATACCCGAGGTGACGGTAATCGGAACGCCGAACCGGCGCTGCGGCGTTGTGAGCTTCGTTGTGCCTGGCATCCATCCCTTTGACCTTGGAGCTATGCTGGACAGCCAGGGGATTGCAGTTCGAACCGGCCATTTGTGTGCCCAGCCACTGGTGAATCAGCTGGGATATGACAGCGTGATCCGTGTATCGCCTGCCTTTTATAACACGGAACAGGAATGCTTGGAGCTTATATCAGCACTAAAACGCACCATTCCGCTGCTGAAAGGGGAATGGACATGACGCTTTCCGAGAAGCAGAATGCGATGATCGCAGAGATCAATAGGTTGGGGGACTGCTTTGAACAGTACAGCTATTTGCTTGTGAAATCGCAGGAGCTTCCCAGTATGCCAGAGAATCTGCACATTGGTGAAACGCTTGTTCCCGGTTGCCAATCTAAAGTGTGGCTTTCTGTCCGAACCGTACATGGGCGAGTCTATTTTGATGCAGATTCTGATACGCTGATCCTAAAAGGGGTGTTGCAGCTTTTGCGCGAGCTGCTGTGGGGAGAAGAAATCAGCGAAGTGTCAGCCCTACACATAACCCTCTTTACAGAAACCGAGCTGGCTGCCACATTTACCAGTGACCGAAATACCGGTGTGAGGGAGATCATTCGGCGGATTGCAAGTTGTAAAGACTGACTGGCAGAAGCAGGTCATATTGGTCGGAAGCAATCTGCTTAGCCCTTCTCAATGAAATCAGAAGGAAGCCCCATCTATATCGCCTACGGCGATTAGGTGGGGAAAGTTCACGGAGTGAAGGATACGAACAAGAACCTTACAAGGCAGAAGGCTAAAATCGTTTCGTGAAGTGTATAATGGTCCAGCATCCTACGAATAGAATGCTGGACCATTTTCATACACGATTCATTAGCTAATGCAGGTATACATGGCATAGGGCGGCCTGGGATCGCCGGAGGTGGTGAGGAAATAGTCCTCAATGATCTCTGCCATGAAGATCTTGGCTTTGGTGAGATCGCGCTTGGAGGGACGCTTTGCCATATCATAGTGCCAGAAGGTAGAGCCGGGCTTACCGATACCCAGAGGATCGTTGTCCTCCAGCATGGAGTAGTCGTCCTCTGCGGCCATATATTTCTCTACCACGGCCTTTTTCTTGGGATCGGAGGTGAATTCCTCGGCCTCGGGCTCCAGACTCCAGCGCTGGAGCATGGCCTGGGCATCAGCGATGTTCATGCCCAGCTCTTTCGCACAGCCGTCTACGGCGTCGTGGCGCATTTCCTTGCCGGGGCAGGCGAACCGACCTACGGTACGAACGCCGTTGACCCGCAACAGCTCCTCCAGAACGCCCAGCGCACCACGGCATTCCGGTTCGCCTACGCCGCTGCCGCCATAGGTGGTGTAGACCACGCCATAAATGGTGGGCTGATTGTCGCCCTTGGCGCCGGGGGAACCGGTTGCCACCGAGGGATTGACGATGCCGGGAATGCCGGAATGACGATTCAGCCGCTCCATGGGGTTGAGTTCGGGATCGCCAGGATTGGAGGGGTTGGATGTGGTGCCCATAATGGTCTTGCCTCCAGTGAGGCCCAGCAGCTGATAGACTGCCTTGTAGGGCAGGCCCGCCACGATTAAGGATCCCAGTACCACAATGTCATACTCCCAGAAGTACACGGGATCCTTGGACCAGTCCTTGCCGGGGGTGATTTTTTCACAGCGGGTTTCAAAGCCGTACTCCTCCAGTACCTCTGCCATGGCCTTTCCGACCATTTCGGTGTTGCCGGTGAGGGAACCGTAGAGTACCACGGCCTTTCGATTTTTCATTGGAATAACCTCCTTCATTTCACGCGCCGCGTATATGACGGCGGCGGGGTTCATTTACGAATCGGACAGCTCCCTGGTGCGGAAGCATGCAACCTGATGACCCGGAGCAATCTCCTCCAGCGGGGGCTGCTGGGCATGGCACTGCTCTGTGGCATAGGGGCAGCGGGAAGCGAACCGGCAGCAGGGCTTGGGCTCCACCGGAGAGGTCAGCTCTCCCTGCATGATAATCCGCTTCCTATGGACGTCCAGACTGGGGATGGGAATGGCGGACAGCAGACCCTTGGTATAGGGGTGCAGCGGGCGGTCAAAGAGCTCGTCTGCCTCACATTTTTCCACCACTGTGCCCAGGTACATCACCAGAATTTCGTTGGAGATGTGCTTGACTACGGACAGATCATGGGTAATGAAGATGTAGGTGAGCCCTTTTTCCTCCTGAAGATCCTGGAGCAGATTGAGGATCTGCGCCTGAATGGACACATCCAGAGCGGATACAGGTTCATCACAGACGATGAACCGAGGCTCTAGGGAAAGGGCGCGGGCGATGCCAATGCGCTGCCGCCGTCCACCGTCTAGCTCGTGGGGATAGGCGTAGGCCAGCCGCCGGGCCAGGCCTACGGTGTCCATAAGCGAGAATACCTGCTGTTGCAGATCCTCCTTGGATTTTGCCAGTTTGTAGATCCGGATGGGATCCGCAATGAGATCAAAGACACACATTCGGGGATTCAGGGAGGAGAAGGGATCCTGGAAAATCAGCTGCATGTCCTTGCGCAGAGCCTTCCGCCTGCGGCCGGAGGCATTGGTAACCTCCTGCCCGTCGAAGGCGATGGAGCCTTCGGTGGCGTCCAGCAGCCCCAGAACCACACGGCCCAGGGTGGATTTTCCGCAGCCTGACTCTCCTACTACGCCCAGCGTCTGCCCCTGGGGGATGGAAAAGGAAACGTCATCCACGGCGTGAAGCATACCGGCGGGGGGCTTAAAGTACTTCTTCAGATGAGAAACTTCCAGCAGATTGCTCATGGCACTGCCTCCTTCCCAAGAATGTTATTTCCGGGATTGGACACCGGAAGTCCTTTTTCATAGGCGGTTTCATTGACGGCCTCGTCTGGGAAATAGAGGTCCAGGCCTTTGCCCGCATGGCTGCACCGACAGAAGTGACCGGGTTCAAGCTCCTGAAATTTCGGGGCGGTTTTGGCACAGGATTCGTCGGCATAGGGACAGCGGGGGTGGAAGGCGCAGCCGGTGGGCAAATTGGCAGGATCGGGCATCAACCCGCGGATGGGCTGGAGCCGCCGGATCTTTTTATCCAGGGAGGGCAGAGAGTTGAACAGTCCCTTGGTGTAGGGGTGGGCGGTACGCCGGAAGATATCCTCAATGGTACCGCTCTCTACGATTTTGCCAGCATACATAACAGCTACCTTGTTGCAGGTTTCTGCCACAACGCCGAGATCGTGGGTAATGAGAATCATGGAAGTTCCGAATTCGTCCTTGAGGCCCTTCATCATGTCCAGTACCTGGGCCTGAATGGTAACGTCCAGGGCGGTGGTGGGCTCATCAGCCAGCAGAAGATTGGGGTTGCAGGCCAGAGCCATGGCAATAACCACCCGCTGCTTCATGCCCCCAGAGAATTGATGGGGAAAATCTTTGCCCCGGCTGGCGGGAATGCCGACCTTCTCCAGCATCTCCAGCGCCCGGGTAATGGATTCGGCCTTGGAACATTTGCTGTGGAGGCGAATGACCTCGGCGATTTGCTCGTCGGCCCGCAGCACCGGGTTTAGTGCGGTCATGGGATCCTGAAAAATCATGGAGATTTGGCCGCCGCGAATTTTCTGCATTTCCTTTTCGCTTTTTTTCAGCAGATCCTCGCCGTTATAGAGAATTTCACCGGAGATGATCTTGCCGGGGGGATTGGGAATCAGCCGAAGGATCCCCTTTGCGGTAGTGGTTTTCCCTGCGCCGGTCTCACCTACAAGGCCTAGGGTGTCGCCCCGTTCCAGCTTCAGGTCTACGCCGCCTACCGCAGCAACATCGCCGTCGTCCGTATAGAAATGGATGGCCAGATCTCGAATTTCCAGTATGTAATCGTTCATATCCAGACCTCCTCAGTTTTTCAGCTTGGGATCCAGTGCATCCCGCAGACCGTCGCCAAACAGGTTAAAGCCAAACAGCGTCAGCATAATAGCAAAACCTGGGAAGGTGACAATGGGCCAGAACGAGCGGATCAGTGCCCGTCCAGCAGAGAGCATGGAACCCCATTCGGGGGTGGGCGGCTGTACGCCCAGACCGATGAAGGACAGCGACGAAATCATCAGAATGCAGCCGCCGATACGCAGGGTGGATTCCACGATTACCGGGGAGAGGATATTCGGAACAATCTGCCGGAACATAATCCGCAGATCCGATGCGCCGGTGGCGCGGGCAGCCTCAACATATTCCTGCTCGCGGATGGACAATACCAGCGCCCGGAGCAATCGCGCATAGCCGGGAACGCAGCCGATGCCGATAGCAATGGCGGTGTTCAATACGCCGGAGCCCAGGGCTGCGGAGATACATACCGCCAGGAGAAAGCCGGGAATGGCCATGACGATATCCATGATCCGCATGACCGTACCGTCGTAGATGCCGCCAAAGTATCCGGCAGAGATCCCCAGAATACCGCCTACTATCAGACCGAATACGATGGACAGGATGGCCACCAGAAGGGAAATCCGACCGCCGTAAATAATACGGGAGAGAATATCGCGACCGTAGTCATCGGTACCCAGAAGATGCTCCCGGCTGGGCCAGGCCTTCATGTTGGTGAGGTCCTGCTGGGCATAGTCGTAGGGGGCAATGAAGTTGGCGAAAATGGCGGAGAGCACCAGAACAAGCACGATAATCAGCCCCAGCATAGCCAGCTTATTCCGGCGAAGCCTACGCCAGATGTCCCAGAACTGACTGCGCTTTTTGAGATCCTCCAGCTCCGGGCTCTGGTCTACAGCTCCGGCCTGGGTCTGGGTAGATACACGACTCATTTGGACGCCTCCTTTGCCTTTTTTCGCTTGCCGCCGGTATACTGGGCCATAATTCTGGGATCAGCGATGCCGTAGGCGATGTCTGTGACGAGGTTGATGATGCAGATCAGAAAGGACAGCACCAGTACGCAGCCCTCAATCACGGGATAATCCTTGTTGTTGATGGCGGTCATCATCAGGGAACCCATGCCGGGCATATTAAATATGGTTTCCACGATCACAGAACCGGCAACCAGAATACCGAACTGGAATCCGATGGTGGTGATGATGGGAATCAGGGCGTTCCGCAGTGCGTGCTTTCGGACAACAGTGCCCTCGGCTACGCCCTTGGCCCGGGCGGTGGTGATGTAATCCTGACGAACGACATCCAGCATAGAAGAACGGGTCATTCGGGTGATGGTAGCGATAAAGGAAAGACCTGAGGCCAGGGCGGGCAGCACCCAGCATTTCCAGCCCTCATAGCCGGAGGCGGGGAACAGCTTGATCTGGATGGCGAAACAGATAATCAGCATCAGTGCCAGCCAGAAGCCAGGCATGGCTGCAAAGATCAGGGAGAAAGTGGTCACTAGCTTGTCAGCCCAGGAGTATTGCTTGGTGGCAGAGATCACCCCAAAGGGGATGCCCAGGCCCACGGCAATGAGAATCGAGATGATGGCCAGCCGCAGGGTAATGGGGAACCGCTCGGCAATGGAACCGGTGACGGAGAGCCCAGTGTGGTAGGAATGGCCCAGGTCTCCCTGGAGGAGCCCCAGCACATAGCTTCCAAACTGGATAAAGAAGGGCCTGTCCAGACCCAGTTCCGCTTCTTTGGCATCATACTGCTCCTGTGTATAGCCGGAACCCAGCTCTGCGGCAACGGGATCGCCGGGGGAGAACCGGTCAATGGCAAAGACGATGAAAATAACGCCCAGCATGACCGGGATGACCCACAGGAGCCGTTTGAGAATAAATTTAACCATGGATATTCCTCCGTGTTATCACATTGGGGGTACATGGCTGTACCCCCCAATGCAGAGCGTATGAATTTTCGTTTCTAATCGGATCAGCTGACAACCACGGCGGCGAGGTCCACGCTGCGGGCAACCAGACCGGTCACGTTGCTGATGTTGCTGTGATAGATGCTGCCTGCTTCTGCGTAGCTGATAGGCAGGGTCCAGTAGTTGTCGAAGGCCCACTGAGCGGCCTTGGTGTAGTTCTCCTGGCGAACCTTGGTATCCTGGGTGGTGGCTGCGGCGTTCAGATAGTCATTGAACTCCCTGTCCTCCACCCGGGCACCGCCGTTGGTGGAGGTCTCACCGATGGTAGTGGTAATCATCTTGGCGGTATAGGTGCCGCCGCCGGTGCCGAAGATGGAAATATCGGTGCCGTTGGACATAAGGATCGGAATTGCAGTGGCAAAGTCATAGGACTCTACGGTGAGGTTGATGCCTACATCGGCGAGGTAGGCCTGAATGATCTCCGCGCACTTGTCGTTGGCAGGCATGGAGGGGATGACCAACTTCATGTCCAGCCCGTTTTCATAGCCTGCTTCCTTTAGCAGTTGCTTGGCTTTTTCGGGGTTATACTCATGGACGCCGATGGGTTCGTAGTAGTCGCAGCCATCGATGAGGATAGAGTCAGCCACCTGACCCATGGAGCCGTACACTGCGTTGGTGATGGCCTGGGTGTCAATGGACAGGGAGATCGCTTCGCGGAGCTTGGCGTCCTGGAACATATCCATATACTGGGGCAGACACAGGGCCAGCAGATCCCAAGTCTTGAAGGTCTTGCCCTGCACATCGTCGCCGTAGCCGCCGTCCACAGCGGTCAGGTAATCGGTTTCGCCCACATCCAGAGCCAGATCCAGAGCGCCGGTCTCAAAGTCGGCCATCATGGTCGTCAGCTCGGAGTAGTTCTGAACAGTGATGGTGGAGGCGCTGGGAAGCTCGCCCCAGTAGTCCTCGCGGCGCTGATAAGTGGAATGGGAGCCATCCACGTTCTCCACGCAGGTGTAGGGGCCGGTGCCGCAGGGCGCATCCCAGAAGGAGTCGGGATTGGCCTTGACGTATTCCTCGTTCACGACAGAGGCCCAGCGATCGTTGGTCAGCTCCAGCAGGAAGTCAGCATCCACCTCTTTGAGCTTCAGGGTCAGCTTGCTGCCATCTACGCCACTGGCATCGAAGTCGATGACGTTATAGCCCGGGTCAAACTGATCGTTTTCGAAGACGAAGCGGGAGAGGGAGTAGAGCACATCCTCAGGGGTCAGGGGATCGCCATTGGAGAAAGTCACACCCTCCCGGATGGTGAGCTCCAGCGTGGTGTCGTCAACCCAGTTCCATTCGGTGGCGATACAGGGCTCCACCTCCATGGTTTCATAGTTCAGCTTCAAAACCGTGTCATAGACCAGCATCAGTCCCAGGCCACAGTCGGAGTTGGAGCAGGGATCGAAGTTGTCCGTAGAGTCCAGGGTGCCAACCCGGAGCTCCTTGGGCTCGCCGGAATCCTCAGCGGGAGCAGGGGTGTCGTCCTGGGGGCCGGGATCGGCGGGCGTGTCTTGCTTTGCTTCTGTGGCAGCGGAATCTGCCTTGGCGCCGGGGCCAGCGGCGCCGGAGACAGCAGAGGTCGAGCTGCCGCCGCAGGCGGTAAGGCCAAGCAGCATGGCCAGTGCCAGCAGCAAGGAAAGTAGTCTTTTCATTTTGCTTCCTCCTGTTCTTTGTATCTCCGTGCGACCCTTCCTGAAGCGGCACGGAGATTGACATATCCGACAAAAGAATGATATACTAGATGCAGATTTTTGTCGGTTATGGTCTCATTATATCCGGGAGCAGTTATGATGTCAAATGCGTAAAACGATAACATATCATGAGTTTTAGGAATGACTTAAGGAGGGAACTCACCATGGAAATGAGCCAATTGACCTATTTCAAGGCCGTGGCCCAATATGGAAGCTTTACCAAGGCTGCCGATGCCCTTCATGTTACCCAGTCGGCTCTGAGCCGCTCCATTGGGGCCCTGGAGCAGGACGTGGGATTCCCGGTATTTGAGCGGAAGGGGAACCACATCTACCTGACGATGGACGGCCAGGCCATTTTGACGGCGACCATTGAGGCGCTGAATTTGCTGTCCTCGGCGGTGGACGCCAGCCGGGCACGGGCGGGCCTAGAGCATGGCGCTGTACGCATCGGAATTGCTGAGTCGGTGTTCCTGAAGAATATTGTTCGCCAATTCCTGCGGGAGTATCCCAACGTACATATCTTCTGCAAGATCCTATCTGAGGGACAGATTCAGCGTTCTCTGGAGGAGGGGGAGATCAACTTTGCGGTGACCCGGGAGCGGCCCGTGGGGCCTAAGATCCAGTGGGAGGAGATTTTTTCGGACCGGATGATGGTCCGCTTCCCGCCCAATCATCCGCTGATAGAACGTGACAGCGTGTATTTGACGGAGCTGTCGGAGGATCACTTTATCATCAGCAATGTGGGGTATGATATGCAGAGCGAGATCGTAGCCCTGTGCCATTTGGCGGGCTTCCATCCCCATATCACCTATGAGGGCTGCGGCGAGGATTTGGCAGGACTGCTGGTGGACGATGGGCTTGGAATTATGCTGGCCCCCTATTCCATTGGGCAGGGGGTCAAGGCATTGGGCAATGCTATGAGCTATGTGCATGCCGGAGTGCCGATTATGGACGATTTTGCCTCATCAAAGATCGGAATTGCCACAAAGAAGGGGCAGTTTCAATCCGATGCGGCACGGAAGCTCATGGAGATGATCTGCGGGTATTATAAGGTACTGGGAAAGAAAAGCCATGGATTTCACGTGATTTCCGGGGAGAAGTGATCGCGGGGGAAGCCTGTGGGCGGTATCCCTGCGGATGTATCGCTCTGCCGCCCGGATGATCTCCTCTGCGCTTCATTTTGACATAATGATGCTCCCTCTAGTGTAGTCTCGAAATTTTTGCAGTTTCGAGTGCCTACGCTAGAGGGAGCGGTTTAATTTTCAATGGCAGCTGTTTTCTCCTCAAAGTTTTCCACATCTCTCGCCCCTATCCCTGTTCCGTGTCCGCAGGGAACGCACCGAGGCTGATCTCCAGCGCCTCGCAGAGCCGCTCGATGGTATCAGGTTTGAGCTGTCCGCTACGCTTCGCTGCCGTTGTGGGTCAACTATTACTCGGTCGTGACACGGTGCCTTTTGCGGTAAATACGAAAAGCAATGCAGGAAACAAGCACAGAGGCCAATTTGATGCCTGCCGAAATAAGAAATTGCGAGGAACTCATATCCGAAATGCTCATCCCCATAATGGGGAAAAGAATACAGGTCGGCAAAGAACCCAGTAAGCATGCTGGCAGATAATTCCGGTATCTCACATTGACGGCACCCATATATGCGCTGACCACATCTGCGGGGAGAATTCCAAGCAGTCGGACAATTAAGACAAAAAAGAAATCATTCCCACTCCGCAAATCATGGAGGTAAGCCGCTTTGGAATAACGCCTTGATATGCGTTGTGCCGCTTGACTCCCGAGCCTTTTTCCCAACCAATATGGAATACTGGATATAATTGCACAGCCTGCTATGCTCAATAGAATTGCAATTGGAAGAGGAAACAGAATACCACAGGCCGCATACAGAAATCCGCAGTATATCAAAACACTCAGACTTTTTACCGCGAACAGGGCCAATAGCACTAGGGAACCTCTGATTTAATCCGCACTACCGCGCATGCGCGAGATATGGTATAATAACATCATCAAAACGATGGTGGTGCAAGGAAATGAAGCAGGAAACATTTACAGACATCGAATACAGTTACCGCAAGAAGAAAACGAAGCGGGAAGAGTTTCTGGAAATCATGGACGAAATCATTCCCTGGGACGAGTGGGTTGGTGTCATTG
>ERZ773103.746-NODE-746-length-36669-cov-3.735538_pt1 | contig 36669 bp, 34 predicted proteins | sample MGYA00511118_ERZ773103 | MGnify/ENA primary metagenome ERZ773103 (study PRJEB29015, sample SAMEA2737821) | human gut metagenome | biome: human gut; feature: human-associated habitat; material: faeces | place: China | collected 2012 ... | reverse complement strand
GGATCTCACCGATGAATATGCAGCGATCCCTGTGGAGATGAAGGCGATTGCAGCTCACTTTGGAAAAGAGGTACTCTCTGAAGTGCCGGAGCAGGAATTCTATGGGGCGATCCCGCTGCTGCGGCAGAAATGCGGAGACCGGGCGGTGCTGCGGGCATTCCATTTTTATCAGGAGAACCGGCGGGTGCCTCAGGCCTGTGAGGCGCTGCGGCGTGGGGATTTTGACGGCTTTCTGTCGGTGATCCGGCAGTCCGGAGCGTCATCTTATATGTACCTGCAAAATGTGTCCCCGGCGGGGGCGGTAGAAAAGCAGGAAATGGCCGTTACACTGGCGCTGTGTGAACACTATCTGGACGGAGCCGGGGCCTATCGGGTGCATGGTGGCGGCTTTGCGGGAACCTGTCAGGCATTTGTGCCCATGGAGCGACTGGAAGCCTTCCGGGAAGGAATCGACGGTGTGCTGGGAAAAGGCGCCTGTCATGTGCTTTCCATTCGTCAGCCCGGTGGCGTGGAGGTAGTAGAATGAGCCAGTGGAGCGAGAGAATCAGCGACCATGTTACGGCGCTGGTGGACTATGCCATAGAACGGGGACTGGCACAGGAGGATGACCGGGTCTATCTGACCAACAGCCTGCTGGAAACCATGGATGAGGATGCCTACTGCCCCACAGAGCAGGGCTTTTCCGGGCCATTGGAAGAGATCCTTGGGGGCCTGCTGGACGCAGCGGTGGAGAAGCACCTGATCGAGGATAATATTACGGCCCGGGATCTCTTTGACACAAAGCTCATGGGACGGCTGACCCCGCTGCCTCGGGAGGTTCGCGAGAAGTTCCGGGCGGCCTATGCGGTCTCCCCGGAAAGGGCTACGGACTATTATTACCGGCTCAGTCAGGACACGGATTATATCCGCCGCTATCGCATTGAAAAGGATATGCGCTGGAAGTTCCCCAGTGAGTATGGGGAACTGGACATCACCATTAACTTGTCCAAGCCGGAAAAAGACCCCCGGGCCATTGCTGCGGCAAAAAATGCCCCTCAGAGCAGCTATCCCAAGTGCCAGTTGTGTGCGGAAAATGAGGGTTACCGGGGCAGAATGAACCACCCGGCCCGGCAGAATCACCGGATCGTCCCCATTACCATTGCCGGGGCCCAGTGGTTCTTCCAGTATTCTCCCTATGTGTACTATAACGAGCACTGCATTGTGTTCAACCGGGAGCATGTGCCCATGGCCATCAACCGGGCAGCCTTTGAAAAGCTGCTGGACTTCGTAACGGTGATGCCCCACTACTTTGTGGGCAGCAATGCGGATCTTCCCATTGTGGGCGGCTCCATTCTCAGCCATGAGCATTTTCAGGGCGGACGGTACACCTTCGCCATGGAGCGGGCGGAGATCGAAAGGCCGGTGGTGTTCCGTGGCTTTGAAGAGATCCATGCGGGGATCGTCAAGTGGCCCATGAGCGTGATCCGGCTCAGAGGGGGGGAGCCCGGAAGGCTGGCGGAGCTGGCGGATCGGATCCTTCAGACATGGCGGGGCTACAGCGATCCTGCTGCGTTTATTTTTGCAGAGACAGAGGGGACGCCCCACAATACCATTACCCCCATTGCACGGCGACGGGGCACGGACTATGAGCTGGATCTGGTGCTGCGGAATAATATTACCACACCGGAGCATCCCTTGGGCTATTTCCACCCCCACAGTGAGAAACACCATATCAAAAAGGAAAACATCGGACTCATTGAGGTCATGGGCCTTGCGGTATTGCCCAGCCGCTTAAAGAGCGAGCTGCTGGCACTGAGGGATCAGATCCTTGCGGGAGCCGACCTGCGGGCGGACCCGGTGCTGGAAAAGCATGCGGACTGGGTGGACCAGTTAAAAAAACAGTATACCTTTACACAGGAAAATACCATGGAGATCCTCATGCGGGAGACCGGACGGGTGTTCTCGGAGGTGCTGGAGGATGCCGGCGTTTATCAGCGCACCCCGGAGGGACGGCAGGCGTTCGAGCGCTTTGTGGATGCGGTAAACAAAAAGTGATTATTGTCGTGGGCCGCTGCAAAGAATTTTGTGGCGGCCCACGATTTTCCTTGACAAATATGCGAAAATGCAGTATGATGCATTTCGTTCATTTTGTGAACTAATCAGGAGGCGGACGATGAAACGGGATATAGGGGAAGAGCTGCTGCGGACGTGGCTGGAGCTGGCAGCTGCGATCTGGAGCCGACAGATGGTCAGCGGAATGACCTATAATGAGGCAGTGGTGTCCAATCTGCTGCTGCATCAGCAGCAGGAAAACCCGGAAACACCTCTGACAGCCACTGAACTCTGTGAAAAGACCAATATTCGGAAGAGCCAAATGAATCTGCTGCTGGGTTCTCTGGAAAAACAGGGCTATCTGCGGCGCTGCCGCAGTGAGAAGGACCGGCGGCGGGTGGAGCTGTATTTGACCGAAACGGGGAAAACGGCGTATCTCGCCAGCCATCAGCAGGGGCGGGCGCTGATCGATGCGATCATGGCCCAGCTGGGGGAGGAAAATACCCGGGCATTGACTGCGCAGCTGGAACAGGTCAACGGGATCATTCAGCGAGAGCTGCACCAGCGGCAAAAGAAAGGAACGATATGAGCATTCGGATTGTGACAGACTCCGGCGCAGATCTGGAGAGAGAAGAATATCAGCAATGTGATGTAGAACTGATCCCCTTGGGGCTGACCATTGACGGCAGGATCTACCGTGCAGATGAGAAGTTTAATAAAACTGATTTTTTCCGGCTGCTGGAGGCGGCAAAGGTGTTTCCGAAGACCTCCCAGCCGGCTCCGGCGGAATTTGAGCAGCTGTTTGAGGCGGCAAAGCAGGCCGGGGATCAGGTGGTTTATATCTCCATTGCTTCGGCGCTCAGCGGCACATTCCAGACGGCCAGCGTGGTGAAGACCATGGGGGAGTACGAGGATGTGTGGATCGTGGACAGCCGGTCTGCAACGCTGGGACAAAAGCAGCTGGTCATGGAGGCAGTACGGCTCCGGTCACAGGGGAAAACTGCGCCGGAGATCGCAGAAGCGCTGGAGCGCATTCGCAGCAGAGTCCGGGTCTATGCGGGGCTCGATACACTGGAGTACCTTAGAAAAGGCGGACGCCTTGGCCGTGCGGCGGCGGGGCTTGGTACGCTGGCCCGGATCAAGCCGGTGGTGACGATTTCACCGGAGGGGGCCGTGCAGGTGGCGGGCAAATGCATGGGAAAGGCCCGGGCCATGAAGGAAATTCTGGGACTGACGGAGAAAGTGCAGCCGGATCCCAACTACCCGATTTATGGGGTGTATTCCGGCAGTCAGGAAGCGGCGCTGGAGCTGGCGGCAAAACTGGCGGAGCAGGGAATCGAGCTTCCGCCGGAGCAGATCTTCGGCCTTGGGCCGGTGATCGGCGCACATATCGGCCCCGGGGCTTATGGCGTCGTATATATTGCAAAAGAGTAAAAGGATGTGTCGCATGAGGATTGCGGCACATCCCTTTTGCATAATACCGGGAAAACCGGCATAGGCTGAAACGACGGAATGGAGGGACACGCCTATGCTGAAAAAGGTAGTTATCTGGATCTGTACATTATCTTTACTGATGGGAACCTGTCTGGCGGCACCGGAGGTGAAAGCGCCCAGCTGCCTGCTGATGGACCGTGCCACGGGGGAAGTGCTCTATGAGAAAAATGCGGATGAGAGGCTGGCACCGGCCAGCGTCACCAAGGTCATGACCCTGCTTCTGGTCATGGAGGCCATTGACCGGGGACAGCTCCACTGGGAGGATACCATTACGGCCTCTGCTGCTGCGGCGGCCAAGGGGGGCAGTCAGGTCTATCTGGAAGAGGGGGAGCAGATGCCCCTGTGGGAGATGGTCAAATGCGTGGTGGTATCCTCGGCCAACGACTGCGCCACAGCATTGGCAGAAGCAGTGGCCGGAAGCGAAAGCGGGTTTGTGGAGAAAATGAATCAGCGGGCCGGAGAGCTGGGCATGGAGAATACGCATTTTGCCAACTGTACCGGTCTGGATGACGAGGCGGGGCCGGATGTACACTATACCACGGCCCGGGATATTGCCATCATGTCCCGGCAGCTGCTGGGACATGACCGGATCCGGGAATACACCACCATCTGGATGGACACCATTCGGGACGGGGCCTTTGGGCTCAGCAACACCAATAAGCTGGTGCGGTTTTACAGCGGCACCACTGGACTGAAAACCGGCTTTACCTCCTCGGCGGGCTACTGCATGTCGGCCACAGCGGAGCGGGACGGCATGGAACTGATTGCGGCGGTGATGCACTGCGAAAGCTCCACAGATCGGTTTGAGTCGGCAAAGGCGCTGCTGGACTATGGATTTGCGGCGTACACACTGGTGAGTCCGCTGGGAGATGAGATCATTTCTCCGGTGCCGGTGACGCTGGGCACCGAAGAGACCGTTACGGCGGTTCCCCAGAATGATGCACCGGTACTGCTGGCCAAGGAATCTGCGGCCGCAGTGGAGCGAACGGTGCAGCTGGCCCCAAAGGTCAGCGCTCCGGTGGAGCAGGGACAGGTGCTGGGCAGTGTTACCCTGAAAACCGGAGACTCGGTGTTGGCGGAGGTGCCGCTGGTGGCGGAGCGAGGGGTCAAAAAGCTCACTTGGGGGCAGATTATGCTTCACATGATGGCGGCGCTGTGGATGGCGGAATAAGGCTCGATGGGAAACTGTGAAATCGATCCGAATGGCCTTGAAATTTCCGGCAATATCCGTTAAGATAGAACCGACTTTTCAAAGGTACAAACTAAATGAGGAAAGACGTGACAACAAGTATGCTTGAAACTGATATCTCTAACATCTGGGGCAGCATTGAATTTTCTGATTTGATGAAAATGGAGCCCCGGCTCAGCAAGGCCCATGAAACGCTGGCGGAGGGCACCGGCGAGGGAAATGATTTTCTGGGGTGGCACCATCTGCCCTCCCGTACCACCGAGGCGGAGCTGGACGCCATTCAGAAGGCGGCCAATCAGATCCGCAGAGATTCCAAGGCACTGGTGGTCATTGGCATCGGCGGCAGCTATCTGGGAGCCCGGGCGGCCATTGAATTCATGAACGGCGTGATGCACAATGAGACCGATCCCGTAAAGATCTATTTTGCAGGCAACCATCTTTCCACCCGGGCGCTGAACGCACTGGTGGATCGGCTGGAAAATATCGATTTTTCCATTAACATCGTATCCAAGTCCGGCTCTACCATGGAGACGGCAGTGGCGGCCCGGATGTTCCGGTGGCTTCTGAACCGGAAGTATGGGCCCGAAAAGGCCAAGCAGCGGATCTATGTGACCACAGACCCCATGAAGGGCAAACTCCGGGCACTGGCTAAGGAAGAGGGCTATGTGACCTTCCCCATCCCCTCCAATGTAGGCGGACGCTACAGCGTGTTTACGGCCTGCGGCCTGCTTCCCATGGCAGTGGCGGGCATCGATATCCGCTCTGTGATGGCCGGAGCCAGACGGGCAGAGACAGAGCTGGACGTGAGAAGTATGGACAACCCCGCATGGCTCTATGCGGCAGCACGGAATCTCATGTATGAAAACGGCAAGAAGATCGAGATGCTTTGCAGCTATGAGCCGGACTTTGAGTATGTGGGCCGCTGGTGGCAGCAGCTGTTTGGGGAGAGTGAGGGCAAGGACGGCAGGGGCATTTTCCCGGCCTGCGCCCAGTTTACCACGGATCTCCACTCCATGGGCCAGATGATCCAGCAGGGAGAGCGGACACTCTTCGAAACAGTGGTTCGGTTCCAGAAGGAGCCCAGAGAGCTGAAAATCGAGACTGACTGGAAAAACATGGATGATCTGAACTATCTGGCGGGGAAGACCGTGGACTACGTGGAGGAAAACGCCTATCAGGGCGTGGTGACTGCCCACGTGGACGGCGGCGTGCCGGTGCTCGTACTGAAGTGCGGGCCCATGAACTCCCGGATGCTGGGCTATCTGCTGTATTTCTTCCAGCTGTCCTGCGGTATTAGCGCCTATCTGCTGGGGGTCAATCCCTTTAACCAGCCCGGCGTAGAGGCATACAAGAAGAATATGATGACGAATCTGGGCCGCTGATAGATTTGTATAGTAAAATTCACAAAAATAGTTGAAAAGTACGCATAAAAATGTTACTATATTTCCAAAGTCGGTATCAGCCGATAAAACGAAAGGGGAAATCATCATGGTTAAGGTTATTATGGGCGTAAAAGGCACCGGTAAGACCAAGCAGATGGTTGAAACGATCAATGCTGCCGTGGACAACGAGAATGGCCACATTGTCTGCATTGAAAAGGGTTCCAAACTGGTTTATGACATAAAGTCCAGCGTCCGTCTGGTAGAAGCCAGCGACTATCCCATGGGCGGCTACAGCTACCTGAAGGGTTTTGTCAGCGGTCTCCATGCTGGTGATTACGATATTACACACATCTTCATTGACAGCCTGTACAAGATCTCTGTCTGCAACGACACCATGGAGACGGAAGCGTTCCTTCAGTGGTGTGATGAATTTGGAAAAGCCAATAAGATCGACTTTACCATCTCCATCTCTGCGGATGTGGCCACTGCCACCGACGGCATCAAGAAGTTCTTCTGATGAACCAGTCTACCGCCCGGCCTCGGCCGGGCGGTCTTTTTAATGATAAAAGGAAAAAAATAGAAATCAAAGGAGAAGGAAAATGCTGAAGCTGCTGTTTACGCCGGAGAAGCTGCTTCCGGCGGATGCGGGGTTTTCACTGCTGGGGCCGCAGCATCTGGGGATGCTGGCACTGCTGGCCCTGTGGTCTGCGGCGGTGCTGCTGTGGTTCCGGCGGCTGAGAGAGGTACAGCTGGTTCGTGCACTACGGGCTATGGCATCGGTGATGCTGGCGCTGGAGGTGCTGAAGGACTTTGTGCTGGCAGAGATCGGAGCGTTTTCGGTCGGCTACCTTCCGCTGCACCTTTGCTCCATTGCCATGTTTGTGTGCCTTTATTACTGCGGGCATCCCAAATCCGACACCTGCGGTCAGATCCTCTACAGCGTCTGCTTTCCGGGGGCCCTGTGTGCCCTGCTGTTCCCGGACTGGACAAACTTCCCGATTTTACACTTTCAGAGCCTCCACAGCTTCATTTACCATACGCTGCTGGTGCAGTTTTCACTGGCTCCGGTGGTAACGGGCCGGGTGCGGCCTGGGCTTCGTCATGTGTGGAAAAGTATGGCGTTTCTTGTACTTGCGGCACTGCCGGTGGGGGCGGCGGATGGGCTGCTGCACACAAACTATATGTTTTTAGAGAAGCCGTCACCGGGGTCTCCGCTGGAGCTTTTGACGGTGTTTCCGGGCCACGTGGGCTATCTGACAGGCTGTTTTTTGTTGGCACTGGGGGTGATTCTACTTTGGATTTTATGCTATGTGCTTCTTATATGGATTTGGAAGAAAAAACGAAAAACAGCCTGATCGGGATGTGCACAAAAGGACGAAAATACATGATGAAATAAATGAATAAATGTGCAAAATGTAAAATAAAATGCAGGCGTGACAGAAGAAAAACGAAAGTAGTGTTTCATTTGGAACAAAATCAAAACGATGAAAGGGGCAGTTGTGAAAAAAGTCACATACTTTTTCTGGAAGATAATGCGCGGAAGAAAAAGACAAAAAAAGACGATTTGCAAAGGTGCAATTTTACGGTATAATAATAATCAGCAAAGTATTTGCGGTTTTTGACAGCGGATTCCTGCTGTTGACAGCGGAGGCCCGCCCCACCACCGAAACAGGGCGTCTTGGCCCATGTAAAAGGAGGAAATCATCTATGCCAAATAAGAAAACCGTCGTACCCTACGCAGGGACTCCGGAGCAGGAGGCAAAGCTGCAGGAGATCATTGCGAAGTATAAGGGCGTACCCGGCGGCACCATGCCTGTGATGCAGCAGGCACAGGAGATTTTCGGATATCTGCCGGAAGAAGTACAGATTATGATTGCGGAAGGACTGGAAATTCCGCTGGAAGAGGTCTACGGCATTTCTACCTTCTATTCTCTCTATGACCTGAACCCTAAGGGCCAGTATAAGATCACCGTATGTCTTGGCACAGCCTGCTATGTAAAGGGATCGCAGGCGGTGCTGGATAAGATCGTGGCACGGCTGGGATGTCCCGTCGGCTCCATCTCCCCAGACGGAAAGTATTCCGTTGACGCAAACCGCTGCGTAGGCGCCTGCGGCTTGGCACCGGTCATGATGGTCAACGATGACGTCTATGGACGCATGACCCCGGATCAAGTGGACGATGTGCTGGCAAAGTATAAATAAATGAAAGAACTCAGTCTCAATATTCTGGATGTGGCGAAAAACTCAGTAACAGCCGGAGCCACACGGATCGAGATCACGGTAGACGAGACACCTCAGCGGATCACAATTGCGATCCGGGACAACGGCTGCGGCATGACTCCGGAATTTGTCTCACGGGTGACAGACCCCTTTACTACCACCCGCACCACTCGCAAGGTTGGCATGGGACTGCCGCTGATGAAGATGGAGGCACAGATGTCCGGGGGAGACCTCTCGATCGAGAGTACTGTGGGAGTGGGTACCACTGTGACCAGCTGGTTCGACCCTCAGAATATCGATATGCCTCCGCTGGGAGATCTGGTCAGCTCCATCATTACCTTAATTCAGGGAAGCCCGGACATTGATTTTGTGTTTACCCACAAAACCGGCGCAGGCACATACACGCTGGATACCGGTGAGATCCGTCAGATCATGGGGGATATTTCCCTCAGTGAGCCGGAGGTCATTGCCTGGCTCACCGATTATCTCAATGAAAATGAATCCAACATAGAAGGGAAGCGTTGAAGCAATGAAATCTCTGGAAGAACTCAAGGCCCTCCGTGAGAGCATGCAGAGCAAGATGAACCTCCGGAAGGAGGATGCGGATACCATTCGTGTTGTGGTCGGCATGGCCACCTGCGGCATCGCCGCCGGCGCACGGCCCGTGCTCAATGCGCTGGTAGAGGAGGTCAACAAACGGGGCCTCAAAAATGTTCAGGTTACACAGACGGGCTGCATTGGCGTATGTCGGCTGGAACCCATTGTGGAGGTCTATGTGCCCGGGCAGGAGAAGGTCACCTATGTAAAGATGACCCCGGAAAAGGTTCCGCAGATCGTAGCCCAGCATCTTGTGAATAAGCAGGTGGTGACCGAGTACACCATCGGCGCAGCAGAATAAGGAGGTACATAATATGGATTTTGTAAGAGCCCATATCCTTGTCTGTACCGGAACCGGCTGCGAATCCGCAGGTGCCACCGGCATCATCGGGGAGTTTGAAAAGCAGCTGAAGGCCCACAACCTGGATAAAGAGGTGCGGGTAGTAAAGACGGGATGTCTTGGCCTGTGCGCAAAGGGCCCCAATGTAGTTATTTATCCTGAGGGCGTATTCTACTGTCATGTGTCCCCGGAGGATGTGCAGGAGATCGTGGAGGAGCATATCCTCAAGGGCCGTACTGTGACCCGGCTGATCTACAGCGAGGTGGATGAGTCCGGCAAGACTACCTCCCTGACTGACACCGCCTTCTATAAGGATCAGGTGCGTATCGCTCTGCGGAACTGCGGTGTCATCAACCCTGAGGACATCGATGAGTATATTGCCTATGACGGCTATGCGGCACTGGGTAAGGTGCTTACCTCTATGACGCCTCAGCAGGTCATCGATGAGATCAAGGCATCCGGCCTGAAGGGCCGGGGCGGCGCAGGCTTCCCCACCGGTATGAAGTGGCAGTTTGCCGCCAATTCTCCAGGCCCCGTCAAGTATGCCTGCTGCAACGCCGATGAGGGCGACCCGGGTGCATTTATGGACCGCTCCGTCCTGGAGGGCGATCCCCATTCCGTGCTGGAAGCAATGACCATTGCCGGCTATGCCATCGGTGCGACTCAGGGCTATATCTATGTTCGTGCGGAGTATCCCATTGCGGTGCAGCGGCTCCAGACTGCCCTGAAGCAGTCCCGTGAGTACGGATTTCTGGGGGAGAATATCTTTGATTCCGGCTTCAGCTTTGATATCGATATCCGCCTTGGCTCCGGCGCATTCGTCTGCGGCGAGGAGACTGCGCTGATGGTGTCCATCGAGGGCAAGCGCGGGGAGCCCCGCTGCCGTCCTCCTTATCCCGCAGTCAAGGGCCTGTTCGGCAAGCCCACGATCCTCAACAATGTAGAAACCTACGCCAACGTCTGCTGGATCATCAACCACGGCGCAGAGGCCTATGCGGCAATGGGCACCGAGGGCTCCAAGGGCACCAAGGTGTTTGCACTGGGCGGCAAGATCAATAACACCGGACTGGTGGAGATCCCCATGGGCACCCCCCTCCGCAAGATCATTGAGGAGATCGGCGGCGGCGTACCGAACGGCAAGAAGTTTAAGGCAGTTCAGACCGGCGGTCCCTCCGGCGCATGCATTCCCGCTTCCCAGATCGATGTTCCCATCGACTACGAGAATCTCACCCGTATCGGCGCCATGATGGGCTCCGGCGGCATGATCGTTCTGGACGAGGATGACTGCATGGTGGATATTGCGAAGTTCTTCCTGCAGTTCACCGTGGACGAGTCCTGCGGCAAATGTTCGCCCTGCCGGATCGGCATCAAGCGCATGTATGAGATCCTGGAGCGCATCACTGAGGGCAAGGGCTCCATGGAGGATCTTGACACACTGGAAGAGCTGGCCGAGCATATCAAGGGCAATGCCCTGTGCGGTCTGGGCCAGACTGCGCCCAACCCGGTTCTGTCTACGATGAAGAACTTCCGGGATGAGTATATTGCCCATGTAGTAGAGAAGCGCTGCCCCGCAGGCTCCTGTAAGGCGCTGCTCAGCTACAGCATTGACCCTGCGAAATGTAAGGGTTGCTCCGCCTGCTCCCGTGTCTGCCCCGCAGACGCCATCAGCGGCGTGATCCGCTCTCCCTTTAAGATCGATACATCCAAGTGCATCAAGTGCGGCAGCTGCATGGAGAAGTGTAAGTTTGGCGCAATTTCCAAGGGTTAAGGAGGCTCGGCAAGATGGATACTGTGAAATTGAAAATCAACGGCATGGAAGTGGAAGCCCCTGCCGGCTCCACCATTATTCAGGCCGCCAATCTTGCAGGGGTGAAGATCCCTTCCCTCTGCTACCTGAAGGACCTGAACGAGATCGGCGCATGCCGCATCTGTATGGTTGAGGTAAAGGGCGCAAAGGGCCTGGTGGCCTCCTGTGTGTACCCGGTCAATGAGGGCATGGAGGTGTTCACCAACACCGAAAAGGTCCGCAAGGCCAGAAAGATGACTCTGGAGCTGATTCTCTCCAACCACCGGATGGAGTGCCTGACCTGCCGGAGAAGCGGCACCTGCGAGCTGCAGGAGCTGGCCCATGAGTTCGGCATCGAGCAGGTACGGTTCCAGACCCCCAATATGAAGCCTCAGATTGAGGATTCTGCCATTCATCTGGTGCGGGATAACTCCAAGTGTGTACTGTGCCGCCGCTGTGTGGCTGCATGTCAGAATCAGGGCGTTGGCGTAATCGGTTGCAATGAACGAGGATTTGTTACGGAGATCGGCAGCCCCTTTGGCCGTGATCTGGTGGAGACTGCCTGTATTTCCTGCGGACAGTGCATTGTGAACTGTCCCACCGGTGCGCTGACCGAACGGGATGACACCGATAAGGTTTGGGCCGCACTGGGCGATCCTGAGAAGCATGTGGTGGTGGCCACGGCGCCCTCCGTCCGGGCCGGTCTGGGCGAGTGCTTCGGCATGCCCATCGGCACCAATGTCGAGGGAAAGATGGCAGCTGCTCTGCGCCGTCTGGGCTTTGATCAGGTCTTTGACGTGGATACCGCTGCGGACTTCACCATCATCGAAGAAGGCACCGAGCTGCTCAACCGCATCAAGGAAGGCGGCAAGCTGCCGTTGATCACCTCCTGCTCTCCCGGCTGGGTTCGGTATGCGGAGCAGTATCACCCGGATTTCCTGCCTAATATCTCCTCCTGTAAATCTCCTCAGGGGATGTTTGGCAGCCTGATGAAGACCTACTATGCGGAGAAGATGGGGATTGACCCCAAGGATCTGTTTGTGGTCTCTGTCATGCCCTGCACCGCAAAGAAGTATGAGATCCAGCGGCCCGATATGGAAGCGGTTCCCGGCTGCAAGGATATTGACGTTTCCATCACCACCCGGGAGCTGGGTGACATGATCAAGCGGGCCGGCATCGACTTTACGGCACTGCCTGACGAAAAGTTTGATCCGATCTTTGGCATCGCCTCCGGTGCGGCAGACATCTTCGGCGTCACCGGCGGCGTAATGGAGGCTGCGCTCCGCACGGTTTCCTCCATCCTCATGGGTGACGAAAACGCTCCGCTGGAATTCCACGATGTCCGTGGCATGGAGGCTGTGAAGGAAGCGACCTATGAGCTGCCCGGTAAGACGGTGCGCGTTGCCGTTGTTTCCGGCACCAAGAATGCGGGTCAGCTGCTGGACGCCATTCGGAAGGGCGAGAAGGAGTATGACTTTGTGGAGGTCATGTGCTGCCCCGGCGGCTGTATCAACGGCGGCGGACAGCCCTATGTTCCTGCAAGCGTAAAGAACTTTGTGGACTACCGGAGCCTTCGTGCCAAGGCCCTCTATGATGAGGACAAGGGAAAGCAGCTGCGGAAGAGCCATCACAACCCCATTGTGCAGGAGGTCTATGCAAACTATCTGGGCGCATGGGGCGGCGAAAAGGCCCACCATATTCTCCATACCAAGTATTACGCACAGCCCAAGTATCGTATTTAAATCAACGTTGTACAGCCCCGGCCTGCTGGCCGGGGCTGTTTTGCTGCACATTGCCAAGTTGTAAAATGTCAAAAAAGAAAGTATAATATCGTCTCAAGGGGGCGGAGAACCGCTGCATTCGACGGGAGGTCATACATGAAAAGCAGAAAAGCACCAGCGTTATTATTGCTGCTGGTGACGTTGATCAATTGTTTTTTACTGCCCTCTGCGGCGGTAGATGGCGGGAAATGGGTAGACAGTCTACAGGAAAAAACGCTCCTGATATTGGGCGACAGCTACTGTGCGGGCTACGGCCTTGCCCGCCGGGAAGATGCGTGGCCCTATGAAATGGCCAGCCGGTGGAACATGAAATATGTGGATCACGCCATCAGCGGCTCCACCTTTGCTGCCGGGCCACAGAGCAGTGCGCCGATGGTGGAGCGTGTCCGGGAAATTGCAGCGGATCCGGTGGATATTATTGTAGTGCAGGGCAGCTCCAACGACTGGTCGCACAATATCCCGGTGGGGGAGCTTGACTCCAGAGACCCGGAGACGGCCATGGGTGCCTTAAATGTGATTCTGGACACGCTGGCGGAGGCCCACCCGGAGGCGAAGCTCCTGTGCTTTACTCCATGGATCTCCAACGGAACAGAGAATGATCTGGGGCTGGAGACTACAGCCTATCATGATGCCATGCTGGCCCTCTGTGAAAGCCGGAACATTCCCTGCTATGATGCCGCAGATACGGAGAACAACGGCATTGAGATGGATCAGCCGGCATTCCGAAGCGAATACTGCCTGACGCCCACAGACCGCTGGCATATGAATCCCAAGGGGCAGGCCATGTTTGCGCCGATTTTTGCCCGGTGGCTTCAGGAGACGCTGTATGGCCCCTATGAGGCAGCGGACCGGTTTACAGACCTGATCCCGGCGGATGATGTACTTCGGCAGGCGGTGGGCCTGCTGACGGAGCAGGGGATCATGAATGGAATATCGGAGCGGCTGTTTGCACCGGCCAGAGCGGCCACCAGAGAGACGCTTGCCGTGACCTTGTATCGAATGGCTGGAAGCCCGGAGTCGGGGCGGCTGGAATTTTCGGATGTAATGCCGGATCAGGGCAGTTACCCGGCCATATGCTGGGCAGTGTCACAGGGGCTGATGGAGGGAGAAGGACAGTTCTTTCCGGCAAGAAGCCTGACCCGGCAGGAGCTGGCGGCGGTAATCTACCGATATGATACGCAAATTGCCGGAGAAGAGATCACGGCCCTTTCCGGACTGGGGCATTACCCGGATCGGGATCAGCTGGCGGACAGCGCAGCAGCGGCATTTTCCTGGGCGCTTCAGGAGCAGCTGCTGTTGCCGGAAAACGGTTTGCTGCGGCCGCAGTCTGCTGTTTCCCGGGGCCAACTGGCCCAGGTCCTGGCGACACTGTGGAATCGTACAAAAAACTGAGGAAAAACTCCTGATGCTTTACTACATAAATGCGTTGCATCAATGAATAGGATGTGCTATAATCATCCCAAGATCGAAACAGAAAGGCATGAATACCCATGGATACCCTGAAAAATATGAAATTCCTGCGGAAGCTCCCCACACCGGAGGAGATCCAGCAGTCCATCCCCCTGTCCAAAGAAGGCGCAGCCGCCAAGGTGCGCCGGGATCAGGAAATTGCAGACATTTTTTCCGGCAAAGATGACCGGCTGCTGCTGATCATCGGTCCCTGCTCGGCAGACCGGGAGGATGCCGTGATCGATTATATTACCAGACTGATCCCTGTACAGGAAAAGGTCAAGGATAAGATCCTGATGATCCCCAGAATCTATACCAATAAGCCCCGTACCACCGGCGATGGCTACAAGGGCATTGCCTCACAGCCGGATCCCACGGAGCGGCCGGATATGGTCAAGGGACTGATCTCCATGCGCCATATGCACGTGCGTGCAGTGAATGAAACGGGCTTTACCTGCGCCGATGAGATGCTGTACCCCGGCAATGACGGCTATCTGGCGGATGTGCTGAGTTATGTAGCAGTGGGCGCCAGGTCTGTGGAAAATCAGCAGCACCGTCTGGTGGCCAGCGGCCTTGCGGTGCCGGTAGGCATGAAAAACCCCACCTCCGGCGACCTCAGCGTTATGCTCAACTCGATCACCGCAGCCCAGCATCCCCATATTCTCTCCTATTGCAGCTGGGAGGTGGAGACCATGGGCAATCCGCTGGCCCATGCAATTCTCAGAGGCTATGTGGACAATACAGGCCGTACCCGGCCCAACTACCACTACGAAGACCTGATGGGGCTTTATGAGCAGTATCAGGCCAAGAATCTTCAGAATATGGCGGTGATCGTGGACACCAACCATGCCAACTCCGGAAAGCAGTACCTGCAGCAGCCCCGCATTGTCAGCGAGGTCATGCATGCCCGCCGTCATTCCAGCGAGATCTGCGGTATGATCAAGGGCTTTATGATCGAGAGCTATTTGGAGGATGGAAGTCAGAAGGTTGGCGAAGGGATCTACGGAAAATCCATTACGGATCCCTGCCTGGGCTGGGAGAAGACCGAACGGATGATTCTGGAATTGGCAGACCAGCTTTGAGAATACAAGTACAGCCGTCGGCATAAGTCGACGGCTGTATTTTATTCGGAAGACAGAACCTGCAGCGGGGGCCCATCCAGATGGAGCACTGCGGCACCCAGTGCCCGTGCTTCCTCCAAATGGTGGGTGGCGATGACAACGGGCTTTTCTGCGGCGGCTTCCAGAATGGCGGGGTATAGCAGGGACTTGGTATCGCTGTCAAGACCCTGAAAGGGCTCGTCCAGAAGCAGCAGCTGGCTGGGAGCGGCCAGTGCCCGCACAATGGCCACCCGGCGGCGCATTCCGCCGCTGAGAGACCCGGGGCGGGCATGATATTCCTGCTCCAGACCGCACAGCTGGAGCCATCGGCGGGCCTCCGCCTGAGATATGCCGGAAGCTGCGGTGAGATTGGCCTCTACGCTGAGCCATGGGATCAGACGATCCTCCTGAAATACCATACGGCCATCGAGCATATGGGTGATGCTGCCGCTGCTCAGCGGAGTAAGACCGGCCAGCACCCGCAGCAGCGAGGTTTTGCCGCAGCCGGAAGGGCCGCTGAGACAGAGGACACCCTGGGACGGAAGAGACAGAGAAAAATCCTGTAGAATGATCTTATCTCCCAACTGTAGATTTCCGTGCAGCAGCTCCATGATATGCCCTCCTGATTCCTTTTGTTTAGCATACACGGCGAGGGAAAGAAAGTCAATATTTCGACCCGGCAAAAACTTGCATGTTGTGAACACTGGCGCTATAATGAAAGTATCTCAGAGGGAAAGGCTGTGATTGTATGAAACAATATCCCATGATCACCATTAGCCGTCAATATGGTACCGACGGCCATCAGATTGCGAAGCTGCTGGCAGAGAAGCTGGGGCTGCCCTTCTATGATAAGGATCTAATTACCATCGCATCCAAAGAGACACGCTTTGATGAAAAGGCATTTGAAGCGGCGGAGCAGACTGCCACAACAGCACTGGGCTATGTGCTCAGTAACCGCAGCAACCGCAGCATTTACGGTATGCCCCTCAACGATCAGCTGTTTATGGTGCAGTCCGGCGTGATCCGCACCATTGCGGATAGGGGCCCTGCGGTCATTGTGGGCCGCTGCGCCGACTATGTGCTCTCCGGCTATAAGACCACCATTGACATTTTCCTTCAGGCAAGCAAAGAAGCGAGAAAGAATACCGTAGTGGAGCGGGAGCATATTTCGCCGAAAGAGGCGGAGAATCAGATCGCACGGATGGACAAGGCACGTGCTACATACTATAACTACTATACAGACCGCAAGTGGAGTGACCTCAAGAATTATGATATTGCCTTGAACGTCAGCCATTTAACGCCGGAGGAGGCAGCGGGACTGCTTGCCACCTTTATTAATCAGGTGGTGGAAAAGACGGGCCTTGTGGAAGAAGAGGCTCAGGAAGAAAAAACTGCAAAGAAATCATGATCGCTTTATAAACGCCTTGGGGCTGCTGCACCATGCAGCGGCCCCTTTTGCACGCCGATTGATCAGTCAGCGTGATACATAAGGGAATGGGAGCCGGGTAAAATAGAATAAAATTGGTTTTTACACGGGTTTTACGAACCGGGGATTTCAGACTTTACATTCTCCATGTATCATGAGAAGCGTAACAAGGAAATCCATTATAAAGACAAAAAGGAGTAACGATGATTATGAAAAAACTGATTTCTATGCTTGCAGTATCCGCAATGCTGGTTGGCTGTCTGGCCGGGTGCGGAAGCACGAGTAACGATACGGCAGCTGCGGCAGCCTCTTCCGCAGCTGCCACCGCCGCACCTGCCGCTGAGACTGAGACCGCAACAGAAGCACCTGCTGCTTCTGCTGCTGAGACCGAGGCTCCCTCTGCGGAGGCCACCGGTTCCAATCTGGACTCTGACATCACGGTGGTGTCCCGTGAGGAAGGCTCCGGCACCCGGGGCGCATTCGTAGAGCTCATGAAGATCCAGGATGATGATGGTGACCACACCGTAGAGACCGCTGAGATCAGCAACTCCACCTCTGTGGTAACCCAGACTGTGGCAGGCAACACCGCTGCAATCGGCTACATCTCCCTGGGCTCTCTCAATGACAGCGTCAAGGCAGTTAAGGTCGACGGCGTAGAGCCCACTGTTGAGAATATCAAGGCCGGTTCCTATGCAGTATCCCGTCCCTTTGAGATCTGCTATAAGGATGAGAACCTGACCGATCTGGGCAAGGACTTCATCTCCTATATCATGAGCGCTGAGGGTCAGAAGATCGTAGATGACGAGGGCTACATTGCTATGGACGAGAGCGCTGAGAGCTACACCGGCTCCGGCATGAGCGGCAACCTGAGCCTCAACGGCTCCACCTCCGTATCCCCTCTGATGGAAAAGCTGGCTGAAGCATACCGTGCCATCAACCCCGATGTTACCATCGACATTCAGCAGACCGGCTCCGGCGCTGGCATCACCGCCACCGCAGACGGCACCTGTGAGATCGGCATGAGCAGCCGTGCACTGAAGGATGAGGAGCTGGCACAGGGGATCACTGAGCAGCAGATCGCACTGGACGGCATTGCTGTGATTGTCAACAAGGATAACGGTGTAGAGGGCCTGAGCTCCGAGCAGATTCGCCAGATCTTTGTAGGCGAGGTTACCAACTGGGCCCAGCTGGGCTGAACTGACATCCAATGATCCATACCATCCCGCCGCGAAGCTGCTTCGCAGCGGGATGTGTGGTACATGGAACATTTCAGCTCCAATGCGAAGACTCGGAAAGGAAATAATCCGGTATGAGAAAATATAAAGAAAAAATCATGCAGGCGGTGTTCCTGCTGACGGCCTGCGTATCCATTGCGGCAGTGGCGCTGATCTGCATTTATCTGCTGGGAAGCGGTATCCCCACTATTTTGAAGATTGGCCCCGCTAATTTCTTCGGGAAGGTATGGAAGCCCAGCAAAAATCTTTTTGGCATCCTGCCCATGATTGTCGGCTCCATTTATGTGACGGCAGGTGCGATCCTGATTGGCGTACCCATTGGCCTGCTGTGTGCCATTTATCTGTCTCGGTTTTGCCCCAAGCCCATCTATCGTGTGCTGAAGCCCGCTGTGGAGCTGATGGCCGGTATTCCTTCCATCGTCTACGGCTTCTTTGGACTGATGGTTATTGTGCCGGTGATCCAGAAGCTTTCGGGCACCAGCGGAAAGAGCCTGCTGACGGCCTCCATCCTGCTGGGCATTATGATCCTGCCCACCATCATCTCTGTGGCGGAGTCCTCGTTGAATGCAGTACCCAACAGCTATTATGAGGGCTCGCTGGCACTGGGGGCCACCCATGAGCGCAGCGTGTTTTCCGCAGTGCTTCCGGCAGCCAAGTCCGGCGTTATGTCCGGTGTGGTGCTCGGCGTTGGCCGTGCCATTGGCGAGACCATGGCTGTCATCATGATTGCGGGCAATCAGGCCATTATGCCTTCGGGTCTGCTCAAGGGGCTCCGTACCATGACCGCTAATATTGTGCTGGAGATGGGCTATGCGTCCGGTTTACACCGGGAGGCTCTGATCGCCACCGGCGTGGTGCTGTTCGTGTTTATCCTCATCATTAATACCTGCTTCTCTCTGCTGAAAAGGAGGAATGGATGATGACAGAGACAAAGAAAATCAATCAGGTTTCCGCAAAGGAAAAATGGGTGAGCTATCTCCATCATCCCATGGCGCTGGTGGAATTCCTGCTGGTACATCTGGCAGCGATCATTACAGCGGCTGTAGTGCTGTTCCTGATTGCCTATGTGCTCATTACCGGCGTGCCCCATATCCATAAGGAGCTGTTTGCATGGACTTGGACCACGGAAAATCAGTCCATGATGCCTGCCTTTGTGAATACGCTTGTGATGACGCTGCTGAGTCTGCTCATTGCGGTGCCCATCGGCGTCTGCGCAGCAATCTATACGGTGGAATACGCCAAGCGGGGCAACAAGCTGGTCAAGCTGGTGCGGCTGACGGCGGAGACCCTGCAGGGAATCCCTTCTATCGTCTATGGCATTTTCGGCTATGTATTTTTTAATGTGGCACTGCGCTTTGGGTTCTCTATGCTTTCCGGTGCGCTGACGCTTTCTATTATGATCCTGCCGCTGATCCTTCGTACTACAGAAGAGGCGCTGATGGCAGTGCCGGACTCCTATCGGGAGGGCAGCTTTGGGCTGGGCGCAGGAAAGCTCCGGACGGTATTCCGTATTGTTTTGCCCTCGGCAATGCCCGGCGTGCTGGCTGGTGTGATCCTTGCCATTGGACGAATTGTGGGCGAGAGTGCAGCTCTGATCTACACCTCCGGTTCCGGTACTGGAAACCTGTCCTTTATCAAGAACGGAGCCTTTAGCCTGACTGCACCGCTGCTTCAGTCCACCAGAACCCTTTCGGTTCACATGTATGCGCTGATGAGCGAGGGGCTGTATACGGATCAGGCTCACGCCACCGCAGTCATTCTGATGGTGCTGGTGATCGGCCTCAACGCCCTGTCCTCCTATGCGGCAAAAAAGCTCACCAAACAGTAAGAGGAGACGGAATATGGATAAAATTACAGTTGAAAATCTGAATTTATACTACGGGGACTTTCATGCCCTGAAAAACATCAATCTGAAAATCCCTGCCAACAAAATTACAGCCTTTATCGGCCCTTCCGGCTGCGGCAAGTCTACGCTGATGAAGTCCATCAACCGGATGAACGATCTGGTGGAGGGCTGCAAGATCACCGGTTCCATTCGGCTGGGAGAGGAAGAAATCTACGGCGGCATGGATGTAAACCAGCTGCGGAAGCGGGTGGGCATGGTATTCCAGAAGGCCAATCCATTCCCCATGAGCATCTTTGACAATGTGGCCTATGGCCCCAGAACCCACGGGATCCGCAATAAGCAGAAGCTGGAGGAGATCGTGGAAAACTCCCTTCGCTCTGCGGCCATTTGGGACGAGGTAAAGGATCAGCTGAAAAAAAGTGCACTGGCACTTTCCGGTGGACAGCAGCAGCGGCTGTGTATCGCCCGGGCTTTGGCGGTGGAACCGGAGGTGCTGCTGATGGATGAATCTACCTCGGCACTGGATCCTATTTCCACCGGAAAGATTGAGGAGCTGTGTGTGGAACTGAAAAAGGACTACACCATTATTATGGTCACCCATAATATGCAGCAGGCCGTACGAGTGTCCGATGAGACGGCATTCTTCCTGCTGGGCGAGGTCATCGAATACGGAGACACGGAAAAGATGTTCTCGGTTCCCACGGATAAGCGTACAGAGGATTACATCACCGGACGGTTTGGTTAAGGAGGTTTTCGGCACTATGAGAAAGACATTCGATCAGCAGCTGGAACTGCTGAGTCAGGAACTGACCCACATGGGTGCACTGTGTGAGACGGCCATTGCATCCGCCACGGAAGCGCTGAAAAAGCGGGACGTGGCGCTGGCCAAACAGGCCATTGCGGCGGATCAGGAAATTGATCAGCAGGAGCGGGAAATCGAGCGGCTGTGCCTGAAGCTCCTTTTGCAGCAGCAGCCCGTGGCTCGGGACCTGCGGCAGATCTCCTCTGCGCTGAAAATGATCACAGATATGGAGCGGATTGGAGATCAGGCGGCGGACATTTCAGAAATCGTTACCTATATGTCCGAGGAGAATATCATTCAGGAGCTGGATCGTATCGATGCCATGGCCAGAGCATCCTCCCAGATGGTGACCCAGAGCGTGGATGCCTATGTAAAGAAGGATCTGGATCTGGCGAAAAAGGTCATTGAAGACGATGATGCGGTGGATCGGCTTTTTGAGGAGATCAAACGGGAATTGATCAAAATGATTGCCGCAGATCCCGGATGCGGAGAGCAGGCATTGGACTTCCTGATGATCGCAAAATATTTGGAGCGCATCGGCGACCATGCCACAAATATTGCAGAATGGGTGGAGTTCTCCATCCTGGGGCGGCATCCCGAGCAGGATGAGATCCATGGAGTTGAGGATCGTCAGAACCCCAGCGAGCGATAAGAAAACGCCTGTGAGGTGCCGAAAAACGGCACCTCAAAATTTTACTTTATTGATGTTATGCATTAAATGATTGACGTAAATGCGGAAACCTGTTATAGTATGGGAACGGATAACAGGAGGAGCAGCGTATGTTTGGTGTGCTGGTTAATACAGTAGCGGTGATCGTGGGAAGCGTGATAGGCCTGATCTGCAAGCGGGGGATCCCGGAGCGGCTTTCCGGTGCGGTGATGACGGCCATTGGCCTTTGCACCATTGCCATTGGCGTCGTAGGACTATCCAGCGGTGAAAATACGCTGGTCTTAATCCTGTCCATGGTGCTGGGTACACTGATGGGGACACTACTGGATCTGGACGGACGACTGAACCGGACGGTGGAAAAGGCGGCGGCGAAAACTGCCGGGGCGGGAAAGGCCGGGCAGATCTCACAGGGCTTTATTACAGCTTGCCTGCTGTTTTGCATTGGCGCCATGACGATCGTTGGATCGCTCAATGCGGGCCTCAAGGGCGATCAAGAGATGCTGATTACCAAATCTGTGTTGGACTTTATCTCCTCCATTATGCTGTCGGCCACATTGGGGATCGGGGTGCTTTTCTCTGCGGCATTCGTTCTGGTGTTTCAGGGAGGAATCGTATTGCTGGCCGGAGTGCTGGCGCCTGTGCTGTCTACTGGGGCCATTGCGGAGCTGAGCTGTGCCGGCAGCCTGATGATTCTGGCATTGGGCCTGAATATTATCGGTGTGACGAAAATCAAGGTCATTGACCTGCTCCCGGCATTGGTGCTGGTACCGTTTGTGACCATGGCCTTCGGGACGTTGGGAATTGGATAACAGAATATTAAGGGGCGGAAACTTCGGCGGTATTTTGCCGGAGTTTTCGCTTTTTCGGTTACAGCAAAATTATTTTGCGGAGGCTGTAACCTTTTCGGACGGGGCTGCGTCCTTACGGGTAGAGGCATCAAAAGGAGGCGGAAAGAATGGAAGACAGCGGAATACTGGAACTGTATTTTCTGAGAAACGAACAGGCACTTCGGGAATCAGACCGAAAGTATGGCGCATACTGCGGTGCCATTGCCTATGGAATCCTGCAAAACCGGGAGGACACGGAGGAAACGGTCAATGATACATGGCTTTCTGCGTGGAATGCCATTCCGCCCCGGCGGCCGGAGTGCCTGAAGGGCTTTCTGGGGAGGATCACCCGAAACGGAGCCATTGACCGATGGCGCAGACGCACGGCGGAAAAGCGGGGCGGAGAGATGGTGCTGGCGCTGGAAGAGCTGGGGGAGTGTATCCCCTCTGGGGACAATGTGGAGCAGCAGGTGCAGGCGGCGGAGCTGGGAAAGGTGCTGGAAGCCTTTTTGCAAACGCTGCCGGAGGAGCGGCGGCGCATGTTCCTGATGCGGTATTGGTATCTTGCACCGATCCGGGAAATTGCCCAGCGGCTGGGATGGACGGAGGGGAGAGTTCGGACTGCGCTCCATCGGATCCGAAAACAGCTGCTTGTATACTTACAGGAAAGGGGAATGCTGGATGAAGCCTGAGGATATTTTGGATGGTCTGGGGAATGTCAGTGACCGGATGGTGCTGGATGCCCAGAACTTAAAGAAAAGCCCCCATCGGGGGATGAAATGGGGCTCACTGGCGGCCTGCATTCTGTGCGGCGTTGTGCTGCTGGGTCTGTGTGCCGCAAAGCTCTGGAATCGGGACGATCAGCAGAGCCAGCGGCCCGCAGCACCCTCTGAGCCTTCATCGGTATCCCAATTGCCGCAGGATTCTGCGGAAGAATCCATTCCGGAGGCGGAGGCGGAAAGCGCCGGCATGGAGATCAATGACTATCAGGTGGTGGCAACGGATGGCGCGGTTTACTTTATAGATCCCCGTGTGGGATTGCTCTCTCTGGATCCGGAGACCAGGGCAGTCACCACGATCCTGCCCAACGGAGAGTGCAGCCTGGTCCAGACGGAGGGCGAGGTATACTGCCTCAATCAGGCAACCAGAAGCCTTAGCCGGGTGGAGGGCAATGATGTTACCCCACTTGCAATCCTGGAGGACGTAGGGCCGGGCTGGCCCATCCTGCTGGGTGTCAGCGATGGCTATGTGTGCTGGAAGGAGGACTGGATGCTCTATGTGGCATCGCTGGAGGACGGTGCCGTGCGGTATTCGCTGCCCATGCAAAATGGAGTAGATAGCTTCCAGACCTGCGGCGCCTATCAGGGGGCACTCTACTGTGTCAATAATGGAGGCGGTGCGGCCAAGGGGACGCTGTTCCGGATCATGCTGGATTCTGGAGAGAAAGAGATCCTGTGGGAACCGGTGACGGAGGCTGAGCCTGGCTTGAATCTTCGGATGGATGGTTCCATGCTGGATGATACCGCCTGGATCGAAGGTGACCGGTTGTATTTGCAGGGGGAATGGGAGTCGGCCGGAGATTTTGAAAGCTCCTATTTCTGCTATGATCTGTCCAGCGGAGACCTGCGGGAGCTGACCGCCAGAGAGAGCGGCGTTACATCCATTGGGGCCCGGGGGACAAAGCTGTATGTAATGCGTACCGATATGACGTATGACGGGAATACAGCGCCCCACTATGAGGTATTCGATGATGAAACCGGGGATACGACTGTACTGATAGACGAAGTGGAGATCAAAAAACTGGGAACATTTTATAATTGGACCCCCTCGGATGGAGGAATCTACTATGGCCGTGTCAGCGATGCGGAGGCCAGCGGACAGGACGTATGCGGTCTTTATTACTATGATCTGGAGGCCAAAACATCCACAAGGCTCTATCAGGGAGCGACCCAGTACAGCGGCCTCGCCATAGAGCCGGACTGGTACTGGAATCCATATGGAGAGCTGATCGCGGATAATAACTACATGTTCTGCACCTTTGACCTGACCCGCAGCCAGGACGGGATCTATTTTGTGGAACCGGCCAGCGGCGTATACCGCTATGATGCGGAGATCGGCGATGCACAGCAGGTGGTCAGTGGAATCGCCTGCCGCATTCTGGATACGGAGGAAGGGCTGTATGTGACCTGCTCAGACACCGGGGAGGTCTATCAAATCGAAAATGGTGAGGCAAGGTTCCTGCTGACGCTGGAAAAAGAATCACAGATCGCCGTAAGACCTGTGGGCGTGAAAAATGGAGTGCTCTATTGGAATTGGTACGCCACCGATCTTTCCACCGGAGAGACGAAGGAGCATCCTGTATTTCGGGCGCGGAGGTCCCAGCCCCAGATCATCCGCCAGGGAAAGGTCTACTGCCTTGGAGCGGATGGCGAGATCGGCTATGTGGATGTCACTGGAGGAACGGAGGTTTATCAGTCTGATTGGACACTGAAACGGACAGAGCGCTATGGAGAATCCAACATCCGGTTTTATGACGACTGCATTCTGGCGCTGCAAAAGGAGGCCAATGGTTATGGGGTCTATCAGGTCTCCTATGAGGACGGCAGCAGGAAGCGGATCGGAAGAGTGGAGGCGGAGTGTGTCAGACTGCTGAATCTGGATGGAGAAACCCTGTATTTGGAGCAGTTGGAGGAGTCCTCGCCCGGGCGAGTCCTGTCCATGGATCTTGGAACCGGGACGGTACAGACTGTGATGAATGCGGACACCAACTCGTCCCTGCAATATGCATCGGAGATACGGATCTGGGATGGCGTATGCTATGACTGCTATCGGGCACTTGGACAGGACATTGGCGCAGTGCTGCATACCTACGCGCTGTCAGACGGGGAAGAGCACACCACTGCTGTGGGCGATACTTCGGAGATAACGGAAGCGCCGGTGGAGACGCCTAATATCGCATGGCCTGTGGAGGAACCAGCGGAATAAGGAGCCAAATGATATCCCTATACTCCCTCGGAAACAATCGGCTGGGCCGATGCTCCGGGGGAGTGTGTCTTTGCAGGATAGACAGCGAATAGGCAAAAGCGTAGGAAACCCTAACAGACAAAAGCAGACAATTAGTTATAACAAACCTGAAAAAGCGGGGAAATTTCGTGGAATTTCCAGTCAAAGAAACGTGAAAAAACGGTTGAATGGCGGGAGGCAGTGTGGTACAATATCTCAAGAAGCGCCTGCCCGGAGGGGGCAGGCTGTCCCGCGCCTGAGGGGGCGGGGCAAAGCGACAATCTATATAAGGGAGTTTAAGCAAATGGGCAAAATTTCTTTGTTTATAGATGGCACCGAGATTCAGGCCGAAGAGGGCATGAGCGTACTGGAAGCCTCTCTGGCCGCGGGCATCTATATCCCGCATCTGTGTTCCCATCCCGATCTGCCTGCCACCGGCGGATGTAAAATGTGCGTGGTGGAGATTGACGGGCAGGAGACCCCGGTTTCCTCCTGCGTCACCGAGGTTCAGGAGGGTATGAAGGTTCATACCAAGTCCGAACAGCTGTCCCAGCTCCGTAAGATCGCACTGGAGCTCATTATGGCTGGCCATCCCCATGACTGCACCGGCTGCCGGGCCTACGGCAACTGTGAGCTGCAGGCTATGTGGCAGTATCTGGGCGTGCTCCATGCCCGCATGAAGGACGAGTTCCCTGAGAAGACCACCCTGAAGATCGGCACAGGTACTCCCGTTATCATCCGGGAGAATGACCGCTGCATTCAGTGTGGCCGCTGCGTCCGTGCCTGCGGTAGCCTCCGGAAGGTCGGCGCCATCGACTATCAGAAGAAGGGCATGGAGACCTACATCTCCACTCCCGAGGATCTGCCCCTTAACCAGTCCGAGTGCCGGTTCTGCTCTGCCTGCGTAGAGGTCTGTCCCACCGGTGCTCTGGTGGATATGGAGGGCCTGTTCCGCAGTGATCTGCCCCGTGAGCAGGCGCTGGTGCCCTGCCGTGCCGATTGCCCGGCTCATATCGATATCCCCGCATTCCTGCGCTTTATTGCACAGGGTAAGTATGACGAGGCCCATGCGGTCATGCACGAGAAGGTTCCCTTCCCCCATTCTCTGGGTTATGTGTGCAACCATCGCTGCGAGACCGCCTGTAAGCGGGAAAAGCTCAACCGCGCGATCTCCATCTGCTCCATGAAGCGCTTTGCCGCTGAGCATGATGAGACTCAGCTGTGGAAGGGCAAGGGCTTCCAGAATCCCGACACCGGCAAGAAGGTCGCAGTTGTTGGCGGCGGCCCCTGCGGCATGACGGCTGCTTATTACCTCAAAAAGCTGGGCCACGATGTGACCGTATATGAGAAGGATCCCATTGCCGGCGGCCATATGGCCAAGGGTATGCCGGAGTTCCGTATCCCCGGTGCTGACGTAGCCCGTGAGATCAAGGACATCACCGACATCGGCGTAAAGCTGCTGGTGAACTCTCCGGTTGAGAACGTGGCGGAGCTCAAGAAGGACTATGATGCCGTTCTGGTCACCATCGGTACCTCTGTGGGTAAGAAGCTCAACTATCTGCCCGGCTCCAACTTCCGCAATGTATATACCGCAGTACAGCTGCTGAAGGATAACCGCCTGAAGCTGGCGGTTCCCGGCTATGAGATGAAGCTGGACCTTGGCAAGAAGGTCTGCATCATCGGCGGCGGCAACGTGTCCATCGACTGTGCCCGTACCCTGCGCCGTATGGGCTGCGAAGTCAACATCGTTTGCTTGGAGAAGGGCGAGAAGATGCTGGCTGACAAGCAGGAGATCAAGGAAGCCAAGGAAGAGGGCGTCCGGTTCTATGACGGCCACTCCAACGAGGCCATTGAGGGCACCGAAGAGCAGGTTACCGGCCTGCGTGTCCATGAGGTCGAGAGTTTCTACTTTGATGAGAACCGCAATCTGGTTGAAAACCAGGTGCCCGATTCCACCAAGGTTCTGGAGTGCGACTCCGTGGTGTTCGCTTCCGGTCAGGTCACCGGCCTCACCGATGCCTTTGGTCTGGAGCTCAACCGCTTTGGCTACCCCATTGACCCCGAGACCGGCAAGTCCGGCTATAAGACCTCTATCCCCGGCGTGTTTACCGCTGGCGATGTAATCACCGGTACCAAGTTCGTCATTGATGCGATTGCCGGTGCCCGTGAGGTCACCACCATCATTGACCAGTTCCTGGGCGGTGAGGGCAAGATTGACGAGACTCTGGTAGAGCGCACCCTGAATCCGGAGCTTGGCCCCATCAAGGGCTTTGGTCTACAGCCCAGAGTGGATACCATTGTGGTGGATCCCGAGACCCGCATGAGCCCTGAGCATCTGTGGGATAAGGTTGACCAGAACTTTACTTGCGAGATGGCACAGTGTGAGGCAAGCCGCTGCCTGCAGTGCGACCTGCGTGTGCCCATCAAGAAGGTTGAAAACTTCAACGCTTACAGCAAGAGATAAGGGAGGGTTATTCGATGATTAATAAGGATATGTTGGCTGCAAATAAGGAAAAGTGTCTGGAGCGCGCAGCCAAGCTCCCCGAGGCTCCTGCTGCCGCCAATGAGACCACCTGCCCTGTGGCATGGTGTCTGGACATGGTCAAGGCGGCCCGTGTGGATGCATGCGGCAAGAGCGTCATGTGCCGGGATGGCCTGTGGCAGCTTCAGCTGATGCTGGAGGGCATTATGAACGGCCAGTCCAATTCTGACGATCTGGACGTTATGAAGGAGACCCTGGTTGCCATGAAGACCGTTGGGTGCCCCAACACCCAGAAGGTCGCAACGCTGATCCTCACCTCTCTGGAGCAGAATGCCGAGGAGTGGGATCTCCATGTTCGCCGTCATCGCTGCACTGCACTCAAGTGCTACTATAGCCTGTACATTGATCCCGCTGTCTGCAAGGGCAACGGTGCCTGCCTGAAGGCTTGCCCCGCTGGTGCGGTAGTCGGCGGCGAGGGTATGATCAGCGTCATCAAGGACGACAGCGGCCTGAAGACCGAGGTGTTCATCGCTTCCTGTCCCAACGGCGCTATCAAGAAGTATGGCGGCCCCGTCAAGCCCAGAACTCCCGCAGATCCCGTGCCGGTGGGCTCCTTCGGCGCCGAGGGCGGCGCAGCTGCTGCCGGCGGCGGACGGAGAAGAAGAAGAGGCTGATCTGTGCGCTGCACAGTGTAATAGCGTCAAATACTATTGTGGTTCAGCGGAGGCCGGAGGGGAATCCTCCGGCCTCCGATTTTCGATAAAGGAGCGCAAAAATGGTCATCATCCATGCATACATCTACCCCGTTGTGGGGGAGCCGATCCAAGACGGCTATCTGCGGTTTACATCAACCATTGAGGAAATGGGCCCTATGGGGCAGTATCGGCCTGCGGATGGAGAAACGGTCTATGACGCCGCAGGCAAGTGGCTGCTTCCGGGCTTTGTGGATATTCATACCCATCTGGGGCTGTTTGGCGATGGCGTAGGCTTTGAGTCGGAGGACTGCAACGAGGCAACCGACCCGGTGACGCCGCAGCTCCGGGTCATTGATGCCATCAATCCCATGGACCGGACGTTTCAGGATGCCCGGGCCGGAGGCGTGACCTCGGTGATCGTTGCGCCCGGGTCGGCCAATCCCATTGCGGGACAGGCGGCGGCCATACGTACCTATGGGCGGCGCATTGACGATATGATCCTCCGTGCTCCTGCGGCTATGAAATTTGCACTGGGGGAAAATCCAAAGAGCAATTACAATGACCGGGATGAGATGCCGGTGACCCGAATGGCCACGGCAGCACTGATTCGGGAGAACCTCCGAAAAGCACAGGAGTACATGGAAAAGCAGCAGCTTAGTCAGGAGGATCCGGACTTTGATGCGCCGGATTTTGATATGAAGCTGGAAGCCCTGATCCCGGTGCTTCAGCGGAGGTGCCAGGCACATTTTCATGCCCATCGGCTGGATGATATTTTTACCGCCATCCGCATTGCAAAAGAATTTGATCTGGATTACGTGATCATCCATGGGACGGAAGCCTATTTGGCCCCGGACATCATAAAGGAAGAGCATGCAAGGGTCGTTACCGGCCCAAATCTGCTGGATCGCTGCAAGCCGGAGCTCAAGAATATGAGCTTTGCGGGGCCTGCGGTCCTGTGGGAAAACGGTGTGCTTTGCTCCATTTGCACCGATCATCCGGAGACACCGCTGCAATATTTGCCCCTGTGTGCGGCCATGGCGGTACGCGCCGGGATGAGCCGGAACGGAGCACTGGAGGCCATTACCATCAATCCGGCAAGGATCGCCGGGCTGGATGATCACATCGGAAGCCTTGAGATCGGAAAGGATGCCGATCTTGTGGTTGCCAGCGGAGATCCGCTGGAGCTGGAAACCCGTATTGAGGCGGTATATTCATTGGGAAGGAAGTGCGTCTGAAATGAGACAGATCAGCTGTGAAGAGATCACTGCTCTGGTGGAAAAACTCTGTATCCAGGCTGCTACGGTACTGCCGGATGACCTGTGCCGGGTTATTGAGACTGCCGAGCAGAAGGAAGAAAGCCCGGTGGGCAAGGGGATCTTGCAGGATATCACAAAGAATTTCCAGATGGCCCGGGAGAAGGGCGTGCCCATTTGTCAGGATACCGGTATGGCAGTGGTATTTCTGACGCTGGGACAGGAGGTGCACATTACCGGCGGCAGCTTGACGGACGCTGTGAACCTCGGCGTGCACAACGGATACCTGAATGGGTTCCTGCGCTGCTCCGTGGTGGGAGATCCCCTGCGCCGGGAGAACACCGGAGATAATACACCGGCTGTGCTCCATACAGAGATCGTCCCGGGAGACGGATTCGAGATCACCGTTGCACCCAAGGGCTTTGGCAGCGAGAATATGTCCGCTATGAAGATGTTTACCCCGGCGGCCACATGGCAGAATATTGAGGACTGGATCGTGGAGAGCGTTTCTACAGCGGGCTCCAACCCCTGCCCGCCGGTGGTGGTGGGCGTTGGTCTGGGCGGTACCATAGAAAAGTGTGCGCTGGAAGCCAAAAAGGCACTGCTGATGCCCATGGATCAGCCGAATCCAGATGCGTTTTATGGAGAAAAGGAAGCGGCGCTGCTGACCCATATCAACCGGCTTGGAATCGGGCCTCAGGGAATGGGCGGCAGGACCACGGCGCTGGCGGTGCATATCCGTCCCAGTGCGACCCACATTGCGGGACTTCCCTGCGTGGTGAACATGAGCTGTCACGCTACCCGTCATGCTTCCGGGAAGCTGTAAGCGGACTGAAAATGCAAAGGCAGCACCGCACAATTACTGCTCCGGGCACCGGAAAATCATGTGGTGCTGTTCAAAGTTTTTCAGGCAGAAGGCGGGAAAAGCCTTGCAAAGTCTTGCAAAGCGTGCTATAATCATCCTGTAAGTATGTTAGTCTAAGAGAGTGGGCCGGTGGCCCACTCTTTCTTGCTGAATAAGGGGGCAATATGAGTAAGATCACAGATCGGGTATGGAAGCTGGCGGAGCCGGTGGCAGCGCAGTTCGGACTGCGCATCTGGGATATTGAATATGTTCGGGAAGGTGCGGACTGGTTTCTGCGGGTTTATATCGACAAGGATGGCCCGGTGGATATCAATGACTGCGAGAACGTTTCCCGGGCGCTGGATCCTATTCTGGACGAGGAAGATCCCATCCCGGACAGCTACACCTTTGAGGTCTGCTCCGCAGGCTGTGAGCGGGTGCTGAAGCGCCCCGGAGATTTTCAGCAGTTTTTGGGCAGCAAGGTGCTGCTGCGGCTGTATCGTCCCAGAGACGGACGGAAAGAATATATTGGCGTCCTGAAAGACTATCAGGATGGCACCATTACATTGGAAGCAGGACAGGACACTTTGACCTTTGCACCGGATGAGACCGCTATGGTGCGGCTCTATGCGGAATTTTGATTGGAGGAATTTGAAAAATGAACGCCGAAATTATGGGAGCGCTGGACCAGTTGGAAAAGGAAAAGGGCATCCCCAAGGACTATATGCTGGAAAAGATCACTCAGGCGCTGCTGGCTGCCTATAAGAAGGATCACACCGGCTACACCGAGAATGTTGTGGTCAACATTGTTGACGGTGAAATGAAGATGTTTGTTCAGAAGGAAGTGGTGGAGGACGTTCAGTTCCCCGCTACGGAGATCTCTGTGGGGGAAGCACAGAAGTATTGCCCCGGTGCCGTGGAGGGCGATGTGGTAGAGGTAGAGATGAAGGCCAAGCAGTTTGGCCGAATCGCTGCCCAGACCGCCAAGGGCGTCATCATTCAGGGCATTCGTGAGGCAGAGCGTGAGGCAACCTATGGCCGGTTTACCTCCAAGGCGCATGAAATGTTCACCGGCTCCGTTCTGCGGATCGACCCCATCAACCAGGGCATTACCGTTCGCATCGGCAGCGGCACGGATAAGATGGACGCTTACCTGAGCGCAGGCGAGCAGGTGCCCGGAGAGGAATGGCATGAGGGCGAGACCATCCGGGTCTATGTGGTAGATGTACGCAAGTCTGCCCATGGCCCACAGGTGATGGTGTCCCGGACTCATCCCGGCCTTGTGAAGCGGCTCTTTGAACTGGAGGTGCCGGAGATTGCCGATGGTACCGTAGAGATCAAGTCCATTGCCCGTGAGGCCGGCAGCCGTACCAAGCTGGCAGTTTGGGCTTCCGACCCGGACATCGATCCCGTTGGCACCTGCGTTGGCCCCAGAGGCGGCCGTGTGGGCGCTGTGGTAGACGAGCTGGGCGGCGAAAAGATGGATATTATCAAGTATTCTGAAGATCCTGCGGAATTTGTTGCAGCGGCACTGTCTCCTGCGGATGTACTTCAGGTGATCACCTACCCCGGCACGAAGAACTGCCGGGTGGTCGTGCCGGATGACCAGCTGTCCCTTGCCATTGGCAAGGAGGGGCAGAATGCCCGCCTTGCAGCCCGTCTTACCGGCTATAAGATCGATATCAAGTCCAAGACCGCTGCCGCAGAGCTGGAAGAAGAAGAGGCTCAGGCCGCAGAGAAAACTGCGGAAGAGACCGAGGCCCAGAACGAGACTGTGTCGGAGACGGCAGAGAAGCCCGAAAATGATGACGAGCTGGTAACGCTGGACGACTAATCCCCATGATTTGATCCGAAAGAGGTGCGTTATGAAGAAGATCCCCATGCGGCAGTGTGTTGGCTGCCGGGAAATGAAACCGAAAAAAGATCTGGTACGGGTGGTAAAGTCCCCGGAAGGCGTGATCTCCATGGATCTTCGGGGCAAGGCGCCGGGCCGCGGCGCATATGTGTGCCGCAGCAGTGAATGCCTGCGTCGAGCGGTAAAATCCGGCGCATTGGCTCGCAGCTTTGATACCGCCGTACCTGCGGAGATATTTGAGCAGCTGGAGCAGCAGATGGAGGCGACAGAGGATGAATGAAAAGGCCCTGGGACTTCTGGGAATATCCCAAAAGGGCGGCAATATAGAGATCGGCGAGGAGCCGGTAGGCGCAGTGGCCCGCGCAGGAAAGGCAAGACTCATCATCCTGGCCTCAGATGCGGCAGGCCATACCATTCGCAGAGCCCAGTCTTTTGCGGCGCTGCATACAAGTCCCCTGATTCAGATCGATGCGGATAAGGATACGTTGGGCGCAGTTTTTGGCCGGAATTCCGTGGCCATGGCGGCGCTGACTGACGTGTTCCTTGCCCAGCACTTTCTGGAGACACTGGCAGAGCCGGAGCGCTATGGTGCCCAGCTGGAGGCTGTCCGGGAAAAGGCAGCATCCATGAAGCAGCGGCAGGCAGAGCGTCGGCGTGCCCAGAAGAAAAAGGGGAAAAGATAGTAAGTATTTGGAGGTGGCTCTATGAGCAGTTTCGTGAAATATAAGATTCGAGAAGTGGCGAAGGACTTTGATATGCCCGCCAAGAGCATTGTGAATATGGTAACAGAGCATTTTGAAGCGCCGAAATCCAGCGCTCAGGTGCTTTCGGATGACCAGCTCAATCTGGTGTTCGATCTGATCACAAAGGAAAACCAGATCGAGTCCATTGAAGAGGTGTTTGCTGCCCGGCTGCAGCAGCCTCAGCAGGATGATCCGGACCTGCTGGTGGTGGATGATGCTCCCGGCAAAAAGGAGCAGCCCAAGGCGGCAGCCCCGGCAAAGCCCCAGAGCAATCAGACGAAGCCCCAGAATGCCGCAGGCAATAAGCGGCCGCAGCAGGGCGGAAATGGCCAGCCCCGGCCTCAGAACCAGAATGGTCAGAATAACAATCAGACCAGGCCCCAGCCCCAGCAGGCTCCGGCGCAGAACGCAGGCGGCCAGAATGCGCAGCCTCAGAACCAGCAGCCCAAGCGCAAGAAGGAGCGCCGGGTGGTGGATACCAGTCGTGTAACGGTCAATGCTGACCGCTTTGATGACCGCGTGGATGCACTGGTGCCGGAAAAGGCCCAGAAGTATACCAGCAAAAAGGTTCGTGTTGGCAACAAGAACAACAAGCGCGGCGGCAACTTCGGCAACAAGCGCCGGAATGAGGAACAGGAAAAGATGCGCCGTCTGCAGCTGGAGATCGCCAAGAAGGCCCCCGTCAAGGTTTCCATCCCCGATGAGATCAGCGTTGGTGAGCTGGCGTCCCGGATGAAGAAGACCGGCGCAGAGGTAGTTCGCTGCCTCATTAAGAACGGCATCATGGCCTCTGTGTCCGAGGTCATCGACTATGAGACCGCCGCTATCATTGCAGAGGAAATGGGCTGCAAGGTAGAGAAGGAAGTAATTGTCACCACGGAGGAGCGCCTGATCAACGACCATGTGGATACAGAGGATGAACTGGAGAGCCGTCCTCCCGTCGTTGTTGTTATGGGCCACGTTGACCACGGTAAGACCAGCCTGCTTGACTATGTGCGGAAGGCTCATGTAGCTTCCGGCGAGGCCGGCGGCATCACGCAGGCCATCGGCGCATATCAGGTAGATGTCAACGGCAGCACCATCACCTTCCTGGACACTCCGGGCCATGAGGCGTTTACCTCCATGCGTGCCCGGGGCGCTATGTGCACCGATGTTGCCATTCTGGTGGTGGCCGCAGACGATGGTATTATGCCCCAGACCGTGGAATCCATCAACCACGCCAAGGCTGCTGAGATCCCCATCATTGTTGCCATCAACAAGATGGATCTGCCCGGTGCAAATCCGGAGAGAATCAAGCAGGAGATCATGAAGTACGATCTGATCCCCGAGGAATACGGCGGCGATACCATCATGTGCGAGATCTCCGCAAAGACCGGTATGGGCGTGCAGGAGCTGCTGGAGATGGTCGTGCTTACCGCAGAAATGCGGGAGCTGAAGGCCAACCCCAACCGTGAGGCTTCTGGTACCGTCATTGAGGCACGGCTGGACAAGGGCCGCGGCCCTGTATCCACGCTGCTGGTGCAGAACGGTACCCTGAAGCAGGGCGATGTGATTATTGCCGGCACTGCGGTGGGCCGTGTCCGTGCTATGACCGATTACCGGGGCAGAAACATCAAGACCGCAGGCCCCTCCGTGCCCGTGGAGATCATCGGTATGGCAGAGGTGCCTCAGGCCGGCGATACCTTCAATGCCGTTGCGGACGAGCGTATGGCACGTCAGCTGGCAGAAGAGCGGAAGCAGGCAGAGAAGGATTCCAAGATGAAGAACCTCAGCGGCTCTGTGACGCTGGAGAACCTCTTTGCCCATATGCAGGAGGGCACCATGAAGTCTCTGAACATCATCGTCAAGGCGGATGTTCAGGGCTCTGCGGAGGCCGTAAAGGCAAGCCTGCTGAAGCTTACCAATGATGAGGTTCAGGTAAAGGTGATCCACTCCGGCGTCGGCGCAGTCAACGAGTCCGATGTGCTGCTGGCATCCACCTCCGGTGCGATCATTGTTGGCTTTAACGTGCGGCCGGAGGCAGCGGCTGCTGCCGCAGCCACTCGTGCAGGTGTTGAGATCCGTACCTATCGGATCATCTACGAGTGCATCGAGGAAGTGGAGAAGGCCATGAAGGGTATGCTGGATCCCAAGTTCAAGGAAGTCGTGGTGGGTCATGCCACAGTCCGTATGACCTACAAGGTCTCCTCTGTTGGCACCGTAGCAGGCTGCTATGTGAACGATGGCAAGATCGAGCGCAACGGCAGTGTCCGCGTGGTGCGTGACGGCATCGTGGTGCACGAGGGCGTTATGGGCTCCCTGCAGCGGTTCAAGGATTCCGTTAAGGAAGTTACCGCTGGCTTTGAGTGCGGCATTACCATTGAGAAATTTAACGATATCAAAGAAGGCGATGTCTTTGAGTGCTTCGTTATGGAGCAGATCAAGGACTAAAATAAGGAGGGACGCATATGGCATCCAGCCGAATCGGGCGCATCAACGAAGAGATCATGCGGCAGCTCAGCACCGATATCCGGTCGCTGAAGGACCCACGGGTGCAGGGGATGATCACCATCACTGCTGTGGATACTGCTTCCGACCTGCGTACCGCAAAAGTTTATGTGAGTGTATATGATAAGTCCCGCAGCAAGGAGGTCCTGAAGGGCCTGAAATCCGCCGGAGGATTCCTCCGGCGGCAGCTGGGGGCAAGTTTGCAGCTGCGCTATACACCGGAACTGGTGTTTGAGGAGGATCACTCCATCGAGCATGGAACCAGAATTTTTGAAATTCTGTCGCAATTGGATATACCGGAGGATGAGGCCAATGACGAAAACAGTGAACAATCAGGAAACGGCTGAGTTTCTCCGCACCCACGACCACTATCTGATCCTGAACCACCGCCGCCCCGATGGGGATGCGGTGGGCAGTGCAGCGGCCCTTTGCCGGGGACTTCGTGCTATGGGAAAGGAAGCCTGGGTATGGAAGAATCCCCAGACCAGCCAGAGGCTCAGCGTCTACCTGACGGGGCTGGAAACCGAGGCCGTACCGGATCAGGCTACCATCGTCTCCGTGGATATGGCTACGGAAAATCTTCTGCCCATGAATGGGGCGGAGTTCATCGGGAAAACGGTGCTCTCCATTGACCACCACATGTCCAACGAGGGCTATGCTGCCATGACCAATGTTCAGCCGGCCTGCGCAGCCTGTGGAGAATTGCTGCTGGATATTCTTTCTCAGCTGGGCCCGGTAGACCAGACCATGGCAGAGGCATTGTATCTGGCAATTTCCACGGATACAGGCTGCTTCCAGTATTCCAATGTTACGGGGAACACCCTCCGGGCAGCGGCGGCATTGAAGGATCTGGGAGCGGACACGTTCCCGATCAATAAGATCATGTTTGGCACAAAGACCATTGCACGGCTCCGGCTGGAATCTGCGCTGACGGAGTCCATAGAGTTCTATGCAGGGGGCAAAGTAGGGCTGTGCGTGATGACCAATGCCATGCTGGATGCAATTGGAGCATCTGCCGATGATACGGACGATATCTCCGGTTTTGCACGGAATATTGAGGGCGTGGAGATTGGCGTAATGATTCAGGAGCTTCGGGAGGGCGGCGCAAAGATCTCGCTCCGCACCGATGAAG
>ERZ773103.737-NODE-737-length-37082-cov-7.714344_pt1 | contig 37082 bp, 26 predicted proteins | sample MGYA00511118_ERZ773103 | MGnify/ENA primary metagenome ERZ773103 (study PRJEB29015, sample SAMEA2737821) | human gut metagenome | biome: human gut; feature: human-associated habitat; material: faeces | place: China | collected 2012 ... | reverse complement strand
AACGACCTACTCCCTTTCCAGGGGAGCCCCTTCGGCCAGCTTGGGTATTTCTCCATACAGAAATGTCACCAGCAGCTTCCTTGCATACTTTGACATATAAAAAACTACCAGGATAAAACTTGGTAGTTTTTATAAAGCGGAGAGGGTGGGATTCGAACCCACGCGCCCTCTCGGACAAACGGTTTTCAAGACCGCCTCGTTATGACCACTTCGATATCTCTCCGAATTGCTCTTGTCTTTCGCAGAACAAAAATTATTATATCTGCAAACCACCGTCTTGTCAACAACATTTTTCAATTTTTTTACATTTTTTATTTAACACTGAAGTGAAAAGTTTATTTCCACTTTGAATGGGGGCATGCGGACATTTTTTATTTATCCCGATTTTACTGTTAATTGCATTACATTTTCCCCGCCTAATATACGCTTATATACAAAGTACCTAATTCTGCAAAATGATAACATTGTAAAGTACATTTCTATTTCGCTATAAAATATCAAATACCGCAAAGATATCATTTCTTTCCTAGGAATACAAAACCGCAATATACTTTTTCCGAAGTTTTTATTCTGTATATAAGCACTTTATAAATCACAAAACCATATTGTTACCTTTGAACGAACAGTTCTGCAATCTGCAGATCCTCCGGTGTGGTTATTTTAATATTCTTATAAGATGCCTGAAACAGCTTGACCGGATAGTTCAGCATCGTTTCCACTACCATGGCATCATCGGTAACAGAATATGCATTCTGATCTTCCATCAGCATATCGTACGCTTCCCGTACTAATGCATATGAAAACACCTGTGGGGTCTGCACCTGCCACACATATTTCCGTTCCGGGGTCTCTTTTGCAAAATCTTCTGCATCCACGATCTTGATCGTATCTTTTACAGGCATGCCCGCAACACATGCCTGATACTGTTCTACACATGCTTTCGCATCTGACAGGATCGCTGCATCTACAAAAGGTCTGGCTCCATCATGGATATAGACATAGTCTGCCTCTTCCGCAGCCAGCAGCCCCTGATACACAGAAAGATAACGTTCTGCGCCTCCAGCTATGATCTTGGTTACCTTCTGAAAGCCGTATCGCTCTACAATCTGCTCCTTACAATAGGAAATATCATCTTTACCTGCGACCAGAATGATCTCATCGATAAAACTTTCCTCAAAAGCAGCCAGCGAATAATATAACACCGGTTTTCCGCACAGTTCCAGATATTGCTTCGGTACTGCACTCTGCATCCTGCTCCCTTTTCCTGCAGCCAATACTATGGCTGTATGTTTTTTACTCATCTGCCTGCTTTTCCTTTCTCTGTGCCAATAAATTTCCGCTTCTAAATAATATTGTCCACACAATTATCTATACTAATGTCCCATGAAATCTTATATGGAATATGTTATCTTTCGCCCAGCTTCAGGTTCGGAATCGCATTCAGATCCCATCCGTGTCTGGTTCCTGCAAGATACTCATAATAACCTGCCACACCGATCATTGCCGCATTATCTGTACAGAAGATCGGAGACGGATGATAAAATGCGATTCCGTTTTTCTCACAGGCTGCACGCATGCCTTCCCGCAATGCGCTGTTGGATGCCACACCTCCGGCAATAGCAAGCTTCTTCACACCATGTTCTTTTGCCGCAGTGATGGCATGGGAAATCAGCACATCCGTAACCGCTTTCTGGAAAGATGCTGCAATATCTGCCTGCACGATCGGAATATTTTTCATTTTACATCCGTTGATATAGTTTAGTACGGCTGATTTTACACCACTGAAACTAAAATCATATGGATTGTCATCGATTTTTGCCCGTGGAAAATCCATTGCCTCCGGATTTCCTTCTCTGGCTGCCTTCTCAATCTTCGGTCCACCCGGATAACCCAGTCCGATGGCACGGGCTACTTTATCAAAAGCCTCTCCTGCCGCATCGTCTCTGGTACGGCCAAGGATCTCATATTTACCATAATCCTGTACGTTTACGAGATGGGTATGACCGCCGGAAACTACCAGACACATAAATGGCGGTTCCAGTTCCTTATTTTCAATATAGTTAGCACTGATATGTCCCTCAATGTGATGCACACCCACCAGTGGCAGTTTTTTTGCATAGCAGATTGCTTTTGCCTCTGCAACGCCTACCAGAAGCGCGCCTACCAGTCCCGGACCATAGGTTACCGCTACTGCCGTAATATCATCCAATTTCACATTTGCCTGAGCAAGCGCCTCTTCAATGACCTGATTGATCTTTTCAATATGTTTTCTGGATGCGATTTCCGGAACGACTCCACCATACAGTGTATGAAGTGCGATTTGAGAAGAGATCACGTTGGAAAGCACTTCTCTTCCGTTTTTTACGACCGATGCTGCTGTCTCATCGCAGGAACTCTCGATTCCAAGGATCAGAATGTCTTTTTCCCGGGTCATTTCTTTTTGTTCTTCCATCTTTTCCTGTTCCTTTATCCTTTCCTGCATCATTTCTGATGCAGACCTCTACTTACATTTTTTTAATCTTAATAAGATACTCTCTACTCTTATCATTCTACCTGCAAAACCTGCCGATTCTGCATAAGGTTGTCTTTAGTCTTCCAGAAAATCCAGTTCCACGGATCTTCCATCTTTTCCAAGCTGTGCATTGGAAAAAATTCGCTGTACCGCACCCATATAATTTTCCGCATGCACCAGAGACGGACTGAAATGGGTCAGCCACATTTCGGAAACTTCTGCTGCGGAAGCAATTTTTGCTGCTTCATAAAAAGTCATATGCTTGTACTGTTTTGCTTTTGCTTCTTTTTCTTTTTCCGCATACATGCCTTCACAGATAAACAAATCCGAATGTTTCGCATTTTCTGTAATAGCAGGCGTCGGTCTGGTATCGGTACAATAAGTCACTTTGATGCCTTTTCGATCCGGTCCGAGAACCATATCCGGAGTCAGCGTTTTGCCATCCACTTCCAGAGTTTCCCCTTTTTGCAGACGGCTCCAGTATCTCTGTTCAATGCCCTGAGATCTTGCCCGTTCCACATCAAAACGCCCTGCCCGTGGAATCTCCAATGAATATCCGTAACAGGTTACATTATGGTTTACACGGAATGCGTGGATATGGTAACCGCAGACTTCCAGCGTTTCTTCTTTCTGGGTCAGTTCATGAAACTCAATGGGGAACGGCAGTTCCGGTGCGATGGTACGCAATGCATTGACCACCCGTTCCAGTCCCCGTGGGCCGATCATCAGAACCGGTTTTGTACGTTCTGCATTTCCCATGGTCAGGAGCAGCCCCGGAAGACCGCTGATATGATCTGCGTGATAATGGGTAAAGCAGATTACATCAATAGGATGAAAACTCCATCCCTTTTCTTTAATGGCAACCTGTGTTCCCTCGCCACAGTCAATCAGCAGATTGCTGCCGTTATACCGTGTCATCAGCGACGTTAATTTTCGATAAGGAAGCGGCATCATTCCACCGGTTCCCAACAAACATACATCTAACATTTATTTTTCTCTATTCTTTCTAATATTCAATTTCATTTTTACAGCAATTTTTCAGAGATTACAGTTCCTGGCGTTCCAGACTTTCCACAGGAATCCGAAATGTACTCATCCATTTTTCCAGACATTCTTCACAGATATCCGCTTCCTGGGTAATCCCATCCTTATCCGAAAAATATCCCCAGTCCTTTTTTATATGTATAAATTCTTCGATATACATATTTCCCTGCTTCTGCAGGCTTCTGCCACAGCAATTACAATAAACCTGATCTTCTCTCTGCATGCATATTCCTCCTGTTTCCGTAAACGTGCTGCCATTTTCTTTCAAATCAAGCCATCTATATCAGCTCATTGATATACCATGATATTGTAATACCTGCATCCGGCATACGATACAAAACCAGATACGGTATATCAAAACGATATTCAAAGCAATGACTTAGAAAATGACCCGGATATATCTTATTGTAACGCTGTCAGTGTCCTTACAACAGTGGAAATATCTGTCAGACGCAAAACCTATCCTTCGTATTCAGTCAAGGCGTAATGCATTAAGATCGCGTCCTCCACCGGTTCCCGGTAAAAACGCCTGCGGATGCCGTCTTCCACAAATCCATGTTTTTCATAAAGCCTTCTTGCAGGAGTATTAGAAACACGGACATCAAGGTACAGTGTTGCAAGCCCCAGTTTTGGTAAAGTTTCTTTCAAAGCAGCAAACATAGTATCTGCCACACCCTGTCCGCGGGATTCCGGTGCCACTGCGATCGTGGATATCTCGCCCTCGTCCGCCGCGTGATACATTACACAGTATCCTGCCACTTTCGGCTTCTGTTCTGCTGACTGCTGTTCCGCCACCAGACAATATGCATTTGGATTTTGCAATGCATCTGCAAAACCCTGTGCTGTCCATGGTGTGGTAAACGACGCTGCTTCTATCAGGGCGACTGTTTCTATATCTTCTTCTATCATTTGACGGAGAGTTATCTGTCCACTATTTTTTCCCGACATTTTCTCTCTCTTTCCGTTCCCGTTCTGCCTGAGACAGGCGCAGATAATCCGGCTTATGGTCTCTGGCATTTTCCAGTTTTCCTTCTTTTGCAAGAACAAGTGCCAGAGAAGCTACGGCTGCCGCCCGCTGTTTGTTCAGATGCGCCGGTGCAAATGTATATGGTACCTGACAGTTTTCCTGAATATATGCACGAAAAACAGGAATACCATCCCCCAGAAATACGACAGACCTTCCAAGAGCATTGACTTTTTCTATAATCTCATTAATACCAAGGGCTGACTGTTCCAGAATCGTATGCATGCCTTCACTGTCGAATTCATACAGTCCTGTGTATGCCTGATTTCGTCTGGCATCCATCAACGGACATACCATGTCTCTGCTTCCATATAAATTATAGGCCAGTCCATCCACCGTAGGCACGGAGATCAGCGGTCTGTCCAGTGCAAGTCCAAGCCCTTTGGCAGTAGCAGAACCAATACGCAGTCCGGTAAAAGATCCCGGTCCTGCTGCCACTGCGATGGCATCCACAGTGGAAAGATCCAGTTCAATCATTTTTCCGATTTCATCCAGCATCGGCAGTAATGTCTGGGAATGTGTCTTTTTATAATTGACGGTGTACTCAGCCAGCATATTATCATCTTCTACAACAGCGACGCTGGCCACCAGTCCTGAACTGTCCAGTGCAAGTATCTTCATCAGCGATGCACCTCCTCAATCGTTATTTTCCGATAATCAAATCCTTTTTCCGGATCTTTCTCAATCGTGATCTGCTGATAGGAATCCGGCAGGATCTCTTCGATCAGGTTCGCCCATTCCACCATGGTCAACCCCTGTCCGTAAAAATAATCCTCATATCCGATCTCATCCATTTCTTCGATATCCCCGATGCGGTATACATCGAAATGGTAAAATGGCATTCTGCCTTCCTCGTATACCTGTACAATGGTAAATGTCGGGCTGCAGATCGGTTCTTCAATTCCCAGTCCTTTTGCAATTCCCTGGGTCAGAACCGTCTTTCCCACACCCAGATCGCCGATCAGCGTATACAGCTGTCCCGGCTGCGCCTCTGTTCCGATTTTTTCTCCCAGAGCAAAGGTTTCCTCCGGAGAGTTTGTCTCTATAATCATATATGACCTTTCTAAACTATAGCTTATTTTTAGCTTCTATATTAATTTTGGCTATTACGGAAAATTTTTCTACTTCTGCACTTTCATGGTCAATGCAATCCGTTTTTTCTTCAGATCCACACTCATGACCTGCACATCTACTACATCTCCCACGGAAACTGCTTCCAGCGGATGCTTGATAAAACGATCGCAAATCTGTGAGATATGCACCAGTCCGTCCTGATGCACACCAATATCTACGAATGCGCCAAAGTCAATGACATTTCTTACCGTTCCTTTTAAGATCATTCCCGGTGTCAGATCTTTCATTTCCAATACGTCTGTTCTTAAAATTGGTTTCGGCATATCCTCACGGGGATCACGGGCCGGTTTTTCCAGCTCTTTTAAAATATCATCCAACGTAAGCACTCCGATATCAAGCTGCTCTGCCAGTTTCTTTTTATCTTTTACCTTTGCCGAAATGCCTTTCAGCTTCTGTTCTTTCAGATCTTCCATGGAGTATCCCAGCAGTTCCAGAAGTTTTTTCGCACTTTCATAGCTTTCCGGATGTACGCTGGTGGCATCCAACGGATTCTTTCCACCTGTGATGCGCAAAAATCCGGCGCACTGTTCATAGGCTTTCGGGCCGAGTTTGCTTACTTTTAACAACTGTTTGCGGTCTGTAAACTGACCGTTTTCCTCACGGTAAGCCACAATGTTCTTTGCAACCGTCGCTGAGATTCCTGAAATATATTCCAGAAGAGGGGCAGATGCGGTGTTCAGATCTACGCCTACGCGGTTTACGCAGTCTTCCACCACGCCTTCCAGCGCTCCGCTGAGTTTCTTCTGATTCATGTCATGCTGATATTGACCGACACCGATGGATTTCGGATCAATCTTGACCAGCTCTGCAAGCGGGTCCTGCAAGCGTCTTGCGATAGATGCCGCGCTTCTCTGTCCCACATCAAAGTTCGGGAACTCCTCTGTGGCAAGCTTGCTGGCAGAATATACAGAAGCCCCCGCCTCGTTTACAATGATATACTGCACATGCTCCGGAATTTCTTTTAACAGTTCCACAATAACCTGCTCGGATTCTCTGGATGCAGTTCCATTTCCTACGGAGATTAATGTGATACCATATTTTTTGATCAGTTTCTTTAAGATCTTTTTGGATTCCTCTACTTTATTTTGCGGCGCAGTCGGAAAGATTACCACCGTATCCAGTACTTTTCCTGTCGGATCAACGACTGCAAGCTTGCATCCGGTACGAAATGCCGGATCCCAGCCAAGTACCGTCTGACCGGCAACAGGCGGTTGCATAAGAAGCTGCTGCAGATTTTTGCCAAATACTTTTATCGCTCCGTCTTCTGCCTGCTCTGTCAGCTCGCTTCGGATCTCACGCTCCACAGATGGCGCGATCAGACGGCTGTATGCATCCTCTATTGTCCGTTCCAGATATGGGGTCGTATTCGGATTGTCTCTGCGGATAATCTTCTTTTTCAGATAACGGAAGATGTCTTCCTGTGGCGCTTCAATCTTTACTGTCAGAAGCTTTTCCTTTTCTCCACGGTTCAGGGCAAGGACGCGATGCCCCGCCAGTTTTGCCACCGGCTCTGAAAATCCGTAATACATCTCATAAACGGATTCTTCATCCGCATCTTTTGCTTCCGAAGAGAGTACGCCTTTTTTCATCGTAATATCACGGATATACTGACGATACTGTGCCTCATCTGAAATCGCTTCTGCCACAATATCCATAGCTCCGGCAAGGGCATCCTCAACTGTTTCCACATCTTTTTCTATATTAATATAAGCTTTCGCTTCTTCTTCCATCGTTTTCGCAGTCTGCTGCAGGCTCAGGATATTTGCCAGCGGTTCCAGACCACGTTCTTTTGCAATAATGGCACGGGTTCTTCGTTTCGGACGATACGGACGGTACAGATCATCCACTGCCACCAGCGTCTTGGCTTCCAGAATCTGTTTTTTCAGTTCCGGCGTCAGCTTGCCCTGTTCCTCTATACTTCCGATAACCTGCTCTTTCTTTTCTTCCAGATTGCGCAGGTAATTCAGGCGTTCATATAGATTACGCAGCACCTCGTCATTTAATGCGCCGGTCACTTCTTTCCGGTAACGGGCGATAAACGGAATCGTATTTCCCTCATCAATCAGTTTTACTGCGGCCTCTGCCTGTCCTGTCTTTATTCCAAGTTCCTGTGCCAAGGTACGGATCATATCCATATATTTTCTCCATTCTGTTTTCTGGATTATAAATGCGGTAATATTTTATCAAATATGCCGTTTATCTTCAAGTACCGCCCCTGGGAATGATTGTTTTTTTCTGTAAGGCATGTTAAAATACTTTTTACTTTATAAAAAGCAGAAAAATCCGCATGGATTTCAAACAAAAATGTTGGAGATTTGCGTTACCTCCCAGCCACATTTATGTACTGGATATTATGAAAAACAAAACGCATTTCTCTACGGCAAATGAAAGGATCTTATCTATGAACAGACGAACAACCGGTAACACCTTTTCCACGCTGGCATTAGTCTGCAGTGTTCTGGGACTTGTGACAATGTGTGTCGGTGTAACCACCCTATTTTTCGCCGGACTGGCGATCCTGTTCGCGCTCCTCTCCAGAGGTTCCGCTGAACATGTGTGTCCACAGGCCCGGGCCGGTATCGTGATCAGCATCATATCACTTGTGGCGCTGGCTGCTTTATATGCGTTCAGCTTTACTACGATCATCCAGCAGTATGGCAGCCTGAATGAATTTTTACAGCAGACGATCCAGCAGACGAATGATATTATGGATACTTATATGAATGGCATCGGAAACAGCCTGTAAAAAATATACGCAGTAATCAGCTATAGTGTAAGATACTACCTGTCTGAAACAGTGCACGATTTCTTTCAGAAAACTTATCATTTAATTTTCGGAAAAGCTATCTTACAGCCCATTTAGGGTTTACCCAGGCAGAAATGGGGTAAGGCCGGTAACAATATAAATCACATTTTTCAGGACAAAATGTGTGAGAAGGATTGCAAGCGCTCCCCACAGATATCCGGAGTGCCATCGCAGACCGATCCTGTATTTTCCACCGCTGCCCCGCTGAATCGTCTGGCTGATCATAAACCAGAGATACATGACCACAGCATAAATAGTCAACGGATAATCCACTGCGCTGACCAGGAATCGCCCATGAAACAGGGCGATAACAGAACGTGTCCCGCCACAGCCGGGACAGTAAAAGCCTGTCAGCTCATGTATTTTGCAGGGACTTCCGAAACCAAGAATCCGTAAAAAGGAAGGCATTGTAAATGCGGTATGCAGATGATGCCATCCACAGATAAGCAGAACAGCCAATAAGAGCAGCCATCCAAAGAGGTAGAGATAATCTTCCGTTGTTCGTTTTTGGTTCTGTGTATGCATCTGCAACCTCCTTTCCATTTTCCGGATTCTGTCTATACCCAAACGACTGGTTCAATATTATAATTCAGAACAATACCAGCAACATTGGAAATATAAATGAATCTTTTTACTTAATCATCATTGACAGTTGAAATACCATTTTATATTTTCATTACTATATTCTTTATCAATGTCATTGGAATATAAATATATATTCTATTGTATGTTATCAATTTCATCCGGAATATAAAAACATATTCCATTACAGTTTAACAGATTGGAGAGTTATATCAATATGGAACAATCCTATTATGATTCAAATCAATACAACACCAATACTACCAACTCTATGGCTCCTCGAAATATCCGCAGCATCAAAGCCGCTGCCCGTGGACAGCTCCTTGGGAATTACAGTCCGATCATCGGATGTGGACTGCTCCTTTTCCTGATCCAACAGATCCTTGGTTCAGTATTTTCCAACATGCTGATGATCCGTCCCGGTGCCGTACAGTACATCATCTACTACGCTGCCATGATCATCATTTCCATGCTGGTCATCTTTTTTCAGGCCGGACTTTACCGCATGCATCTGAATGCAGCCGCCGGTCAGCCGGTAACCAGCAAAGATCTGGCTTTTGCCGTGAGACATAATCCGAACCGTTTTCTGATCTCCGGGCTGATCCTGACACTCATCAGCTTTCTGTTTCAGATTCCAGAAAGCATTCTCTCCTCAAGCGTTTCCATGCATCTGCTGAAAGCGATGAATGATATGGGATTTACGGCAGTAGAAGCGCCACAGGTTCCGGCAATTCAGACGATTCGTATTGCCGCCATCTGTACACTGATCGGCCTTATTCTCTATATCCTGCTGATGCTGCGCTTCGCACTGGTGCTTTTCCTGCTTGTGGAAAACGAGCACATGGAAGCCAAAGAAGCGTTCTCTTTAAGCTTCCGCCTGATGAAAGGAAATACCGGTCGGCTGTTCGGTCTTATGATCTCCTTTATCGGACTTTGGATTCTCGGACTGCTTTCCTTTGGAATCGGATATCTGTGGATCCTGCCTTATATGAAACAGGCCCTGACTGTATTTTATGAAGGGTTAAGACCGGACGATGCTTATGCATTTCGATAAGGATTTACCATTTTATTCATGTTATATGGATATTCGCTGACTGTCACGTCATTACAAAGTTACACGAATATGTTTTAATATTAAATCTATAATAATAAAAAGAAAATGGCAATCATCATACTGATCCTTTGAAAGGCTTTCGTATGATGACTGCCATTTTTATTCAACCATCCCTGCTTATTTAGTTCACACGAATCATATTGATAATATCGCCAAGCTTCTCAGCTGCTGCCTCGTAAGCTTTTCCGCTCATCTGCTCTGTCACAAATGCTGTCTCATTTAATCCGTCTACTGCTTCTACATAGGAAACAGCTCCAAATGCAGCTTCTACTGCATTTCGGTCTGCTCCGGTACGAACGAAGAAACGATACTCTGCATCTTTATAATCTGCAAGCTCCAGTTTTTCCTGTTCCCAGTCAATCCATACATGTTTTCCGGTATGTTTTACGATATCTACGATATCTGCTACGACTGCGCTGGCTGTCGGAAGTTTGCCTGCACCGCTTCCGTAAAACATCGCATCGCCAAGTACATTCCCATGTACGAATACAGCATTGAATACATCGCTTACCGGATACAGCGGATGCTCTACCGGAAGCATAAACGGTGCAACAAGGGCACAGTATTTGCCATCTACCAGACGGCTGGAAGCCAGAAGCTTGATGCTTCTTCCAAGGGCTTTTGCGTATTTGATATCTGTTGCAGAAATCTTTGTGATTCCTTCACAGTGAATATCCTCAAAATCCACCTGCTGTCCGCTTACCAGAGAAGTCAGGATTGCAATCTTTCTGCAGGCATCATGTCCTTCAATATCAGCTGTCGGATCTGCCTCTGCATAACCTTTCTGCTGCGCATCTTTCAGAACATCCTCAAATTCAGAACCTTCTTCAGACATTTTTGTCATCATATAGTTGGTTGTTCCGTTCAGAATACCCGTAATTTCTTCTACCACATCTGCTGTCAGACAGGAAATCAGTGGACGGATGATCGGGATGCCGCCACCAACGCTTGCCTCAAACAGAAAGTTCAGATTTTTCTCCCCTGCAAGAGCAATCAGCTCTGCACCGTGTTTTGCTACCAACGCTTTATTAGAAGTAGCCACGCTCTTTCCTGCAAGGAGCGCATTTTTTGTAAATGTATAGGCCGGTTCTACGCCACCCATAGCTTCAACTACAACTGCGATCTCCGGATCGTTTAAGATCACATCATAGTCATGTACAATCTTGTCTTCATTCGGATCTCCCGGAAATTTCCGCAGGTCTAAAATATATTTGATTTCAATCTGATCTCCCGCTTTCTTTGCAATGCTCTCTTTATTGATGCGAAGCACCTCAGCAACGCCAGATCCAATGGTTCCGTAACCTAATAATGCAATTTTTGTCATCGTTATTCCCTCGCTAATATCTTTAAGTAATGTATTCCATCCTGACTTTCGATGGATGCAACCATCTGCTCCACATCGCCGGTATCCGGCAGCACATCCACGCTCAGTGTCAGGGATGCGATCCCGTTTACCGGAATACTCTGATGGATGGTAAGTATGTTCGCATGAAATTCAGCAATAATCTTCAATACCAGTGACAGCAATCCCGGCTCATCATCCAGCTGAATGACCATGGTAATCGTCTGGCCTTTGGCATTATCATGAAACGGGAAGATATCGTCTTTGTATTTATAAAAAGAACTTCTGCTGATGCCCACCATATCTGTAGCATCCTGTACAGAAGCCGCTTTTCCGGATTCCAGCAGCCGCTTCGCATCTACGACTTTCAGGAGCACCTCCGGAACTGCTTTTTGTTTTAGCACAAAATATCTGCTCTTTTCCTTCATTTTCTGCCTCCAGTGTTTGCGACAGAGATACATCTGTTTTTACATCAAGGATAGGTTACCACAAACTAACGGCAGATGCAAGTATTTTTGTGTATACACTCTTGTCTGTATGTGAAGCACCGTTGAAAATTATAAGCAACGCAAACCCGCTTCCGCTCGTGTGCAGCTCGCAACGATATATTTACATATGAGATAAAAATAGACGGTTGTTATACCGCCTATTTTTCCTCTGCTGATGCAGCTAATGTGATCCATTTTAAATATGCGTTGATAAACAGATCTATGTCGCCGTCCATGACTGCGCCGACGTTTCCTGTCTCCGCATTGGTTCTGTGATCTTTTACCATGGTATACGGCTGCATAACGTATGATCGGATCTGGTTGCCCCAGCCGATGTCGGTTACTTCGCCACGAATACCCGCTGCTTTCTTCGCATTCTCTTCCTGCTTCAGGATAAACAGCTTTGCTTTCAGCATCTGCATCGCTTTATCTTTGTTCATATGCTGGGAACGCTCATTCTGACACTGTACCACGATACCCGTTGGGAAATGGGTAATACGGATCGCGGATGAAGTCTTGTTGATATGCTGTCCGCCCGCACCACTGGAACGATAAGTATCGATACGGATATCTTCGTCTTTGATCTCCACATCCAGATCTTCTTTGATCTCCGGCATAACATCGCAGGACACAAAAGAAGTCTGCCGCTTTCCTGCCGCATTGAACGGGGAAATACGCACCAGACGATGCACGCCTTTTTCTGATTTCAGATAACCGTAGGCATTTTCGCCATTTACCTGAAACGTTACGGATTTGATACCGGCTTCATCGCCGTCCAAATAATCCAGTACTTCCACATCGTAGCCTTTATCCGCCGCCCATCTGGTGTACATACGGTAAAGCATACTTGCCCAGTCACAGGATTCCGTACCGCCTGCTCCGGCGTGTAATGTCACAATGGCATTGTCCTTGTCGTATTCTCCGGAAAGAAGTGTTTTCATCCGGATCTGTTCAAATGTCTGCTGAAACTCGTCCAGCATTTCCTGAATCTCCGGAATCAGAGACTCATCATTTTCCTCATATCCCATCTCGATCATCGTTTCGATGTCATCATACTGGGATGTCAGGTTGGAATAAGTCTCCACATCATCCTTTTTGCTCTTTAACTCTTTCATCATCTCCTGAGACCGTTCCGGGTTATCCCAGAAATCAGGAGCTTCCATCTCTCGCTCTAACTCTGCAATCCTCTGCTCTTTGTTAGCGAGGTCAAAGTGAATCCCTTACTTCCTGCAGTGGGTCTTTGAATGTGTTGAGTGTCGCTTTGAACTGGTCTAATTCAACCACATAATCACCTGCTTTCATAATAATAATCTTATATAGTATAGCCGTTTTCCGGTATACATGCAAGCAGGTATCTGTTTTTCGTCAGATACCTTCCATTTTACACGCAATGCCGTGCAAAATGAATAAAAACACACACAGGCGAATATCCACTCTCTTCTGAATATCCGCCTGTAAAAAACACGTTTTTGATTTTAATAATTCCAGCTTATTTTAAGCCTCATGTCCTTTTTTCTTGATCACGTCAATGACCTGATCTACATATTTTTCGCAAAGAGCTTCTGTCTCAGCCTCTACCATGACACGGATAACCGGCTCGGTACCGCTCTCACGCACAAGGATACGTCCGCTGTCGCCCAGCTTGTCTGCCACTGCCTGTACGGCAGCCTGTACGTCCGGGTCGTTCTGCGCTTCCGGTTTGCTGTGTACACGGATGTTTTTCAGTACCTGCGGGTAGATCACTACCGGTGCAGCCAGTTTACTCAATGAAGTTTTCTTTGCCAGCATAACTTCCATCAGTTTCAGGGAAGTAAGGATACCGTCTCCAGTGGTAGCATATTTGCTGAAAATGATATGACCGGACTGCTCGCCGCCGATACGGTGTCCGTTGGTTACCATATTTTCATAGACATATTTATCGCCAACTGCTGTCTTTTCATAGTTAATGCCCGCTTCGTCAAATGCTTTATACAGACCAAAATTGGACATTACCGTGGTAACGACTGTATTGTTGAGAAGTTTTCCTCTCTCTTTCATATATTTTCCGTAAATGTAGAGGATCAGATCACCGTTGATCACATCGCCATTCTCATCCACTGCGATACAGCGGTCTGCATCTCCGTCATAAGCAAATCCCACGTCCAGATTGTTATCCTTCACATATTTCTGAAGCACTTCGATATGGGTAGAACCTGCATTGTTGTTGATGTTGGTTCCGTCCGGATTGTTGTTGATGACATATGTTTTCGCACCCAGAGCGTCAAATACATTTTTTGCGATCTGCCAGGAGCTGCCATTTGCGCAGTCCAGACCGACGCGGACATTTTTAAAACTATGTACGGCAAGAGAAATCAGATAACCCACATAACGGTTTCTTCCTGCCGCATAATCTACCGTACATCCAATGGCTTCTCTCGTAGCAAATGGAATCTCCGGAAGTTTTTCTCCAAACAGCTCCAGTTTTCCATCGATATAATCTTCAATATAGGAAATGGTCACTTCATCCATCTTCTCGCCGTTGGAATTCAGCAGTTTGATACCATTATCATAATATGGATTGTGGCTGGCGGAAATCATGATACCGCAGTCAAAATCATCCGTTCTTGTCACATAAGCGACAGACGGAGTGGTCGTTACATGAAGAAGATACGCATCTGCTCCGGAAGCGGTCAGTCCTGCTACCAGTGAATACTCAAACATATAACTGGATCTTCTGGTATCCTTTCCAATGACAACAGTACATTTTTTATTGTTCAGTTTTCCGTAATACCATCCGAGAAAACGTCCTACTTTATATGCATGCTCCACTGTAAGTGTTTTGTTTGCTTCGCCACGGAAGCCATCTGTTCCAAAATATCTTCCCATTCTGTTATCCTCTCTTTTTTGTTCTCTTAGCATTATAAAAACAAACATTTTGGGGGCTGCTGGAATAAAATCCTCTGAATGCCTGACCCTGAAATGTCTGCGAACATGTTCTCCATAAATATATGAATTTACAAGTACGACGTACGCACTTTCTGCGAAAAATTTTAACACGTTACTTTCTGTATTACAATAGTAATTCCATAAAATATAAATATATTTATATCAGAAGATTCGTATTCCATTTACCTTGTAAACCTTCGCATTTATATCTATCACATTTTATGTAACATTTATTCCCTATGTAAAAAGCAGTTTCATCCCCCAACATATTTGATATAATCCAAACAGATTGCTAATGATTATTACTTTTTACTGTATCTAAGACGGAATCGCCCTTTTGATGACAGGTATCATCTGAAGAATCTTTACGATTCCTGCTGAAAGAAGGAAAATCCCAATGCTTCCCAGAATTCGATACCAGATACTTGTAACAGGAAAGATCTGGTACTTTATAATCGTCTGAATAAAATACCAGTGAATCAGGTAGATTCCAAAAGTCATCTTTGAAAAAGGAGCTGTAATACGATCTAGTACCCGAAGTGCCTTTTCATTCTTAAGATTGCGAAAGAAAGTAAATACACCAACAGAATACAAAATACATGGAACATTTTTATATCCTTTAAACGTCGTCACTATTTCGCCTGCATGCAATGAAAGCACCTGTGTTCCCAAAAGCTGTATCAGCAAGCCGCAAACTGCCAGTACATATATCCATATCCTTACCTTTTTACTCAGCTCATAATGGCTTATCCAATAGCCCAGTAAGGTATAAACCAGATATCCTGCAACAGCCGGCATACAGAAATCGCTATTGAATGGCATTTTAAGCAGTTCAAAGATCAACGGCAATAATGCCTCCACGATGAAATAGGCCGCAATAGCATAAGCAAACACCCTTTTCCGCATCTTTTCCGGTACGCAGGACAATAACGGCATAGCCAGATAAACAGAAAACAATGCCGGGAAAAACCAATAGATGTATACATATTTTGTCGTTCCAATTGCCTGAATTGCATCCAGTATCCCCGCCGGATGTTCTCCATAGTTAAAATACATCCATACGATTCCTACCACTGACCAGATCAGAAATGGAACAACTGTCTTCCAAAATCTTTTTTTGAAAAATTCTTCTGTAGAATAACGTTTCCGATAATCCATCAATGTCGCTCCTGATATCATAAAAAAGATCGGAACCGCAAAATAACAGAGATTTTCAATCAAATTGGCCGTCAGCCAATATCTCTCATAACTAAAATCCCAGAAGCACCCATTTGTATGCAGTACAACTACTGCAAGACAGGATAACACACCCAAAATCTGGATATATATTTTTCTTTTCATACTTCCTCATTTTCTCCCCGCAAATCTTTATCCCCATAAGACTGCTTTTCCACCAAGGGAAAAACAGAGACAGGACTTTCTATCCTGTCTCCGCAAATCATTTGTAACCATTCGCATTTCCCATATCAAAAACCAGTCCTGGTTTACTGCGAGACTTTAAAACAACGGTGTCTTATACACGCCTTCATCAATCAGTTTCTTGAAAGAATCTACAACAACCTGACGGTCTTCATGGTATGTAACGCCAAACCATTTATCTTTTGTCTCAAGAACTTTTACTGAAATCTCACCGTTTGCAAGCATGTCTCCGATAATGGTCGGAAGCAGATACTCTGCTTTGATATTTCCCGGTTCTACCTTTGCAAGGAATTTTCCAAATCCTTTATCCAGAACATCTAAAAATTCCGGTGTCAGTCCCCACATATTCATAGATACGTGTGTGCCTTCCGGAATCACATTTCCATTCTCGTCTTTGACAACACCGTCTGCATCACGGGCAATGCCGCTTGTCTCAACGATCTTAACCAGCATCTCATCGTCATCTACGTTGCAGACACCTCTGGTAACGGTTCCGTTATCACTGAGCGTATTATCAAGTATAAATCCTGCCATACAGTATTTATACTGGGAATCTCCACAGGATACGAGATAATCATGCACTTTTACAAATGCTTCTTTTCCGTAATAATCATCTGCATTGATAACTGCAAACGGCTCATTTACGATACCTTTACAGCATCTTACCGCCTGTCCGGTTCCCCAAGGTTTGGTACGGTCAGCCGGTTTCTCAAATCCTTCCGGAAGATCGTCCAGTTCCTGGAATACATAAGCCACATCACAAATCTTCTCAATACGGTCTCCGATCACTTCACGGAAATCTTTCTCAATATCTTTTCTGATGATAAATACAATTTTATTAAACCCAGCTTCCAGAGCATCATGGATAGAATAGTCAATAATAATCTCCCCATTCGGACCAACCGGTGTCAGCTGTTTTACCCCACCGCCAAATCTTGAACCGATTCCAGCGGCCATAATAACCAATGTTGTGTTCATATACATATATTCCTTCCTACTACATTAATTTGTGTTTTAAATCCCTTACCAACCGTAAGGAATCATCCACCTTTTCCTTTCACTTCATTCGTAAAGTTAATAGAATTGTAACATTTTTTTCCTAAAACGTAAAGAATATAATTCTTAGCATTTTATTATTTCATCGTACCCTGTGACTCTACCTTACCATATTTGATAACATAGGATGTCTGTCCGAACGTTACGGTGCCACTGTAGGTAAAATCAATCCTTCCATCTTTCACATACCACTGGCCATTTTCATTTTTTGCAATACCATTATAGGAGAAATCTACTTTTCCACCTTTCAGATACCACCAGCCGTTTTCGTTTGCGGCAAGACCGGTAAAGTTAAAGTTTACTTTTCCGTTTTCGATCCGCCACCAGCCATTGGCATTCTCTGCTACCGTGGTATCATAGGTTACCTGGCTTCCTTTTACGTGCCACCAGCCTTCTTTTCCGTTAACCTTTCCGGAGATGACGCTGTTTTTACCAAATGTTACCTGACCATTGTCCACATACCACCAGCCGTTGGCATTGCTTGCAAATCCATTATAGGAAAAATCTACGATTCCGCCCTTCACATACCACCAGCCATTTTCGTTTTCGGCAACGGTTGTGTCATAGGTTACCTGGCTGTCCACCACATGCCACCAGCCTTCTTTTCCGTTGACCTTTCCGGAGATGATGCTGTTTTTACCAAACGTTACCTGACCATTGTCCACATACCACCAGCCCTTGGTATTATTTGAGAATCCATTGTATGTGAAATCTACCTTTCCATCTTTCACATACCACCAGCCGTTGCTATTTTCTGCCACGGTCGTATCATAGGTTACCTTGCTGTTTACCACATGCCACCAGCCTTCTTTTCCATTGACTTTTCCGTAAAGAACGCTGTTCTTTTTAAATGTTACCTGTCCATTATCTACATACCACCAGCCGTTTGTATTACCGGCAAATCCATTATATGTAAAGTCTACTTTACCATTTTGGATATACCACCAGCCGTTCTCGTTTTCGGCCAGGCCCGTATAGGAAAAATCTACCTGGCCTCCGCGGATGTACCACCAGCCGTTTTCGTTATAGGCAACACCGTTGTAGTTAAAATTCACAATGCCTTTTTCCACACGCCACCAGCCATTGCTGTTGTGTGCAACGCCTGTATAGGTATAATCCGGGGTACCATCAACGGTATAGACCCACTTCCTTGTTTTGGAATCATAGACGATATCTTTCTGTGGAATGACCGGATATTTATTCGTACCGCCATTGATCGCACAGTCCGCGTACATGGCATTGATCAGAGCGCCGATCGTATCTGTACCGGCATCTCCATCGGCTTTCAAGCCAACAGAATTCTGAAAGTTCGTCACTGCGGTCTTCGTACCGGCTCCATACTGTCCATCTACCGTCAGCCCCGCCTGCTGATAACGGTTCAGAGCATTCTGCAGCCAGGCAGTTCCGATACCATTGGTCCTTGGCGACGTGCTTGGCATACGGCGGTCCCCATCATTGCAATAGATCCATCCATATCCAGAAGCCGCTACATACGTATTAATCCGCCGTGTGGTAAAACTTCTTCTGTTCTTTACATCGTTTTTGCTCCAGCTGTTCACATTATATCCATAACAAACCGATGCAATGTGAAATTCATTCAGCGTTACCTGACTGATATTCCCGATCAGCCTTGCCGATTCTTTTGCACAGGTCGATGCCCCACCGGAGCCACACTGGTTTTCCACATCCGCGCTGTATACCACAGCTGCAGCATTCCGCAGACCGTTGTTGTATGCATGGTTGATATAAACAGAAATATAGGAATCCATCAGGTCATCCTGCACACGCTTTGCTTTATCTGTATTTAAAAGCTTTGAAAAAAGCTTTGCCTCCTGATCATTTAGTATTCTGGATGCCCAAGCATTGTTTCCGTTCAGATTGATAATCTCATTATACAGCGTCTCGCCAAGAATATTATAAGCTGTCGTATTGTCCGCTGACACGATCAGTTTCATCAGTTCTGCCGCATTGTTTGCATGCCACTGCATCTCACCGATGGAAAGTGCTCCATTGTCATCTTTCACTACCGTTGCATAGTTTCCTTCATTTTTTACAATAATATCTTCTGCTTTTTTCAGAATCTCACTGGAAGCCACACCTCCGATAGAACTCTGATTGATATGCGTATAATTTACCGTATAAGTAAACGGCATCATGCCATATACCACCGGTGCATCTTCTCCTGCCGTCAGACTCTCTGATGTGATGGCATCCTGATCCGTTGTCTCACTGTCCTGTCCGGCTTCTCCTTCCAGCATTCCATCGGAAACATCTTCTGCCGCCATTTTCATGGAAGCATTGTTTATTTCTGTGTCAGCAGATTCATCTACGGATATCTGATCACTGACTGAAGCATTTGTTCCCGTTGCATCTGATGATTCCTGAGCTTCTTTTTCTGTAGAATAATCCTGCATTTCCGGCATCTGCATGGCAGACACAGGTGCGGCTGCAGACACGGATATAGCTGCTGTCAGTAATAATGGAAGTATTTTCTTATATTTCATCTGACTAACCTCTCTTCACATACGATCTTTGTGACAATCCATTATCTAAAATCTAAAAGCATGGACAACCTGCTTCCTGATCCATTTTAAATCATATACAGATGCTCATGCCACATGTATGTTCAGAGTAACAGTTTTTGTTTTTTCTGTCAAATTCCCTGCATTACAAAAACCTGCTGGCATGTACTCATTTTTCAGGTTTACAAAATCCGGACATCATATACTCATTTTCAACTTCCGGCATTTCAGGCATCACTAATTTCATCTGCATAAAGCAAGCATTTTACAACCATTTTCCGGCAATAAAAAGCTGCCATATCGCTACGGCAGCTTTTCTTTCATAAATATGTTACATATTCATTTGTGACAGCAACTATCCTGGCTGATCAGACCCGACAGATATCTTATACAGCTGCATCCTGACTGTCCGGGCTTACAACACGTACATCTGTTACCAGACCGCCTGATACCTGAAGAATGTAGGAAAAGTCTACATCAAAAACTTCCTCATCATCCTCATCAAAATGTGAAACTGTCTGTCTTACAACGTACTGACCATTCGCATCAAAATCTACTTTTCCGTTTTCATAATACCAGGTGCCATTTTCGTTGTATCCGATGTCGTAAGAGAAATCTACCATTCCATATTCGATTCCCCACCAGCCGTTCTCACCGTGAACAGTACCCTGAACGACACCACTGTAATCATAGTCGATCTTACCATTCTGTACATAGTAAACAGTATATTTATCGAATTCATAGAATCCGGTATAACCAAAATCTACCTGACCACCTTTGATATACCACTCACCATTTTCATTGTAGGCAACGCCTTCATAGGAAAAATCTACTTTTCCATCTTTAATGTACCACCAGCCCTGGCTGTTGCATGCTACATCAGAATCTTTGATATAAATGTGTCCATTAGAAACATGCCACCATGCTTCCTCTCCATCTACAGATGTAAGCACAACATCCTCCAGATCGTAATCAATCTTTCCATTTCTAATGTATGTGTAGCTATAATCAGAATCGTCATCTTTGATTGCCCCTGTAAAGCCAAAATCTACCTGACCATTCTTGATATACCAGGTTCCATTTATATTATGACCAACTCCGGTATAACCAAAATCTACTTTTCCATCATCGCCGGTATACCACCAGCCCTGATCATTGGCTAACACATCCCTCTGTGAAAGCACGCCCTGATTAAATCCATACCAGCCCTCGGATCCACGAATCTTTGTCCACACAACACCTGTATAATTGCTGTCTACTTTACCATTTATGATCTTTGCAATGAATGGATAATCATCCATGTCTTCGCCGCTGTCATAGATACCATTTTTTGAGAAATCTACCTGACCGTTTTTCACATACCATTCGCCATTGTCATTGTAGCCGACTCCTTCCACAGAAAAGTCTACATCCCCATAGGCATTGATAAACCACCAGCCATTTTCATTTGGGAGAACCATACCGGCTTGGTAAAAACCGCTGGCAAGCTCGCCTTTATAGTAACCATGCCAGCCCCATTTTTTATTAACCTCTGTCCAGTATACACCGGTAATGCTCTCATCTACTTTACCGTTTGTGATTACATACTGATATGGCATCACTTTACCATTCTCCATCTTATAGGTCTCTTCCCAGAAACCATTTGCAGCAAAATCTACCTGACCACCTTTGATATACCAGATACCGTTATCATTATCAGCAACGCCTTCATAGGAGAAATCTACCTTACCATCTTCTCCTATGTACCACCAGCCATTTGAGTTATAAGCAACAGTTATGCCATAACCCAGTTCTCCGTTTTCAACATAGTACCAGCCATCTACGCCATCCATGGATGCATATACTACATCGGTGTAGTTCTGGTCAACCCTTCCATCACGGATATAATACCAGTCTTCTCCCCATCCATCTTCATATTTCACACAAACAAATCCATCATAGCCAAACTGAACCCGTCCGTCTTTGACATACCATTCTACACCGCCATATTCACAGAGGCCTTCAAAGGACCAATCAATCGTTCCGTGATTGATATACCACCAGTTGCCGCCATATGGCGCTAATGTTGTCTTAGAAGATGTGTCTATCACTCCGTTTGTAAAGTAATAGTAGTTGCCATCCTCTGCCTGAACGATTCCATTCAGAGATTGAGGTGCAGCACCAATCACTGAAGCATCTTCCCCCGCTTCAATTGTTCCTGCTTCCACTGCATTCTCTTCCGGTGCAGCCGCTTCTGTTGCATCCTCTTCCGGTGCAGCTTCCTTTGCTGCATCTTCTGTTACCGGTGCAGCTTCCTCTGCTGCATCTTCTGTTACCGGTGCAGTTTCTTCGGCATCACTCTGGTCTGCCGCATCAGCTTCTGGCTCTGCTGCCTGTCCGTTAGTTTCTGCCTCAACCGCCTGTTCCGGTGCAGCAGTCTCTGCCGCCATAGCTGTCGCTGACATACCAAATGTCAATGCCGCAGCAAGTCCAAGCGCAAGAATCTTTTTCATTCGTTTTTTCATAATTCCTCTCCTTTCCTTCTGGAAAATAAAAACTGCCTCAGAATCGCAAAAACACAGTTTCTGTATACCTGTTTCTGCAATTTTGAGACAGCCTTTATACTGATATATTCAGTATATCATTTCTGAATTATCTGTCAATTACCATCTTAAAAAGTTAATTATTTATCAATAAGGGGACCTGATTTTCACAGCAATTCTCCTCCGTTGTTCACATTCTATATTAATTGTATACGATTCTATTTTTCATGCATTGGTAATGAAACAGATATGAGAGGTGGCATCATTTTTCTGTACTCGAAGCGTCTGCTTTACCATTTTTAATAACGTACGCAATCTTATCAAATACAACCTTGCCACTATAGGTAAAATCCACCTGACTTGTCTTTACATACCATGTACCGTTTTCGTTTTCAGCAATCCCCGTATATTGAAATGTGACCTGACCGCCTTCAAGATACCACCAGCCATTCTCATTCTCAGCCAGTCCGTCATAGGCAAAATCTACTTTTCCGTCTTTCACATACCACCAGCCATTTTCATTCTCGGCTACTGTCGTATCATAGACGACGCGGCTGTTTTTGACATGCCACCAGCCTTTTTTCCCTTTTACGGTTCCATACTCGATGCTGTCTTTGCCAAAGGTTACCTGTCCATTCTCCACATACCAGTCTCCGTTTTCATTGTCGGCAAATCCCGTATAGGTAAAATCTACCTGTCCATTTTTTACACGCCACCAGCCATTCTCATTTTCGGCTACTGTCGTGTCATAAACCACCTGACTTCCCCTGATATGCCACCAGCCGGTCTTTCCTTTCACGGTTCCATATTCAATGCCGTCTTTGGCAAATGTTACCTTACCGTCTTCAAGATACCACCAGCCTTTTTCATTCTCTGCAAATCCCGTGTAGGTAAGATCTGCCTGACTTTCCTTGATATGCCACCAGCCGGTCTTTCCTTTCACAGTTCCATATTCAACACCATTTTTGGAAAATGTTACCTTTCCATCTTCAAGATACCACCAGCCGTTTTCATTCTCGGCAAATCCATTATATTTAAAATCAACCTGACCATTTTTCACATACCACCAGCCATTCTCATTGCTGGCAAGTCCTGTATATGTAAAATCTACTTTTCCATTTTTTACATACCACCAGCCGTTGCTGTTATAGGCAACTCCCGTATAGTCCGTATCAATCTTTCCGTTGACCTGATATACCCAGGCGCCCATAGCAGAATCATATACAACACCACTGCCTGCCTGCGCGTTTTTACTCTTATACCACCAGTTGAAATCTACAGAGGTACTGTCGATCCCATCCACTTTTGCGGACTCAGAACACTGCCAGAAATCAATCTGTCCACCATAACGCACCCCTTTATCTCTGCTTTCTTTGTAGGAATAACTGTTATAGCGCGCCATCCAGATCTGATATTTTTTATGCAGAGCCGCTGTATCCAGTTCACTTTCACAGAAGCTTGCATTTGCATAGACCATCGCCTGATAGCCTGCTGCAGATACCTTTTTGCAGAATGCTTCCGCACATTTTGTCTTCTCACTCTTGCTCAGATGGGCATTGTATAACCGTCCTTCCTGTGCACCATAATACTCATAGTCAAACACGACCGGCAGATCTATCGTATAATTTTTGATCCGGTTGAGGATAAAGTTTGCTTCTGCTTCCGCTTCCTCTACCGATATCGCCTGGGAATAGATGTAAGCGCCTACTTTCAGTCCCGCTTTCTGTGCGTCTTTGATGTAGGTTTCAAACATCTTATCTTTATTCAGCGTACCGCTGGCACTTGCCCGGTATCCGGCCCGCAGGATCACATAATCGATCCCGGCATTTTTGACCTTTGTCCAGTCAATGGTTCCCTGATGATAAGAGACATCGATACATGGCACGACATCACAATCCTCTGTATTAAAATCATTATGCGTATATGTCTTTCCTCCCCAGGTAGTCGTCACAGCTGCTGCACGCGCATCTGCGCTATACAACACTGGTGTCTGAGAAGCATCTTCTGCATCTGTACTTTCCATCAGCTGTTCATATGCTCTTGCATTCTGCGGATCTTCCGGATCCCAGTCTTCAGGGGACTGTATGTCTGATTCAGAAATAATATCACTCTGCGCATCTGTTATATTTTGCTGTACGGTTTCCATATTTTCTACATTATCCCATGGCTGCGCCATAGCCGTTACCTGACCGCTTGACAATATCAGGGACGCCAGTAAACACATAACCGCTATTTTTTTCATATGTCTCCTCTTCTCTTTCTTATCTATATATAAAACTTTTTGTCACTCGTTTTGGTTTGCTGTTGTTATTATAGCGGAATTTATAAAAAGGAACAAGAGCGTAAACTATTGTATACACATCTTGTTCCTTTATAGGATTATTCTAATGCAATATTTTATCCTTTGACAGATTCGTTTTCTATCTCATAAACCGCCAAAAACAATTTTTTAAGTTTAATAGGGAAAGTCTGTATTTTTTAATTATCTGAAAACTTTGGTTTCATAGTAAATATAGGCGGTATTTGCTCTAAGCGACTTTTCCTCCGACTACTCGATAAAATCTACCATGATACCACACATTTCCGTTATAATTAAAGTTTACAGCACCACCACAGATATACCACCAGCCATAATGATTCTGAGCCAACCCTGTATAAGAAAAATCTACCTTTCCTCCTCGGATATACCACCAACCGTATTCATTGGCTTCTACACTGTTGCAGTTAAAGTTTACTTTTCCTCCTTCAATTCGCCACCAGCCATTACTGTTCTGTGCCACTCCGGTATATTCAAAATGCACTTTTCCTCCTCGGATATACCACCAGCCGTTTTCATTGGACTCTACACTATTGCAATTGAAGTTTACTTTTCCTCCTTCAATTCGCCACCAGCCATTGCTATTCTGTGCTACTCCGGTATACTCAAAATGTACTTTTCCTCCTCGGATGTACCACCAACCGTTTTCATTCTCTGCTACAGTAGTAACATCCGTCGCGATCTTTCCATTTCTATAATAATACCAGACACCATCTACCGGCTCATTTGCCAGTCCATTCGGATGAATATATACCATTTTAGCTACTGCTGTATAAATAGCTTTTGCCATAGCATCGACTGCTGCCTGCTCTGTAATATTTTTGCCACGAACTACACTGGCTACTGCCTGATTTACTGCGGCTATACTTTCGTTTGTGTAAACACTCAGATCTGTCGGAATAGATGCGATTGCTTTATCTACATTACTGTAATCTGCTGCTCTATATACTAATTTATCTAAAGCATCATTGATAGCTTTTGCCATAGCATCTACTTCTGCCTGTTCTGCTTCTTTCTTGTTATATACCACAGCATCTTTTGCTCGTTTCACAGCTGCCACGCTTTCATCTGTGTACAGACTCAGATCCGATGGGATGGACGCTATTGCTTCATTTACTTTACTGTAATCCGCCTGTTTTACGATCGGATATGGATTTGCCTTTCCATCTATCGCACATTCACTGTACATATCCTGGATCAGATATCCAATAGTATCTACACCAGCAATGCCGTCTGCAGAAAGACCGGCTTTCTTCTGATATGCGCTAACTGCATCTTTTGTTCCAGTTCCGTACTGTCCATCAACTACAAGTCCTGCATTCTGACTGCGGTTTAAAGCATTCTGTAACCAGGTAACACCGATTCCATTTGACTTCGGGGAAGTACTCGGCATCCGCAGATCTCCATCCTGGCAATATGGCCATCCATAACCGGATACGGTTACATATGTATTAATACGCCGTGTAATAAAGCTTCTCCGATTTGTTTCGTTTATCTTGCTCCAGCTGTTTACATGATATCCGTAACATACTGATGCAATATGATATTCATTCAGGGTAACTTCATTTACATTATCTACTAAATTTGCTGCTTCTTTTGTACAGGTAGATGCACCGCCTGATCCACACTGGTTTTCAATATCCGCACTGTATACGACAGCTGCAGCGTTTCTCAGACCATTGTTATATGCATGATTAATGTATACAGAAATATCGGAATCCATTAATTCATCCTGCATCTTCTTTCCGGCATCGGTTACCAGTAATTCAGAAACAAGTTTTCCTTCTTCTGATGTGAGAATCCTCCTGCTCCATGCATTATTTCCGTTCAGTGCAATAATCTCACTGTATAACTTTGCGCCAAGAATATCATATGCAGCCTTATTATCCTGTGCTACGATCAGTTTCATAAGGTCAGCCGCACGATTGGCATGCCACTGCATTTTTCCAATAGATAATGCGCCATTATCATTTAATACAACAGAGCCATAATTTCCCTCATTACTGCAGATCAGACTTTCCGCTTTTCTCAAAATATCCGTTGTGGCGATGCCGCCGATCACAGACTGATTCAGCTTTGTATAAGCAATGCTATAAGTAAATGGTTTCAGTTCCAGGTTAGCAACTGCGTTATTGATCGCCTCCGCCATAGCATTTACACTCGTCTGCTCGGTAACCTTTTTACCACGGACTACACTGTTTTTCGCCTGGTTTACTGCCGCTACGCTTTCGTCTGTATAAATCGTCAGGTCTGAAGGAATAGATGCAATCGCCTGATCTACTTTTGTATAATCTGCAGATGCATTCAGATCAAATGCCGTCTTACTGATAGCATAGGAATCGATAATTTCATGAGTCACTGCCGTACAATCATGTCCGGAAAAGTCCTCACTTCCTTTTAGAAAATAAGAATATCCGTAACCTTTATTCTCCGAATCCCAGGTAGCATCCACATAATAATAAGCGTTTCCTATTTTTACAATATTCCATCCATGTTCCCTGCCTTTTACATCACTGGGCACAATCCTTGCATCAATACCACTGTGAAGCGCCATCCAGTAAAACAGCTGCGCATATCCCTGACATACCGCCGTTTTATTGATCAGTGCCGCATATGCGGTATGTTTTAACAGGTATGTGCTGTCATTCAGATTTGCATAGTCATAGGTAATATTACTGCAAATATAATCATAGATAACTTGCACCTTTTCATAATCACTCAAACTATCGGAATCCAGACCCAGATCTGAGCATAACTGCGCCGCCTGCTGACAGAAAACAGCTTCCTGAGCCGCACTGGTATAATAGGTCAGCTTGTATGTGAATGTCGTGTCGTATCCGGTATTTGTATGCTGGTAACTGGCAGATGCCGTCCACCGCGCATATCCCCAGCGCATATAGTCTCCGCCAGAGGGATCATCCCCGTGTTCCAGCGCTTTGTTAAAGATCTCATAAAAATCATTCTCTGTGGGGATTACCGTTGATCTGTATACAAAACTGATCTCCGTCTGTCGGTTTTCCATATTTTGAAGCAGACACGCTGCCGCATCATCAATGGAATCATAAACCGTGTCCGCAGAATAGAGTGAGGGAGCCTGCGCTTGTGGCTCCACTCCCTGAACAGACGGTTCCTCCAGATCATCCAGCGATACTATATCCCTGTATAACGGATTGATCTCATATGCAGACATCGTCGCCGATGTTTTCTGTACTGTATCCGCTTTGGTGTCAGCCGCCCAAGCCGTCTCTGACGGAAGCATCGTCACGATCATTGTCAGGGATAACAGAAATGCCACCCAACGCTTTTTCAAAACTCTTTTACTCATTTTGCCTTCTCCCTTCTTTTTGCATTTGCACGATCCACGAGCACCATATTGATGATCGCAGCCGCAAATGATCCTACCCAGAAAATACATACCTGTTTATTCATGGGAAGCTGATAGAAATATACCTGTATAACCGTCTTTATCGCCATATGCCATACATACAGCGGCATGCTTAATTTTCCAAGCCATGTCAGAACTTTATTTGAAAAATCCGGGATTTTGCTCTGACCGGAAAAAATGATGATCAGACTCACGATAAAGCAGAGCAGATTTCCCCGCAGGAACAAAATATTTTTAAAGCAGATCAGCACCGGAAGCCAGTATGTGACCACTCCCAACACCGTTATTCCAGCCCGTTTGCATGTTCCAAACTGAAGATGACGCAATCTTTCTGCCGCAAAATATACCACTACGCCAAGGCAAAGCCCTGCAAATGCGCGGATCAGCTGGTTTGGATATGCCTGTGAGCCAAAATCATAACGCAACAGATAATAAAATACGGAATAGTTAAAACAGATCAGAAAGACAAGGTGCTTATTTTTAATCTGAAGCAACAGGCAGAATAACGGAAATACGATAAACATTGCTGAAATGAACCAGATCGTAAACATTCTGGAACTGTCCGTATTTGCCGCAGACAGATATAGCATCTCAAATGGCATATTTTCAAATGCCCTAAAATATTCCGTTTTATGACCGGAAACCCACAAATCATGATTACTGGCAAGATACGTCAGCAAAATGGCGCCTGTCGTATACGGCAGAAACTTTATAAATTTCTTTATCGTATACGTGACAGAATACTTTACAACATCAATGCCTGCTTCTGCCCGTTTCTTTTCAAAATGCATCATGGTAAAATAGCCGGTCAGCATAAAGAAAAATTCCACATAAAACCATCCGCCCAGAAACGGTCTGTCATTTTCAAACCCTATCTGCGTCAAGTGCCCATTCATAATAAATATCGCTGCAAGGAAACGCAGCAGTTCTATTTTTCCATTTCTTCCGGATATCGTTTTCTTCCCCAAATCAGTACTCTCTCCCATTCACAGCATGTCTGCTGTATTTTTCTTCTTATTATATGGGAATCTATTCCTGAAAACAATATGTAGATTATACAATATTTCTGTTTTAACCACATAATAAATAAGAAAACTCTATTATTTTCCCTTATTATAGCGTATGATAGAACCAATGCAAAAATCATACATGAAATGGAAGTGAACTATATTGCGAAACCTTGTTGTTTTCCTGAAAGGCTATGTAAAAGAAACAATCCTTGCGCCTTCCTTTAAACTGCTGGAAGTCGTATTTGATCTGCTGGTTCCTATCGTTGTTGCCCAGATCATTGATGTGGGAATCGCCAATAATGACCATGGCTATATCGTACAGAGATTTATCATCCTGCTTGTCATGGCAGCTGTAGGACTGAGCTGTAGTATCACAGCACAGTTCTTTGCCGCAAAGGCAAGTACGGGATTTGCCGCAAAGCTGCGGCAGGCGCTTTTTGATCACATCCAGGGACTGTCCTTTACGGAGCTGGATACTCTTGGCACGAACACTCTGATCACACGTCTGACAGATGATGTGAACCAGGTCCAAAATGGTCTGAACATGGGACTCCGACTGCTGCTGCGCAGTCCGTTCATCGTTATCGGAGCCATGATACTGGCATTTACCATCAATGTAAAATGTGCCATAATCTTTGTCGTCATTATCCCAATTCTGTTTGCTGTCATCTTTAGTATTATGCTGGTCAGCATTCCGCTGTTTAAAAAAGTACAGGCGAAGCTGGATCATGTGACCGGGCTGACCCGTGAAAATCTGACCGGCATCCGCGTCATCCGGGCATTCTGTCGTGAAGAACAATCCATGAAAGAGTTTGACGACAGCGTCATCTCCCTGCGGAAATTGAATGAGTTTGTCGGCCGTCTATCAGCGCTGCTGAACCCGGTAACCTATGTACTCATCAATCTGGCCACGGTATTTCTCATCAACCGTGCCGGCATTGAAGTAAACATCGGAAATCTCCAGCAGGGACAGGTGGTAGCGCTGTACAACTATATGGCGCAGATCATCGTGGAACTGATCAAGCTGGCTTCCCTTATCATTACATTAAATAAGGCAATGGCATGCGCCCATCGTGTTTCTGATGCTCTGAAAGTGAAATCCAGCATGCATTATCCACAGAGTTCCGTAAAAGCAAATGAAACTATCAACAGTTCCCTTGTAAAACCTTCCGAAAATGTTGGTTTGTCAGCTACTACTGGAAATAATCCTGCTTCCGGTCTCAGTACAGACAGTACTACTATGCGAAATATCTCTCAGCTGTCAGGAGAAGCTTTACCATCAGACCTCACTATTTCAGATTCATCCGTTGTATTCCAGAATGTTACCTTTACTTACGAAGGCGCCGGGGACACGATTCTCTCTGATATCAGCTTTACGGCAAAGAAAGGCGACACCATCGGCATCATCGGCGGAACCGGAAGCGGTAAATCTTCTCTGGTCAATCTGATCCCGAGATTTTATGATGCAGATTCCGGACAGATTTTTATTGATGGACAGAATATCTTATCTTATGATTCTGAAACACTTCACAAGAAGATCGGCGTCGTACCACAGAAAGCCGTACTGTTCCATGGCAGCATCCGTGACAACCTGAAATGGGGCAAAAAAGATGCTACAGATACAGAACTGTGGGAAGCTCTGACAACCGCACAGGCGAAAGACGTGGTGGAGGGAAAACCGGGGCAGCTTGATTTTGAACTGGAGCAGAACGGAAAGAACCTCTCCGGCGGTCAGCGGCAGCGATTGACCATCGCCCGTGCCCTTGTCCGCAAACCAGAGATCCTGATCCTGGACGACAGTGCCAGCGCACTGGATTTTGCCACGGACGCCGCACTCCGAAAAGCACTGCATCAGCTCAGCGGTCAGACGACAACATTCCTCGTCTCCCAGCGTGCTGCAAGCATCAGACAGGCAGATCTGATCCTCGTCCTGAACAATGGCAAGCTGGTAGGAAAAGGAACCCATGATGAGCTGATGGCAAACTGTAACGTATATCAGGAGATTTATTTCTCCCAGTTCCCGGAAGAACGGAAAAATTATGCAGGAGGTTCAGCACGATGAAAAGCGAAAATATGAAAACCTTAAAAAAAGTCATGACGCTGATCGGAAAATACAAGATCTTTCTTGTCTTAAGCATCGTTCTTGCCGCTGTCTCTGTCATGTTACAGCTCTATGTACCGATCCTCTTTGGAGATGCCATTGATCAGATTATCGCAAAGCATCAGGTCAATTTTCCAATGATCTGGTATTACCTGCGCCAGATCATCGTATGCGTCGCATTTTCTGCTGTGGCTACCTGGGTCATGAATATGCTGAACAACCGTATGACTTACCGGATCGTGCAGGACATCCGTTCCCAGGCGATGGGACGCATTCAGCATCTGCCTTTTTCCTATCTGGATCAGCACACCACCGGAGATATTGTCAGCCGGATCACAGCCGACACTGATATTTTGTCCGATGGTATCCTGCTTGGTTTTACCCAGCTGTTTTCCGGAATCGTAACAATCATCGTCACACTGATCTTTATGTTTTCCAAAAACTTCTGGATCACGCTTCTGGTCGTAGCGCTGACTCCATTAAGTTTCCTCGTAGCAAGATTTATCTCTTCCCACTCTTTCATCATGTTCCGCAAACAGAGTGAGACCCGTGGACGACAGACTGCTCTCATTGATGAGATGATCGGCAACCAGAAAGTAGTCAAAGCCTTCGGACATGAAAAAGAAGCTTCCGAAGAGTTTGCCAAGGTCAATCAGGAATTACAGGAATGCAGTCAAAAAGCGGTCTTTTACAGCAGTCTGACCAATCCTTCCACCCGATTTGTCAACAACATTATCTATGCCGGCGTTGCTCTGGTAGGCGCGTTCCTGATCCCTGGTGGGCATCTGACCGTCGGTGGACTTTCGGTAATGCTTGCTTACGCAAACCAGTATATGAAACCTTTTAACGATATCAGTTCCGTCATTACAGAGCTGCAGAATGCCCTCGCCTGCGCTTCCCGTATCTTTGAGCTTCTGGAAGAACCGCTGGAAAGCCCGGATGCAGAGGGTACACTGACCGATGTAAAGGGGCAGGTAGACATCAAACATGTGGCATTCAGCTATGATAAGAGTCGAAAGCTCATTGAAGACTTCAACCTGCATACCGAACCCGGTGCCCGGATCGCTCTGGTGGGTCCTACCGGCTGTGGAAAGACGACCTTTATCAATCTGCTGATGCGGTTCTATGATACCGATCAGGGAACCATCCGCATTGACGGAAAAGCGATCGACCAGGTTACCAGACATTCCCTCCGCGAAAGTTTCGGCATGGTATTACAGGATACCTGGATCAAAAACGCTACCGTCCGCGAAAATATCAACTTTGGAAAACCGGACGCTACCGAAGAAGAAATCATTGCCGCAGCAAAAGAAGCCCACAGCTGGGAATTTATCCGCCGTCTGCCAAATGGGCTGGACACGGTATTAAAAGAGGACAGCATCAGTCAGGGACAGAAACAGCTGCTGTGTATTACGAGAGTCATGCTCTGTCTGCCGCCAATGCTGATCCTGGATGAAGCCACATCCAGCATTGATACCCGTACAGAACTGCAGATCCAGGAAGCGTTTGACAAGCTTATGGAAGGCCGTACCAGCTTTATCGTAGCCCACCGTTTATCCACGATCCGCAATGCTTCCCAGATCCTTGTCATGAAAGACGGAAATATCATCGAACAGGGAACTCATGAGGAACTGCTGGCAAAAGACGGATTCTACAGTAATCTGTATAACAGTCAGTTTGTGGAAGTGTCATAGTTTCATAAAATGCCCGTCAAAGAAAAAAGCGCCTCAATATAACGTTGACATGACAGCAACATAGCTGTTGTCTTGCACTACGTTATATTGAGGCACTTACTTTTTCGCTTGTTTTCTTCGCTTGTTTTTCACTATTTTTCTGCGACTGCCTGACCATTTGTTACATAATATAATACACCATCATACCAGACCAGACCGTTATAGGAAAAATCTACTTTTCCATTTTCAAGATACCAGGCGCCATTTTCATTCCATGCGACTCCATAAAATCCAAAATTTACCTGACCATTTTCAATGCGCCACCAGCCGTACTCATTTGCAGCCACTCCTGTGTACGAAAAATCTACCTGACCATTTCGGATACGCCACCAGCCATTTTCGTTTTGTGCAACTCCTGTGTAGGTAAAATCGACTTTTCCGCCCTCTATCTTCCACCAACCATTTTCATTATTGGCTATTCCGTTATAATTAAAGTTGACTTTTCCATTTTCTATTCGCCACCAGCCATTTTCATTCTGTGCCACCCCTGTATACGAAAAATCTACCTGACCAGTTCTGACATACCACCAGCCGTTTTCATTCTGCGCTACCCCTGTATACGAAAAATCTACCTGACCAGTCCGAACATACCACCAGCCATTTTCATTCTGTGCTACTCCTGTATAGGCAAAATCTACCTGGCCATTTCGGATATACCACCAGCCATTCTGGTTGGAACGGATTCCTGTATAAGAAAAATTTACTTTTCCATTTTCGATATACCACCAGCCATTTTTATTATCTGCCACTGTCGTATCAAATACTACCCGACTGTTTACTACATGCCACCAGCCATTTTCTCCATTGACAGCACCATAGCAGACACTGTTTGTTCCAAATGTGATCTGACCGTGATCCACATACCACCAGCCATGTTCATTTTCAGCCAGTCCACAATAACTGAAGTCCAGCTTACCCTGCCGTACATACCACCAGCCATGTTCATTATGCACGATTCCAGTAAAATCAGTCTGTACCCAGCCATTTTCCAGATAATACCATGTTCCCGTATCATTATACAGTCCTGTGTATCCACTGCCTACTTCTGAAACATAATTTCCTTCTGGCTTAACAGTTACTGCTGTGCGTGCGAGAAGCAGACCATTTTCATTCCTTGCACAGACAACTGCTATTCCCATATGTTTGCCGGTTATGATACCATGAAGGGCATCATATGTTACGGCGGATCCTTCCACTGTATAAGATATATTTTTTGCCTGATAAGAAGGTGTAGTTACCGGAACAAGCACACTCTCCTGTCCCACTCTTGCAGTCAATGTTGATACGCTGTTTCCATAATAATTTTTAAACTGAACACTGATTTCAGATTCATTCTCTTCTGTCCCATACAAGGCATCAAACATTCCCCTGGCTGCAGTAATCCCGTTTTCATTATGTCCAATCTGGTTATAATGATCCATCTGCCTTACATCTGTTCTAAATGCTGGCAATGATCCATCTCCATTTCTGATTGGATATGACAGCCAGCCCGTTGGATATGTCGTTTGAAAATACTGTTTCACAGTATCATCTGATGTCCACTGCTCATTTACATTGCTTACCACATGCGTATCGCGATATTTCCCGGTATCTGTTCCCATTCCATACTGTGCTGCCCTCGGTCCTGTCATGTATAGACTCTCAGATTCTCCATTTATACCGCTTAGGGAGCGAACAGAGCGAACCGTAATGATTCCCCATGCATCAGGTAATATCTCCGCATTCATGGAATCATGCAGTGCATCAAAATAAGATGTATACAACTCACTATCCAGATAATATTCCATCTCTCCCTGCTGCCAGAATACCAGTCTGTTACCTCTTGTATAATGACCTGCTGCAATCTCAGCATTCCAGACCTGCTCTACCAGTTTTTCTGTTTCCAAAGACCTGCCGTAGTTTTTCTGTCCCGGAACCCATTCTTCTACCTCTGATGCAGCCCAGGATGTATTTACAGTCCATACTTTATCTCCCGTCAGCTGATTCCATTCATAGGCCAATGCACTGTCCGGTCCGGTCTTCCCTTTTCCATTGGCTGTCAATGTCTCTAATGGATATTCCAGGGTTTTTCCGGACAAACTTCTGGTACTATTTAAAGATTCTGCAACGTAATCGGATGCATTTCCTTCCAATGCAACAGATGAGAAACGAACCCCTGTCAGCATCTCGGAATTCTGAATATCTGTAGGTAAATAAGTAGAATATACCGTTCCTGGGGTACAGGACACAGTATGTCCCAGTTCTTTCCACTGATTTCCACTGTCATACATGCCTTCCATATTGCTCTGTCCCAGAAGGTACATAACCGTCAAATGTGCCGGTTCCACTACAAGATTTACCAGAAACATCTTCCCACTGTCAGATCCGGTCCCCTCCAGTTGTAATCCCACAGATCCGGTTCCCGTAGCATGGATCAGCGTATCCGAAAGGACTGTGACCACAGCGTTATCTTTCTGCCCGGTCTTCGTTCCAGCGGATACCTGATAGGATGTTACCTGCTCCTGAAAAAGATGTGTGATCCTGTATCCCTGCACAAGATTCGAGATATCATAATAATCATCATACTGTAACGTCAGCGAAGTGCCCGGAACATTAGCGATCATGCCTGTATCTGCTGTCTGCAATACATCCGCAGGCTCTGATACTTCTGTGCTTACCGCAGTTACAGAATTCAATGTTTCCCCTTCCGTTTCTTCCCGACTATTTTCTCCCTGTACAATTTCGGACACTGAATATTTATCCATTGTATTTTCAGCTGCAAATACGGTCCCTGTACTCATACAAAATACCAGCACTGCGCACAACACTGCTGTAAAAACCTTTTTCATATACAACCAATTCCTTTTCTTTTTCAATCTTATATTACTGTTCCTGCTATATTTCTGTAGGCGTTTTTCCTATCAACACCATCGCATTCCTTATCTACTCTGGACTAATTTAATAATTATATCAAATATTTTTCTTTAATCAAGATATTTATCCTAGGAAATTCATATTACTGAAGTGAAAAATTTATTTCCTTTTTGAACGGGGGCAAAGTGGATTTTAGTCTTTCGCTTATTAAAATTTCCAATCTTTATCAGCCAAAATCAATCCACTGAAAATTCACACTAATTTCCATACTAAAAGACATAACTAAACGGTGTACAGAAACTGTTTCAGCATCTGCACACCGTTTTTTCACTTTTATTTTTTTAATTAAGGCTGTACCATTGTCAGAGGATCTACGTAATTTCCATTCACATTAAAACGAAGATCTAAATGATTTCCTGTAGAATTTCCAGTACTTCCCACATATGCGATTACCTGCCCTTTGCTGACCTTCTGACCAGCTTTTACATTCAGGGATGAACAGTGCATATAGGTCGTCTGTACCCCATTGCCATGATCAACGATCACAAAATTGCCCTGACTGGAACTATACGAAGCAGTTTTTACAGTTCCATCCGCACAGGCAAGGATACTTGTCCTATAAGCAGCCGGAATGTCAATGCCGGCATGCAATTCTTTTCCGTGATATGGGCAGGTACGATATCCAAACCTGGAACTGATCGTACTGTATCCCGGCAATGGCCACATGTACTCGTTTTCCTGAACCTGACCATTTTTTACATTATAGGTTTTTCCATCATATGTACAGTTACCGTTATATGAAAAATCAACCTTTCCATTTTTTAAATACCACGTTCCATTTTCATTGCTGGCAATCCCGTTAAAATTGAAATTAACTTTTCCTCCCTCAATTCTCCACCAGCCGTTTTCATTTTCGGCTATTCCGGTATATCCAAAATTGACTTTTCCTCCTTCGACTCTCCACCAGCCGTTCTCGTTCTCGGCTACTCCGGTATAATCAAAATTGACTTTTCCTCCCTCAATTCTCCACCAGCCGTTTTCATTTTCGGCTATTCCGGTATATCCAAAATTGACTTTTCCTCCTTCGACTCTCCACCAGCCGTTCTCGTTCTCGGCTACTCCGGTATAATCAAAATTGACTTTTCCTCCCTCAATTCTCCACCAGCCGTTTTCATTTTCGGCTATTCCGGTAT